>Ga0268296_1033_pt1 | contig 151926 bp, 128 predicted proteins | sample MetYM1_FD_191345 | JGI IMG/M metagenome (GOLD analysis project Ga0268296, IMG submission 191345) | Soil microbial communities from Anza Borrego Desert, Southern California, United States - Methylocaldum Y-M1 | ecosystem: Environmental > Terrestrial > Soil > Desert | place: USA: California... | reverse complement strand
CGACACCACCTCGCGCCGCGCGCCCATGCTGATCTTTCCCGCCATAGACGCCACCGAACCAATTCGATGGCATCGACCCAATCATCGGCGAGAAGTTGTCCAGTAACATTCTGGGTGAGGCAATGCGAGGGTCTAGTTTAGACGCCGATTGACAAACTACATCGGCAAGACGATCTACAATCGCACCTCGCGACGCTTGGGGCAGAAGCTGGTCAAGAATCCGGATCATGCCTGGGTCCGGGGCGCTGCGCAGATCGAGCCTATCGTGGACCCCGGCATCTTCGCACGCGCACAGAAACTGCTGGCCGAACGGCGCGTGGAGATTCCCGAAAATGAGATGTTGTTGCGCCTGCGCCTCACGCTGCGCCGGCGCGGAAAGCTCAACTCGCGCATCATCAATACGACGCTCGGTCTCAATCACGTCTCGGCGTACGTGAAGCATTTCGGATCGCTGCGGAAGGCGTATGCGCTGATCGGATACGAGTCGCCGCGCGACTGCGACTGGATCGACACCCGGGAGTTTTGGGCTGCCGAACAGGCGAAGCTCGCAACCGAGCTCGCGGAGGTGTTGCGAAACGACCTTGGTCTTCGGCCGGAGCTCGCTCCGGACGGGATCGGCGTCGATGTCGAAGGCAGGCGGGTAGTTTCGTTTCTCGTCGCGAGACGGCTGGCGCGACGGGGAGAGGATCACGCTGCGCAATGGAAGGCCTATCGAAGGCAGATTTCATCGGGCCTCCTTGCCGTGATGCGGTTGGATGCGGCAAATCGCGAGATCGAGGATTACGTTCTACTGCCTGGCTCGCTGAGGTTGGGACGCTACGTCTGGCTCTCATCAGGCTCCCTTCGCCGCCATCGCGGGCGCTTTACAGGGGAAAGGGGGGCACTGTTCGCCGCCATCAAAGCAACGCTGGCAAAGACCACCCGTGCCGCCCTAACCAGCTCAGCACCGCCGAAAAAGCGATCGAGATCAGGCCAGCCCAAAGCCAAGGGCTTCGGCGGGCGGCGCTCACGGTGCGGAGGTACAAAATCGCACCGATGAGAGTGCCGTAATTCCTTCGGAAGTCACCGTTCAGTTTCGCGATCTTGGACAATTCCGAGGAGGTGTCCACGTCATTCGCCATCGGGCTGGCTCCTTCGTCTCGCTAGGACCAGCGTCTTATGAACCACTGTTTTGCCCGACGGAGCAAGACAAATTTCGTCTTATCGGAATTTTTTCCGGAGCCGTTTCCAAGCCACCCCATCGGCTTGAACCCCTAGGCGGCCTCGCCGATATATCTCTCCTCACTCCGCTTCTGATTGATGAGGTTCAACAACTGGGCGGAGGCCCGCGCGTCGCATAGGGCGCGATGGTGATTGTCGAGCAATATGCCGTAGATCTCGCAGAGCTTTCCTAGTCCGTAGGATTTGTGTCCCGGAAAGCGCCGCCGCATCCCGGCACATGTGCAGAGCTTCGGAAATCTGAAGCGACGCCCGATCCGCTCGAATTCGTAGGAGAGGAAACCGTAGTCGAAGCTGACGTTATGGGCGACGAAGATGCCGTCGGCCATGAACTGCATGAAGGAATCCGCGACTTCGGCGAACAAAGGCGCGTCGCGAACCATCTCGTTCGTGATGCCGGTCAGCTGGACGATCTTGGCGGGAATGGAACGCTGCGGGTTGAGGAGAGAGTGCCACTCGTCCACGACCTGGTGGTTGCGGACCTTCACCGCGCCGATCTCGGTGATGCGGTCGCCGTTCGACCATGAGCCGGTGGTCTCGATGTCGACCACCACGTAATCCTGCTCGGGGTCGAAGCGGTAGTCGACCCGACCGATCTCGGCCACAATGCCGGCGTCGCCGAGTTGGCGGAGGCGAGTCAGCTGGTTGCGGCGGATCACGTCCCCTTCGGCCTTGACCTCCATGAAGGACGCCTTGCCGTCCTGAACCAACATGAGGTCGGGAAAGCCGTCTCGCATCCCGCGGAAATCGTCGCACATGCTGCGGACGATAATGGCGATACCGGCCGGATCGGATCCCTCGAGCAGCGCGCGCAGCGCCTCCACTTGCACGTGATCCCAGCTGAAGATCCCGTTCGGGCGGCCCCATCTCGCTGCGACGGTGCGGAGGATCAGCGGGAGGGCGGATCCGGACGCGATGGCCGCTATTTTCTCGTCGATCGTCGCGGCGAACAGCCGACGGAAGCTGCGGTCCTTCAGGCAGTGAGGTAGCCAATCGAACCCGCTGGGCATCCGGGTGCTCTCGAAGAGCTCGTCCCAGAAGAGCAGGCCGAACAGGGTGTGCCACAGCACATTCTCGGTGAAGTAGACCTTCGTGCCTTCGCGCCGCAGCACGCCGGCGACGCCCGCTTCGGGATTGCCGCGATGGGTGTCGTCGACGGTGATCGTGCGGCCGGACCGCAGAAGTTCGGTGTAGAGCCCTGTACGCCAGCCGCCGAACTTGCGGGCATAAAAGTCCGTAGCGAAGAGGTGTTCGCCATCGCTGGCGGGATCGTCGATCATCCGCTGCAGCAGTGCTTCGGCCTCTGTCTTCTCACCCGTGTTGTAGAGCAGGCGAACCAAGCGCTCGTTGCAGTCCGGCGACGGCCCTGCACGGTAGAGCTGCCGAGCGAGATCGCTCTCGCCCGTCTCGAAGAAAAGCCCAGTTTGATACGCGGCTCGGCTGCGGAGATCGGCGGCGAACTCGGTCGTGCAGGCGGGTCCGCCGAGCACGTCGATGGCCGCCCGTCTGTGGGCAGCCTCCGATCCGTCCTCCAGACTGTCCAGAACCTGGCTGTAATGGAACGAGGCCAGCGCCTCCACGGCATCGGTGAAGCGCGCGCTGAACGAGGTCTCTCGGTTGGTGCGTAGGATTCCCAAATCGCGCAGCGCGAAGTTCTTCAGGCTCACCTCGGTCTTACCGAAGTAGAGGTAGAGCAGGAACTCGATCGGTCGCGTCCCGTCGAGCGCGATGAAGTTCCGGGCCCCGCAGTGCTGCGCGGCGACCGAAAAGGGGATGCGCTCCAGATAGTAGTCGATGAACTTCGGCTTCGACCAGGATTTGCGCACATCACCTCGGCCAGCAGCTTGCGCCCCAGTGACGAGGACGTCCTTCGACAGACACGAGACGAAGGCCGCATAGTCGGTCTCGCCAAGCGCGCGGGCGTGACCGGCCGCGGTCAGATCCGATGCCGCCCGCTCGACGTCATCGATCTCGGGGTAGTTGAACAGCGATCGGTTGAATATGGCACCGCGCCGGTTGATCATGCGGACCAACAGGCATCTCGCATCCATCGAAAGCCCCTCGAACCGCCCTATGAAGGCGTGATGCTCCGGACCAAGCACGGGGGCGTACGTCCGCCGCACGAACCCTAGCATTTCGGCGAAGTGGTCGAGATAATAGTAGGGGGGCAGTTGCGGCAATTTGGCCAAGCGGACCTTCGGGGCAGAATCGTTCGTTCTATTTTTGTTCGAGGGCCACCCTCAGAGTCAAGCGCCTCGACAGGCTACGGGTGACAAGAGCCGTCCATCGGCGCCGTGGCTTCCTTCACGCCGCGAGCGACGATCCGGAGCGTCTTGTCCGGAAGAGGCCGCTGCAGCTTCAGGGCTTCCTCGGCGGGCGCGGTCATCCAAGTTTCGACCTCATCAGGTGTCGTCAGGATCACCGGCATCGCCTTCGGATGGATGGCGCCGACCTCGGCGTTCGGCTCGGTCGTGAGGAACGCGTAAAGGTCGTTGGTGGTCTCGCCCTCCCTCACCTTCCGGACCGATGTCCAGTTGGTCCAGATGCCGGCGAAGCACAGGAGTGGGCGGAACTCGTCGAGCGCAAACCAGATGTCGCCGCCTTCGGCCTTGTTGAATTCGGAGAAGTTGTTGAACGGCACCACGCAGCGGTTCTCGACGCCCAGCCAGCGCGTCCAGTGCTTGCTCTTGACGTTGCGGATGTTGGTGGTTCCGGAATCCGGCTCCATCCGGAGCAGCTCCTTGAAATCGACGGTCTTGCCCTTGGCCTGCAGCTTCTCGGCGCGCTTCTTCGTCGCGTCCATCAATGCCTTCGACGACGACGGCATACCCCAGCGCGCAGTCGCGAGCTCGCGGCCCTCGGCACCGGTCCGGACGATCGGTGCCCTATAATCCGGAAACACGCCGGGCATCGGCGCGAGGTTGCCGACGTACCGGTTGACGACGCGGAACAGCGAGCTGATGGCCGCCTGGTTGGTAGTGATTGAATAGAGGTTATGCCGACATCGGCATAATCTCTACTATGCCGACCTCTGAATTATGCCGACCATTGGCCCAGAACGGGCTTAGGGGCGGCGATCGCTGCGATGGAAGTCGGCATAATCACAGTGCCTCCAGAAATGCGAGAAGCTTGTCGTTCGGTCGAAAACGACCGGGAGTGGCGACCGCTGGAGCTGTGGCGGCCAGTGCGCGTTCCTTTAATCCCATATCAGCGTGTAGGTAGATGTGGGTGGTTTCGACCTGCTCATGGCCGAGCCAAAGTGCTATCATCGAAGTTTGAATTCCTGCCCGCAGCAGTCGCATCGCGGCGCTATGACGCAACACATGCATGCTGATGGTTTTGTGTCCAGGCGCGGGTGGCGATCTGAACGTATTTGGCGAGCCGATGTTCGACGGCGTCACGGCTGAGTGACGTCCCCGACTGGGTGACGAAAAGTGGCTGCGTCGGCTGACCAGCGCGCTCGGCGAGCCAAACACGCAGGAGGGCAACCATACCCGAGGTAATCGGTGTAACCCGCAACTTCCGTCCTTTCCCCATGCAACTGACATGTGCGCCAGTGCCGAGATGAACATCGCTGATGCGAAGGCCGATCAATTCTGACGCACGCAGGCCCGTTTGAGCCGCGAGCGTAAGCAAGGTATGGTCGCGCCGCCCCGTCCAGGTCGAGCGGTCGGGCGCGCGGAACAGCGCATCGAGTTCCGGTTCGGTCAGGAAGGTGACGAGCCTTCGGTCGAAACGCTTGCTTGGAATGGCGAGCACGCGCTCGATTACGGCGGCATGCTCTGGATGTCGCAGCGCTGCGTACCGGAACAGCGAACGGACGGCCGCAAGTCGAGCGTTGCGGGTGCGCGCACTATTTTCCCGCTGCTTCTCAAGATAGTCGAGGAAGGCGCCGATGAGCGGCGCATCAAGATCGCCGATGTCCAGCTTCGACGGCTCGACGTCCTTCCTCGCGGATGCGAAGACGAGCAGCAGCCGCAGCGTGTCCCGGTAGGCCGGCAAGTGCCGTCATGCGGCACCTCCGAGGTGCCGCTCCAAACGATTACCAACCAACGTCAGCAACTCTGGCGCAGCCGAGAGATACCAGTATGTGCTGACGGGATCGACGTGGCCGAGGTAGGTCGACAACAACGCGATCCGGTTCCCCGGCTCCCTGCCATCTCGATATCCGTCAAGGATGGTATTGACGGCGAATCCATGCCGTAGGTCATGCAGCCTCGGACGGCATGACGCCGAGCGCGGCCTGAGGCCGGCGCGGTCGACAATTTGACGAAAGACGGGCTGGACACTCATGTAGTGGAGCCTAGTGCCAACCGTAGTGACCAGCAATGCTTGAGTATTCGACGAGTTTCTCGGTCGGTCGTCTCTACGCAGATAATCAACCAGTGCGACCACGGTACTTGGATGTAGCGGCAATTGGCGAGACTTGCCGAACTTTGCGTTCCGAATGGTGAGTAGTCCAATGATGGGGTCAAAATCGTCGCGGTCGAGAGCGATGGCTTCCCCGACTCGCATTCCGGTCACTGCAAGCAAAGCGATCAATGTACGAAATGTCGCCACTCGATGCGGTGTCCGCAGCGTCCCGGCTGCGGCAATGAGAGCCGCGATATCCGACTCCGAATATAGGTAAGGCGTGGCTCGGCCTTTTTGCTGCACCAGCAAGTGGGTCGGGGGCACCTCGGTCGCGGGATCGATCCCGCGCAGGTGATTGGCGAAGCGGCGAACAACGGAAAGGCGGGCAAACGCCCAGGTTCGACCGCCCTGAGGGAATGTCGCCCAAGCGAGCGCCGTCTCGGTTGTCAGATGTTCTTCGCCGCGATCCTCGACGAAGGTGAGAAACTGACCGAGGAGTTTCTCGGCTCGATAGAGCTTAAAGCCGAGGGCCCGGCGAACCGCAAAATAGTCTGCGAGAGCCTTGCGGAGAGCGTTCATGCCTCGTCTCCCGGCCAAGGACGGGCGATCGACCGCAGAGCATCGCGGTCAACCTTGGCGTAAATCGATGTCGTAATGGCGTTGCGGTGGCGCAGGAGTTGTCCGATCTCGGGCAGCGAGGCACCGCCGCGTAGCATCAGAGTCGCCGCGGTGTGACGCAGCCGGTGAGCATGGATCGGTTCAAAGCCGCACCGTTCGGCAGTGTGGCGAACAATCTGCGTTACCGCGCCGGTGGTGAGAGCATGATGCGGAGCTGTGATCCGTGCAAACACTGTGCGGCTTTGCGTGCTTGCGGGACGGCCGTAACGCAAGTAAGCCGCAATTGCTTTGCCGACGTCCGCGGGCAAAGGCAATCGTTCGGTGCGATTGCCTTTGCTGTGGGCAATCACGATCTCGCCGGCTCGCCAATCGATGTGCTCGAGTTGCAGTTTGGCGACTTCGCCTGCCCGCAAGCCCAGGCGAACAAGCATAGTCAGGACCGCGAAGTCACGACACCCGCTTCGGGTGCTGGTGTCGCAGGAAGCCAGAAGGCGCTGCACTTGGTCAGAGGCCAATCCCTTCGGCAATCCGGTTAATCGCCGACCGGGAACGGTCGGTACCGCAGACACCAACGACCGATCGATAGCGCCGTCGACGTAAAGAAAGCCGAGTAGTGATCGAAGGGCCGTCACCGTCAGCCCGGCCGTCCCAGGGCTGAGGCGGGAGCACTTTATCACCACATAGGAAATAACGTCCGCCGCTGTCAAACTTCGAAGGTCCAGAGCAAGGCCGTCCGGCAAGACCCTGGTTTGAATGAAGGGACGCGTCAGTTCAATATACCTGGACGCTGACGCATCCTTGATGCCACGTTCAAGTATCAAGTAACCTCGGTATCGCGCCAGGGCCTCTTCAAGCACTCCGCTGGCGGGAGGCAACAAAGCCGCAGGTGCGATCCCAAGACCGCGCAGGTATCCGAGGATCGGCTGCATCGCTCTGATAGAGCGAAGAAAACTGTAACCCGCTTCATGACGGCTGCGCTGAAACCGCTCTACTTCCTTTGCGGATAGTTCCCCTACATTGAGCCCCTCTCTCACAAGCCAATTGCTCAGGTGATTTAGCAGCAATAAATGAAAGCGGGCCTGCTGTGGGCCATAGCCTTGTCGTGTCATGTGGTCGGCAAACCCAGTCGCGAATGCCGAAAGCGGACCCGAAACCCTAACTCGTGACAGATCAATCAACATCAAAGCCTCCTTTCGATTGGCGAGAGGGAGGCTATACGCTGTAGCCATCAATCGGATTATGCAGACTCCATCGCAGCGATCGCCGCCGCCTGAGCCCGTTCTGAGCCAATGGTCGTCATAGCAGAGGTTGCCGCAAACGATCGGGTCGCTTGTCGTTTCAGATGCCTGAGGCGGGCCTGATGCTAGATGCGGAAAATTGACGCTGCCCCGCGTGGTTCCCGGCAGTAAGATTTTGCGGTCGGGCTGTAACCGAAACGACGGCGTAACCGAACTTAGACATAGATGGCGAGCATGACAGCGGAAACGGAGCTGAAGGAGCTTATGCTCGCCAGTCAGGAGGGTGACGCGGCCGCGCATCGAATGCTGCTTGAGCGGCTGAGCCGGCATTTGCGCGCCTATTACAAAGGCAAGCTCACGAAGCTCGGTCGAGGTGCAACGGAAGCGGAGGATCTGGTTCAGGAGGCCGTCTTGGCCATACACACGCAGCGACATACCTATGATCCGGCAGAGCCGTTGACGCCCTGGGTGCACGCGATTGCGCGCTACAAGCTGATCGATTTCCTGCGCCGGAACCGGGCGTCTGCGGCCGATGTGCCAATTGACGAAGCCGGCGAGCTCACGGCGCGGGACGATCACGTCAGCGCAGAGAGCAGCTTTGACCTCCGGCGTCTACTAGAGCGGCTGCCGGAAAAGATGGGATGCGCAATCGAGGCCGTGAAGGTGGACGGCCTGAGCGTAGCCGAAGCCGCAAGAAGGTGCGGGATTTCGGAATCGAGCGTGAAGGTCAATATTCATCGTGGATTGAAAGCCTTGGCGACGTTGATCGCCCAGAGAGCGCGAACATGAAGACAGACGAATTGATCGCGGCACTCAGCACGAATGTCGAGCCGGTCAATCGGCGGCTGGTCAATCGGAACGTGGGCATCGCGCTGGCCGTCGGAATTGTGATTGCGATCGGGATTACGTTCACCGCGCTGGGCGTGCGTGCCGACTTGGCTACGCCGCGCGCCGCGATTTTCCTGTTCCTGAAGCTCGCGTTCGCGATCGGAACGGCGGGCGCGGCGTCTGTCTATTTGGTGCGACTTGCCCGTCCGGGAGGGGAGCGAAAAGTTTCGCCGGGACTCGCCGCGCTACCGTTCGTGGCGATCCTGCTGCTCGCCGGCGTCCGTCTTGGACAGGCGCCTAGCTCGCACTGGGACGAGATGGTGATGGGGAAAGACTGGCTTGAATGCCTCATTTCCATTCCGGTCATTGCCGTCGTTCCGTTTGCGGTCGTTATCTGGGCGGTGCGGCAGGCGGCTCCGACCAACCTGGTGCGCACAGGCGCGTTCAGCGGGCTTGTCGCAGGTGGTGTGAGTGCGATCGGCTATGCGCTTCACTGCACCGACGACTCGTTGCCCTTCGTCGCGCTCTGGTATGGCGGCACGATCGTGCTGTGCACGCTCGCGGGCGCAATCCTGGGGCCGCGGATCCTGCGCTGGTAACCCCTCTCACGTCGGCGTGAGCTTGTAACCGTCGGACGATTGGCTCCGAACTCCTCATTAGAAGCGCAACGCATGCGTTTCAGCAAAATGATGGAGCCGGGACTATGTTGACGAAAAGCCTTCTCGCAATCACGCTTCTGACGGCGTTGTCCGCGAGCGCCCAGGCGGGCTCGACGATTTCCGACAGAAGCTATTGGCCAGACGAGGCCAAGCAAACTGCGCAAGCCAGAACCACCGTCCTGCCGCGCAGTCCATATTCGGCGTTCGCCTATGATCGCGGAACGTTGGGATATCAGTCCGCAACCCCTCCGATGGCCGGTGAATCCCCCTGGCGCTATCAGGGCGGACCCAAATCCCGCTAGTTTCCGTGGCCGACGTCGCTGATTGGCCCGTAGAGGGATCGCGGATACAATAAGGTCCGCAATCCCTCTACCTTCTCGAAGAGGCGTCTGATGACTGACCAAAAACGAAGCGCCGAGAAGGACGGCTTTGCGCGACGATCCTTTTTGGCCCTGATCGCTGCCGCGACGCTTGGAGCAGCAGCTCGCCCCGCCGTTGCCGCTGAATCCGTGATCAAGGTCCACAAGGATCCGAACTGCGGCTGTTGCTCGGGCTGGGTACAACACTTGCGCGACGCAGGATTCACGGTCCAGGTGGACGATGCTTCCGACCTTCCGGGCGTCCGGAAACGCCTGGGCGTCCCGGCCGATCTGGCCGCGTGCCACACTGCAGAGGTGGATGGCTACGTCCTTGAGGGACACGTCCCAGCGCCGGCGGTGCGGCGGCTGCTGACGGAGCGACCGAAGGCTTTGGGGCTTGCCGTACCCGGCATGCCCGTAGGATCGCCCGGGATGGAAGGTGGACACCCGCAGCCTTACGCGGTCGTGCAGTTTGGACCGGCAGGTCGGACGACGTTCATGCGTTTCGTCGGCAAGGAAGCCGTCGGCTGATCGTTTGAAAAGGTTTAACCACCAGGCGCCAGGCTCGCGCATTTGTGAATCGGGGCACTTTCCAGCGTTCCGCCCCTGTGAGACTGTGACACGATGAATGCTCGCCGCTTCCTCAGGTTCCCGCTCGCGGTCCTTGTGACCGTGGGACTGACGGTCGCGCCGCTTGTGACACCGGCGGCGGCGGGGCATTCAATGGGCGCGATGCAGATGGCAGACGCGCAAGACATGCCGGATGACATGGCGTGCTGCCCCGACAAGCAGAACAGCAAGCAATGCCAGGACTGTCCTCTCATCGCGATCTGCATGTTGAAGGTACTCCAGACTGGGCCTTCGTCAGGGACGGTAAGCATAAGGCAGCCTGTGCGTGAACTGCTTCGGCCGCGCGATGAAATGATTGCCGACGGCCTGACCCGCCCCCCTCCAGACCAGCCCCCTCGATCGATCGTCTGACCGGCGCTGCGGCGCCGGAACGCTGGCGCGCGTCCATCGCGCGCATCTCGCATGCCGCTTCGGCGGTTCAACAGACGTTCGAGGAACAGACATCATGAAGATCTCCACTGCTGCGCGCGGGTTGGCCGCCGCGCTGGTCGGCCTTTCGCTTACGGCAGCGCCGAAGTTCGCCTTCGCCGACATCAAGGACTACGAATTCCAGCTCGTCGAGCCGACGGTTCAGACCGGCCCCGAGAAGGTCGTGACCGTGCGGCTGGTGAACAAGAAGACCGGTAAGCCGGTTCCGGATGCCGTCATTTTCGCGAGCCGATTGGATATGGCTCCGGACGGCATGCAGGAGATGGTCACCAAGGTGACCTCGATGCCGGGGACCGAGCCCGGCACATACCGGTTCAAGGCCAACTTCAGCATGGCCGGACGCTGGCAGCTGTCCCTTGGCGCCAAGGTACAGGGCGAGACCGGCACGGTCGAAAACAAGCTCGTCGTCACGGCGAAGCAATGAGGCGCGCCATCGCGATAGGTGCGGCCGCTGCGATTTGCGCAGCGGCCGGCGCCGGCCTTTACGTGGGCGCGATCCCGCGCGTGAATCCGTTCGCCGGCCCTTTGACGTCTGTCGCCGCGGCGGCCGAGGTCGGTGCGACGATCTACTATCAGGATCCGGACGGGAAGCCGTTCTATTCGCTCGAGCCGAAGAAGACGTCGGATGGGCGCGCCTGGCGCGCCGTGCCCGCGCGTGCCGATATCAGCTTCGAGGAGCCCGAGGAGGCGCCGGCGCAGACCAAGGCGGCGGACGCGAAAGCGGAGCGCAAGATCAAATACTACCGCAACCCGATGGGGCTGCCCGACACCTCGCCGGTGCCGAAGAAGGATTCGATGGGGATGGACTACATCGCCGTCTACGAAGGCGATGACACCGACGACGGCTCCGTGAAGCTCTCGCCGGGCAAGATCCAGCGCACTGGAGCCAGATCCGAGCCGGTCGTGAAGCGGCCCGTGACGTCGCTGATCCGGGCTCCAGGGACCGTCCAGGAGGACGAGAGGCGCGTCTCGGTGGTCGCGCTGCGCTTCGAGGGATTCGTCGAGAGCGTGGCCAACGTGACGACCGGCGATCACGTTCACAAGGGGCAAGTCCTGATGAACGTCTACAGCCCGGCGTTGTCGAGCGCCGCCGCCGAATATCTCTCAGCCTTCAACGCCGGCGCGACCGGAAAAGAACTGAAGGGCGCACGCCGCAGACTGGAGAACCTCGCGACGCCGGAGGCGGCGATTAAGGAGCTCGAACGCACAAAGGAGATCTCGCTCTCAATTGCGTGGCTTGCACCGCAGGACGGCGAGATCCTGGAGCGCAACGTCGTGCCCGGCATGCGTGCCGGGCCCGGAGACGTATTGTTCAGGATCGCCGACCACGGCCTGGTTTGGGTGCTCATCGACGTCGCGGAGCGCGACCTGCCGCAGATCGCCGTCGGCACGAAGGTGACCATCAGGCCACGCGCGCTCGTCGGCCAGAGCCTCAGTGGCACAGTGGCGCTGATCTATCCGCACCTCAACGCCGCGACGAGAACAGCGCGGATCCGAATCGAGGTGCCCAATCCCGACGAACTGCTGCGGCCCGAGATGTACGTCGATGCCGAGATCGAAGCCGGTACGCCGGGACCGGTGCTGGCGGTGGCGGAGAGCGCCGTGCTCGACAGCGGAAGCCGCCAGGCTGTTCTGGTTGACAAGGGGGAAGGCCGGTTCGAGCCGCGTGAAGTGAAGCTCGGCCGTCGCGGCGGCGGCTTCGTCGAAGTGACCCAAGGCGTGTCGGAGGGCGAGGCCGTCGTCACCTCGGCCAATTTCTTGATCGACGCCGAGAGCAACCTGAAGGCCGCGTTGAAGGGGTTTGCCTCTCCCGAGGGTACGCAACCTGCCCAATCGGTTGGCAGCACCGGAGCGCGCCCATGATCGCCCGCGTCATCGCCTGGTCCGCCCGCAACCTACTGCTGGTGCTGTTCGGCACCGGCTTCGCCGCTGCGGCCGGAATCTACGCGCTGGTCCACCTGCCGCTCGACGCCATTCCGGACCTCTCCGACACCCAGGTCATCGTCTACACGGAATATTCCGGTCAGGCGCCGCAGGTGATCGAGGACCAGGTCACCTATCCGCTCGCAACGGCCATGCTCACCGTGCCGAAATCCAAGGTGGTGCGCGGCTTCTCCTTCTTCGGAGTCTCGTTCGTCTACGTGATCTTCGAGGATGGCACCGACATCTACTGGGCTCGCTCGCGGGTGCTCGAATTCCTGAACGCCGCCACGGCGCGCATTCCTGCCGGTGTCACGCCCACCATCGGTCCGGACGCCACGGGAGTGGGTTGGGTCTACCAGTATGCGGTGGTGTCGAAAGAGCTGAACCTCGCAGACACGCGCACCATTCAGGACTGGAATCTCAAATTCGCGCTGGCCAAGGCGGAAGGTGTCGCCGAGGTCGCGAGCGTCGGCGGTTTCGTCAAGCAGTACAACGTGATCCTCGACGCGCAGCGGATGCGCGACCTCGGCATCAGCATGCAGAAGATCCGGGACGCGATCCGCGCCAGCAACGCCGATGTCGGCGGGCGTACGGTCGAGCTGTCGGAGTTCGAATACGTCATCCGGGGCCGGGGCTACCTGAAAAGCATCGACGATCTCGGCAACATCGTCCTCAAGACGGACAAGGGCACCCCGGTGCTGCTGCGGGACGTCTCCCGCGTCGAACTGGGGCCGGACGAGCGGCGCGGCATCACCGAACTCAACGGCGAGGGGGAGGTCGCGAGCGGGATCGTGCTGCAGCGTTTCGGCATGAACGCGCTGGACGTCATTGAAAACGTCAAGAAGCGGTTCAAGGAGATCGCCACCAGCCTGCCGAAGTCGGTCGACATCGTGCCGGTCTACGACCGGTCGAACCTGATCTACGCCGCCATCGACACGCTCAAGCATACGCTTGTCGAGGAGAGCATCGTCGTCGCGCTGGTCTGCGTCGTGTTCCTGCTGCACGTCCGCAGCGCGCTGGTCGCCATCCTGATGCTACCCGTCGGCGTGCTGATGGCCTTCGGGGCTATGAAGCTGCTCGGCATCGGCTCCAACATCATGAGCCTCGGCGGCATCGCCATCGCGATCGGCGCCATGGTGGACGCCGCCATCGTCATGATCGAGAACGCCCACAAGCACCTCGAGCGCGCGGAACCGGGCAAGCCGCGGATCGCGATCCTGATCGAGGCGGCCTCGCAGGTCGGGCCGGCCTTGTTCTTCAGCCTGCTGATCATCACGGTATCTTTCATGCCGATCTTCACGCTGGAATCGCAGGAAGGGCGGCTGTTCAGCCCGCTCGCCTTCACCAAGACCTTCGCGATGGCGGCGGCCGCGCTGCTCTCGGTGACCCTGGTGCCGGCGCTGATGGTGATCTTCGTCCGGGGACGAATCGTTCCGGAGCACCGCAACCCGATCAACCGTTTCCTGATCTGGATCTACCGCCCCGTCATCAAGGGGGTGTTGCGCGCGAAGACGCTTGTCATTCTGCTTGCGCTCGCCGCGCTCGCCGTCACGGTTTGGCCGGCCCGTCAGCTCGGCACCGAGTTCATGCCGAACCTCAACGAGGGCACGCTGCTCTACATGCCGACGACACTGCCCGGCATCTCGGTCACCAAGGCCGCCGAACTGATGCAGACCCAGGATCGCCTCATCCGCTCCTTCCCCGAGGTCGCGTCCGTCTACGGGAAGGCGGGCCGGGCCTCCACGTCGACCGATCCGGCGCCGACCGAGATGTTCGAGACGGTGGTCAATCTGAAGCCCAAGGAGCAGTGGCGGACGGGTCTCACCATCGATGGCCTGATCGCAGAGATGGACAAAGCCCTGCAGTTCCCGGGCGTCTCCAACGCCTGGACCATGCCGATCAAGGCGCGCATCGACATGCTCTCGACCGGCATCCGGACCCCCGTCGGCGTCAAGGTGATCGGCACCGACCTCGTGGAGATCGACAAGCTCGCCAAGCAGATCGAGCAGGTGCTGCGGACCGTGCCCGGGACGTCGTCCGCCTACGCCGAACGAGCCATCGGGGGCTACTACCTGGAGATCACGCCGGATCGGTCGGCGCTCGCGCGCTACGGCATCATGGTCCAGGACGTCCAGGACACCATCGCGACGGCGCTCGGGGGGCAGGCGGTCACGACCACCGTCGAGGGCCGGCAGCGCTTCACGGTCAACATGCGCTACCCGCGCGACCTCCGGGACAATCCGAAGAAGATCGCAAGCGATGTCCTCGTTCCCATGCCGGCCGGCGGCGCCGTCCCGCTCGCAGAAGTCGCGACCGTGCAACTCGCGCGCGGCCCGACGTCGATTCGGACGGAGAACGCCCAGCTTGCGACATACATCTACGTCGACATCCGGGACCGCGATCTCGGCGGCTACGTCGCGGAGGCGCAGCGCGCCGTCCAGGCCAGCATCCAGTTTCCGGCAGGCTACTACGTGGTCTGGAGCGGCCAGTACGAATATCTGGAACGCGCCATGGCTCGCCTGAAGATCGTCGTACCGGCGACGCTGCTCATCATCTTCCTGCTGCTCTACCTGAATTTCAGGTCGGTGACGGACACGATGATCGTCATGCTGTCGCTGCCGTTCGCGCTCGTCGGCGGGCTTTGGCTGATGTGGTGGCTGGGGTTCAATCTCTCGGTCGCGGTCGCCGTCGGCTTCATCGCGCTCGCCGGCGTCGCTGCCGAGACCGGCGTGGTGATGCTGATCTACCTCAACCAGGCGCTTGCGGAGATCAGGGCGCGCCGCGCCGCCGAGGGCTGGACATTGAGCCGGATCGACCTCCGCGAGGCCATCATGGAGGGCGCGGTCGAGCGCGTCCGGCCGAAGATGATGACCGTGGTCGCCATCATGGCGGGACTGCTGCCGATCATGTGGAGCACCGGTACCGGCTCGGAGATCATGCAGCGGATCGCGGTGCCGATGATCGGGGGCATGATCTCTTCGACCCTGCTCACGCTGATCGTGATCCCGGCGATCTTCGGCCTGATCAAGGGCTTCCGTCTGCCTCCTGCTGGGAAACCACGACTGACGGCGAAGTCGAACGCGGTCGTCACGAAATTCCGAGTCCCGGAGCCTGCCAAATGAGGTGAGCCGATGATGCACGATATGATGTCTGGAATGATGGGCGGCATGGCGCTGATCTGGGTCCTGGTCGTCGTCGTGCTCGCGCTGGGCGCGGCCGCGCTGATCAAGTACCTGTTCTTCTCAGGCCGAGGAGATTGATCATGCATCGCATTCTACTTGCGGCCCTCGCTGCTGTCCTCGTCTCGCCGCCGGCTCGCGCGCAGGACAGCGTAGCTCGCGGGGAGCAGGATTTTCGGGCCTGTGCAGCATGTCACTCGCTCGAGTCCGACCGCAACATGACGGGGCCAAGTCTTGCAAACCTATGGGGCAGGAAGGCCGGCAGCTTGCCGAGCTTCGAACGCTACTCCGACGCCCTGAAAGCTTCGGGGATCATTTGGGATGACCGCTCGCTGGATGCCTGGTTGACAGACCCGGAACGCATGGTGCCGGACAACGCCATGCCGTTCGAGGGCATCAAGGATGCGCGCGCGCGCGCCGATCTGCTCGCCTTCCTAAAGGAGGCGACCAAGCCAGGTGCAGCGCCGCGGCAATCGGCGCAAGGAATGAGTGGCATGATGCGCGGTGGCATGATGGGCGGAATGATGGGAGGTGGTCGCGTTCCAAATCTGAGGAGCATTCAAGCTTCCGAGCGCGTCACTGGCATTACTCACTGCCGGGACACCTATCGTGTGACTACGGCCGACGGCAAGACGCGCGCGTTTTGGGAACGCAATCTCCGGATCAAGACAGATTCCAGCAAGGACGGTCCGGAGAGCGGGGCTCCGGCCATCGTGCCGGCCGGAATGATGGGCGATCGCGCCGATGTGATTTTCGCGGCGCCCGAGGAGATCAGCAAGATGATCGAGCCGCGGTGCTGAGCCTTGCCGGCATCCCGAGCGGCTCGGTTCGGGCGCGTTGGCGGTGCACACTCCAATCGTCTCCGAAACCGCGGTTACAAGCTCCGGGAGCGTTCGATGGGTTTCTACAACGACTTGGTGCTCCCGAGGCTTCTCGATCTCGCGATGAGCAACAAGCAGCTCCTGCCTTTTCGCGAACGCGTGATCAGTGCCGCCGGGGGTCGCGTGTTGGAGATCGGCGTTGGCTCGGGCCGCAACCTACCGTTCTATCGTTCGCCGGCGAAGGAAATATTGGCGCTTGAACCTTCTCCGAAGCTGGTCGCCATGGCTCGCGGAGCCGTGCATGCGAGCTTGCCCGTGCAATTCCCAGAAGCTTCCGCCGAAGCCATTCCACTCGACGATGGCACCGTCGACAGCATCGTGACCACCTGGACCTTGTGCAGCGTTCCGCAGGCTGCTGTAGCGCTTGCCGAGATGCGTCGGGTGCTTCGCCCCGGCGGCAAGCTCCTGTTCGCCGAGCATGGCCTGGCGCCTAGTGCGAGCGTGCGTTGGTGGCAGGACCGCTTGACGCCGCCATGGCGGCGCATCAGCGGCGGCTGTCACCTCAACCGTCCGATCGGCTCACTCATCGAGGATGCAGGGTTTCGGATCGACCGGATCGAGACCGGCTACATAGCGGGACCGAAGCCCATGACCTTCATGTACGAAGGCAGCGCCCGGCCAGGCTGATTCAAGCTCGCGCGACGCATGGAGCGGTTCTGGCCGATCTGATCGTGCGTTCGGTCCTCCATATCCGCGGCAAATACGACGGACTGAAGATGGCCGCATTCCTGTTCGCCCCACGCTGGAGATGTTGGGAAAGATGAACCGACCGGCCGAGCGGCCCGCCGGTGGTTTGCCCGCACGGCGGACATCGCGCAACTGGCCGCGACGGCTCCAGCGCTCGCCACTCCCGGTCGTTTTCGACCGAACGACAAGCTTCTCGCATTCTGGAGGCACTGTGATTATGCCGACTCCATCACAGCGATCGCCGCCGCCTGAGCCCGTTCTTAGCCAATGGTCGGCATAATCCAGAGGTCGGCATAGTAGAGGTTGCACATCGTCAGGTCTCCGGAGCGGCCTGGCGAGGGCGCTGCGCCAACTGTAGCAGCGTGGCAGCAGGTCGGCGATTGGTCTTGGCGCATTTGCTGCAGCGAAGCCGGCTCGCCAGATCATGGACGAACGTGGTCGGCGGATGGCGCAGCGCAGCCAGATCCACGTCGCGCTTGTTCTTGCAACGCGAGCACTCGATCTCGAGCCATGAATAGGTCCCGTTCACGGCTTGGTCGATCGTGAGAGACGGATCGATCGGACCGCCGTCCGCCCACATCCGCTCATTCCAGGACTCGCAGAGAAGCCTGTCGGCCTGCCGGATCAGGGCCTCGCCTTTGGCACGGGCTTCGGCCGACTGGGCTGCCAAAATCGAGGTCATCGCCCGAGCCTTGCCGAGTTCCTTGGCCAGCGCCTTGCGGTCGCCTCCGGAAAGCGGCGTCGGGTGATGCTTAGGCGCCATCTCGGCGCCTACTCGAATTCCGGCCAGCAGCCGTCTTCCTCATGCCGCCCGGTCGGGACCCTGCACGTATTGTCCAGCAGCCGCTGGCCGACGTCCTTCCAGACCGCGTCCGGACCGTACAGCCGGGCGGCGTCCGCCTTCTGAATCTCGACGGTCCGGCCGCAGCGCGGGCAGGCGACCCGCAGCACGTGCTGGGGAATTTCGTCCAGCCGCAGCGCGCGGCCGGATGCACGGGGGGCGGGATTGGCCCGGTCGGCGCAAGGGTCGTCTAGGAGCGCCTGCCAGTATTCAGGCGGCAGGTCGTCGGCCGGCGCCAATCCGCGCGCGGAAGGCACCTTTCTGCCGACGGCGGCAGCCATCTTCTCCATTTGGGCTTTGGTCGGCATGCGCCAGCTCGCGGGTCGGTCGCTCATCACCGAACTAGAACATAAAGAGAACAAATGTCGAGTCCGCTTGGATGATGGAACTCGAAAGTGGTCCTAGTCGGGATGCCAGCTTGCCATGTCCTGTGCGCATTCGGGGCACGTGTCGCCAAATTCGTCGAGAACATCTCTTATGAGAGCCACGGCGGCTCGATCTGGCTGCGGGCCTATGGGTTAACGAAGACTTCTCGCGCAGCGGACGGATGGATGGTCGGAAAAAGGAAGGCGCCGAAACGGGGAAAGCGAACCCCCCAATCGGGAACAGGGTTCAGTTTCTGACGATGATGCATCCGGACGCGTGATCGCGGACATCAAGCAGGCTGCGAATGAAGAGCACAGGGCCGCTTGGGACATCTTGGAGCAGGCGGCGAGGGAGTTCTTGAAGCGAAGGAAGAGGCGCTCCGCAGGCAGTGGGCGGGCCTAAATCCCGCTGCTAAGTCAACACGATAATATCGTCGCGCTTATGGAAAGGCGTGGAAACGGGAGGGACCTCCCGCGATTGCACTTGCGGCTGCCAGCAACTCCATGGGACTTTCCGCGCGGACCCGCGTTCAGCGGGACCGAATAGCATCACGAATAGAGCGATGGGGCGACGCAACAGCAATTCCCTTGGAATGGGTATACTCGTCGTGGTGGGCCTCGTTTTCTGGGCTCTGAGCGAGGCGTATCACTTCGTCCAGCAGCATGGCGCGGCCATCGCAGCGTTTGCGATCGTTGCCGGGGTGATACTCCTGATTTGGTCGATCGGCTCACGGGCGCTATCTTCAGGTAAGGCTCCCCCGCCATTACCAGCGCAGACCGAGCGGGGTTCGACTGCCGCACCGATGAACCGAGCATCGTCGAAGCGGATTCCCGCGCGGTGGGTGAGTCCTTCGGAGCCTGTCGTCGTTCAGGGCTCACAGATCGTGGGTGGATTGTTCTATCTGGGCGATTTCGTGCAGTTCGACGACGGGCGTACGACGGATCAGTACGCGATCAATCCTAAGCTTTCAGCAAGTGCAGCTCGACCGGACATCGACGGAAGCTCTATGCCGTATTGGCCCTCCTTTGCTGGCATCACACCTGCGGCCCGCAGGGCTTTCATCAACTGGATGGCCGAAGGGCGCCGCAGCCGATCTTATGGTCTGGGGCACGTTTTTCTTTTCTTCTACGGCCTGGAGCATCGCGCCTTCATCGATACGGATTCCGCGTCCTTACCTGCGCTAATTGAAGAAGTGGAACGGCTGCTGGCTATCTACGCGGACAACAACTCCTTCCGCGGCTACGCCACGCGCTTTTTGAGCTATGCGAGGACAGCCGCCGGTATTCCGATCTTGCCGCCAACTCCTTCGTCGGAACGGGCCGCCTCTTCCGAAATGGACGTGGCTACCCGATTGCACTTGGGGCGGGCGCTTCAGCAGAACAGAGTCCTGGGGCCGGATGATGCCTTGCTGTGGGTCCTCGCAATTCCGGACGTCTATCTCCGGACGCCCGCAGTCCGGTGCTTCGACGAGTTTGGACGGCTCTTTCGTTATCGATTCAACGAGCGCTATCCCAGCGGCCTGGCGCTTCGGGCTACCGGCAACATCCGCCTCAGCTACAAGGCTGCCAGCGGCGCGTTCGAGGCTCCTATAGCGGGCAGCCATGAGCGGTATCCGGACATTTGTCAGGTTTCGGGAAAGGCTCAGGACGATCTGAAGAGGATGGTCCAGGAGTGCACGGACGAACTCGACGGCTTCAGCCGGTTCGTGGGGCGGCGCCCGGATTCCCGCGAGTCCATGCAGGCCGCACTTTTGCTTCCGGAGCCGCTGCAGCGGGACCCGGCGGATGGACGCATTCATCTCTTCGGCCAGAAGATGCATCGCTCGATGGGCGAGCATAAGCGCGCCAGCACGAAGATGCGCAATATGCTCGATGCGGCGGGCTTCGATATGCCGGCCAATGGCAAAGTCACGCCTGGGCTTGCCGACCAGCTAGGTTCGGCTTTGGACCGCATCGACATCGCGATCGAGCCTGATCGCCGTTACGGAAGTGGCGTTCCCCAGCTCGACGACCAGGTCATCATTTTCAAGGCGGATGGCGGCGGAAAGGTCGATGCCGAACGGCCTGGCTACAGAGCCGTGAAGGCCCAAGTGGAGGTGGCCGTGTTGGCCGCGGCGGCTGACGGAGATGCCTCGGCCGACGAGTTGAAGCGCGTGGTCGCGGGCGTTCGAGACGCGCCGGGTCTGTCCCCGATCGAGCAGGCGAGGCTGATCGCCTATGCCGCGACGGTGTTCAACAGTCCGCCCAAACAGGACCGGGTTATGCGCAAGCTCGGCGAGCGCAGTCCAGATGAGCGCACGGCCATCGCGGACGCCGCACTCGCGATCATCGCCGGAAACGACAGTGTCGACGCCGGCGAAGTGCGGTTCCTGGAGCGACTCCACAAGGCGCTCGGGCTTCCGAAGGAGCGTGTGTATTCCGCCCTGCACCGCGCAAGTCCGCCCCAGGAAGTCGACGAGCCCGTCGCCATTTCACAAGAGGTCCGTGCCAAGGCGGTGCCGATACCCGTCTCGGAGAAGGCGCCTGTTGTTGTGCCGGAGGTGGAGGCAGCGCCGGCATCGACGATCCGCATAGATGCCGCTCGGCTCGCGCGCACGCAACGCGAGACCCAGACCGTGTCCGCGCTGCTGGCGAACATCTTCGAGGAAGATGTTCCGTCTCCGCCCGAGACGGCCGCAGTCGCGCCGGTCGCAACGGGCTCGCTCGACGGTCTCGACGCCGCCCATACCGAACTGGTCGAGCTTCTGGAGATCAGGGGATCTCTGCCGCGGAGCGAGTTCGAGCAGCGTGCGAAAGATCTCAAGCTGCTCCCGGATGGTGCAATCGAGCGGATCAACGATTGGGCCTTCGACCGGTTCGAAGAGGCGATCATCGAGGACGGCCATGACGTCGTCATGATAGAGCACATCCGCGAGAGGCTGGTTGAACTGAGAGAAGCGGCATGAATCCACCAACTGCACGCCCCATCAAGGCGAAGGATCGAGACACCATCATCCAGGCGCTCGCCGCCGGCGTGGTGCCGCGCATAGGACTCCCGCACATCCAGGTGGGTCGTGCTGCGGAGATCTCTGCGCTGGTGCGCGACATCCAACGTATCTCCGAGGGCGGGGCCGGTGTCCGCTTCGTCATCGGCGAATACGGCGCCGGCAAGACTTTTTTCGCCAATCTTATCCGCCTCATCGCGTTGGAGCGGAAGTGCGTCACTGTCCATGCCGACCTCGCGCCCGATAGACGTATCCACGCGAGCGGCGGACAGGCGCGTGCGCTGTACTCCGAGGCCATTCGTAACATGGCCACTCGCACGAAGCCCGACGGCGGCGCGCTTGGGCCGGTGGTCGAGCGGCTGGTGACCGACTCCGTTAAGGAGGCCGCCGATAGGCAGCTTCCAGTCGAAACCGTGATCGATCAGAAACTCGCTCCCATTCAGGATTTTGTCGGAGGATACGATTTCGCCGTTGTGCTGAAGGCGTACTGGCGCGGCAGCGAACATTCCGACGAGTCTTTGAAAACCGCGGCCTTGAGGTGGCTCCGGGGGGAGTTCTCGACCAAGACGGAAGCCCGTCAGGCCCTTGGGGTGCGGACCATCATTGACGACGACAACGTCTACGACTCGCTGAAAGCTCTCGCTTGCCTGACGCGGTTGGCTGGATATGCCGGCCTGGTCGTGATGTTCGACGAGATGGTCAACATCTACAAGCTGCAGAACTCTCAGGCCCGGAATCAGAATTTCGAGGAGATCCTCCGCATCGTGAACGACGCTCTGCAGGGCAATACGGCCGGCATCGGCTTCATGATGTGCGGAACGCCGGAATTTCTCCTCGATACTCGGCGCGGCCTCTACAGCTACGAAGCGCTTCAGTCGCGCTTGTCCGAAAACCGCTTCGCCGCGAACGGGCTGGTCGACTATAGCGGACCGGTCATCCGGCTGCAGAGCCTCACGCCGGAGGATCTTCTCGTGCTGCTATCCAACATCCGGAACGTCTTCGCTGGCGGGGACCCGGCGATGTTCCTGGTGCCGGACGAGGCATTGACCGCTTTCATGGACCACTGCAATCGCCGCATCGGGGAGGCGTATTTCAAGACGCCGCGCACGACGGTGCGAGCATTCGTCCAAATGCTCGCCGTTCTCGAACAGAATCCTGGCGCACGCTGGCAGGACCTTATCGGCGGAATCCAGATCGCGCCCGATGCGCCGGATATCGCCGCCACCGAGGAGGCGCAGCCAGTCGGAGGGGAAGGCGATGAACTCACCAATCTCCGGATCGGTAGCTGAAGGGGCCTACGATCGGCTCCACCCGAAGATCCGCCGCTGGATACGCGAACAGGGATGGGATGAACTTCGCGAGATCCAGGCGCGCGCCATCGGGACCATTCTAGACGGGACCGGGGATGTCGTAATCGCTGCTGCAACCGCCGCAGGAAAGACCGAGGCGGCATTCCTTCCGATCCTCACCTTGATCGCGGAAAGGAAGGGCGGGGGGTTCTCCGCTGTCTACGTCAGTCCTCTGAAGGCGTTGATCAACGACCAGTTTCGGCGGCTGGACGAGCTATGCGAAGCGATGGAGCTACCCGTCGTCAAATGGCACGGGGACGCATCCCAGGCGGAGAAGAAGAAGGCCCTCGCGAAGCCTTCCGGCATAGTGCTGATAACACCTGAGTCCATCGAGGCCATGTTGGCGCGGCGCCCGGGCGACGCGGCTCGCCTCTTCGGATCGGCAGATTTCATCGTCGTCGACGAGCTCCACGCCTTCCTGCAGGGGCCTCGCGGGTTGCACGTCGCCAGCCTGCTGAAACGCATCGACGCAATGGCTCAGAAGCCGGCTCGCAGAGTCGGACTGTCGGCCACCATCGGCGATCTCGATCAAGCTATGGCCTGGCTTCGTCCGACGGCTCCGCAGACCGTTGATCTCCTCCTGGCAAAGGCTGACGCGCCCGAGTTGAGGCTTCAGATACGCGGCTACGTAGAGCCGCCGGATCTCGACGACCCCGATCATGCGGAAGGAGCCGGGCAAGACGTCCAGATGCCCAAGCGAATTGCGTTGGACGCGATTTGCGACCATTTGTTTCCGACCTTGCGTGGGACGAACAATCTGGTCTTTGGCGGTTCTCGTCGCACGGTCGAGTCGGCGGCAGATCGACTTAGGCGCCGATGCGAAAAGGCGGGGGTTCCGAATGAGTTCTATCCTCACCACGGCAGTCTCTCGAAGACCTTCCGGGAAGATCTCGAAGTCCGGCTGAAGGATGGAAGTCTACCGACAACCGCGGTCTGCACGTCGACCCTGGAGCTTGGCGTCGATATCGGTTCCGTCAAATCGGTCGCGCAGATCGGCGCCCCTCGCTCTCTGTCATCGCTGCGGCAGCGTCTCGGGCGAACGGGCCGGCGGCTCGGCACCCCTTCCATCCTTCGGGTCTACGTTCGCGAGCCCTATGTCGACGTCAAGTCGAGTATTCTCGACCAATTGCGTCCGAACACCATCCGATCGGTGGCCGTGGTCCGCTTGCTGCTGGCCGGGTTTGTCGAGCCTGCCGGGCCTAGTCCGGAGACGGTCTCCACTCTGATCCATCAGGTTCTTTCCGTTATAGCCGAGCGGGGCGGCATCCGTGCGAAGCCGTTGTTCGATCTGCTGTGCGGACCGGGGCCATTCAATTCGATCGAACCGGCGGATTTCGCACAGCTGCTGCGTCATCTTGGATCTCCTGAAGTTCGGATGCTCGAGCAGGCGCCGGACGGTGTCCTGATGCTCGGTCCGCAGGGCGAGAAGATCGTGCAGTCGCGCGATTTCTTCGCTGTGTTCGAGAGCTCGGAGGAATGGCGTCTCACGGCGGCCGGACGCGCGCTCGGCACCCTCCCGATCTCCTTCCCCGTTCACAAGGACAGCCTGGTGGTATTCGCCGGGCAGCGGTGGATCGTTCTCGACGTCGACGAAGGCGGCAAGGTCTTGTCCGTGGCCCCGCACCCGGGAGGCATGGTGCCACGGTTCGAGCCGTCCAGTGGTGAGCCCGCGCATGACCGACTGTTGGCCGAGATGAGAGCGGTCTACCTCGACAACGATGTTCCGGAATACCTGGATAAGGCAGCCCAAGAACTCTTGGCGGAAGGGCGCGATACCTTCCGGGCGCTCGATCTCGATCGGCGCTCCCTCATCCAGGAAGAGCGCGACCTCCACCTCTTCGTCTGGAGGGGCTCGCAGACGACTGCCGTTTTCGGCGCGGCGCTCGGAATGGCCGGCTTGGAGTGCGGCGTCCACGATTTGGGGGTGACCGTGCCAAAGACCACGTCGGCGGAGATGCTGCCCATTCTCGAGAAGCTCGGCAGCATGTCCGCACTCGACCCGATGGACGTCGCAGCTTTTGTGAAGAACGTACGAGCAGGCAAGTTTCAGGACTTCGTACCGGAGGCGCTCGCTCAGAAGCAGTGGGCTCTTCAGAACGGACAGTTCGTCGGCACGGCCACGGCAATCGCTAAGACTCTGCGCTGACGGAACGCGCGGAGGGTAGATCGGACCGTCCGGCGAGAGGAGCGGCATTTTCTTACCGTGACATGGATTCCTTGAAAGTGGTGGAAACCAGCGCCTTCGCGCTTGAGCGAAGTTGCTGAAAGACTCAACCCGTGAGAGCATCGCGCGTTTTTCAAGGATTCAGGCTGCGCCAGATAATTCTCCGGGCGCACCTAGCGCGAGGCTTTTCGTCAGCAGATGCAAGTGCGCAGAACGGTGGTCGTCCATACGACTCTCGCCGGTCACATGGTGCGGGTGAATGCGGCGCGTCGGAACGAAGCCGGCGTGCAGGTCATGACCATGGGGCAACTCGCCGCGAGGCTTGCCGGGGGCCTCCTTCAACCAGTCGATCTGAACGTCCTCACGGAAGTCATCGGCGCCGCGCTCCCGGACATCCTGATGGGCGAACTCGAGCCCATCAAGGGTCTGCCGGGAATGGCGGCCGCCGTCTGCTCCACCTTTGACAAGGCCTGGCGTGCCGGGATTGATCTGTCGAAGGTCGGCCATCCTCGAACCGACGCGTTGGCCGCGCTGGAGCAGGTGGTCATCGATCGCTTGCCCGCATCGATGAAGCGCCCGTCTGATCTGATCGAGATGGCGCTGCGACGCATGGGGCATGCCCCGGTCATAGTCGGCGCTCTGGAAGTTCAAGGGCATAGCGAAATGTCGCCGTGCTGGCGGCCCCTCCTGACCGCGCTTGCGGAGACCATTCCGGTGTCATGGAGCGCCGGTCCGAGACATGTGCCGGATTGGCTGAAGAGCACGAAAGTCGAGGTGTTGGCCGCGCCGGCGACCGATCCACAACCGCGGGTCTTCTCCTGTGCGAATCCGATTCATGAGGTCGGCGAGGCTTTCCGCTGGATGAGGGCGCTGCTGGCTAAAGGGATATCGGCTTCGGACATCGCCATCGTGGCGGCCAGTCCGGGGGACTACGACGACCACGTATTCTCGACGTCCCGGGACGCCAATATCCCGATCCATTTCGTGCACGGGATAAAGGCGCTGACCGGCGCCGACGGTCAGGCGACCGCAGCTTTGGCGGAGGTGCTAACCAAGGGGCTGTCTCAGGAACGGGTACGGCGCCTGTTCACGCTTATGCGAGGGGGGCCGCTCAGCGACTTGCCTGGCGGCTGGATGCGACTTCTTCCGGTCGATGCCCCGCTGACCTCCGAGGAGCGCTGGGAAAGGGTACTGAAGCAACCGGAGGACTCGGATTGGCCGGACGGCAAGAACCGGACTGCCGAGGTCTTGGAGGTGATCAGGCTGCTGGGTCAGGGCACCGATGCGGCCGAGTTGGCTGGCGAAACCTTGCTGATTGGCGTTCAGAGATCACTGTGGCGTCGGGCGCTGCGCGAGGGACCAGCGCAGGCTCTGTCTGTCACATTGGCCGGATTGCGCATCGAGGACGGTATCGAGCCCGCCGCGAACGCCATCTGGACGTCGGCAATCGCACTTGCCTCTGCACCCAGACCGCACGTGTGGTTGCTGGGGTTGAACGCTGGCCGCTGGCCGCGGCGGATTTCGGAGGATAGGCTCATCCCGGATCACGTGTTGCCGATCGACCAGCTTGATCCTTTGCCAGTTGCTGATGGCGACAAGCGCGATATCAAGACGATCGTAGGCACGGCGCAAAGCGTTGCCATTTCCTTCAGTCGACGCGACGCCGAGGGTCGCATGCTCGGCCGGTCGCCGATCATCTCCGACATTCCTGATCCGGAGACATATCTCGATCGCGCCGGCGCTCCCGAGCATGCCTTCAGCGAAGCTGATCGCCTTCTGGCTCGTCCTTCCGAGTTCTCGACCTTGCCCATCGCCATTTCGGGATTGTCGTGCTGGCGAGACTGGCATCGCAGCGAGATCACGGCGCACGACGGCTTGATCGCGGCGGAGCACGCGCGATTGAAGAAATTGCTGGAGCGGCCGTTGTCGGCGACCTCGCTCAAATTGCTGTTGCGGGATCCGATCCGCTTCGTCTGGCGCTATGCTCTCGGTTGGAAAGCCCCGGAGGATGCAGACGAGCCACTGACGCTGGAAGCGAACGCCTTCGGAAATTTCGTCCACGCCCTGCTTCGCGACGCAGTTGAACAATTGGAAGGAAATGGCGGGATTGCCGCGGCTGAACAGGCACAGATTGAAGCTGCGCTTGTCGGCGCCCGCGAGCGCGCCGTCGCCCTGTGGGAGAGCGCCCAACCGGTCCCGCCGGACGTGATCTGGCGCAACGCCGTAGCACGCGGGCATGCGCTCGCGGCTGCTGCGTTGGCGTACGGACTGGAGCCCCTACCGAACCAGAAGACTTGGTGCGAAATCCCGTTCGGAAAGGTCGACCCGAAGAGCGAGGGCCGCGAGCTGCCCTGGTCGCTGGGCGCCCCTGTCGAGATCCCGGGGACCGGTTTGCTGGTCGAAGGACAGATCGACCGCCTCGACCTGTCGGGCGACGGCGCGCGCGCACGCGTCACGGACTACAAGACAGGCAAGCTCTCCAAGAAGATGGACGAGGTGGTCATCAAGGGAGGTGCCGAGCTCCAGCGGTGTCTTTACGCCTTCGCGGTCAAGACGCTGCTCGGCGACGGCGTGACGATAGAGGCCTCGCTGCTCTATCCGAACGCCCCCGAAAGCGATCAGGCGCTGTTCCCGTTGGCGGACCTCGATGGAGCCTTGGCGAAGGTGTCGACCGCAGCCGTTGCCTCCCGCACCGCAATGCTGGGCGGCCTGGCTCCTCCAGGGGAGGACGCCGCAAGCGACTACAACGATCATGCCTTCGCGCTGCCGGCCAACGCGGGGTACCTGCCACGCAAGTTGCCACTCGCGATAACCGCCTTAGGACCCGCCGCAGCGGTGTGGGGGGAGCCATGAAGATCATCCCGGATCTCGCGGCGCGCCTCACCGCGCTGACGGCCGTCGACCGGACCCTGCTAGTGGAAGCAGGCGCCGGTTCGGGCAAGACGTCGATCATGGCCGGCCGGGTCGCGGTGTTGTTCGCGCGCGGCGTCGCTCCGAAGAGCATTGCCGCCATCACGTTCACCGAATTTGCCGCCAGTGAGCTCCGTCTCCGGATCGAGAAGTTCACGATGGCGCTTGCCAACGGCGAGGTGCCTCGCGACTTGGCCCAAGCGTTTCCGGGAGGCGTTCCCGAAGCAGAGAAGGCGAACATCTATCGCGCCTACCAGTCTTTCGATCAACTCACCTGCAGTACCATCCACGGCTTCGCGCAGGCGCTGATTAAGCCTTATCCGGCCGAGGCTGGCATCGACCCCGGTGCCGACATTGTCGATCCCACTGAAGCAGATCTTGCCTTCAGGGAGCGCTACGATGCCTGGTTGAAGGGAAGACTTTCCGGCGACGCCGGCGATGGACTGGTCGCCCAGATTATTCTTGCAAACGAGACCGGCGGGCTGAAGCTCATCGAGGAGGTGGTGCAGTTCCTGCGCAAGAATAGGGACGCCAGCTGCGCGCGGACGGCATGGTCTTCCCGGATCATGGGGGATTTCGCAAAAGCGGCAGAGCAGTTCGAAACGGACCTTCGCGGCTACGCATACGCCGAGGAGAAGACGGCGGCAGCCTGTCGAGCGTTGCGTGTGCTCGCCGATCTACTGAGCGGCTCGGGACTGGCCGAGCCCGCGCCGAGCAACGCCGCCCTGATCGCTGCGCTCGATTTTGAGCGCGACGAAAGCTGCTTCACCCAAGCGGGCGGGCGAAGGGTCTTGCAGACGAAGACCAAGTGGCAGGATGCCGCCGCAAAGGCGGGCCTCTCAAAGGCCAGCGGAACCGCCGCGTTCGATGCGGTCCTCCCTCGATACAGTGCCTGTCACGACGCCCTCGAGGTATTGCTCGGAGCCGTCGCCGGCGAACTGCTCGGACGGCTGTGCGAGGAAGCGCGTGGACTCCTGGAGGATTGGCGCGACTACAAGCGGAGTGCCGCGCTCCTCGATTTCGACGACCTGCTCTACACCGCGCGCGACCTGCTGCGCGACCACGAACCCGTGAGACAGGCCCTGTCACAGCGTTTCCAGCACGTCATGGTCGATGAATTCCAAGACACCGATCCGCTGCAGACTGAGATCCTATGGCTGATCTGCGGGGATGATTGCGCCGGAAGCGATGCGCTTGCACGTCCGCTTCGACACGGCAGCCTTTTCATGGTGGGCGACCCCAAGCAGGCCATCTACAGATTCCGCGGCGCCGACGTGAACGCCTACATCGCCGCTCGTTCGGCGGTCGAGGCCGGTTCGCAGATCAAGATCACCGCCAATTTCCGGTCGGTGGAGCCGATCCTCGATTTCGTCAACACACGGTTCGAGCCGGCTCTTTCCGCAGCCGGGCAGCCGGGATTCTCCGAGCTTTCCCCGATCCATCCTGCGATCGGAGGCCGGCCCGGCGTATGCGCACTGGACGTGGTAGTCGATGGCGAAAAGCCCAAGGCCGCTGCTATCCGCGACGCCGAGGCGGTCGCGGTCGCGGGCCTGTGCGACAGGATGGTCGGAAATCTGGAAGTCCGCGATCATCGCACAGGCGAGATGAGGCCCTGCCGGTTCGGCGACATCGCTTTGCTGGCACCCGTCGGCACCGAACTCTGGCGCTTCGAGGAGGCGCTCGAGGATCTGGCGATCCCGGTCTCGACCCAGGCAGGCAAAGGATTCTTTCGGCGGCAGGAGATCCAGGATCTGATCGCGCTGACCCGCGCGCTTGCCGATTCGCGCGACACCCTCGCGTTCGGCTCGCTGCTACGCGGACCTCTGGTTGGTCTCTCGGAAACCGACCTACTCGACATCTCGGAGGCGCTTCCGTCCGATCCGGATCGTCAAGGCCTGCCGATGCTCACGATCCGGACCGATCCGGGGAGCGTGACTCATGCGCTTGCCAAGGACGTCCTGGCCAAGCTGTCCTCGCTGCGGAAGCGGGTGCGTACCACGACGCCGTACGCGCTCCTGGCCGACGCCATCGCGGCGCTCCATGTCCGCGCGCAAATCCGGCAGCGGTTCAAGGCGGGCGCCGAACGGGCGGTCGCCAATGTCGATCTCTTCCTCGACATGGCGCGGGCCTACGACGTTCGCGGCCTGCGGGCGTTCGCGAGCGACATGCGGGCGAACTGGGAGGAGGCGGTCCGTCAGGTCGAGGGTCGGCCCGACGCGGAGCAGGAAGCGGTCTCGCTGATCACCGTCCACGCGGCCAAGGGCCTCGAATGGCCTATCGTCATCCCGATCAACATGACCGGCACGCCCAAGGCAGAATCGGGGCTCGTTCAGGACCGCTCGAAAAACCTATTCTCGATTCCGATCCTCGGCGTCTGCCCGGCGGATCATGGGGACCTCGAGGCGCGCGCTGACGAGGAGCAGCGGCGGGAGCGCGTGCGTCTCTGGTACGTGGCCGCGACCCGAGCGCGCGACCTGCTGGTCCTGCCCCGGCACTCCGCCGGTCTGTCGGACAAGTGCTGGGCGAAGCTCGTCGATCTGGACGTCGCCAGTCTACCGGCGATCAAGCCGGAGGACGTGGGCGCCGTGAAGGAACGGAACATCGCGCACCGGGAGAACGGCCAGACGCGTGAGGCCTTCGCCGCGGAGGCGACCGCAATATTCGATGCGCGTCGGACCGTGGTCTGGCATCGCCCTAGTCGGAGCGAAGTGGGTGAGGCGGGCGAGGGTGATGTGAAGATCCAAAGCGGCGACCTTCCGGAAAGCGCCATCCTTGAACCCGCTGCCGTCCTCGGCAGTTCGACGCGGGGCACCGTCCTTCACAAGCTGGTCGAGGAAGTGTTGACCGGGGAAACCTCCGACGCCAGGGCGGACCTCGAAACGCGGGCCGCCGAACTGGTCCGTCAGGTGGGGCAAGAGCCCGCGGCGGATCCGAAGGACGGCATAAGCGCCATCGAGCTGGCCTCTACGGTGCTGCGGACGCTCGCCCTTCCGGACGTCGCGACGCTACGGCCGCGCCTCGTCCCCGAACTCCCGCTGTTCGGAGCCCAGACCCACGAAGGCAGGGAAATCCTGCTCTCCGGCCAGGTTGACGCGATCGCGTTCGATGACACCGGTGCCATCGACGCCGTAGTCGATTGGAAGAGCGACGTGGCTCCGGACGCCTCCAGCATCGGCCATTACAGGCAGCAGATCGCCGACTATCGTAAGCAGACCAAGGCCAAGCGGGGGCTGCTGGTCTTCATGACTACCGGGCAGGTCGTCGATGTCGCTTGAAGACGCCTGTTGCTCAGCAAAACAATAAGTCCAGCCCCGCTTGAGACGAAGCCAGCCGCAATTGCGGAGCATGTTACCACCGTCAGGGTGCGATGAACCGGACCGCCGGAATTATTCAAAGGTCGACGCGAACAGAACGTCCTGAAAATCCTCAGTTTTTTCTTGCGGTTGCGCAGTCGCCGCGGTTCAATCCACTGGCTGAGGAACCGATAGATGAAGCTGTTTGGTTACCTTCCGGAGACCCTGTTCAAGCCCTTGTCCGGGCCGAAAAAGCACGTCTATGCCCGCCTGCTCATGCGGCTGTACGACCGGGTCTATTCCGCTCGCATTCTTGAGACCCCGCTCAGGGAAGAGGTCGTCAAGCAGATCGAGATCGGACTGTCCGACTTCGGCATCGGATCGATGGGCGATCTCACCGAGGGAGATCCGGATGAGGATCAGACCACGAGCCAGGCCCATTATCTGGCCTACTACCGCCTGCGCGATACCGGCTGGCTCACGGAAGAGATCGAGAAGTGGCGCACCTACGTCGACATGAACCCGGACGCATTCATGGTGCTGGGGGCGATCACCGACTTTGGCAACAGCCGGGTCCGTGTCGCCGGAGCGGTGGTCGACGTCAAGAACAACCTGGAGGCTGCGTTCCGAGAGCCGGAGACCATGGCCCAAGGTCTCGCCAACGCGCACGACACGGCTGCTCGGTTCGCCCGCAGCATGCGACGCATCCTGGCCGGCATGCGCGAGGTCGAGGATCGAATTCTGGGCAACCCTAATGCGGCTGCTATCCTTCGCACGTTCTTCCAGGACTTCGTCGACGGACTGCTGATCGCCGACTACAAGCAGCTCAAGACGTCCAACAACCCGTACCGTCACCGCCGCACCATCGCCTCTCTGGCGGCCGACATGCTCGCGGACGCCGGGGTCATCGGCAAGATCTCGCGCGCTTACATCGAGCAGGGGGTCATGGCCCCTGGCGCCACGATCGTTACGGCCGAAGAGCGCGTCATCGCGGAGCTCGGAAAGATCAAGAGCGTCTTTGAGGACGTCGGTCCCTTCATGGACAAGATCGAGGATTTCCGAGACCGCCTCGAACGCCGCATCCGCACGACTGTCCACTACATGGACGTCATGGGAGAGGGGTCGGCGGAACGGATCGTCCGGCTGATCGAGCAGCTCTCGAAGATCGGCAGCGATGAGGTGGAGATCCGTCTGAGGTCGCCGGATGTCGGCCTGCCGATCACCTCGCTTGCGTTGTACACCCCGCCGCCGCCGAAGGCTCCGCCGGAGCGGACGCGCTTCAAGGTGCCGAAACAGGATCCCTATCTCCGCGCTTACGTCCAAGCCACGACCGAGTTCGATCGGATGGTGCGCGTGTCGGACCAGAAGCTACTCGAGTTCGCTCGCCGGCAGATGCAAGGTCGGGATGTTCTGTCCTCTGCCGAGATCGCGATCGAGAGCATTCCGGACTTCTTCGCCTACCGCGCCCTTCCCAACTTGGCGGCGGTTGGCCGGTCCGTGCGCCTGGGCGAATTCACGATCACGCTGGAGAACGCGCGTACCGCCAACGACTGGATCGACGTGACCGCCTTCCGGATCGAGAGAACGAAGACCACGGCCGATGCTGCGTGATCTCTCCAAAATCATCGACGATGCGGACTCCGAAGGTCAGGATGGCGATCATCTGCAGAAGGAGTTGCGACAGGCGGCGCAAGCCCTTTGGCGCGCTCAGTTCATTTACGAGAACGACTGGGGCATGAAGACCTCCTACGAGGTGCTCCGCCGCTACATGGGCTATTTCGAGAATCTGTTCGACGCGCTCGGCTACCGCGTAGTCGGGAGGCCGAACGACGGTTATGTCGGCCTGGTGGCGAATGAGCTGCCTCCCCGTCAGAGCATGAAGCTCGACGAGAGTCTGCTGCTGTTGGTCTTGCGGCTCCACTACGAAGAGGCCTTTACGCGGTTCGAGGCCAAGGAATTCGGCGAGGTGGAGGTCGAGAGCGAGCAGATCCTCCAGATCTACGAGGACCGGACGCATCGCGAGCGGCCGAATTTCGGGAGGGTCAAGGAAATCCTGGCTGGCTTCAGGCAGCGCGGCCTCGTCCGGATCGAGGATCGTGACGACCGGAACTTCACCCTATTCCTGCGGCCGGCCCTGCCGATCGTTGTCTCCAAAGACACCCTTGGCTCTCTGGAGGAGTTCGTGTCGCGCTCCACCGCGGCGACGGCAAAGGCCGACGCCGCGAGCGAGGTGCAGGCGTGATCGAACTCCGTCGCATCATCCTGATCGATTGGTACCTGTTCCGCGCGCAGCAGGTAGACATGCGCGGCATGACCGCAATCATCGGCCCGAACGGCGCGGGAAAATCGGCGATCATCGACGCCGTTCAGACCGTGCTCTCCGGCGCAAGCATGGCCAGCATCCGGTTCAATCCGAGCGCCCAGAGTAACGTCAGGAGCAAGCGCACGCTGCGTGACTACTGCCTCGGCGTGGTCTCGCTCGACGAGAAGGGCGAGCGCTCGGAGCCGACGCGCCAGCATGCCTACACCTACGTCGTCTTGGTCTTCGAGGATCTGGCCGACGGTTCGGCAGTGAGCCTTGGGGTGGCATTTTCGGCATCGGCATCGAGGAGCGAGGAGGCGTGCGAGGCGCGCTTCATCGCCAAGGGGGCGCTGACCAAGGACGATATTCTCGTTGGCGTCGGCGATGACGAGGTCGAGGCGCTACAGTGGCACGCCGTGCGCAACGGCTTGCGCGCACGAAAGATCGAAGTCGACGACGCGTTCTCGAGTGCGACGGAATTCGTGGCGGAGTCGCTCAGGGCCTTGTCGCCGTCAGGCTTCCCGCTCGACCCTAGGCGCTTCCAGAGGGCGTTCCGGAATGCGCTGTTGCTGAAGCCCGTGGACAACCCGACCGAGTTCGTGCGGAACTATGTTCTCGATGTTCAGCCGATTCAGGTCGACAGGCTGCGGCGGGGCATCGAGCATTGGCGTTCGCTGACTCGCCGCATCGAGGAGTTGAAGGCCCAGAGCGCGAGCCTCGCCGGGATCCTCCGCATTGTAGCCCGCGCCGTCGAAAACGAGCGGATCATCGCGACCAGCGGCTGGCAGATCGCTCGCTTGGAATGGGAGAGATTTCGGCGCGACGCTCGGCGCCAAGAAGAGGCTCTGGTTTTGCTTCGGGCCGCTGCGAGCAACGCAGAGGTCGAGGCGACCCGGGCCGCAACCCGGCATGCCACGCTCGACGTCGAGCACAAGAACGTGGAGCTCTCGATCAAGACTAGCGACGGCGAACAGCTTGCCCTGATGTATGAATCGGACAGGAATCTGACTTTGGGCCAGCGGGCCAACGCCATGGCGCCGGTCAAGGAGATCGATAGCCTCGTCGCTTCCATCAAGAGGGCGGTGGAGCTCAATCTACTGGTCCGCCGCGACGATCTCTTGCACGCGCTGTTGAGCGCAGTCGTTGTCGCTCGAGGAAGGGCTCCGCTCTCAGAGTGGGATAAGCCGCTGCCGGAAGACTGGAAGGACAGTGCATCGCACCTGGATGCGGCCCTTGTCGCGGTCGATCCGGAGCGACTTGAGGCGGCTCGAAAGACGTTTTCGGATGCCCATTTCCACGCGCGAATGGCGACCAAGGCCCTGCAGGACCGCATCGAACTGATCGACAGCAATCTGAAGCGGATGGAGCAAGGGTTAAGTCCCATCGAGGGCGGCACCAGGGATCTCATCAGGCAGCTCGCCTCCCACGGTATTGAGGCTACCCCGCTGTGCGAAGTCGTCGAGATACGTGACGATAAATGGCGGATGGCGGCCGAGGCCGTACTTGGTCGTTCCCGGGAAGCCTTGATCGTCGAGCCATCGAGGGCGGTGCGCGCGCTCGAGATCTTCCGGGAAGGCGGAGAGCATTCGTACACGGATGCCGAGGTCATCAATACTACCAAGACTGACAATACTCGGCCGGCCGAGAAGGGCTCTCTGGCGCAGATCATCAGCACAGAAAACCGTCACGCCAGAGCCTTTCTCAACTATCGAATCGGCCACCTAATGTTGGTCGAGGCAATGGACAGGATGGTGGCCGCTGAGAACGCCATTACCCCGGACTTGATGATGCAGGGCGGGCGTACGGTCCGGCGGCTGCAGAAGCCCCGCTACCTGAAACTCGGTCGCGCCACGCAGGACCAGATGCGCCAACAGCTCCTGGCCGAACGGCAGCAGTTGGAGCAGGAGCTTGCCCAATCGGCCGGCGATGTCCGGAGGGCGGAAGAAGACGCCCGTTTGTTTGAGGGCATGTTCGGGCAATTCAAGGCGATGCGGAGCGCTGGTCTGACGTGCCTCGAGAGCGGCGCAACTCTGGTTGCCTTCGATCGGAAGCTGGAGGACATCGGGAAGAACATCGAGGATGCCAGGCGGAATCGCGATCCGAAGCTTGTCACGGAACTGGAGCGCCTTGTTATCGAGCTCAAGACAGCAACTCGGGTGAAGTCAGAGACCCAACAAGCCTTTCACGCTGCGCAAAGCGCGCGAGACCGCGCCGAGGGCGCGTATGACGACTACATGCAAAAGAATCGCGATGTCTTGGCCGCGGCGCGGCGTGCCCGCGCACGCCAGATGCGGGACGGATTCCCGCAGTCGACAGACTTGCGCGACTACCGGACGAAGGTGACCGAGATGGCCACCGAATCGATCGCGGCCGGTATCGCGGGCCTCACAGCGGACAGGGAGACTAGGTCCACGACTCGTCGCTCCACGCTCATGCGCGAAATGACCAATGCGATGAACAAGCACGGTCAGGACTTCCATGTCGTGCCACCGTTCACCGCCGAAGAAGCGACGCCTGCGGCGGTCGAGCAGTGGGCTGCGGTCGAAAAGCAACGTCTCGATACCCACGAATTGGTCCAGTACGAGGAGCAGTGCCGGAACGCCGCGACCGAGATGACCTCGGCGTTCCGAGACGACCTTCTGCACCGTCTGGACGACGCCTTTACGGGCATTAAGACCACGCTGAATGAGCTCAACCGTCACCTGAAGGACCGACAATTTCACGGGCGGGACTACTACTCGTTCAAGGCGCTGGAGGCCCCGACCCATGTCGACATGATCGAGCTCGTCGAAGAGTCCAGGAAGCCAGAATTCAATCTGCCTCTCTTCGGGGATCGCACCGGGGACGCGACTTCCCCCATGATGCGGGCGGTCCGCCAGATCGAGGAGATTTTGGCGAACCCGGAGGCACGGACCGAAGATATCGAGGACCCGCGCAAGTATTTCAATTTCGAACTCTACATCCAGGACGCGGAGGGCAAGATCCGCTCGTCGCTGACGAGCCGGGCCGGCACGGGATCCGGAGGCGAAGGGCAACTGCCGTTTTATATCGCCATAGGGGCCTCTTTGGCTGCCACGTACCAGAACCGACGCACCGGCGAGAGCGGGCTCTCGCTCGCCATCTTCGACGAGGCCTTTAACCGCCTGGACACCAAGGCAATCGGCCAGTGCTCGGAATTCATGCGTGCTTTGGGCCTCCAAGTCATGCTCGCCACCCCAGACGAAAAGCGGCACGTCTTCATGGAAGTGGTCGACACCGTGGTCAACGTGAACCGCCTAGGCAATCAGGTGATGATCGACACCGAATTTCCGACCGAGATGGCTCGCGACGCGGTCGTTGCCGCCGATCCCTACCGGAAGGGCTTCGACGTCTTCAAATCCGAGCGCATCGCGGCTGAGAAAGCTGCGGCTATCCCGCAGGACCAGGCGGCGGAATGATCGACCTTCGCACAGCGGACGCCGGCGTCGAGCTTCTCGGGCTTCTGCTCGAGCGCAGCGAGCGTAACCCCGATCGCTCCCGACCGGCTTCCGCAGCTCCGGATTACGACCGCCTGTCGACCGCGCAGCAGGTGAGCCGCTTCCACGATCAGATGGCAGCGGCGGAGAAGTTCGGCGCTGTCGAAGTGCTACGCGGCAAGAGGGACCGGAGCCACCTGATCGAGCGGGTCCGCGTTCGCGACTCTGAACTGCTCGCAAGACACCTCGGGCGTCCGACCGCGCCGGCGACCGCCCAGCGCCTCAGGAGCGAATTACTCCCGATCGCTGTGACCGGTGAGCCTTGGGTGGCTGGCCTTCTGGATGAGATGAGCGAGAGGTGGGCGCGTGGTGAAGCCGCGTACCGCCTGACGGCCGGCCAAGCCGATGCGGCCAAGGAGTTCTTCACGCTGCTGTCGTCCATATCCCGACAGGAGGCTCAAGGATTGGATGCGCGAACCTTCTCCCAAAAGGCAACGAACGACACGAAGGCCTTCGATCGGCACGCTTCGCGGCTCGCCGCCGTGCTCGGCGTCCGTATCGGACAGCCCGGCGCAGCGGCGGACGTGGTCTGGGCGCACATCGGGCTGGAGCGCTTCAGCCATCCGGTCCACTTGAAAGGGCCTGTTGCCGTGACCGGAGCCAGCGAGTTCCTGGTCGACGGCCGCGCCAAGCCGTTCGTTTCGATCCATCCGGAGATGATCTCACAACTGTCTGTCTTGGAGCGGCCAACGGCGGTGCTGACGATCGAGAACTACGCAAGCTTTAATCGGCAGGTCCGCGAGATCGAGGACGGCAGCCTGGTCGTGTACACCGGCGGCTTCCCCGCTGCCGGAGTGGTCGAGCTTCTGTCGAAGGTTCTGGCGACGGTGGCGACCGACGTGCCGTTCCTTCATTGGGGCGACGTGGACGCCGGCGGCGTGCGCATTTTCAGGTATTTGGAAGAGAGCCTGCCCCGCGGGCCGCGGCCGCACTTGATGACCAAGGAGCTCGCCGAGAAATCTGGCCAGCCGGCGGATGCGGATCCGAGCTTGATATCGATCGCGAGGTCCGAAAGCGCGATCCGCGAGCTGGCGGAGTGGCTGGCCTTCGGATCGGATGTGCGCCACCTGGAGCAGGAGGCTCTGGATCCGCAGCCCTCCCTAGCAAATGCGAAGATCGACAAATCCTTCGCCACCGAACAGCGCGCGCAGCCGTCCATTCAATCGACTCCAAATGCGCGACCAAGTGTCCCGTGATAACATCAACAGATTTCCGGCATGTCGTCGCCATCGAGTGGTGCATGGAAATGCAACCGCACCAATGGTATCGCTGAAGCCATGCCGACAGCATCGAACCCCAAGCAGCCGCTGCTTCACCTGTATTTGGACGAAACCGGACCGCGCCATCCGGACCGTGCGGCCGTCCAGACCAAGCACGGCAACGATTGGTTCGCCATCGGCGGGATCCTGGTGAAGGCGGAGGACGAAGACGCCGTCAAGGCCGCGCTCGCGGCCTTCAAGAAGCAATGGCCGCAGATCACGGCACCTCTCCACCTCACTGACATGCGGTCGGAGAAGAAAAAGTTTGCATGGATCGGCAGGCTTTCCGGGATCGACAGAGACAGGTTTTGGTCGGGCTATCGGACATTTCTGGCCGGCATTCCGGTCGCTGGCACGGCCTGCGTGATCGACCGGCCTGGATACGTGGCTCGGGGATACGGAAAGCGGGACGGCGACTCCAAGTGGCTGCTGTGCCGGAGCGCCTTCGATATCGTCGTGGAGCGGGCGGCCAAGCTCGCCAAGCAGCAGGGACGGCGCCTGAAGGTTTTCTACGAGATGGCCGATCCAGCGACGAACGAGATGATCGAGGGCTACTTTTACAACGTCAAAGACTACGGGATGGGCTTTGACGCTCAGAACTCAGCCAAGTATCTGCCGCTCTCGGCAGCTGAGTTCCAACATCTGCTGCTGGACATCGAAGGTAAGGACAAGTCCAATCGGCTGATGCAGGTCGCCGACACCTACGTGTACGCCATCGCCCGCGGCAGCTACGACCGGAAATTCGGTCTCTACCGCCGCTTGGCGGAGTCTGGCCGCCTGGTGACCAGTCAGGTGGCATCCGAGCACGCCGGGATCCTCGGCGTAAAAACCTATTGTTTTGAGCTGGTTACGGCCGCCAGAAACAACAAAGGTCGGGTTTGACCCCGACCTTTGTTGCGGCCCCCATACGGAAGACCTGCAGGCAATGCCTAAAGACTAAATACATCGGATTCGTAAAAGTTCAATGTACTTTCCAGCCAACTAGCACCCTGTAAGTGCCTGGAACGAAGACTTGGAGGCAGGACCATGGGCGGATCGGCCACCCGTTCTCATGGTTCTGCCCAGTCGATGTCGCGGATGGCAAAACCCAGGACGTGGAGTGCCAATTCGGCGTCCTCTTCGACGGGATCGCGTAGGCTTCTAGCATGCACTTCATTGCCCTTACCGCGGCTGTGAAGCCGGGCAACGAGCTTCCCTACCAGGCCAACGCAGCCCCTTTCGTACGGCGCTTTGCTGATTGCATCGACTACCCTGCCGAGATCTTCTCTGAGGATCGATTGATCATGCCCCTGATCGACAAGCCATCGAGATAGAATGACTGTGAGAGCATTTCGGCACTGATCGATAACCGAGACGGGCGTTTCTCTGAAGGCGGAATCGAGGGCTCTGTCCATTGCTTGCTGGACGGGCTTCCTGAAATTTTCGGAAATCTTGGCAAGGTTAATTTCCGGCAAGATGCCGAAGGCTGAGAGGGCCTTTAGCGTAACCATTACGTCCCCGTTGGCGACCACCTCAGCCTGAATGATACGCCAGGCCGAAGCTGCGCTACGCGTACCAAGAGCAATCTTTAGCCCCTTGCCTTGGTGAGGTTCTGACAAAAGTGCTCTGCACGACTTGTAGACAAAAAGGTTTTTGGAGGTTCGGCCGCCAGCTCCTGCGCTCCGGCCAGACGGGTCTTCGTGCGGATGCGGGACCACACGATGAGTAGTGGGTTGTGTCGGTTGGGATTCGTAAAGCCTTCCGCGGCGCGTGCGGGCTACTGGGTCAAATGTATCCTCGCGAAAGACCCAAGAGGTCGGAGAATCCGGGAGACCCAAAGTCAAATCGTTCCAGTCGCCTTCCGATTTGATCAGCTTGGCTTGCGTCACGATCGGAAACGGCACGATAGGTCGCGTGGGACCATCGGACCCTTCGTAAACGAGGCCGGTTTGTTGCTCCAAGCCCAGAAACATCGCGAGCATTCCCTAGGTGGCTAGTCTCGGCAGACCATTATCAGTTCCGTCAAATAGTTGCTGACGATCAATAGCGCATGAGCTTGGCCACTGTGTAGCCGAAGGGTGGGGCAGCTACGCGACGATCGTCCTCTGATCAGCTAAAGCCCAAACATAACTTCCGACATCCCCGGCCGCGCCGGCTCCTCGGAAACGACCTGCTCGGCCCAGTGATCAAGCGATGCGTCCTCCCTTCGGAAAACCGCAGCGCGGATCGGATCGTGGAGCATGATCTGCTTCAATGTTTGTCCAGCGATTGAATCCTCGAATGCCACCTGATGGTCGAGGCTCTCCAGGTTGTGGAGGCCGAATTCGTGCGCCAGAAGCCGCACGTCGTCGGTGTGAAGGTGCCCGAGAAACATCCGCGGCTCCCGGGCGGTATCGTGGCAAACGGCCCACCCGGGCGGTCCTGACAAACTCCCACGGCGCTTCCAGCCACCTTCGGCGTAGCAAAGGCACGGGAGCGCGAATGCCTTCCCGATGAGATCGACGCTGACCTCGCGACCGCTCGAATTCCGCATCTGCAGCACGACCCGGCCAGTCTCCACGACGGCTCGGAACGTGACGCCGCCGACTTCCTGCTGATGGAACACGTACTCTGTCGCTGGATGCTTCATGACTTCCTCGATCGGTGATTGCACCAATTGCGCAAGTGCGGAGGACGGCGAGAGTCTGATTAGACCCCCCTGACTTTTTCTCAAGCTCAAAAAGTGACGAAAAAAACGAGGGAAATTCGCCAGTGCTGTCAGGAGGATCTCAGATCGAGTTGTTTTCAAAACGAAATCGAGTCGTTCTTAAAGCGGAAATCGAGTCGTTCTTAAAGCGGAAATCGAGTCGTTTTCAAAGTGTCCGCATATACGAACCGCTTTCCGCTGGCCGGGCGGAGCTCGAACCCACATCCATACGCTTATGAGTGGGCCGCTCTGACCATTTACTTCAGTGCTAAACGAGAAGGGGTTCACCCCATCCGAAGCTAGACCGGTCGGCTACAACGTTGCAGAGCTTGCTCAAAGTTGACCGGAATACAAATCGGCATTCACGCGATTGATTTACCGGAAACTCATCGCTTCTTTCGCCGCTCCAACCACTCCCGCGCTGCTTCCTCCATAACAGACCAAGCCGCGCGATCTTCCGCTATGGCAGCCATCTTAATTGCCCTGATGATCTCCGGGTCCATCATCATGAGGAATTGGCGGCGATCTCCTACGGGCGATCTACGTCCTCGCTTCACCGATTTCTTCTTCTCGATCATCCGAGGTTCGCATCTGCCAGTTTAACCGCTGGAAGGTCCCACGCCTAACACATCGCCACAAGTGCAGGCCGCTGCTCCGGCCACCGCCGAAGGCTCGCGCGTGAAACTGCAGCTCGCGCGACTTGTAATGGATTGAATTTATTACGATTTTTGATCCTCTTGCAACAACTTATATATTTATATAGATATATAAGAATGGGATTTTCGTGGGAGACTGCAGATGGGGGATTGGCGAATCGCTTTGATCGAGGCTCATCCGCAAGTGTTCCATGCGGTACCAGGCAAAGCCGCGGCGTCCCGCGCCTACCCACGATGCGGTGATGGATGGCGTGGTCTCCTAGAGCGTGCCTGCGAGAGGATCGAGGGCGCAATTGTAGGAGGAGACGCGTTTGTAGCGAGACAAATTAGTCAAAGGCTCGGGACCCTGCGTTTCTATTGGAGTGGCAAGCTCGGGACCTCATCACAATCCCTGATCGCCGATGCGGTTAGCCGGGCCGAGGCATGTTCGCATTGTACGTGTGAGGAATGCGGTGCGCCCGGGCGCCTCTATCGAGCCGAGAGGTTCTTAGTGACTAGGTGCATCGTACACGCCATCGGAATCGTCGCACCGATTGAGCCTGGCTTTGAGAACGTCCACCTGGTCCAGAAGATAGTTGATAGTCGCGCATCTATTGCAGCTTGCCGCTATGACCAAGCAACCGATGCATTCATCGAAATTGGGTGCGGATCACAGCACAAAGACGAAGTGCCTGGACAGTGTCTTGAGAACCTCATGGGACCAAGGAATGGGATCGATTGGCTCAGATGCACGAAGCAAGGTGCTCGGCTGCTAGTTTCCCACCGTCGCAACTACAGCCGCGCCAGAAGATACTTTTAAGGCTATCGCGCATCGACGCCCAACCGGAACGATATTCCACGCACCATTCCGGTGCATTCGAGAACAAACATGCTCGACAATAAAACCGCAAGCCCGCTCGAGCAATTCACCTCGACCAAGACGGCAGCGGCGATTCCGATTTCACATCCTGCAATACGGGATGCCCTGATCCAGTTCTCGCTCGACGCCGCAGTTCGCTCAATTGACGTACATACGAGGTGCTACCGTTGTCTCGGAAGGTGTGGATGTCGACGCTATCGTGGTCCAGCGCGAGAGTGGACGAACTCTTCTCGACATCATTCCCGCTCGACCGCTCAGAGACTCAGAATAAGAGGCCTGGTGCTGATTGCCATTCGGCAGCTCAAAATTCCGACGCAGGCTCTAACCGTCGAAGATCTCAGCCGCGAGCCTCGTTTCAGCAACTCAAGACTGGTCTGGTTATATAACCGACATCACGTGCCGCTCGCACTCCGGCTGGGTATACAGAAGCTGCTTTCCGAACGAGAATCACGGGAACTGGGTCAAATCCAAGAAATCCGAGAGCCTGGTTTCCGAGGAAGCCGCGCCATCATGGCGATGGCCTGCGCCAATCTCTTATTACTGGATCTAGAGCCCCAGCCGCTCAGTCCAAACACGGCTGTGAGGCTGCGTGATCACGGTGGTGTTCGTTCTGAGTCCGTTGGGGCGCAATGATTAAGCCGGTCTAGGCAATCCTTCGTCATCGCGCGATCTTTTTGCGACGCCCATGCTAGCGGGCGAGGAATTGACGCGTGCTGATTTCATGGCCCCATCAATCTGCTTCGCTCTTTGATTCATCGCTTTTGATCAGCGCCCCATTTCACGGATTCGTTACCGGCGGCAAGATCTGGTCGATAGCGCAAGGATTCGTAGCACCTCCGAGCAGGAAATATGCGGTGATCGTCTCGATCGATTTCTATAAAAGCGAATCAGTAACTGTCGAGCAAACTTAAGATTTTTAGCGCGACAGTTATTCGAATCCTTGCATCGGGTCGTGAGCCAACGAACATTCCGTACCGGCTTACATTGGGGTGAGGTCTGGAGTTGGTTTCAAGGATTCGACTGCTTAACTCCTTGATCCGCCGATAATTTTCCTTGCCGAAGGTGCGGCCCGTTCAGTAGACTTTGGCCTGCGATGCGGAGCGCCTAACAAGCGGTGTTCCACGGCCGGAGGCACAGCAACGCTGCCGCCAATATCGACGGGGCAGTTTAATCGTCCTCGTCATTTGAAAAAGGCTGAACCACCAAAGCTGGTGAAGGCTTTTGCCTGCGTGCAGGCAAGGCAATAGAGCTCTGTTGTGCGGAGGTGATGATGTGATCAAGGAATCCTCAGCCCCGATTAGAGAAGTCGAGCGCGACCGCTGCCTCTGGATGCCGGACGGAGATTAATCCAGCAGCGCTGGCGCTGCCCATTGAGCACGCGGGTAATCGGAAAGTGGCCTGGCCTGCACCGTCGAAAGCATCGTTCGGGTCGATCCGCCCGCCGGTGAGTGGGCAAGCTTTCACGCCGTGGCAGGAAGATCATGGGAGTCGACCAAGTCGAACGCTTTGCGCCACGTACGGGAGGAACTACGCCTTTTATAATCGCGAAATTCAACGTTTGTACGCGTGTGAGGGCACTTAATATGAACGGCTTGCGCAAGCTGATCCTCAAACGAGAGGTCGAGCTTCTCAACGAACGAACCTTCGCAACCATCCAGGAATCGGACACGGGCGGACCGGTACGCCCGCTGATCACCGGACGCGAACCGCATCCGACAGGGCGTCCGCTTTGCATTAAGGCTGGCCACCGTTCGCTGCCCTGGGAGTCCATGAAGGTCGAATACCCTTTCATGGAAATCGTCGAGGTTGCCAGTCCGGTGCGGTATTTTATGAGCCAACCGCACAAGCTGACGATGAGGGTCACCAGGTTTGCAACGACTCTCGATTTTTTTCCCGACTTCGAACTCATCGCGGATGCACGGTTCGTATGCGCATTGAACAAAGGCGCGCCGTTCTGGCTCGCGGCGATGCAGTGGAAGCCCGACGGGTCGCCGTTCGACGGCCGCCATCTCGTCGTTGAAGCGAAAGAGGACAATGATCGTCGGAATAAGGATCCTGATTACCAGCACAAGCTCGAGCTGGCGAAGGACGTATACGGTCGCATCGGCTACTCGTTCTTCACGATCTTTCGTTCTCGCGACCTTCCCACGGCGGGCGATTGGACCGCTGGTCACGAAGTATGGCTCGATCGGAAGACCGCGGTAACCGCGATCGACGTCGCCCGCGTCGTGCACGTGCTGACGGCGGTGGGGGGCTCGGCTCCGTACTCGACCGTGGCGGCGGCGATCGCGGCAGGTCCTGCCGGACGTGCCGCGCTCGCGGCGTTGCACGTCCGCCGGATGGTCAGCATAGATCTGACGATAGACATCAAGCGTGATCCGACCGTGCGCTTGATGAACGATGGTGGAGCGCTGTTGTGACGTTCCATTGCCTCGAACCGAAAGGAAAGCCGATGTCGTTTCGCGCGCTCGAAAGGTTGTCGAAGGCTGAATTGTTGTCGTTCTTGGTTTCTCGATACGACGCCGATCCCGTCGCACGCAGCAATGCGGCGTTATCCAGATTCATCGACGAGATTCTCGAAGGTGCCGATCTCGATTGGCGGCCTTCGCCGAGAAGGTTGTGCCGCGCGTTACAGAGGCGCGGCGATCCCAAGCGCAACATGACATTGGTATTGGGTAACGATTCCCGCGTTCCGCCGGCCGACGACGGTGAAGCGCTGCCATGACAGCCATACAGATACTGAAGCGTCCTGACCTGAACGGCGGGCCGCCGGCTGCCGACGATCATATCGATCTGACTCTGCTCGATGTCACGGTCGACGAGCCCTATGCCGTCTGGCTGAACGACGAACCTGCGCCCGTTACGCTGGAATTCAAGAAACTATATACCAACGGCGTTCTGAAGTTCGTGAGAGCTTCCACCGACCTCGAAGTGTTCATCCCGACGGATGAATGGGAAACCATGCGGTCCGACGGCCGCGCTTGCCGCATTCAGGTCGTGGGCCGCGGTGCCGGAGCGATCGAAGACATCGACCCCCTGAGCCTGCTCAATCCCGACGAGCCGAACATTAAGCCTGTGGAAAAGAAGAAGCGTTTGCTGGCGAAAAAGCGGCTCGATGAGGCTCGCGTTCTTCGCTTCCTGGCGATGGCATACGACGAGACGCCAGCGGGCTACGGTCACAAGGGCGTTAACGATTTCATCAAGACCGCGCTGGAGGGCACCAATTTCGGATGGACGCCTTCCGCGGGTGCGCTGCTTCGCGCGCTCGAGCGCTGCGGCGAGCCCGGGAATCGTTCCTTGTCCGCCTTCTTGAGCAAGCGCGGGCAGAAGCATGGAGGTCAGCGCTGGCCGGACCGCGTCCTCGAATACGCCGTCGAAATGAACGCGACGTTTTGGGCGAAACGGGAAGAGCGCCGTTGCGGCGTCATCGCCGAGTTCTACGATCGCTTGAAAAAGGAAAACGAACGACGCCAGGTCGAAGTGGCCAAGCTGAACGAGACGCGCAGCGAGAGGGGGCTCCCCCATCTGCGCGCCGAGGAGATTTCGTTCGATCTGAAAGCGCTTCCCCGCCCGTCGAAGGAAACGCTCCGTCTCTGGATCAACGCGGGCGAAAACTACTGGTCCTGCAAGGCCAAGTACGGCGAAGAAAGGGCGCGACGTCGTTTCATCGGTCGTGGTCGTCCGATCAAGGCGACGAGAGCCCTCGAATTCGTGATGATCGATCATACCAGGATCGACGCGTGGGCCGTGATCTACGACGAGGACGGCGTGAAGGTGCTCGTCGAACGTCCTTGGCTGACCCTCGCCTTAGACGTCTATTCGCGGATGATTGTAGGCGCCGTCATCACGTACGAAAATCCGTCAGTCTATTCGGCTCTCCTCTGCCTGCGTCAGGTCGTTCGTAGGAAGAACTTCCTCATCGATCGCTTCGGACATCACAAGGGGGCTACGGACGGTTGGGGCAAGCCCGGTACGGTCATCGTCGACAATGGGTGGGAATTTGTCGGAATGAGCTTCCAGGTCTGCTGCGAAGCATGTGGCATCGATGTGATCTGGGCGCCCGTTAAGTCCGGGGAATTCAAGAGCTACGCCGAGCGTGCATTCGGCACGCTCAACACGATGCTGTGGCATAGGCTTGAAGAGGGGATTCCGCTCAAGCCAGACGAGATGAGTGCGCTCAACCTGCATCCTGAGATCAAGGCTATCCACACGAAAGAGTGGCTCTTCGACAAGATGTGGGCGGCGATCGTCACGATCTACCACGTCGAGCCGCACGGGGAGGAGCAGATTGTGCCCGCCATTCGATGGCGTGCCAGCCTGCTCGACAAGGGGAGGTGGACTGTCGACGACGTCACCGAGTTGGACAAGGTGCTCGGTCGGTCCGACATCGTCCTCCTGACTGCAGAGGGCGTCAGGTTACACAACCACCGCTTCCACGACCAGGTCATCACAACTGCATTGTTGGACCGGCTGCTTCGCTTCGCCAAGAAGCGGGATCAGCGGAAAGGACCAAAGTCGAGTGGCACCATTCCCCTGCTATGCACGTGGGATTCGTCCGACTGCTCCTTCATCCACGTTTGGGATTTCGTCCAGAAGAAGAATGTCAGGCTGCCGAACATTCATCCGAAATTTTCGAGCGGACTCTCGTGGAAGACCGCGGCGGAAATCATGAAGTTCAGGGACGAACGGAATTTGGCGTTCCATACCGACGACGAACGTTACGCCGCGCGGGCGGCCTTCAGCCGCACGCTCAGGGAGAAGATTCCATTCATCCCGTATCGTGATGCGCGCAAGACTGCGGCCGAACTCGACCGTCCGCAGCTGGTCGACGGCGACACCGTGGTGCGCGTGAAGGCGCCGCCACCGATCGACGGATCCGAGCCGACGGATATTCCGCAGGGCTTGCCCGCGCGGGAACGTGAGGACGACCGCTTGCGCGACAAGGCACCTCGCAGAGGCGGCGCTGCCGCGTCGCGGAAAGCCAACAAGTATCGTGCCCGGAACCAAGCCCGTAGGGATGCGGAACGCGCCAGCGTGAGCGATCCGGTCAAGAAGCCGGAAAAGCAGGGAGGTGAGATCGCGGCATCGTACGCGATGACCACGGAGGAGTCGCTGGCCAGGTTGGCGGCTCTCAAAAAGAAAATGGGGGCTTAGTGGGCTATGTCCAAAAGGGGGAAGATATGGTCGGCCTTCAACGACATCCGCATATTCAACGCCAGGCTCCTTGATGCTCACGATATATTCGACGATCTGAGACAGGTCACTCGCGAGTCGCCTAACGAACCGAAACGTTGCGCCACGATATTCGCTCCGACGCATAGCGGCAAGAGCATGTGCGTGAAGACGTATCTCGAGACGAGGGTCGTGGACGAGGCGATCAAGCGCGGGCTATTTCCCAAGGATGTGGAACGTAAAGAGATCGCGAGCAAGCAGCGTATCGTCGTCTATATCACTTTAGAAGGCGTGACGACGATCAAGAATCTCGCCGAGGAAATTCTTCGCGCCTTGAACGTCGAAGCGGAAGGCAATACCCAGCAACTCCTTAAGTTGTGCTACGATCATATCCTTGCGCTAGGAGTGGAATTGATCATCGTTGACGAAGTTCAGCATCTAAAGCCGACGAAGCAGCGCAGCAAGTTTGCCGAGAGGCATGAAAACGATGCCGGCATCGCGAACACGCTCAAGGTCATGCTGATCCGCGGCGTGTGCCCCATGGTTTTCATTGGCGTGACGGAAGCCCGCACCCTGTTGCTCGGCGACGACCAGCTCGACGGCCGGGTCTTGGAAGAAATTTCATTTGATCGCTTGGACTACGGTGTCGCCGCTCAGCGCGAGATGTTCATCGAGTATTGCGGCATGCTCGGCCTGAAGCTGAAGGAGCATGGCATGTTCGAGGAGGACTCCAACTTTCTCGATGGCGACATCCCCGCGTGCCTGTACGTCGTGTCGGGAGGCCGTGTCGGCTATGTTTCGCGCGTTGTCGAACAGGCGGCCGTCGTAGCCGCGAGGGCTGGAAGCCCCTGCGTCTTGCGCTCGCATCTCGAGGCAGCAGTGAACAAGTGGGCGATTCCGCGCATCATCGACTACAATCCCTTCGCAACCGGCGTGCGTAAGGCCTAGCGGAAGTGAAATTCGCTTTCCCCGTCGATCCGATACCGGACGAGTGCCTCGGCGGACTCGTTCTGCGAGCCACTGCGGCCAATTTCCGCCGAAATCCCCTAAGGGCCTTGCATCGGATAGGTGTCGTTACGCATGCGCCGCAGTCCCTTTGCAGTCGCTCGCCCGCCCTCGCCAAGACAATAGCGGATTTCGTTGGCACGGCGGACGTCGCGAGCGTGGCGGCAAAGTTTCATCCACGACTGGAGGGGAAAAGTAGTAGGATAGATTTCTTCGGAGAGCCGCTTCGTGCGTTCTATCGTGATGCCCAACGGCGTCGCGTTTCCCCACGGGCGCTCAAAATCGGTGAATGGATGCGCGCTCTTTGGTCTGTAAAATTGTTCGGGTTCGATCCTGTCACAAAGGAAGTTTTGATCGATTCCTGCCCGGTATGCGGCAAGCTGCTCGGGTGGACACTCACCTACGGAGTTGCCTTTTGCGATCATTGCTATCGCCCGGAGGAGTTCCTGGGCGCAATCTGGAAGTACCCGGGAGTGGATTTGCGTGACTTCCCGCAGCCGCTCGTCGAGGTCGATGATACCCAGGCCCTGGATTTTGTAACGAACTTGATCGACCCGGCGCCGGGGAAGAAAGAGGCCGCTCGGCGGCTCGTGCCAGAAATGTGGTCCCCCTTGTCGAACGGAGAAATCTTCGAGGTTGTGGTCCACTTCGCGAGCATGCAAAACGCCGAACGCTGGGATGCAGAGCGCAAGGGTATCCGCAGAAGAACGAAGTCTGGAGAGGGGTGGGAAAAGTTTGAGCCCGAGGTGTTGTCAGTAGCGGGGCGGGCTCTTCTCGATGGGCGTGCGGGCCTCGACCGGTTCGGCGACTTCCTACGTTGCCAAAGTCGCGACAAGCCCCGCGAGAAAACCTATGGTTGGCTGTGCGAACTCGGGCCGCTCGGCGTCATGGACCCGAACCTGAGTACTTCAGCGAGAAAGATACTCGGCGACGCTGTGGCGGCTTATTTCGAATCGCGTCGCGACCCCGACATGAAGCCGATGGCCTATCTCGCCGAGAAATACGGTGTCCACCGGTCGGGGCTTAGCGCTCTCGCCAGAAGCGGTGTGATTCCGGCGATCACGTTTGACAACCTTGAACAAGCTCCCGTCCTAGTCTCGGAGAAGGCCCTGAAGCCGATCGTGGAGCGGAAGCGGGAGGTGATCTCCGGAACGTTGGCTGCACCTAGGATCGGCGTCCATCTGAAGGACCTCGAAGAACTCGAAAGGCTTGGACTCATCGTTCGTGTCGATGGCCCAGTGCTCAAGCTTCTGCAATCGTCCGTCTACTACACAAAGAGTTCCGTCGAGGCCGTGGTCACGAAGATCTCGCAGAATGCAATGCTCGACAAGGGCGGCGATGCCATCAGGATGAGGGTCGCTCTGCGGTCGCTCGGGGCCCGAAGTGTGCCATGGGCAATGCTCGTGGCGGCGATCGTCGATGGCCGCCTGACCGTGACCACCATGAAGCCATCCGCCAGTTCGCTGGGTGAACGGCTTGCGGTTCGCGACGTGGGCTTGTTGCAGAAGTTGGTCAAGGCACATCTGACCGAAGGTCCCGTATCGGCCGAATGGGTGTCCAAGTTCGAGGCGGCGGAATTGTTGGGCACGAACGATGTAGCGGTCTGGCGCTTGGCGAAGGTCGGAAAGCTGAAGCAGTACGATCTCGCACCAGCGAATTCGCCCTTCAAGCGTATTGAAGTCGAAAAGCTGGCGAAAGAAACGATCTTCACGCCAGAGATCGTTCGGATCGGCCGATTCCGGACTTATCGCGAAGCGTCGAAGTGGCTCGGGAAGCATGGGCTTAACCCTGTCCTCCAACTCAAGCAGGCCGGGTGGAAGGTGTATGCTCGTGAGAACGTCGAGAGGGCTCTGAAAGCCAAAGTCCAAGATATGCCGAAGCCCAACCTGCCTCCTGGTCGCCCGAAAGGCTTTCTTCACGGACCGGAATCGCCGGAGGGACATGAGGCCGCGACGCGGGAAGTGCAAGACCGGTCACGAATCGGCTTTGCGACCGCGGCCGCTGTGCTCGGTTGCTCGATTTTTGCTATTCAGAGATTGGTTGCCATCGGAAAGCTGTGTGCCGAAGAAACGGTTACCCCGTTCGAACGCCGACATGTCGAGGCGCTAGCGAAAAGGGCCATTTTCCTACCGGAGATCATGGCGCGCTCGGGATATAAGCTACACCGGAACGTCATGAAATGGCTGAATGCCAACAAAGTCCGGCCAATGCTCTGGCTTAAGAAGAACAAGGTGCCGATGTTCGATCGGAGAAGCGTCGAAAAGTTCCTGGAACGGCCCATCTCTATAGGAAGAGCTTATCCGAAAGAGACAAAGCGCAGGCTGCTTTTTATAGTCGATAGTGGGAGCAGCGTTCATCAAGCGTCGAAGATTTGCGATGTCACATACCCGACTGCAAAAGCTTGGGTTAGGGCAAGGCGAAACGCTACTTCTTGAGACGCCGGTCGTTCGTTTGTCGGACGCATTCTAGTAGATCGGAAAATCTCTCAGGCGAGCCAGTGCGCCAAAGCTTCGCCCAAAAGCTGCGATCTCGAAATTCGGTCGGACCGAGTCTTCTAGCGTAGCACGATCCAATTCGCGGAGTGGCGCGTCTTAGGATGGCCCTCCTCGCTTGGATCACTTCGGGAGGGAGGATTTATCACTTCGTCGGCACTTTTGCTAATCTAGGCCTCACCCGGCGCCCGGAAGGCGGGAATGGCCGGGGCCAATCACATCATTCATCAAAATCGACTCGGGATTTCTTGGAAATCGGCGAAATCGACTCATGATTCTTGGGAAATCGAGTCACGGTCCTTTGGAAACGACTCGGACCAAATTTGGCGCGACACGAAGGGCGAAGCGTGGTGGGCCCGGCAGGACTCGAACCTGCAACCAGACCGTTATGAGCGGCCGGCTCTAACCATTGAGCTACAGGCCCCGCCGCGGGGCGGCCGCTTTGATCGCGGCCGGCAACGGTGCGCGGTTCGTTTACAGGGCCTGAGGCGGGGGTGCAATCCTCAAGCGTTTTCAAGGCGATCCAGGGGAGCGCTAGGTTGCGCGGAACGCGCGGCGCGATGATAGTCGTCGAATTCGGAATAGTCGCATTCTGCCACTGTTTTGCCCGACGAGTCAAAGGACGAGGCGGTCGGCGGGTGCCTGTGCGTGACGCTTCGTTAAGCCCCTGCGATTGCTCGGGTCTTCTACTGTGCATGGGGTTGTTTTCGCACTTTTGTTGTGAGGAGGCCTGTTGGCCCCCTCACAACGTTGTTGCCGGCGCACGGCGCGGCGGCGGCGCCGCCTAGTCCACCGACACCCCGGCGAACTCGACCACCTTGCGCCACTTCTCGGTCTCGCTCGCGACCAGCTTGCCGAACTCGGCCGGCGTCATCGGCTTGGGGATGCCGCCGGTCTCGGCGAGCTTTGCCACCAGCTTCGGATCCTTCAGCGCTTCGCCGACGGCCTTGTTGAGGATCTCGATCACTTCGGGCGGGGTGCCCTTCGGCGCGGAGATGCCGTAGAAGCCGACCGATTCGAATCCCGGCACGGTCTCGGCGATCGCGGGCACGTCGGGCACGCTCGGCCAGCGTTGCGGCGAGGTCACGCCCAGCGCGCGGACGGTGCCGCCTTTCACCTGCTCCATCGCCGAGGGCAGATTGTCGAAGATCAGCTGCACCTTGTTGGAGATGATGTCGGGGAAGGCGATGGCCGAGCCGCGATAGGGCACGTGCACCATGTCGCACTTCGTCATCACCTTGAACAGCTCGGCCGACATGTGCACCGAGGTGCCGTTCCCGGAGGAGGCATAGGAGATCTTGCCGGGGTTGGCGAGGCAGTAGTCGATGAACTCCTTCACCGTCTTCGGCGGGAACGCGTTCGAGACGACCAGCATGTTGGTGAGCTGCATGATGCTGGCCACCGGCACGGTGTCGCGCAGGAAGTCGAACGGCAGCTTCTTGTAGAGCGAGGTCGAGATCGCGTTGTTGGGCGCGACGAACAGCAGCGTGTAGCCGTCCGGCGGCGAATTGATCGCGGCGGCGGCGGCGATGTTGCCGCCGGAGCCGGTGCGGTTCTCGACGATGACCTGCTGCCCGAGCCGCTCCGACAGCCACTGCGCCATGATCCGCGCGACGATGTCGACCGGGCCGCCGGCGGAAAAGCCGATCAGCCAATGTATCGGGCGGTCGGGATAGGCGGCGGAGGCGGGAGGGGTGGTGCCGAAAAGACCGAGGAGGATTGCGAGCCCGAACAACCCGTGACGCAAATTTCGCACCATGACGTCTCCCATTGCTTTATTGTCGTTGGCTGCATGCTTTCACAAAATCGGGTCGCTGCCTATATCGTCGCAAGTCGGTGTTGACGCAGGTCTGCCAGGAGCGACCATGAGATTCGCTATGATCCTTCTCGGTGCGGCGCTGCTCGCAAGTCCCGCTGCCGCCCAAACCGGAGGCGCGGCCATTCCGACCACGACGATCAGCCAGACAATCAGCCTCGGCACCGCGACGCCCGGCGGCGGCTTTCCGCTCTATGGCAACGCCTTTGCCGAGGTGATGAACGCGGCCGATCCGCAGATGTCCATCGTCCCGCGCAACACCAGGGGCAGCAACGAGAACATCCCGCTGCTCGAGAAAGGCGAGCTCGATCTCGCGCTGGTCGCGGGCGAGCCGGCCTATGAGGCCTTTGCCGGCATCGGTCGCGCACCCGTGCGGCTGAAGATCCTCACGGCGATCTATTCCAACCCCGGCATGTTCGTGGTGCGCGCGGATAGTCCCTACAGGACGATCCGCGATCTCGTCGGCCAGCCCGTCGCGTTCGGCGCAAAAGGCTCGGGCCTGCCGATCCTGGCGCGCTATGTGCTGGACGGGCTCGGCCTGAAGCAGGACGAGGACTTCAGGGCGATCTATCTCGACCGCGCCGGCGATGGCCCCGCGATGGTCGAGGATGGCCGCGTCGCCGCGCTGTGGGGCGCCGGCATCGGCTGGCCCGGCTTTGCCGCGGTGGCATCGAGCGCCTCAGGCGCGCGCTTCATCGCGCCGAGCACTGAGGAGATGACGCGCATCCGCGCCAGGCACGCCTTCCTCAAGCCGCTCACCGTGCCGGCGGGCAGCTATCCGAACCAGACGGAGCCGATTGCTTCGCTGGGGTCGTGGAGCTTCATCCTCGCGCGCGAGGATCTGCCCGACGATGTCGCCTACCGCCTCGCGAAGACGCTGCATGGCGTCGAGGCGACGTTCTGCAGGAAGCTCGCCCAGGCCTGCGAGACCAATGCGGCGAACACCGTCGCGGCAGCGCCGAGGCTGGAGCTGATCCATCCGGGCGTGATGAAGTATTTTCGCGAGATCGGGGTGAAAAAATAGGACGCAGCCACACCCGCTGCCGTCATGGCCGGGCTTGACCCGGCCATCCACGCGTCACCGAGATTAAGGAGAGACGTGGATGCCCGGGACAAGCCCGGGCATGACGAGTTGTGTGCTTTGCGAGACCGTTATTTTTTCACCAGCGGGCACGCGGGGTCCGGCGGGCCGAACGCCTTGTCGCCGGAGATCGTGGTGAGGATCTTGTAATAGTCCCACGGATATTTGCTCTCCTCCGGCGTCTTCACCTGCACCAGCCAGAGGTCGTGCACCATCAGATTGTCCTCGCGCAGTTTTCCGTTGCGGGCGAAGAAATCCTCGATCGGCTTCTCCCGCATCTTGGCTGCGACCTTGAGCGGATCGTCGGTGCCGGCCGCCTTGATGGCGTTGAGATAGTGCATCACGCTGGAATAGACGCCGGCCTGCCACATCGACGGCATCTTGTTCATCTTGGCGAAATAGCGCTTCGACCATTCGCGGGTCTTGTCGTCCATGTCCCAGTAGAACGACGTGGTCAGGAGCAGGCCTTGCGCCGCCTGCAGGCCGAGGCCGTGGATGTCGGTGATCAGCGCGAGCAGCGCCGCCATCTGCTGGCCGCCCTTGAACACGCCGAACTCGGCGCCGGTCTTGATCTCGTTCATGTTGTTGGGGGGACCGGCGGCAATGCCGATGATCTTGGCCTTGGAGGCCTGCGCCTGCAGCACGAAGGAGGAGAGGTCGGGCGTCGCCAGCGGCGGCCGCACCGAGCCCAGCACCTTGCCGCCATTGGCGGTGACGACGGCGGAGGCGTCGCGCTCCAGCGAGTGGCCGAAGGCGTAGTCATCGGTGATGAAGAACCAGCTGTCGCCGCCGCGCTTGACCACCGCATCCGCGGTGCCGACCGCGAGCGCGCGGGTGTCGAACACCCATTGGATCGCGTAAGGCGAGCAGAACTTGCCGTGGAAATCGGCGGTGCCGGTGGAATGGGTGATGAACAGCCGCTTCTTCTCGTTGGCGATGTTCTGCACCGCGAGCCCGACCGCGGAGACCGGAACGTCGACGATCAGATCGACCTGCTCGACGTCGTACCAGCGCCGCGCGAGCGAGGCGCCGATATCGGCCTTGAGCTGGTGGTCGCCGATCACGACGCTGATCGGCTTGCCGAGCACGGTGCCGCCGAAATCGTCGATCGCCATCTGCGCCGCCGTCACCGAGCCCTGGCCGGTCGGCGCGGAGGCGGGACCGTTCATGTCGGTGAGCACGCCGATCTTGACGACGTCGTCGGAGACCTGCGCCATTGCGGCACCCGGCAGCAATGCCGTCACCAAGGCAGCCGCGACCGGCAGTCCAAATCTGGTTGGATTCACGCTTGTCCTCCCTGAGCCGGCTCGTTGGCCGGTGTTGCGTCCGGGTACGGCCCGGCTGAATTGGTTTCTTTTGCAACTATTCGGGGGTGGGCGTCAACGTCAGGCCGCGAAGCGGATCCGTCCTGCGGGCGAGGGATCGTAGCCGGTCAGTTCCTCGGCGCGCTGGCGCAGCCGCCGCTCGTTCAGGAAGCGGAGCATGGCCTGCATCGCCGGGCGGAAATAGCTGCGCTGCCGCATCGCGAGGTCGAGATTCTCCCAGACCAGCGGCACGAAATCGAGACCGGCCGAGCGCGCCGCGGCGCGGGTCGCGATGCCGCAATCGGCCTGGCCGGCGCGGACCAGTTCGGCGAGATCCGGCCCGGTCAGGGCCGACGTTTCGATGCGGCGCAGATCGCGCGTCGAGGCGCCCGCGCGCTTCAGGAGCACGTCGAGCAGCATCTGCGCGCCCGTGCCCTGTTGCCGCATCGCCATGCGGGCGCCGAGTGCGAGCACGTCGGTCAGGCCGTGCAGCCGCTTGGGATTGCCGTGCGGCAGCACCAGACCCTCTTCGCGGCGCACGAACGCGACCAGCACCACATCATGCAGGTCCGGCGTGGCCCGCAGGGCTTCGATACTGGCATCGCTGGCGAGATCGTCCGAGGCGGTCAAGGCGTGGAAGTGCACCGCCGCAGCCATCACCTCGTCGCGCTGCAGGCGCTCCAGCCCGCGCGCGCTGCCCTCGCTCATCGATCCCAGGCCAGAGCCGGATTCACGCAGGCTCCAATCCAACAGTTCGTCCTGGCTGCCGCCGACGACCGGCGGCGGCTCCGCGATCAACATGCCGGCCGGACGTGCCAGTCCCGACAGGACCCAGAGGTCGAGCTCGTGCCGCGGGAAGAGCCATTTCCCCGTCACTTTGGTGCAGGGGATCGCACCGGTGGTGACGAGTTCGTAAAGCTTGCGTTCGCCGAGCCGAAGATATTCGGCGGCTTCGCTGGTCGTCAGGAATTCCATCCTGCATTCCTATGCAAATTATTGCTTCTTTTTGACGCCCGACGCAGGTGGAATTCTGCATTTCAGATTTTTTGCCGGCGGGAACCATGCCCGATCATCTCGCCGCTTTGCAATACATCCCGCACGCGCGTTTCCTGCTTTGGTGAACGATCCTGAATCAATCGCTCGCGCGGTGCGCGCCGCGGCGTTGCCGAAATTTCCCGGCCAGGCCGCGCGAAGACGCGTCACGAGTGCGGCGCAATCGCTCATCATCATGATATCGTCATAGCCAAGGGAACCCCGATCATGGGCCGCCTGTCCGTTGTATTTGCGCTTCTCTGCGGGCTTGCCGCGGGCGTTGCGGCGTCATCCGCGGAGGACCGCGGCATCGTCCTCGCCACGACCACGGCGACGCAGGAGTCCGGCCTGCTCGATCATCTGCTGCCGATCTTCCGCGACAAGGCCGGCATCGAGGTCACCGTGATCGCGCGGCGCGCCGACGAAGTGCTCGACGGGGCGCGACGGGGCGAGATCGACGTCGTGCTGATGCACGCGCGGCCTCAGGAGGAGAAATTCGTCGCCGACGGATTTGGCGTGAAGCGCTACGACGTGATGTACAACGATTATGTGTTGATAGGGCCGAAGAGCGATCCCGCGGGCGTGAAGGGCAAGGACATTGCAACGGCGCTGAAGGCGATCGAAGCCAAGGGCGCGCCGTTCGTGACGCGCGGCGATCGGTCAGGCACCCACGCCGCGGAACTCGCGCTCTGGATCGTCGCCGGCATCGACATCGCCGCCGCCAAGGGCGCCTGGTATCGCGAGGCCGGGCAGGGCATGGCCTCGGCGCTCCACGCAGCGCGCGCCGCGAATGCATATGTTCTGGCGGACCGCGGCAGCTGGATCGCCTTCAAGGATCGCGGCGATCTCGACATCGTCGTCGAAGGCGACAGGCGCCTGCTCAACCAGTACGGCGTGATGCTGGTCAACCCTGAGAAGTTTCCGAACGTGAAGAAAGACCTCGGGCAGACCTTCATCGACTGGCTGACATCGCCGGAGGGGCAGACGGCGATCGCCGGCTACAAGGTCGATGGCCAGCAGCTGTTCTTCCCCAACTCCGACAGGTCGGGCGGTTGAAGCCCGCATCGCCGGCGGTTGCCAAAGCGGGCGATGCATGGTCCATCATGGCGCATGACCCAGCGCCTGCCGCCCTCGCTGACGCCGCTCGACACCGCCCTCGCCGCGTTGCTGCGAGGCGTTGATCCCGTCGCGCCGGTGGAGGTGCCGTGCGCAGAAGCGATCGGCTGCATCGCGGCGGGCACTCCGCTGCTTGGCGCCTATCCTTCGCGCGACATCGCCGCCGCGGACGGCTGGGCGCTTTGCGCCAACGATCTCGTCGGCGCGTCCTCTTATTCGCCGCTGCCTTTGACAGGCGTGCCGGTGTGGGTCGATGCCGGCGACGCGATGCCGGCAGGATCCGACTGTGTGCTCGATGCCGATGCCGTGGAGGTGTCGGGCTCTCTCGTGCAAGTGCTGGCGGAGGGCGTGCCCGGACAGGGGGGCCGGCGTGCCGGCAGCGACATCGCAGACGGCACGCCTGCCGGCGCCGAGGGCCATCCGATCGGTGCGGCCGATCTCTTGATGGCGCGCGTTGCGGGTCTGGAGAAGCTCGGCGTGCGGCGGCCCCGGCTGCACGTTGTCAATGTTCCGGGCGCAACGGCAACGATGCATATGGTCGCCGGGCTCGCGCGGGCAGCGGGACTCGATGTGGAAACGCGTCAAGCTCGGGCACGCGACGAAGCATCGATTGCCGATGTGCTTGATGCGTCCTCCTGCGATCTTCTACTGATGATCGGCGGCAGCGGCGTTGGCTGCCAGGACGCCGCCATCACGGCCCTGGCCCGGCGCGGTGCGGTGCTGGCGCACGGCCTTGCGCTCCAGCCCGGACGCACTGCCGCGGTCGGTCGGCTCGGACAGGTTCCCGTCGTCGCCTTGCCCGGCTCGCCCGATCATGCGCTTGCGGCCTGGCTCGCGCTCGTGCTGCCGCTGGTCGATCATCTGTCGGCGCGTCGGCCGCGCCGACGGGTGACCTTGCCGCTCGCGCGAAAAATCGCATCCGGTGTCGGCATCGCCGAGATCGCTTTGCTGGCCGGGGAACATCGCGCCTGGATGCCGCTTGCCGTGGGCGAATGGCCGCTTCAGGCCATCGCCCGTGCGGACGCGTGGCTGCTCATTCCCGCCAGTCACGAGGGATTTGCGGCAGGTACGCCCGTCGATGCCCATCTGTTGCGGGAATGATATGGCCCTGGCATGACGATGATCCCGAAATCACCGGACCGCAGCGCGCTCGAGCAGGAGCAGTTCCTCGATATCCTCTCGCGCGAGGAGGCCTTGGCGCGCTTCGAAGCGGCCTTGTTCCCGCGCGCGCTTTCGAGCGAATCGCGCAAGCTCGCTGCCGCGCTCGGTGCGGCACTCGCCGAAGACGTCACCGCGCCGATCGACGTGCCGCCGTTCGACCGGTCCAATGTCGACGGCTTTGCGGTGCGCGCCGCGGATCTTGCGGCGGCCGGCGAGGGCGCGCCCGTGCGCCTCGCGCTGAATGGCGAGACCATTCATTGCGGCACCGCGCCGACGCTGCAGGTGGCGGCGGGTACCGCGACGCCGATTGCCACCGGCGGTCCGCTGCCGCGCGGCGCCGATGCCGTGGTCATGGTCGAGCACACCCAGCCGGCCGGCCTCGATGCGATCGACGTCCGTCGTGCCGTCTCGCCGGGGCAGTTCGTCTCATACGCGGGATCCGACATCGCGCGCGGCGAGGCGCTGCTGCGCGCCGGCACGCTGATCGGCTCGCGCGAGATCGGCATGCTGGCGGCCTGCGGCATTGCCGAGGCGAGTGTCGTGCGCAAACCGCGGATTGCCGTGATCTCCACCGGCGATGAACTGGTTCAGCCCGGCCAGCCGCTCGCGCCTGCCGAAATCTACGATACCAACGGCGCCATCGTCGCGGCCGCGGTCGACGAGAATGGGGGCGAGGCCGTCTTCCTCGGTGCCATTCCCGACGATGAAGCCAGGCTCGACGCGGCCATGCGCCGCGCGCTCGCGGACTCCGACATGCTGGTGCTGTCGGGCGGTACGTCGAAAGGCGCGGGCGATCTCTCCCATCGCATCATCGGCCGGCTCGGCGCACCCGGCATCATCGCGCATGGTGTTGCGCTCAAGCCCGGCAAGCCGCTGTGCCTTGCGGTGTGCGACGGCAAGCCGGTGGTGATCCTGCCGGGCTTTCCGACCTCGGCGATGTTCACCTTCCATGACATGATCGTGCCGGTGCTGCGCAAGATGGCCGGCCTGCCGCCGCGCTCCGATGCCAAGGTGAATGCGACCGTGCCGGTGCGCATCGCCTCCGAGCTCGGTCGCACCGAATTCATCATGGTCTCGCTGGTCCAGGGCAGAGACGGCCTGATCGCCTATCCCTCCGGCAAGGGGTCCGGTGCGATCACGTCATTTGCGCAGGCGGACGGTTTCTTGCGCATCGATGCGCTGGCGGACCAGATGCCGGCCGGGACTGAAGCCGAAGTGACGCTGTTCACGCCGCATGTGCGCGTGCCCGATCTCGTCATCGTCGGCAGCCATTGCACCGGCCTCGATCTCGTCACCGCACCGCTCGCGCATGCCGGCTTGACGGTGCGCTCAATCGCGGTCGGCAGCCTCGGCGGGCTTGCGGCGGCCAGGCGCGGCGAATGCGACCTCGCGCCGATCCACTTGTTCGACGACAGAAGCGAGACCTACAACACGCCCTATCTCGTCGAAGGACTTGAGCTCGTCCCCGGCTGGCGGCGGATGCAGGGCATTGTGTTCCGCAAGGGCGACACACGCTTCGAAGGCCTGAACGCGAAGGATGCGATCACTGCCGCGCTCGCTGACTCCGCCTGCATCATGGTCAACCGCAACCAGGGCGCCGGCACACGCATCCTGATCGACCGGCTGCTCGGCGGCGTGCGGCCGGAGGGCTATTGGAACCAGCCGCGGTCGCACAACGCGGTGGCGGCGGCCGTCGCGCAGCACCGCGCCGACTGGGGCATGACCATCGCGCCGGTCGCCCATGCGGTCGGCCTCGGCTTCATTCCGCTGGCGGAAGAGCATTATGACTTCGCACTGGTTACTGCGCGCAAAGACCGGCGGGCCGTGCGGGCCTTTCTCGACGCACTCGGCTCGGAAGAGGCGCGCGCGGCGCTGGAGCGGGCCGGATTCCGGCCTGCTCGGTGACGTTGCAGGAGACCTCGCGACACGAGCAGGGTCTATGGTGATGGGGCTGGTGGGTGCCGATGGCGGCCTGAGCGGAGCGCTCCCGTGCTCGGTCTGGTCTAGGGCCATGAACTTAGACGGCCGCCGCAGCGACCAAGGGACGTGAGCCAGATCATGACCGCGTCAACATCCGCAAATTTCCGCAAGATTGCTGCACTCGTCGCAGCGGCCGGCACGCTGTTCTGGCTCTACACCTTCTACTTCATCGCTCATGTCCCGCCCGGGGACGGCACCGGCTTTCAATGGCTCGCGGTGTTTCCGCTGGGCATGATCTTCATGCTGTTCTTCGTGCCGGCCTGGCTGCTGATCGCGATCGGCCGCTTGCCGCGGTTCACCATCGTCGTCGGCCTCTGCGGCCTGGTTGCGTTCGCGATCATCTGGTCGCAGCTGCTCAACGAGTTTCCGAAATCTTGAAGCTGCTAGGATGCCTCATCCAGCGCCGCCAGGCGCTCGGCTTCGGAGATGTCCTCGACCGTGTTGGCATTGAAGAACGGATCGAGCGGCTCCGCCGGCCACGTCACCGTTGCGAGTGGATAGCGCGCGGTCCAGCGGTCGATCTTGCGGAGATCCTCGACGACCAGCGCGTGGCGCAGCTCGTTGCGCAAGGCGACGCGCCACAGCCCGATCACCGGATGCGACTGCTGGCCTGACGCGGCGACCGCAAGCTGCGCGTTCTCTCGCGCGCGTGCGTCATGCAGCCGTGCGACGAGATCGCGCGGCAGGAACGGGCAGTCGCCGGCGGCGCTGACCACCCATTCGATCTCCGGCCGGTTCGTCGCGGCCCAGTCGAGCGCAGCGAGGATGCCGGCGAGGGGGCCGGGAAAGCCGGGCACGTCGTCGGCCACGACGTGCAGGCCGAACGCAGCAAAGCGGGCGGGATCGCCGTTCGCGTTGAGGATCAGCCCGCTGCACTGGGGCGAAAGGCGCGCGATCACGCGCTCCAGGATGGTACGCCCGCCAATGGTGCGCATCGGCTTGTCGCCGCCGCCCATGCGCCGTGCGAGGCCGCCGGCGAGCAGCACGCCGAGAGTCGATGGAACGCCCGTTGCCGAAATCCTAGTCGTCACCACCTTCACCCTTGCGCTTGTGCCTGGCCGACTCCTCCTCGACGTAAGCAAGGTTCTGGTCGTAGACGATGCGCTCCTCGCCTGCGAGCGCAATGAAGCGCTTTCCGCGGGTGCGTCCCACCAGCGTCAGCCCGACCTGCCTTGCGAGATCGACGCCCCAGGCGGTGAAGCCGGAGCGCGACACCAGAATCGGAATGCCCATGCGGACGGTCTTGATCACCATCTCCGAGGTGAGACGCCCGGTGGTGTAGAGGATCTTGTCGCCAGGCTCGACGCCGTGGCGGTACATCCAGCCCGCGATCTTGTCGACGGCGTTGTGGCGGCCGACGTCCTCGGTGTAGCAGAGTGGTTCTCCCGCCTTGCACAGCACACAGCCGTGGATCGCGCCGGCCTCGAGATAGAGCGATGGCATGGTGTTGATGGTCTGCGTCATCTGGTAGAGCCAGGAGGTGCGCAGCTCGGCTTTCGGCAGCGCGACGCTCTCGACGGCCTCCAGCAGATCACCGAAGGCGGTGCCCTGCGCACAGCCCGAGGTCTGCGTGCGCTTCTTCAGCTTGGCCTCGAAATTGGTGTGATGTGCGGTGCGCACCACGACCACCTGGAGGTCGTCGTCGTATTCGACCTCGGTGACCACGTCGTTGAATTTCAGCATATTCTGGTTCAGCAGATAGCCGAGCGCCAGATATTCGGGATAGTCGCCGATCGTCATCATTGTGACGATCTCCTGGGCATTCAGGTAGAGCGTCAGTGGCCGCTCCATCGGGACCTTGATCTCGACCCTGGCGCCGGTCTGGTCGGTCCCGGTCACGCTCTGGGTCAGGCGCGGGTCGTCGGGGTTGGGGATGATCAGGGGTACCGGGGCTTTGTCGATCTTCATCATGGCGGCGAGGTTAGCATGACATTCGGGTCAAGCCGATATATGCATGGCGGGAAAGAGCGAAATGCCGCCTCGGCGTCATTGCGAGCGGAGCGAAGCAATCCAGGATCTTTCCGCGGCGGCAGTCTGGATTGCTTCGCTGCGCTCGCAATGACGGGGTTGGACCGGCGGTTCCACCCAAGGACCGAGTCGTGCGCAGCGACGGAGCTGGAATGAAAGTCATCGGCCTTGCAGGCTGGAGCGGTGCGGGCAAGACAACGCTATTGACGCGGCTGATCCCGCATTTCAACGCGCAGGGCCTGCGCGTCTCCGTGATCAAGCATGCGCATCACCAGTTCGACGTCGACGTGCCGGGCAAGGATTCCTGGCGCCATCGCGAGGCCGGCGCGGCGGAGGTGCTGGTCGCCTCGGCCAACCGCTGGGCGCTGATGCATGAGCTGCGCGGGGCGGCGGAGCCGCGGCTGCCGGAGCTGCTCGGCAAGCTCTCCGCCGTCGATCTCGTCGTGGTCGAGGGTTTCAAGCGTGAGCCGCATCGCAAGATCGAGGTGCACCGCGCCGGCAACGGCAAGCCGCTGCTGTTTCCCGATGATCCCGGCATTGCCGGGATTGCGAGCGACGTCGCGATTGACACAAGGCTGCCGACTGTCCATCTCGACGATATCGCGGCTGCCGCGGAACTGTTGCTGCGCGCGGCGATGCCGGTCGAGGAGGCGGTGGCAAAGAGCGCCGCGATACGCTGACGAGGCACCATGGCGCAACTATCGGACGATTGCTTTGCCTTCGGCGGCCCGATGATGTCGGTCGACGAAGCCGTTGGCCTCATCACGACGCGCGTCAACGCGATTGTCGATCTGGAAACCGTGGCGCTGGTCGACGCCGACGGGCGCGTGCTCGCGCGCGATGTGGCCGCACCTTTGCCGCTGCCGCCGTTCACCAACTCCGCCGTCGACGGTTACGCCCTGCGCAACGCCGACCTTCCGGAAAGCGCCGAACGGGCGTTCCCGCTCGACGGTCGCATCCAGGCCGGCGGCGTTGCACAGGCACCGATCAAGTCCGGTCACACCGCGCGCATCTTCACCGGCGCGCCGATGCCGCCCGATGCGGACACCGTCTTTATGCAGGAGGACGTTCGCATCGATGATTCCGGCAGGATCGTGCTGCCGCCGGGGCTGAAGCGTGGGGCCAATGTCCGTCCCGCAGGCGAGGACATTCCGCAAGGTCACGTCGCGCTGCGCGCCGGCCAACGCTTGCGACCGCAGCATGTCGCCCTTGCCGCCGCGTTCGGCCTGACGGGGCTCGATGTCGTCAGGCGCATCCGTGTCGCCGTGTTCTCGACCGGCGACGAATTGGCGTCGCCCGGCGAACCGCGCGCCGCCTCGCAGCTGTTCGATTCCAATCGTTTCATGCTGCTGGCGATGCTGCGTCGGCTCGGCTGCGAGGTCAGCGACCTCGGCATTCTGCGCGACGAGCGGACGTCGCTCGCGAACGGCTTGAAGCAGGTCGCAGGTCACCATGACCTGATCCTCACCACCGGCGGTGTCTCGACCGGCGAGGAGGATCACGTCAAGGCGGCGGTCGAGAGTATCGGCTCGCTGGTGCTGTGGCGGATGGCGATCAAGCCCGGCCGTCCCGTGGCGATGGGCATCATCGGCGGCACGCCGCTGATCGGATTGCCCGGCAATCCCGTCGCGAGCTTCGTGACGTTCGTCCATGTGGTGCGACCGACGGTGTTGGCGCTCGCGGGTGGCTTGCCGGAACCGTTGACGCCCATCCCGCTGCGCGCGGCGTTCACTTACAGGAAGAAGGCCGGCCGGCGGGAATATGTGCGCGCCTCGCTGCGGCGCGCGCAGGACGGTGCGCTCGAGGCGATCAAGTTTCCGCGCGAGGGGGCCGGGCTGCTGTCGTCGCTGGTCGAGACCGATGGCCTCGTCGAACTCGGCGAGGACATCACGAATGTCGAGCCGGGGCAGGACGTCGGCTTCCTGTCCTACGCGGGTCTGCTCTAGGCGCCCTTGCGTTGACGTGATCGACCGGTCCCGCCATGTTGCGGCCATGACCAGAACCATGCTCGATCTCACCGGACTGAAATGCCCGCTGCCCGCCCTGAAGACGCGCAAGGCGCTCAAGCCTTTGCAGCCGGGTGATCAGCTCGAGGTTCACTGCACCGATCCCCTGTCGGTGATTGACATTCCGAACCTGATCCGCGAGACCGGCGACAAGGTCGAGATCACCGAGCGCAACGAGGCGCGCATCGTGTTCCTGGTCGAAAAGAGCGGCGCCCCGTAAAAAGGCGAATATTCACGGCGGCGACGTTTGACTATGCTGCGCCCGCGGGGGAACGGCCGTAGCTTTCGCTGCAATGCGAAAGACGCCGATTGTTGCGGTGAACGATCTCAAACCCAAGATTCTCAAACCTAAGACATCGGGCATGACTTTCTCAACATCGAGGGTAAGCGCAGCCGCAAATCCCGCGGTGGGACGCGAACCTGACGTCAAGCTCGGCAAGGCGGCTGCAGGACCGGAGTTCAGCGCGCTGGCGCAGGCCTCCATCCTGATCGTCGACGACGAGCCGGGCATGCGCAATTTCCTGGTGCGCACGCTTGCGCCGCGCTGCAAGCTGGTGGACGAGGCGGCCGATACCGACCAGGCCTCGCGCAAGCTCGATTCAAACCGCTACGACGTCGTCATTCTCGACAACATCATGCCCGGCAAGAATGGCGTCGACTGGCTCGCCGAGCAGCGCGCCGTCGGCTTCTTTGCCGATGCCATCCTGATCACCGCCTATGCCGACCTGGACACCGCGATCCAGGCCCTGCGCGCCGGTGCGGCCGACTTCGTGCTCAAGCCGTTCCGCTCCAACCAGATCCTCAACGCGGTGGCGCGATGCCTCGACCGCGTCCGCCTCCAGCGCGAGAATTATGTTCTGCGCTACGCTCTGCGTGCCTCGTCCGACCGCACCTTTCTGCGCGACAATCTGATCGGACAGTCGGCAGCGACGCTGCGCGTGCGTGAGACCATTGCGCGCGTCGCGCGCCTGCCGACCTCGATTCTCCTCACCGGCGAATCCGGCACCGGCAAGGAAGTGGCAGCGCGCTCGATCCACTCGCTGTCCGACCGCGCCGACAAGCCCTTCGTGCCCGTGAATTGCGCGGCGATCCCGCCCGACATGATCGAGGCCGAGCTGTTCGGACACATCAAGGGCGCCTTCACCGGCGCCGATTCGGGCCGCGAGGGCTTGTTCCTGTATGCCCATGGCGGCACGCTGTTCCTCGACGAGATCGGGGAGCTGCCGCTGCCGATGCAGAGCAAGCTGCTCCGCGTGCTCGAAGACCGCCGCGTCCGTCCGGTCGGCTCCGAGCGTGAAGTTCCGGTCGACCTGCGCTTCATCTTCGCGACCAATGCCGAACTGGAGAAGGAGGTCGAGAAGGGCCGCTTCCGGGCCGACCTGTTCTACCGGCTCAACGTGATGCAGATCCGCCTGCCGCTCCTGAAGGATCGCGGCGACGACGTGCAGGAGCTCGCCACCATCTTCATGAGCAAGCTGTCGGTGCAGCTCGGCATGCCGCCGGTGCCGATCGACGCCTCGGTGCGGGCGGCGCTCGCAAGCTATGACTGGCCGGGCAATGTGCGCGAGCTGCGCAATTTGATCGAGCGCGCGCTGATCCTCGGCGCCTTCCCCGACGATTTCGCCGGTCCCCGCAACAACGGTCAGTCGGCGCCAGCCGACAGTCTCGCGGAGCTCGAGCGCCGTCACATTCTCGGCGTGCTGAAGGAGGTCAATGGCAACCGCGAGGAGGCGGCTCGGCGTCTCGGCATCTCGCGCAAGACCATCGACCGCAAATGCGCGTTGTGGGATGTCTGATGCTGCCGGCCGCAGCGGCGAGCCCGTGCGGGGACGCTCCGTCCGCTTCCGGCTGCTCGCGATCGCGCTGCTGCCGATGCTGGTCATCCTGCCGCTCCTGCTCGGCGTTGCGATCTATCGCTGGAACGCGAAATTCGACGCGACCCTGATCTCCAAGGTGAACGGCGATCTCACCATCGCCCACCAATATCTCGCCCGCATCCTGGAAAGGACCGGCGCCCAGCTGCGGGCGCTCAGCCTGTCGGCCCGCTTCCACGAGGTGCTGGCGCCGGATGCGCGCAGCTCATTGCAGGATCTGCTCGAGGAGACCCGCAAGGAGATCGGTCTCGATTTCCTGTATCTGACCAACGATCGCGGGGATGTCCTGGCCTCGTCGCCGCCGTTGCAGCGTCGACCGAGGAGCGACTGGCCGATCATCACCTCGGCGCTGTCGGGCCAGGTCCCTGCAACAGGCGTCGACATCTTCGGCAATGACGAGCTCGCCGCAATTTCGCCGGCCCTCGCCGAGCGCGCGCGATTGGACCTCGTGCCGACCCCGAACGCAGTGCCGACCGACCGCAGCACGGAGACGCGCGGCATGGTCGTGCATGCGGCGAGCCGGGCGATGCTGCCTGACGGTGGCGCCGCTGCGCTGGTCGGCGGCACGCTGCTCAACCAGAACCTGGAATTCATCGACACGATCAACGATCTCGTTTATCGCGCGGCGAGCCTGCCGGAGGGCAGCCAGGGCACCGCGACGCTGTTCCTGGACGACGTGCGGATATCGACCAACGTCCGCCTGTTCGAGGGGCGGCGCGCGCTCGGCACGCGCGTGTCGGCGGCGGTGCGCTCGGCCGTGCTGGGCGAGGGGCGCACCTGGCTCGACAGCGCCTTCGTGGTCAACGACTGGTACATCTCCGCCTATGAGCCGCTGGTCGACAGTTACGGCAAGCGGGTCGGCATGCTCTATGTCGGCTTCCTGGAGAAGCCGTTCAGCGAAGCCAAATACCAGACATTGGTGATCATCGTCGCAGCGTTCATCGCCATCACCGCCGCGACCGTGCCGATCTTCCTGCGCTGGGCGAGCTCCATCTTCATGCCGCTGGAGCGCGTCACGGCGACGATCAGCGAGGTCGAGCGCGGGAATCTCTCCGCCCGCACCAAGATGCCGGTGCTGGGTGACGAGATCGGCCGCGTCGCGGTTCATCTCGACAGCCTGCTCGACCAGATCCAGGAACGCGACCGACAGCTCCGGGAGTGGAATGAGGAGCTGAACATCCGCGTGCGCGAGCGCACGCGCGACCTCGAGCACGCCAATCTCAAGCTCGAGGCCACCACCAAGCAGCTCATCATGTCCGAGAAGCTGGCTGCAATCGGCGAGATCACCGCCGGCGTGGCCCATGAGATCAACAATCCGATCGCGGTGATGCAGGGCAATCTCGACGTCATCCGCAGCGTGTTCGGCGCCGATGCTGACAAGGCGAAGGTCGAGTTCCGCCTGCTCGACGAGCAGATTCACCGCATCAGCCAGATCGTGACCAAGCTGCTGCAGTTCGCAAGGCCGGAGGAATATGCCGGCTATGTCGAGCGCCATGCGCCGGCCAGCGTCATCTCCGACTGTCTGCCGCTGGTGCAGCATCTTCTGAACAAGACCGAGATCGGCGTGGTCAGGGACGACCGCGCCAACCGGCTCGTGCTGATGAACCGCAACGAGCTGCAGCAGGTCCTGGTCAATCTCATCGTCAACGCGATCCACGCCATGCCGGACGGCGGAACCCTGACGCTTCGCTCCTTCGATGCCGAGCGCGACGGCCATCGAGGCGTCGCCATCGAAGTCACTGATACCGGCATCGGCATGAGCACCGAGGTGATCGAAAAGATATTCGATCCCTTCTTCTCCACGAAACAGCGGCAAGGCACCGGGCTCGGCCTCTCCATCAGCCAGACGCTGATCAAGCGCCAAGGCGGACAGATCACGGCCGAAAGCCGCGTCGGCTCCGGAAGTACATTCACGGTGTGGCTGCCGGAAGCGGCCTGATTGGACATTTTGTCCGAGGGATTCAGGACATTCTGTCCCCTGCAATATATTGCGTTGCGGGAAGTCGTTGAACCGTCACGATGCGGCTTCTGGCACGTGTGTTGCTCATCTCATGAGAGGGTGTTGAGGGGGATGAGGGCGCGATAGCCGTCACGGCAACGCTGCTTGCGAGGCGAAGGACAACCCGCGATCGGCTGCTTGTTCGGCGCATATGAGGCGATGCGCATCAGACGATTCTCCTTCGACATGAAGTCCGACCTGTCATGCGCGGCTGCCAAGCACGCACACGACCGGTCTCAAACCGATGTGCCGGCAAGGCCGCGCTTGGGAGGGAATGCTTATGACGACTGCCGATACCGTTCTTGCACCGGTTGGTGCCTCCGGCTTCCTCGATCGTGAACGCACGATCGCGACGGCCGGTTTCAATCGCTGGCTGGTGCCGCCGGCAGCGCTGTGTATCCATCTGTGCATAGGCATGGCCTACGGCTTCTCGGTGTTCTGGCTGCCGCTGTCGCGCGCGATCGGCATCGCGGCGCCGAAGTCATGCCCGGACATGTCGCTGTGGCAGGAGCTGTTCACAACGAGCTGCGACTGGAAGGTCGCCAGCCTGGGGTGGATGTACACGCTGTTCTTTGTCCTGCTCGGCGTCTCCGCCGCGATCTGGGGCGGCTGGCTCGAGCGCGCCGGTCCGCGCAAGGCGGGCGTCGTCGCCGCCTGCTGCTGGGGCGGCGGGCTTCTGATCGGTGCCTTCGGCGTCTACGTCCACCAGCTCTGGATCATGTGGCTTGGTTGTGGCGTGATCGGCGGCGTCGGACTCGGGCTCGGCTACATCTCTCCGGTGTCGACTTTGATCAAATGGTTTCCGGATCGCCGCGGCATGGCGACCGGCATGGCCATCATGGGATTTGGCGGCGGTGCCATGATCGGAGCACCCCTGGCCAATCTCTTGATCAACTACTTCAAGACGCCCACCTCCGTCGGTGTCTGGGAGACCTTCGTCACGATGGGGGTGGTCTATTTCGTCTTCATGATGATCGGCGCCTTCGCCTATCGCGTGACGCCGGCCGGCTGGAAGCCCGAGGGCTGGACGCCGCCGAGTGAGAAGAAGTCGATGATCACCGAGCACCACGTGCACCTCGACAACGCACACAAGACGCCGCAATTCTGGCTGATCTGGTGGGTGCTCTGCCTCAACGTGTCGGCGGGTATCGGCGTGATCGGCATGGCCTCGCCCATGCTCCAGGAGATCTTCGCAGGCAAGTTGATCGGGCATCCGGAGCTGACCTTCAGCCAGCTCTCGGTTGAACAGAAAGCTGCGATCGCGGCGATCGCTGCCGGCTTCGCCGGTCTCTTGTCATTGTTCAACATCGGCGGCCGCTTCTTCTGGGCCTCGATGTCGGACCTCATGGGGCGCAAGAACACCTATTACACCTTCTTCATCCTCGGCATCGTGCTCTACGCGCTGGCGCCGACCTTCGCGGCGATGGGCTCGAAGCTGCTGTTCGTGCTCGGCTTCGGCATCATCCTGTCGATGTATGGCGGCGGCTTCGCCACCGTTCCGGCCTATCTCGCGGACATGTTCGGCACCCAGTTCGTCGGTGCCATCCACGGCCGGCTGCTGACGGCATGGTCGACCGCGGGCATCATCGGCCCGGTCGTGGTGAACTACATCCGCGAGTTCCAACTCGCGGCCGGCGTTCCCCGCGACCAGCTCTACAACACCACCATGTACATCCTCTGCGCGATGTTGATTGCGGGCCTGATCTGCAACTACCTGATCAAGCCGGTCGATTCGAAGTGGCACATGAAGGACGCCGATGTCGCCAAGTTGCAGGCGGCGAGCGCCAGCGCTGCAGCTGCGGGGCCGCATGGCTCCTACGGCATAGGCTTTGGCGGGCTCGACGCCAGGGCGGCGCTGTTCTGGGCCTTCGTCGGCGTTCCCTTGGCCTGGGGCGTGTGGAAGACGCTGGAGAGCGCGGTCAAGATCTTCTGATCGCGCATTCATCGCGAGCGGGAGCGCACGATGGGCGCTCCCGCCGTAGCTTCGGAGCGGGACTTCGATACGATTTCGCTATCGCAGCATAGGAAGCCTTTATTGATTCTCCAGACCAATTCAGGCTTCGTTCTGTCAGTTGGCGCGTTGGACGAACGCAAGGCCGTGTCCGGGCAGCGATCCACAGTTGTCCTTGGGGCTGCTCGTGGGCTGCACTTAACTGCTTCCTTGAGCATGATAATTTGATTGGCATTTGGCATGCCAGAAGCTAGAACTGGAGCCGTTCTAAAAGACGAGGTCGAGACGAATCGATGAGCCACGACGTGCACAAGGTCCGACCGTTCGAGCATCCCGGTGAGGGGCGCCGACGCGCCAAGGCGACCCCCAAGGGGCGGCAGGTCGATCCCACGGCCGCGCACGAGATCGAGCTATTGCTCGGCGACAGGCCGCGCCGGCGCGATCTCTTGATCGAATATCTGCACCTGATCCAGGACAGATATCACCAGATCTCGGCCGCGCATCTGGCCGCGCTCGCCGACGAGATGAAGCTCGCCTTCGCCGAGGTGTTCGAGACGGCGACCTTCTACGCGCATTTCGACGTGGTGAAGGAAGGTGAGCCCGATATCGCGCCGCTAACGATCCGCGTCTGTGATTCGCTGACTTGCGCGATGCTTGGTGGCGAGAAGCTGCTCCAAGATCTGCAGAGCGCGTCAGGTCCCGGCATCCGCGTCGTGCGCGCGCCCTGCGTCGGTCGTTGTGATACTGCGCCCGCCGCGGAAGTCGGTCACAACTTCGTCGATCACGCCACCGTCGCCAATGTGATGGCGGCGGCCAAGGCCGGCGCCACTCACGCGCATCTGCCCGAATATGTCGACTACGACGCCTATGTCGCCGGCGGCGGTTACAAGCTGCTGGGCCGCCTGCGCTCCGGCGAGTTGTCGAAGGACGATCTCCTGAAAGCGCTCGACGATGCCTCGCTGCGCGGGCTCGGCGGCGCCGGCTTCCCCACGGGACGCAAATGGCGCGCGGTGCTGGGCGAGCCCGGCCCGCGGCTGATGGCGATCAATGGCGACGAGGGCGAGCCCGGTACGTTCAAGGACCGCTACTATCTGGAAACCGATCCGCATCGTTTCATCGAGGGCATGCTGATCGGCGCGCATGTGGTGCAGGCGAGCGACGTCTACATCTATCTGCGCGACGAATATCCGGCCGCACGCGAGATCCTCCAGCGCGAGATCGCAAAGCTGCCGCCGGGCGGCCCGACGCTGCACATGCGGCGCGGCGCCGGCGCCTACATCTGCGGCGAGGAATCCTCGCTGCTCGAAAGCATCGAAGGCAAGCGTGGCCTGCCCCGGCACAAGCCGCCTTATCCGTTCCAGGTCGGCCTGTTCGGCCTGCCGACGCTGATCAACAACATCGAGACGCTGTGGTGGGTACGCGACATCGTCGAGAAGGGCGCCGACTGGTGGAAGGGCCATGGCCGCCACGAGCGTCACGGTCTGCGCAGCTTCTCGGTCTCGGGGCGCGTCAAGAATCCCGGCATGAAGCTCGCGCCATCAGGCATCACCGTGCGTGAGCTGATCGAGGAATATTGCGGCGGCATGGCCGACGGCCATCAGTTCTACGCGTATCTGCCGGGCGGTGCGTCCGGCGGCATCCTGCCGGCATCGATGGACGACATCCCGCTCGATTTCGGCACGCTGGAGAAATACGGCTGCTTCATCGGTTCGGCCGCGATCGTGATCCTGTCGCAAAAGGACAGCGTGCGCGCGGCGGCGCTGAACCTGATGAAGTTCTTCGAGGACGAGAGCTGCGGCCAGTGCACGCCTTGCCGCGTCGGAACCCAGAAGGCGGCGCTGCTGATGCAGAAGCCGGTCTGGAACCGCGCCTTGCTGGAAGAATTGAGCCAGGCGATGCGCGATGCCTCGATCTGCGGGCTCGGACAGGCGGCATCGAATCCGCTGTCCTCCGTGATCAAATATTTCCCTGACGAGTTCAAGGAAGCGGCCGAATGACGAAGATTACGTTCGAGCTCGACGGCAAGCAGGTCGAGGCCAATCCCGGCGAAACGATCTGGCAGGTGGCTAAGCGCCAGGGCCGCGAGATTCCGCATCTGTGCTATTCGCCGGCACCGGACTATCGTCCCGACGGCAATTGCCGCGCCTGCATGGTCGAGATCGAGGGCGAGCGCGTCTTGGCGGCATCCTGCAAGCGCACCCCGTCGGTCGGCATGAAGGTGAAGACCGAGTCCGCGCGCGCGGTGTCGGCGCAAAAGATGGTGATGGAGCTGCTGGTCGCCGACCAGCCGGCGCGCGAGACCTCGCACGATCCGGATTCGAAGTTCTGGCACTGGGCCGAGACGACAGGCGTCACCGAGAGCCGCTTCCCCGCCGCCGAGCGCTGGGCGACCGACGCCAGCCATCCGGCGATGCGTGTCAATCTCGATGCCTGCATCCAGTGCGGCCTGTGCGTGCGCGCCTGCCGCGAGGTCCAGGTCAACGACGTCATCGGCATGGCCTATCGTAGTCACGGCTCGAAAATCGTGTTCGACTTCGACGATCCCATGGGCGAATCCACCTGCGTCGCTTGCGGCGAGTGTGTGCAGGCCTGTCCGACCGGCGCCTTGATGCCGGCCGTGATGCTGGACGAGAAGCAGACCCGCGTGACCTATGCCGACAGGAAGGTCGACTCGCTCTGCCCGTTCTGCGGCGTCGGCTGTCAGGTGACCTACGAGGTCAAGGACGAGAAGGTGATCTATGCCGAGGGCCGTGACGGTCCCGCCAATCACAATCGTCTTTGTGTGAAGGGCCGCTTCGGCTTCGACTACATTCACCATCCGCATCGCCTGACCAAGCCGCTGGTGCGGCTGCCGAATGCGAAGAAAGACGCCAACGACCAGGTCGATCCGGCCAATCCGTTCACCCATTTCCGCGAGGCGACCTGGGAGGAAGCGCTCGACATCGCGGCCAGGGGCCTCGTCAAGATCCGCGACGAGAAGGGCGTGAAGGCGCTGGCCGGCTTCGGCTCGGCCAAGGGCTCGAACGAAGAGGCCTATCTGTTCCAGAAGCTGGTGCGCACCGGCTTCGGTTCGAACAATGTCGACCATTGCACCCGGCTCTGCCACGCCTCGTCGGTGGCGGCGCTGTTCGAAGGTCTGAGCTCGGGCGCGGTGTCGGCGCCGTTCTCCGCCGCGATGGATGCCGAAGTGATCTGGGTGATCGGCGCCAACCCGACCGTGAACCATCCGGTCGCCGCGACCTTCATCAAGAACGCGGTCAAGCAGAACGGCGCCAAGCTGTTCGTGATGGATCCACGCCGGCAGACGCTGTCGCGTCATGCGACCAGGCATCTGCAGTTCAAGCCCGGCTCGGACGTTGCCATGCTGAACGCGATGATCAACACGATCATCACCGAGGGCCTGACCGACGACCAGTACATCGCCGGCTACACCGAGGGCTTTGAGGACCTCAAGGAGAAGATCAAGGAGTTCACGCCTGAGAAGATGGAGCCGATCTGCGGCGTCCCGGCGCAGACACTGCGCGAGGTCGCCCGCACCTATGCGCGCGCAAAATCGTCGATCATCTTCTGGGGCATGGGCATCAGCCAGCACGTCCACGGCACCGACAATGCGCGCTGCCTGATTGCGCTGGCGCTGATCACCGGCCAGGTCGGCCGTCCCGGCACCGGCCTGCATCCGCTGCGCGGCCAGAACAACGTGCAGGGCGCCTCCGACGCCGGGCTGATCCCGATGTTCCTGCCGGACTACCAGCCGGTGGGGCGCGATGATTTGCGCGGCAGCTTCGAAAAGCTCTGGCAGCAGGATCTCGATCCCGTGCGCGGCCTGACCGTGGTCGAGATCATGAACGCGATCCATGCCGGCGAGATCAGGGGCATGTATATCGAGGGCGAAAACCCGGCGATGTCCGATCCCGATCTCCAGCACGCCCGCCAGGCGCTCGCGATGCTCGATCATCTCGTGGTCCAGGATCTCTTCGTCACCGAGACCGCGTTCCACGCCGACGTCATCCTGCCGGCCTCGGCCTTCGCCGAGAAGGAGGGCTCGTTCACCAACACCGACCGCCGCGTCCAGCTCGCGCGCCAGGTGATCAAGCCGCCGGGCGATGCGCGGCAGGATCTCTGGATCATCCAGGAGATCGGCAAGCGCATGGGCCTGCCGTGGAATTATTCCGGTCCCGGCGACGTCTACACCGAGATGGCGGAGCTGATGCCGTCGCTGAAGAACATCAGCTGGGAGCGGCTGCTTCGCGAAGGCGCGGTCACCTATCCGGCCGACGCGCCTGACCAGCCCGGCAACGAGATCATCTTCACCACGGGCTTCCCGACCGCGAGCGGCCGCGGCAAGATCGTGCCGGCCAAGGTGATCCCGCCGGACGAATTGCCCGACGACGAATACCCGATGGTGCTGTCGACCGGCCGCGTGCTGGAGCACTGGCACACCGGCTCGATGACGCGCCGCGCGCAGGTGCTCGACCAGATCGAGCCGGAGGCGGTCGCCTTCATGTCGCCGAAGGACATGCGCAAGAAGAAGCTGGTGCCTGGCGATTTCATTCGCCTGGAGACCCGCCGCGGCGCCGTCGAGGTCAAGGTCCGCTCCGACCGCGACGTGCCGGAGAATATGGTGTTCATGCCGTTCTGCTATGCGGAAGCGGCGGCGAACCTGCTCACCAACCCGGCGCTCGATCCGTTCGGCAAGATCCCGGAGTTCAAGTTCTGCGCAGTGCGTGCCGAACGCGCCGAGATGCGGGACGCGGCGGAGTAGGACGTTCTTGTCGGGTTTGGCAGCCTAGCGCCGCCAAATCCGGCTGTCGTGCCTGCGCATGCGGGGACCCATACTGCGTGATCTCGCGATTGCGGACGGTCGTAGTCCCGACTAGGAGCCTTCGCCAAAACTCCTCCCTGGGGTTATGGGTCCCCGCGTTGCGCGGGGACGACAGCTGAATTTGTGACGGGCATCGTACCCCCATCCCCCACCGCTTCGCTCTTCGCAATGACGGTGCTACATGTGACGCATGTCCAAAGTCACCCCAGCCACGCGCGCGCTTGACGCCGCCGGTGTCGCCTTCACGGTCCACGCCTATGAGTACGATCCCGATGCCGAAAGCATCGGGCTGCAGGCCGCCGCCGCGCTTGGTGAGGACCCGGCGCGCGTCCTGAAGACGCTGATGGCGCAGGTTGACGGCAAGCCGGTCTGCGTGGTCGTGCCGTCCGACCAGGAGGTCTCGATGAAGAAGCTCGCCGCGGCCGCGGGCGGCAAGTCGGCGCAGATGATGAAGCCGCCCGAGGCGGAGCGCGTCACCGGCTACAAGGTCGGCGGCATCAGCCCGTTCGGGCAGCGCAAACCGGTGCGCACCGTGATCGAGCAGAGCGCGCTCGCGCATGAGTCGGTCTATCTCAATGGCGGTCAGCGCGGATTACAGGTGCGGCTGAAGCCGGCCGATGTGCGGGATGTCCTCAAGGCGGTCGTGGCGGATGTGCTGGCGTGACGGAGCGGGATCGTGAGGTGCGCGCTGCTGCTGTGGTTCGCGGCGCTGCTCGGCATCGCTCTCCCGGCTGAAGCGCACCAAGTCAACCTCGTCACGGCGCGCGTGGCGCTGACCGACGATCGCATCGTGAAGGTCGAGCTCGGATTGAAGGGCAGCGATGTCGATCGCCTGATCGGCACGAGGACCTATGATGCGAGACAGGATACGGTCGATCCTGCGGCGGTCGAAGCTGCCAGATCCGCCATCCTGGTCTATATGAGCACGCACCTCAATGTGACAGGTGGCGCCAGGGCTTGCTTGGCCGGAGATGCAGCGATCCTGGCGGACGGCGACGGCATCATCTATCGCAAGAGCTTTGCCTGCGCCGACGCCCCCGGCGACCTCATCTATCGCTCAACCGTGCTGACCGAGAAAGACCCGGCCGCGCGGCAGGTCGTGCTGATCGCGCAGGGCAGATCGGAGGCGCAGGCCTTGCTCGACGCCGGCAACACGACGGTCACGCTCTCGACCGCGCCGCCGCCGCTGTGGTCGACGATGCAGCGCTATCTCCTCACGGGTATCGAGCACATCTTCCTCGGCTACGACCACGTCGCATTCCTGATTGCCGTGGTGCTGTGGGCAAGACGGCTCATTCCGGTCGTCAAGATCGTGACGGCCTTCACCATCGCCCATTCGATTACCTTGTCGCTGGCCGCGCTTGATGTCCTCGTCATGCCGAGCAGCGTTGTGGAGCCTGCGATCGCGGCCTCGATCGTCTTCGTGGCCGTGGAGAACTTCTTCTCGCGCGATGTCGACAAGCGCTGGCGCATGGCCTTTCTGTTCGGGCTGATCCACGGTTTTGGTTTCGCCGGTGCGCTTCGCGAGATCGGGCTGCCACCCAACGCAGCGGTGCCGGCGCTGGCCGCCTTCAACATCGGCGTCGAGATCGGGCAGGTCGCGATCGTCGCAGTCGCGCTGCCGATCCTCCGCGTGGCCGATCGACTGAGTGCTCAGGACCGGTCCGAGCCGGTGAGGGCGGCGGGGCTGGTCTATGCAGTGTCCGCGGTGATCGGCCTGCTCGGCGGCTATTGGCTGCTCGCGCGCGTCCTCGAAGCTTGATCTCGGGCTGCGCCGGCGGCGAGACAAAGCTTCATCCCTGAACGGGCGGCGTCCCGCGGCACCGCATGCGGGCCCCATGCACTTGAGTTCGCCCACAAGCTCTGTATAGAAGCGAAGCTGAAATAGAATAGTGTTCTGTACAACAGAACGATGGAGAGGGAGGGAGGGACGGAACGATGGAATCCGAACACGTCCATCAAGGCGACGGCCAGCCGGTGTTATTCACGCCCGACGCCGTCATCGCGGCTTTCACGGCGATCCCCGACTTGCTGGCACGCGATGTTGCTCTGACCGCCCGCGGGCGCTGGCTCGACGTCGACTGCCTGCTCGGGCCGAGCACGCAGCCATTTCACGTTGCCATCCGCGCCGGGCAGATCGTGGATATGACGTCGGCTCCTGTCCTGATGCGCTCGTGGCGGTTCGCCTACCGTGCGACGCCGGCTGCGCTTGCCGCCTATTGGCAGAAGATGCCGCCGGCGGGCTGGCATGACCTGCTGGCGCTGACCAAGCGCGGACATGCGACCCTTGAGGGGGATCTGCACCCCTTCATGACGCATCTTCAGTACTTCAAGGATCTCTTGGCGCTGCCCCGACAGAACGGCTTTGGAGGCGCGTCATGAGCGGCTTCATCGAGCCGATCGTCGGTCGCTACGTGCATGTCGAAATCGGCGGCGAGATCAACCGCATCTACTTCGAGGAAAACGGCAGCGGCATTCCACTGGTCTGCCTCCACACCGCCGGCTCCGATGCGCGGCAATGGCGACATCTGCTCGCGGATGACGAGTTCACCAGGCATTTCCGCGTCATCGCCTTCGACATGCCCTGGCACGGCAAGTCCAATCCGCCGGACAGCCAATACGGCACCGAATATCGGCTGACCACCGCGAGCTACACCGCGACCATCCGTGCGTTCTGCAACGCGCTGAAGCTGGAGCGCCCGGTGGTGATGGGCTGCTCCATCGGCGGCCGCATCGTGCTCAATCTCGCCATCGAGTACGCGCGCGAGTTTCGCGCCCTGATCGGGCTCGAGGCGGCGGACTTCCAGCAGCCCTGGTACGACACGGCCTGGCTGAACCGGCCCGACGTTCATGGCGGCGAGGTCTGCGCCGCCCTGGTGTCCGGGCTGATCGCGCCTGGCGGCCCGGAAGCTTCGCGCAACGAGACGCTGTGGGGCTACAAGCAGGGTGGCCCCGGCATCTTCAAGGGCGATCTCTATTTCTATCGCGTCGATGGCGACCTGCGCGGGCGCATCCGTAACATCGACGTCAACCAGTGTCCGCTCTATCTCCTCACCGGCGAGTACGATTTCTCCTGCACGCCGGAGGACACGCTGCGGACCGCGGCCGGCATTCCCGGCGCGAGGGCGACCGTGATGGAGCGGCTCGGCCATTTTCCAATGAGTGAAAATCCGGAACAGTTCCGCCGCTACATTGCGCCGGTGCTGCAAGACATCCTCAACAAGCAAAATTCGTAAACGGGAGGCGTATCTTATGAAGTTGCGTTGGATCATGGCGGCAATTCTGGCCGCACAGGCGAGTACCGCGCTTGGAGCCGACAATGTGATCAGGATCGGCGTGCTCAACGACCAGTCCGGCGTGTTCGCCGACAATGGCGGGCGAGGCTCGGTTGCCGCGGCAAAGCTCGCCGCCGAGGACTTCGGCAACGAATTGCTCGGCAAGAAGATCGAGATCATTTCGGCCGACCACCAGAACAAGCCGGATATCGCATCGGCCACCGCGCGCAAATGGTTCGACAACGAGGGCGTCGACATGATCGCGGACGGCGCGGCCTCTTCGGCCGGCTTTGCCATCCTCGAAGTCGCCAAGCAGAAGAACAAGATCTTCGTCATCTCGGGCCCGGGCTCGTCCGACTTCACCGGGAAGTCGTGCTCGCCGGTCAGCTTCCACTTCAACTACGACACTTATGCGCTGTCGAAGCTCACCAGCGACGCGATCACGCGGGCCGGCGGCAAGACCTGGTACTTCGTGACGGCCGACTATGCCTTCGGCCACGCACTTCAGCGCGACGCGACCAGATTCATCGAGGCCGCCGGCGGCAAGGTGACCGGCTCGGCCGCTCATCCGCTCGGCACCGCCGATTTCGCGTCGTTCCTGTTGCAGGCGCAGGGCTCCAAGGCCGACGTCGTCGGGCTGGCGACCTCAGGCGCGGACGTGCAGACCGCGATCAAGCAGGCGGGCGAGTTCGGCATCGTCGAAGGCGGTCAGAAGCTCGCCGGTCTTCTCGTCTTCATCACGGACGTGAATTCCCTCGGCCTGAAGGTCACTCAGGGCTTGCAGGTGACGACTTCGTTCTACTGGGACCTCAACGAGCAAACCCGGGCCTGGTCGAAGCGCTACGCCGCTCTGATGGACGGCAAGGTCGCGAGCATGGTGCAGGCCGGTGTCTATAGCGGCGTCCACCACTACCTTGCCGCGGTGAAGGCGGCGGGCACGACGGATGCGACGGCTGTTGCCGCCAAGATGCACGAGATGAAAGTCAACGATATGTACAACAAGGACGTTGCGATCCGCCCCGACGGGCGCGTGCTGCATACGATGTATCTGGTGCAGGTGAAAAAGCCGGAGGAGTCCAAGTACAAGTTCGACTATTACCGGATCGTCAGCTCCAAGCCGGGTGAAGAGGTATTCCGGCCGATGAGCGAAGGCGGCTGTCCGCTGGTGAAATAAATGCGTCGGCCGGGCGGGCTCGCACCCGCCCGGCCGCAGGATTTTCGAAGGAGAATAACGGAATGTCTGGTTCGATCGGGTTCATCGGTCTCGGTGTCATGGGAGAGCCGATCTGCCGCAACCTCTTGCGCAAGAGCGGACGGCCGGTGCTGGCGTTCGACCTCGCCGCAGAGCCGCTGGCGCGGATCGCTGCGGATGGGGGCACCGCGGCGAGGTCGGTCGAAGATGTCGTCGGCGGCACCGAGACGATCTTCCTGTGCCTGCCCAGCGCCAGGCATGTGATGTCGGTGTTCGAAGCTATCCTGCCGGCCATCGGAAGCGGCCAGACCGTGGTCGATCTCGGCACCTCCGATGTCGGCCTGACGCGGTCGTTCGCGAAGCAACTCGCCGACAAGGGTGCGCTCTGGATCGACGCACCGATCGCGCGCACGCGTCAGGCCGCGCAGGACGGCACGCTCAGCGTCATGGTTGGCGCGACAGTCGAGCAGTTCGCGAAGGTCGAGCCGCTGATCCGGCATTTCGCCACGGATGTCACCCTCTGCGGCGACACCGGGGCCGGGCAGGTCACGAAGATCCTCAACAACATGGTGCTGTTCGAGACCGTCAATGCGCTGGCGGAGGCGGTCGCGATCGCCAAGCACAGCGGCGTCGAGCCGAAGCTGCTGCTGGAGACCCTGTCCAAGGGGTCGGCGGACAGTTTTGCCCTGCGTAACCATGGCATGAAGGCGATCGTCGCCAGGGAGTTTCCGCTGCGCGCCTTCTCGACCGAGTATGCAATGAAGGATCTCTCCTACGCGCTGGAGCTGGGTGCGCAGACCGGGCTAGATCTGCGCGGCGCGGCGCTCATGCGCACGATCTTCCAGGAGACGATCGACAAGGGCATGGGCGACGCCTATTTTCCCGTCATCGCAAAGCTCATCGATCCCTCCGGATTCCCTGACTAGGAGACCGCATGCCTTCGTCCGGTGTCGCCGCCGTCGACCGCGCCCTGAGCATCCTTGCGGCCTTCGAGGATGCGCCGGAGCCGATGACTCTGGCCGAGCTCGCCCGGCGCACCAAAATGTACAAGAGCACGCTGCTGCGGCTGATGACGTCGCTTCAGGAATTCGGCTATCTCGTGCAGTTCGCCGACGGCCGCTATCACCTCGGCCCGACGCCGTTCCGGCTCGGTGCGGTCTACCAGCGCAGCAACAATCTGCATGATCGGGTGGTGCCGCTGTTGCGGCAGCTCGTGGCCGACGGCACCGAAAGCCCGTCGTATCATGTGCGGCATGACGCCAAGCGCAGGCTCTGCGTCTTCCGTGTCGATTCCGGGCATTCGACGCTCGACCGGGTCGAGGCGGGCATGCTCCTGCCGCTCGACCGCGGCGCAGCCGGCCGCGTCATTCTCGCCTTCGACGGCGAGAAAGGCGAGGGCTACGACGAGATCCGAAAGGACTGCGCCGCCGTGTCCTTTGGCGAGCGTGATCCGGATTGCGCCGGACTTGCCTGCCCGGTGTTTGGCCCCGCTGGCAAATGCGTTGGCGCCCTGTCGCTCTCGGGACCGAAGCTGCGCTTCACGCGGGACAATATCAAGGCGATGACGTCGCTGTTGCTGAAGGCTGCCATCCGCCTGACGCGCACGCTGGGCGGTCCGACCGACCTGCTTGACGATGCCTTGCGGGCCTCGGCTGAAGAGGCGCGTCCCGCGCGCAGGGTGAGGCGGTAGGCGGCCTAGTGCTTCTGCAACAATTTCAGCCGGCAGCGCAGCGCTTCCCGGATATGCGCGCGCGCCAGCTTTTCCGCCTTGTCGCCGTCGCGCGCGGCGATGGCCTCGATGATGCCTTGGTGCTCGCCGTGACTGGTCGAGGGGCGGCCCGATACGGTGAAGGTGGTCGGGCCGAGCAGGGCGATCCAGTCCTGCAATTCGCGCGAAGCGTTGTCGAGATAGCGGTTGCGCGCGGCGCGGCAAATGGCCTCGTGGAAGGCGCGGTTGAGCCGTGCCATCTCCGCGGCGTCGGTCTGCGGCGCCTCGACAAAAGCCTGCTCGATGTCTCGGAGCGCGTCGATCTCCGTCGTTGAGGCGTGCTCGGCGGCAAGGCGCGCGGCGGCGCCTTCCATGATCTCGCGCATGGCGTAGAGCTCGAGCACCTCGGAGATGTCGAGATTGCGAACGATCAGCCCGCGGCCAGCGGCAGGCTCGACGAAGCCGCGTGCCGCAAGGCGGCCCAGCGCTTCGCGAACCGGGGTGCGGCTGACCTTCAGCCGCTGGGCGACTTCCTCCTCGCGCAGGCGGTCGCCCGCGCGGTAGCTGCCGGCTTGGAGCGCCTCGCACAGCGAGCGGAACACGGCTTCCCCCAGCGCAACGCCGGCGCTGCGCGAAATCGACTCGCCTGTCCTTGCCGGGCGTCTGGCCATTGTCCCTCGATGCGCATCCTGCCCATGCAGAGACGCAGCTTGCCGATCTATGTATATCTTTGTATACAAACGTGCGCAATGGTGGAATTGGTCGAGCATGCCGCTGACGGACAGATGGTCTCCAATCTCGGCCGCCATCGGGCAGACGGCATGAGCAGCAAATACGACGTGCTGGTGATCGGCGGCGGCAATGCGGCACTGTGCGCGGCCATCAGTGCCCGGCGCGGCGGCGCCTCGGTGCTGGTGCTCGAAGGAGCACCAAAATTCTATCGCGGCGGCAATACCCGCCACACCCGCAACATGCGTTGTGCCCATGACGCGGCGACCGAAATCCTGACCGGTCCCTACACGGAAGAAGAGTTCTGGGAGGATCTGCTGCGCGTCACCGGCGGACAGACCGACGAGGTGCTGGCGCGCCACATGATCCGCGAATCCAAGGACATCCTGAACTGGATCGTGGAGCAGGGGGTACGCTGGCAGCCTTCGCTCGGCGGCACGCTGAGCCTCGGCCGCACCAACTCCTTCTTTCTCGGCGGGGGCCGCGCGATGCTCAACGCGCTCTATCTCACCGCCGAACGGCTCGGCGTCGAGGTCGAATACGACGCCGAGGTCACCGACCTCGTGATCGAGGACGGCATGTTCCTGGCTGCCCGCCTCAGGCGGCCGATCAAGGGCGAGACCGAGATCCGCGCGACCTCGCTGGTCGCCGCCGCCGGCGGGTTCGAGGCCAACATCGAATGGCTGAAGCAATATTGGGGCGAGGCCGCCGACAACTTCCTGATCCGCGGCACGCCCTACAATCGCGGCTCGATCCTGAAGATGCTGCTCGACAAGGGCGTGCAGGAGGTCGGCGATCCTACCCAGTGCCATGCCGTCGCGATCGACGCCCGCGCGCCGAAATTCGACGGCGGCATCATCACGCGGCACGACTCGGTCGTGTTCGGCATCGTCGTCAACAAGCACGCCCAGCGCTTCTACGACGAGGGCGAGGACATCTGGCCGAAGCGCTATGCGATCTGGGGCCGGCTGGTCGCGGCGCAGCCCGACCAGATCGCCTACATCATCTTCGATTCCACCGTCGTCACCAGCTTCATGCCGACGCTGTTCCCGCCGATCGCCGGGCAGACAATCGCGGAGCTCGCCCGCAAGCTCGAGCTCGATCCGGTCGCATTGGAAAAGACCGTCATCGAGTTCAACGCCGCGGTGCTATCAGGCACCTTCGACCATACCATCCTGGACGACTGTCGTACCGAAGGCATCACGCCGCCGAAGACGCACTGGGCGCGCCGGATCGAGACGCCGCCTTTTCTCGCCTATCCGGTCCGGCCCGGCATCACCTTCACCTATCTCGGCACGCGCGTGAACAAGGAGGCGCGAATGCTGATGAAGGACGGCAAGCCGTCAGGCAACATGTTCGCGGCCGGCGAGATCATGGCCGGCAACGTGCTCGGCAAGGGCTATGCCGCCGGCATGGGCATGACCATCGGCAGCGTGTTCGGGCGGATCGCAGGACGGGAAGCGGCGAAACATGCACGGAACTAGGATTCTCGACGAAGCCGACCGCCTGATGACGGTCTGCAATTCCTGCCGTTATTGCGAGGGCCTGTGCGCGGTGTTTCCGGCCATGGAAATGCGCCGTGCCTTCTCCGACGGCGATCTCAATTATCTCGCCAATCTCTGCCATTCCTGCGGCGCCTGCTACGTCGACTGCCAGTTCTCGCCGCCGCACGAGTTCAACGTCAACGTCCCCAAGACGCTGGCGGTTGCGCGCGCGGAATCCTATGCGGCCTATGCCTGGCCGCAGGCCCTGTCCGGTGCCTTCGCGCGCAACGGCGTCGTCATCAGCGTCATCACCGCGCTCAGCATGGCCGCCTTCATCCTCGGCTTCGCTGCGCTCAACGATCGCAGCGTGCTGTTCGGCGTGCACACCGGGCCGGGCGCGTTCTACAAGCTGATGCCGCATAACGCGATGGCCGCGCTGTTCGGCGCCGCTTTCCTCTACGCCGTCCTGGCCCTCGCCATGAGCGTGCGTGCCTTCTGGCGCGACATCGGCGCACCCATCGGCGGGCGCGCGGACGGCGGCTCGATCTTTCAGGCCATCCGCGACGCCGGCGAGTTGCGCTATCTCCATGGCGGCGGCGTCGGCTGCTACAACGAGGACGACAAGCCCACCGACCGGCGCAAGCTCTATCACCACCTGACCTTCTACGGCTTCCTGCTGTGCTTCGCCGCGACGTCGGTGGCGACGCTCTACCACTATCTGCTCGGCCGCGAGGCGCCATATCCGTGGTGGGACCTGCCCGTGGTACTGGGCACGCTCGGCGGCGTCGGCCTGATCGTCGGGCCGATCGGCCTGTTCGCCGCCAAGATGCGCCGCGATCCAGCGTTGCTCGACGAGTTCAGCTACGGCATGGATGTCGGCTTCATCGCCATGCTGTTCCTGACCGGGCTCACCGGGATGCTGCTGCTGTTCCTGCGCGAGACCGCCGCGATGGGGCCGCTGCTCGCGCTGCATCTCGGCGCCGTGTTCGCATTGTTCATCACCATGCCCTACGGAAAGTTCGTGCACGGCATCTATCGCTTTGCCGCCTTGGTGCGCTATGCGCAGGAACGGCGGACCACGGCGTGATCAGGCATGATGGGATGAGGCTTGGTCGGCTCAACGATGGAAGTGCGCTCCCTCTCCAGCTTGCGGGAGAGGGTCGCTCCGCAGTGGGACAACCCTCAAGCGGAGAAAGCCCTCACCCGCGCCTTCGGCGCGACCTCTCCCGCAAGCGGGAGAGGTGAACGAGCCGGGTTACGCTACCTCGCGCTCCGGCGCTGGCGCCTGCTCGCGGGCCATCGCCGTTGCCGTGACATAGTCGGTCTTGCCGGTGCCGAGCAGCGGCACCTTGTCGACCACCATGATCGCCGCGGGCACCGTCAGCTCGGAGGCGCCGATCGCCTTGGCCTGGGCCTGCATCGCGCTACGCTCGGCGTTCTTCTGCGTCGTCAGCAAGACGATGCGCTCGCCCTTGCGCGGGTCGGGGATCGACACCGCGATCGATGCGGCTTGCGGCCACAGCGTCGTCGCGATGGCTTCGACCGCCGACAGCGAGACCATTTCGCCCGCGATCTTGGCAAAGCGCTTGGCGCGGCCCTTGATGGTGATGAAGCCGGCGGCGTCGATCGCCACGATGTCGCCGGTGTCATGCCAGCCTTCGGGAAGCGTTTCGAGCACGCCGGGATTTTCGGCCCGCAAGTAACCGAGCATCACGTTCGGCCCGCGCACCGAGAGACGGCCGCCTTCCTCGATGCCGGGGACCGGATCGAGGCGGCTTTCCATCAGCGGCGACAGGCGGCCGACGGTGCCGGGACGGTTGGCCATCGGCGTGTTCATCGCCAGCACCGGCGCGGTCTCGGTGACGCCATAGCCTTCGAGAATGCGGATGCCGTAGCGCTCCATGAACACCTGCCGCGTGCGGTCCTTGACCGCTTCGGCGCCGGCGATGACGAGGCGCAGGGTGCGGAAGTCGTAAGGGTGCGCCGAGCGGGCGTAGCCGGTCAGGAACGTGTCGGTGCCGAACAGGATGGTCGCGCCGGTCTGGTAGATGAGTTCAGGCACGATCCGGTAATGCAGCGGCGAGGGATACATGTAGATCGGAATGCCCGCCAGCATTGGCATCATCATGCCCCCGGTCAGCCCGAACGAGTGGAACACCGGCAGCACGTTGAACACCTTGTCGTTGGCGTTGGCATCGACCCGCGCCAGCGCCTGCGCCGCGTTGGCGAGGATGTTGCGGTGGGACAGCACGACGCCCTTGGGCGTGCCTTCGGAGCCCGACGTGAACAGCACGACGGCCGGGTCGTTCGGCTGGCGCGCGACGCGCGGCGCGGTGCCGGCGAGCAGGCCCTTGATCTTGTCGGCAGTACCGATCGAGGCGCGGACATCCTCGAGATAGACGACGCGCGCCTCCGCGGAGATCGCGGTCATCAGCTTGTCGAGCTTGCCCTTCTCGATGAAGGCCTTCGAGGTCAGCACGGTCTTGACCTGCGCAGCCTTCATGGCGGCGAGCACGTTGACCGGACCGGCCGAGAAGTTCAGCATCGCCGGCACCCGGCCGATGTTCTGCAGCGCCATGAACACGACGGCAACGCCCGCCGAGTTCGGCAGCAGCACGCCGACATTCTCGCCGATCGCGGTGCCGTCCTCCAGCTTGCGGCTCAGGACCTGTGCGCCGAGGATCAGCTTGCGATAGGTCAGCTTGGTGCCGAGCGCGTCCTCGATGATGACCTTGCCGGTGTCGCGGTCGCGGTAGGCGTGTCCGAGCGCCTCGAACAGCGTGTGATCGAGCATGGCGTTCTTCACGAGCGCATCGATCATGACGTCCTGCAAAGCGGCGCCGGCGGCATTGCGACGCGCCTTGCCCTTGAGCGTTTCGTCAACCGGGAGCTTGACGGGCGGCAGGATGGTGACCGTCACCCGCGGAAACCAGGACCGCTTGATCTGGCTGGAGGTGAGATAGCTGAGATAGGAGCGCTGTGCGCCTTCGATGCGAACCGGCACCACCACGGCATCGGCCTTGTCCGCGATCATCGCGGTGCCGTCATAGACCTTCATCAGCGATCCCGAGACGGTGATGCGGCCTTCCGGGAAGATCACGACCGACTCGCCGGCGGCGACGAGCTTGATCAGGTCGCGCGCGGCCAGCGGCTTGCTCGGGTCCATGGTGTAATGCTTGACGGCGCGCAGGAACGGCTTGGCCCACCAGGCCTTGGCGATACCGGTATCGACCGCGAAGCTGGCGTCGATCGGCAGCACGGCATGCAGCAGCGGACCGTCGACCAGGCTGACATGATTCGGCGCGATCAGCATGCGCGTGCCCGGAGGCGGCAGGTTTTCGAGCCCGCGCACCTCGGTGCGGAACAGGGCGCGGAACAGAAGTCCACCGGCATCGCGCACGCCTTCCTTGCCCCACTTGGTCAGCACGAACCACACCGCGCCGAAGCTGGCGAGCCCGAGGCCGAAGAAGATCCAGCCGATATGAAGACCCGCCGCCTGCAACAACGCGACGAACAGCGAGCCGACCACCATGAAGGCGGCCTGAAGCACGTTGCCGGCCGCGATGATACGCGCGCGTTCGGAAGGTTGCGACCAGGCCTGGACCGCGGCAAAGGACGGCACGACGAACAGGCCGCCGCCGAATGCGAAGGCGACGAAGTCGGCCAGCATGCGCAAGCCCGCGAACGAGGTCGCAAAGCCGAGCGCGGTGATGTCCTGCCCCTTGGCGGTGACGCCGATGGCCCAGGCGAGATCGAGGCCGGCAAAGCCCATGATGATGGCGCCGATCGGCACCAGCGCGAGGTTCGGGCGGACATGGCTGAGGCTCGCGGCAAACAGCGAGCCGATCGCGATGCCGATCGCGAAGATGGCAAGGCACAGCGTCACCACGCCTTCGGTGCCGCCGACGACCTCCTTGATCAGCGCCGGCAGCAGCGACAGCACGATGGCGCCGACCAGCCAGAACCAGGAGACGATCACGGTGCCGTCCCACAGCCGATGGTCGGCGTAGAGCGTCCTGAGCAGGCCGACCGTCGAGGTCCAGGGATTGGCATCGACGCGCAGGTCGGGCGCCGAGGGCGTCGTCTGCGGAATGCGGGCGGCGAACGCCCAGGACAACAGCGCCAGCGCGACCACGGCGGAGGCGACCCAGCCCATATGCGCCGAGCCGGCCACGAACTGGCCGCCGGCGACGGTGCCGAGCAGGATCGCCATGAACGTCGCACCTTCGACCAGCGCGTTGCCGGTCGCGAGCTCGCCGAGCTCGAGCTGGTCCGGCAGCATGGCGTATTTCACGGGGCCGAACAGGGCGGCGATGGTGCCGAACAGCGCGAGCGCTGCGAACAGGAGCGGCACCGAATGCAGGAAGAATCCGGCGGCGGCAAAGCAGGCGGCGAAGATCTCGACGAATTTGAGCCGCCTTGCGACGACCGATTTGACGTATTTGTCGGCGAGCTGGCCGCCGACCCCGGACAGGATGAAATAGGGGAAGATGAAGACGGCGCCTGCGACCGTCACCAGGGCATCGCCGTGGCTGGTCGCCGCGCTGTAAAGCAGGATGATGACGAGTGCGTTCTTGAGCACATTGTCATTGAGCGCCGAGAAGAATTGCGCCCAGAACAGCGGCGCGAAGCGGCGTGACGACATCAATTCCCTGATCATGACTAGTCCTGCTTTGGAAATACAGATTGAAATTGTTGAATTGCCGGTGAGACGGTCAGACCGGAAGGCATTTGGGACGAACGCGTGCAGGATAACGACATCGCCGCCTGCTCTGTCCTCTCAGTCCTCTGATCCTGTTGGTCTCCAAGTGGTCTCGTCAGGTTCGCAAATATCTGGTCGGGGCCACGTCGAGCTCGGGCGGAGCGGCCGCGCTCGCCCGGATATCGCGCCGGGCGATGAGGAAAAGCTGAACCGCATCGCCGAGGGCCGCGCTATCAGGCGCGAATGTCGGGGGGCATGGTGAGTCCAACATTGTAAGCGGCTCTTGCATTCGAACCGATCGGAACGTGCCGGCTGCGTCTCAGGTGAGATGGGCGAGGTGCCGAAACGGCGAGAAGCGACCGAGCAGGCTGAACCGGCGCCGCTCGTGGCGGGCACGGGCGCGGTTCGTGCGCCACATCCGGAAGGTCGCGCGGCGCTCGGCAAGCACGCCGGCAATGTCGCAGGCATTGGCAATGCGATCGATCGGCGCCATCACGATCTTGAGGGCGGCCCGGCCGAGGCCGGTCACGAGAGCCGTGGCGTCATCGACGAAGGTGGCGGCGATATCAACAGCGAGAGTTTGCATTTCGTAGGTCTCCGAGTTAAATTGAACAATGTTCATATGAGTAACCTGAAAATGAACAATGTTCAAGATGAATCGCTGCGCGACCAGAAAAAAAGCCGGCGACGGCGCCAGATCCTGGAGATCGCCCGCGGCATTATCGCAGCTAAAGGGCTGAGATCATTGAAGGTTCGGGACGTTGCCGAGGCTGTCGGCTGCTCGGTTGGCAGCGTCTATAACGAGTTCGGCGACTTCGACGGGGTCATCCTGACCGTCAATCGGGAGACGGTTCAGGCGCTCACGGCGCGGCTGCGGGGCGTTCCCGCCGAGGATCCGGTTCGCCAGCTCTACGGGCTTGCCGAGACCTATCTCGATTTCTTTGCAGGACACGCCAATCTGCTGCGCTCCTTGTTCGAGCATCGGATGGAGGACGATCGACCTTATCCGGACGACATCCTTCAGATGGTGATGGATGCCTTTGCGCTGATGCATCCACCCTTGGTGCGGCTATTACCGGATGCGGATGACGTGAAGATCGCGCTGCTGTCGCGCACGCTGTTTTCCGCGGTGCATGGCATCATCTCGCTCGGCCTCGAGGAGCGCATGGTGGCCGTACCGCCGCAGATGCTGCGCCAGCAGATCGAACAATTCCTCGACGTGCATCTCGGAGGGCTCGGGATTCTGCCCCAGCGCTGACAGCGGCGAGCCGCGTCAGGCGCGCGCAGCTTCGCGCGGGCGGGTTGCGACGGCGACGGCGCCAGGGCTTCCGCTCTCGACCTGAACGCGGTTGCGTCCCTTTTCCTTGGCGCGATAGCAGGCAGCATCCGCGTGCCGCATCGCATCCTCGAGCGTGATGTTGCGGTCGACGATGCAGGTCACGCCGATGCTGGCGGTCACCGCAAAGCAACGATCGTCCCAGGCGAAACTGAGCAGCTCGAGCGATCTGCGCAGTTGCTCGGCAATGTCGACGGCATCGAAGGGCGAGCATTGCGGTAGGATCAGGGCGAATTCGTCACCGCCGAGCCGGGCCACCAGATCACGCGGGTGCCGGCCCTGTTGCAGGAGGCGCGAGACATCGCGGAGAAGCCGGTCGCCGGCAAGGTGGCCGCAGCTATCGTTGACGCTCTTGAACTGGTCGAGGTCGAGCAGGATCAGGCCGAGCGCACCCGCCCCGGCATTGTCCAGCTCGCTTTGCAGGCGCGCCTCGAAGGCGCGACGGTTCGACAGGCCGGTCAGCCAGTCGTGCGATGCCTGCCAGGCCAGGCGTTGTGTCTCGGCATGCAGTGCGTTTTCGAACGCCTGCCGTTGCAGCACCAGCCGCCGCGTATGCCAGATCAGAAGCAGGATCAGCGCCGCGGCGGTGACGATGTTGACGCAAGTCAGCGTCACCTTGATGGTGCGGGAGCCTTCGCCGAGGACGGTGGAGAAACGCTGGGCATGCACCGTGAACTGGGTATTGAGCTCCGAGAGCCGCGACGATAGGAATTGCAGGCGGCCGTCTTGAATGGGACCGTTCTCCAGCTCGGAGCGGATCAACTCGCCGAACACACTCAGCTCCAGCAGCATGGGATCTGTGGCCGCCCATTCGCGGATCGCGTCCTGGAGGAAGCTGACGCGGTTGAAGTAGCGAAAGAGCCAGATCAGTCCCGGGACGTCATCGGGATGGTTGCCGCCCTGGAGAAAGCCGATACGGGCGGCCTCGACGTCGACCGGATCGCGTTCGAGCGCCCAGCGCGCGAACTCGTCCCCGATGGGAACGGCGAGCGCGGCCTGGTACTGCGCGAACTGGCTGGCCTCGCCCGAATGCAGGTAGCGATTGAGGAAGTAGACGGCGTTCTTCTGCGAGCGCGACCATAGCGCTTCGCCCGCGACATAGGCGCGGACCGAAGACATCACCTCGAGACTGAATCCCGCGATCGCCGCCTGGAGCACGACGACCATCACGAAAGGCGAGACGAGCTTGATGACGTGAAGGAAGCAGCGTCCCTCCACCGACGTCGCTGTTCTGCGAAACACCTTATTCCCCAAGTCGATCAACGATCCCAACGGAACGTTGCGCCTGCAACGCCAAGTAGACGGGATGGTTGCTTAACTCGACCTGAATGGTGCGGAGGACTCCGTCGCAGGGTGAAGCCGTCGTGAAGCAGGTGCCCGCAAATCGCTTCAAATGCCGGCGAACCGGGACCGGCGCGGCGTCGGCGAGCCAATGCAGCGCATTCGTCGTGCGCGGTTCACCTGATCAAGGGGAGGTCGGCTAGACCAGCACCGGCTTGCGGACGCGGCCCGCGTCACCGAACACGCGCAGGTAACGCTCGATCTCCGAGGGAAGGCCGGTCGCCTTCTCCGGATTGTCGGAGAGCTTGACGGCCGGATGACCGTCGACGGACGAGACCTTGCAGACCAGCGAGATCGGATCGAGGTTGAACGAGCCGTCCGGCGTGCAGCCGACGAAGTCGTTGGTGAGGTTGGTGCCCCAGCCAAAGGAGAGCCGCACGCGCCCGGTGAAGTGGTGGTAAGTCTCCTCGATCGAGCCGACGTCCATCGCGTCGGAAAAGACGAGAAGCTTGTCCCTGGGGTTGCGGCCCTTCTTGTCCCACCAGGCGATGATCTCCTCGCCGGCCTGGATCGGCGGCGCGCTGTCGGGGCGGAAGCCGGTCCAGTCGGCGACCCATTCCGGCGCATCGCGCAGGAAGGCCTTGGTGCCGAAGGCGTCGGGCAGCGCGATCAGGAGGTTGCCGCCATAGGTCTGGCGCCACTGATCGAGAATGCGGTAGGGCGCCCAGCGCAATTCCTCGTCGTCCCTGGCGAGCGCGGCCGCGACCATCGGCAGCTCATGCGCATTGGTGCCGATGGCTTCGAGATCGTTGTCCATCGCGAGCAGCACGTTGGACGTGCCGATGAAGGACGAGCCCAGGCCTTCCTTCACCGCCTCGACGCACCAGCGCTGCCAGAGGAAGCCGTGGCGGCGGCGGGTGCCGAAGTCGGACAGCCGCAGGTTCTCGAGCTTCCGCAGCCGTTCCACCTTGGTCCAAAGCTTGGCCTTGGCGCGGGCGTAGAGCACGTCGAGCTCGAAGCGGCCGCGGCCTTTCATCGCCGCGCGCGAGCGCAGCTCGTTGAGGATGGCCAGCGCCGGAATCTCCCACATCGTGGTGTGGGTCCAGGGGCCGTGGAAATGCAGCTCGTACTGGCCGTCGACCTTCCGCAGCTCGTATTCGGGCAGGCGGAATTCCGCCAGCCAGCGGATGAAGTCCGCCGAGAACATGTGGGTCTTGCCGTAGAAGGTGTTACCCGCAAGCCAGATCAGCTCTTTCTTGCTGAAGCGGATGGTGCGGGCGTGGTCGAGCTGGGCGCGCAGCTCGCCCTCGTCGATGATCTCGGCGAGTCGCACATGGCGCGAGCGGTTGATGACCGAGAAGGTCACCTGCTGATCCGGATAGTCCTCCCGAATCATCTGCAACATCAATAGCTTGTAGAAGTCGGTATCCAGCAGGCTGCGGATGATGGGATCCAGCCGCCAGCTGTGATTGTACGTCCGGCTCGCAATGTCGGTCACTGTCATGGGGGGATTTTAGCGTGGCTCCCCTTGCGCAACCAGTGGGTTTGGCGGGAATCAGGTTATGCGGCGGAGGGCCCATCGTTCAGGCGGCGGCCGTCGCCGCGACAGTCTCGAGCTGGCTCCTGATCCAGCGATGGGCCGGGTCTTTCTGATAACGCTGGTGCCAGACCATGAACATCGGCAGCTCGGCCAGCGTTCGCGTGCGGGAGGCCAATGGAATTCGCGTGTGCGCGAAACCGCGCATCACGCCGGGCGCGAGCAGGCTCGGCATGCTCGCAAGCATCTGCGAGCCGCGCAGGAACGAGGGCACGCCGGAGAAGCTCGGCACGGAGATCGCGATGTCGCGGTGCAGCCCGTTCGCTGCCAGCCGGCGGTCGAAGTCGAGCCGCTCATTATCGGTATAGACCACGGTGATGTGACGCGCCGCGAGATAGGCGTTGCGGCTGGCAGGCGCGGCACGCGCCTTTGCATCATAATAGCAGACATAGTGATCCCTGAGCAGCCGCTTCTGCACGATGTCGACGCCCGACGGCGGCAGCGGCGTGATCAGGAGGTCGCAGCGGTTCTCGCGCAGCATCGCGGGCGAAGGCGACTGCGAGGGGATCACGCGCAGGTTCAGGCTCTTCACCTGTCCCGCGACATGATCGAAGAAGCGCGGCAGCAGCAGGTCGCGCTGGAAGTCATTGGCGGCGATCGTCAGCGACAGCTGGGCCTGCGCCGGCGCGAAGCTGACGCCGCCGGCAAAGCTGCGCATCTCGTCGATCAACGCGCGCGCCTTCGCGGCGAGGGCCTGAGCGTGCGCCGTGGCGACGATGCCGCGGCCGGATTTGGCGAACAGGGGATCGCCGGCAATCCGCCGCAGCTTGTTCAGCCCGTGGCTGACCGCCGATTGCGTCAGGCCGAGCCGTGTCGCCGCCGCCGTCACCGAACCTTCCTCCAGCACGGCGAGGAACAGCTCGAGCGCGTGGCCGTCGAGGGCCAAATGATCGATTTCCTTCATGGAATTCATTATAATCGATCTATTTATCTTGAGAATAGATCGTTCCATGATCTCCCGACAAGCCGCGCGCCCGGACCCGGGCGCCACAGGGAGAGACAACGCCGATGAATGCCCAGGCGCCAGCCTTGCGGGATCCCCGCCTCAATCGCCCCGAGCCCTTTACGCCGCCGCTCGGCGACGGCGGCTTCTTCCAGCGTGACCGTTCCATCCATCCGCCGGCGCATGCGCCGGGGTACAAATCCTCGGTGCTGCGCTCGCCGCGCCAGGCGTTGTTGTCGCTGGAGAACTCGATCTCGGAGATCACGGGGCCGGTGTTCGGGCACAATGATCTCGGCCCGCTCGACAATGACCTGATTCGCAACTACGCCAAGGACGGCGATCCCGTCGGCGAACGCATCATCGTCCATGGCCGCGTGCTGGACGAGACCGGCCGGGGCGTTCCGAACACGCTGGTCGAGTTCTGGCAGGCCAATGCCGGCGGCCGCTACCGGCACAAGAAGGACACCTATCTGGCGCCGATCGATCCGAATTTCGGTGGCTGCGGCCGCGCGCTGACCGACGAGACCGGCTACTACTATTTCCGCACCGTGAAGCCGGGTCCTTATCCCTGGCGCAACTACGTCAACAGCTGGCGCCCGGCCCACATCCACTTCTCGGTGTTCGGCTCGGGCTTCGCGCAGCGGCTGATCACACAGATGTATTTCGAGGGCGATCCCTTGATCCCGGTCTGCCCGATCCTGACGACGATCCCGGACAAGGACGCGCTCGACCGCCTCGTCGCGCCGCTCGACCTCAACGCCTCGTCGCCCTTCGACTCGCTCGCCTACCGCTTCGACATCGTGCTGCGCGGCCAGCGCTCCACCTATTTCGAAAATCGTACCGAGGGGAACTGAGCCATGCCGCAGCCGCTCAACTATCTCAAGGAAACCGCCTCGCAGACGGCCGGGCCCTACGTCCATATCGGCTTGATCCCGGCGATGGCCGGCTTCGACATTTTCGAGAAGAACTTCTCCAATGTGCTGGTGACGCCGAACACTGCAGGTGAACGCATCACGCTGGAAGGCAAGGTGTTCGACGGCACCGGCACGCCGCTGCGCGACGTCCTGCTGGAGATCTGGCAGGCCAATGCGGCCGGCCGCTACAACCATCCGGCCGATCGCTCGGCCGGCGCGCCGGAGCCGGAGTTTCGCGGCTGGGGCCGCGCCGGTTCCGACTTCGAGAGCGGCCTCGTCACCTTCGAGACCATCAAGCCGGGCGCGATCACCGACAAGGCGGGGCGCAAATGCGCACCGCACATCAACGTCTGGATCGTCGCGCGCGGCATCAATATCGGCCTCAACACGCGGCTCTATTTCTCGGATGAAGAGGCCGCCAACGCCGCCGATCCCGTGCTCAACCTGATCGAGCAGCCGACCCGTCGCAAGACGCTGATCGCAACGCGCAGCGAGCGCGCCGGCAAGATCGTGTACTCCTTCACGATCAATTTGCAGGGGCCGGAGGAGACGGTGTTCTTCGACGTCTGAGGTGCCGGCGGCCGGCCCCGGTTCATTCCACCCGGTCGCTCCGATTGATGGATCCGCGCGCGAGGAATTGCGGTGGCTGCCGCACCTCGCGCGTTGCCGGCCGGTCGACCGGATCGCGCGCCACTTTCGGTTTCAGGTCTGCCAGGTCGATGAACACGTCCGCCTGCCGGCGCAGGTCGTCGGCGACCATGGGCGGCTGAGTGGAGAGTGTGGAGACGACCGTCACGCGGACACCGCGGCGTTGCAGGGCCTCGACCAGCGACCGAAAGTCCCCATCGCCCGAGAACAGCACGATCTGATCGACGTGTTCGGCGAGTTCCATTGCACTCACGGCAAGGTCGACATTCATGCTGCCCCTCACCTTGCGGCGGCCGGTGGTGGCGTCGACGAACTCCTTGGTGAGCTTGGTGACGACGGTGTATCCGTTGTAGTCGAGCCAATCGATCAACGGGCGGATTGACGAAAACTCCTGATCCTCGACGACGGTCGTGTAGTAAAAGGCGCGCAGCAGCGTACCCCGGGCTTGAAACTCGCTGATCAACCGCCTGTAATCGATGTCGAAGCCGAGCGCCTTGGAGGTGGCATAGAGATTGGAGCCATCGATAAAGAGCGCGATCTTCCCAAACGAAGACATTATGTACAAATCCCGAGTTCGACACGACGCGATCCGGCCGAAATGGCGCGATGTGTCGGCCGAAAAATACTGAAGGCGCCGATGGCTTGCCGAAAAGGCGGCGCAGACGACCGGACAGGGGGGTCGCCTTGCGCCGAGGTTAGGGAGGTTCCATGCCACCAGCGCCAGGGCGCCGAATGCAGACACGCTAAGGCGCGCGCATTCGCCGCTCAATTGTACAGAGGTAAAGGGCCTATATACGAAGGTAAGTGGGGCGCGCCGGCAACCAACGCGACTGCGGCGTGGCCTCCGACCATCAGCGCGCGTGGTTCTTCGTCCGGTGGTTCAGGCTTCGCCGTCATGCAGCTGCGCACGAAACGCGCGCGGCGACAATCCCGTGGCGGCAGCATAGACGCGGCTGAAATAGGCGGGGTCCTCGAAGCCGAGCGCGTAGGCGATCGTCGAGACCGGCAGGTTGGTGTAGACGAGGTTGCGCCGCGCCTCGCGGATCAGCCGGTTGAGGATCAGATGCGAGGCGGTGTCGCCGGTCGCCGCCCGCGTCACCCGGTTGAGGTGAGTGGGCGTGATCGACAGCGCGCCAGCGTAGTCCGCAACGCTCCAGCGCTCCAGATGGTGCTGTTCGAGCAGCGCCTCGAAGCGGCGGAATAGCCCGCTCTCTGCCGTGCCGTTGCCGCCGCTCTCGCCCGTGAGCGCGCGGGCCACGAGCCCGATCATGGCCGACGACAAGGCGCGGAGCACGTGCGCACGGCCGAAATCGCGGGCGGCGTGTTCGGCGAAGATCTGCTTCATGGTGGCGCGGATCTGCGGCGTGCCGCGCACCACGGCCGATCGCGACAGCGGGCCGCGCAGACCCTCGGCGGCAAGCAGCGCCTCGTCCAGAATCTCCGCGGCGATGGTCAGCACCCAGCCCTGGGTATTGGGCTCGAAGCGAAAGCCGTGGACGTGGCCGACAGGCACGTTGACGATCTGCATCGGCCTCAAGGGCACCACGCGTCCGTCGAGCGTCGCCTCGCCGCCGCCGCGCTCGATCAGCAGCACCTGGTGCAGCCGGGCATGGCGATGCACGGCCAGCGTCCAGTCGTGCAGCACCGAGCGCGACGCGATCGTCTCGCAATGCACGACGTCGGGCAGATCGCCGGATTCGCCGAACAGATTGTAGACCCGGATCGCCGGGGCGGGGGCTGCGCTTCTCATGTTCGAATAGTACAAGACAAAGGCAAAACCCTCCATCGGTTTGCAGCGCCCGATCTGCAAAAAAGTGCCGACGGGAGGATGTAAAAATGAAAGTTCAGGTCTGTATCATCGGCGGCGGGCCGTCCGGGTTGTTGCTGTCCCAGCTTCTGCACCTGAAGGGCATCGACACCATCGTGCTGGAGAAATACAGCCGCGATCACGTGCTCGCCCGCATCCGTGCCGGCGTGCTCGAGCACGGCTTTGCGAAGCTGATGCGCGAGGCCCAGTGCGGCGAGCGAATGGACCGCGAGGGGGAGATCCACCAGGGCTTCGAGATCGCCCATGATGGCGTGCTCTCCAAGATCGACCTGCACAAGCATTCCGGCGGCAATTCGGTGCTGGTCTACGGCCAGACCGAGCTGACGCGCGACCTCTACGAGGCGCGCGACCGGCTCGGCGGCAAGGTCGTGCACAATGCCGAGGACGTGACGCCACATGATCTGACGTCGGACCGGCCCTATGTGACGTACCGCTCGAACGGGGAGACGATCCGCATCGATTGCGACTACATCGTCGGCGCTGACGGTTTCCACGGCGTCAGCCGCAGGTCGATCCCGAAGGACGTGCTGCGTGAATATGAGAAGGTCTATCCGTTCGGCTGGCTCGGGGTGCTGTCGCGCACCAAGCCGGTGTCGCCCGAGCTGATCTATGTGAAGCACGAGCGCGGCTTCGCGCTCTGCTCGCTGCGCTCGCAGGTGCTGAGCCGCTACTACATCCAGGTGCCTTTGACCGACAAGGTGGAGGACTGGAGCGACGATGCGTTCTGGGCCGAGCTGAAGCGCCGCCTGCCGGAGCAGGTCGCCGGCCGTCTGATCACGGGACCCTCGATCGAGAAGAGCATCGCGCCGTTGCGCAGTTTCGTCGCCGAGCCGATGAGCTATGGCCGGCTGTTCCTCGCCGGCGATGCGGCCCACATCGTGCCGCCGACCGGCGCACGCGGACTGAACAGCGCCGCTTCCGACATCTACTATCTCTACCACGCCTTGCTCGCGCATTATCAGGGCGGCGACGATTCCGGTCTAAAAGGCTATTCCGCCAAGGCGCTCGCGCGGATCTGGAAAGCACAACGCTTCTCCTGGTGGATGACGATGCTGCTGCACCGTTTTCCCGACCGGCTCGAATACGAGGACCGGCTTCAGCAGACGGAGCTGGACTATCTGCTCTCGTCCGAGACGGCGCAGCGCCTGCTCGCGGAGAACTACGTGGGGCTGCCGTTCTAGCGCGGCGTCTCTTCACCCTCCCCTGGAGGGCAAGGCAATCGCATATGGATTTCACGGGGATTGTCCGCTGGCTTGCTCCGCCTCTCCCGCTTGCGGGAGAGGCCGACGCGCTCGCAGAGCGCGGCGGGTGAGGGCTCTCGCCACGCAGGGACGTCCTCAGTTAATCTCAATAATCCCAGCGCGGAGACACCCTCTCCCCAACCCTCCCCCGCAAGCGGGGGAGGGAGCCTAGTGCCGATGCCGCCGCACCGTGCGCACCATATGCGATTCCCCTGCCCTCCAGGGGAGGGTAAGAGGCCGCTACTTACCTTCCAGCGTATTGACCGGTGTCCAATCCGGCGGCGGCGGAGTCTCGGTCAGCACTTTCGCACGCTTGGCGAACCGAGCTGACGCAGGATCGATCTTCGCTACGCCGTCGAACGCATCAGCCGCCTTCGCAAACTCCCTCGCCCGCCAGCACGCCAGCCCTTCCGCATATGCCGCGGCAACCTTGGTCTGCTCGTCGTTCGCGGCGTCCTTCTCCGCCAGCGGCTCGAACACCCTGATCGACTCGCCGCGCCCCTGGACCCTGATCGCATCGAGCTCGCGCCAGGCGAAGGTATCGCCGGTCTGCGCCATCGTGGTTTCCGATGCCATGATCGCGGTGCCGTAATATTTGTTGGCGCCCTCGAGCCGCGAGGCGACGTTCACGGTGTCGCTCATCACGGTGTAGTTGAAACGGCGCCGCGAGCCGATATTGCCGACCACGGCTTCGCCGCTGTTGAGTCCGATGCGATGCGACAGGCCGTGGCCGGCGAAGGCGGGATGGCCGGCATTGAGCTCCGCCAGCTTCTCGTGGCACTTCAGCGCGGCACGAACCGCGTTGCGCGCGTGCGCGGGATCGTCGGCCGGCGCGCCGAACATGGCGACGATGGAATCGCCGATATATTTGTCGACGTAGCCGCCATGGCTTTCGATGATGTCGGTCATGGCGGAGAGATATTCGTTCATCAGCGTGACAAGCTCGACCGGCGTGATGGTCTCCGCGATCGAGGAGAAGCCGCTGAGATCGGAGAAGAACATCGTGACGTTGCGCATCTCGCCGCCGAGCGCCGGCATCTTGCCGGACGCCATCATGTTATCGATGACCTCGGGCGCGAGATAATAGGCAAAGCTCTTGCGGAGGAAGCGCTCGTCGCGATCGGCCAGCACGAACCGGTAGCCTATCATCATCGCCAGAGCGGCGAGGCTTGCCAGGGCCGGTTCGACGAGAGGCAGCGCCAGCGCATGCGCGAACGCACCGACGGCGAAGGCTGAGTAAACGGCAATGACGGCAAGCCAGGCGGTCACCGCACCGACCGGTGCAAGCATGCAGGCCGCGCAGGCGATGATCGCCGCGAGCGCAATCGTGAGAGCGGTCCGCGCGGCAAAGCCGGGCTCGGTCACCGCGTCTTGCTCGATCAGATTTCGGACCGCAGCGGCATGCACGAACACACCCGCGATGTCGCTACGGGCCTGCTGCGCGGTGCCGGCGCGGGCGGGCAGGGCGCAGCGTGGCGCGGGCGAGCCGTCATAACCACCGGACAATCGCATCGAGGTCAGCTTGCGGTCCTCGAAGTTGAGGATGGTGCCGAGCAATACCACCTTGCCGTCGAAGCTGCGGCGGAAGAAATCGTGATCGCCCTTCTCGGCGCAGGCGCGCAGGTCGGCGAAAGAATAGGTCGGGACGTCGCGGCCCAGGCCGCGAAAGTTGAGCGTCAGCGTATTGGGCTCCGCGCTCGGAATCGCGTAGCCGGACAGCTTCATCACGCCGGATGGGCCGATCGCGGGTTTGGCGCCGAGTGCCCGCGCGGCGAGCTCAACCGCCATCGCGGGCACCGGCTTGTCACCGATGGAGAAGGTAAGCGGCATCCGTCGGATCACGTCGTCGGGGTCGGTATGAACGTTGAGAGCGCGGATATTGTTCTTCACTGCCAGCTGCTGCGCGCGGTAGGGCCTCTCCGGATGGTCGTTGCTCAAGATTTCGCCGAGCACCAGCTTGCCGGTGTCGGAGATCTGCCGCAGGGCTATCAGGTAGTCCCGGTCAAAGCCCTTCATGCGCGTGCCGAGCGGCGCGTCGTCAAAGGAAATCTCGGATTGTTCGATCGAACTCGGAAAGATGACGTCGAAGCCGATCACCTTGGCCCCGCCCTCGGCGATGCTCCCGAGCACCCGGCCGATCTCGCGCGTCCAGGTCTGCGTCGGCGATCCCTTGAAGGGCGGGGTGTCGTAGGTCTCCCCGTCGATCGCCACCACGACGACCGGCGAGGTGGCGGGATCACGGCGATCGCCAATGACCTTGCCGCGCAGCGCCGTGAGGATGTCGAGGGAGAGACCTTGCAGCGTCTGAAGCGGCGGTGACGTGAAGACCGCGCCCGCAAGGAGCACAATCAGGATCGTCGCAACGATGTCCCGCCTGCCGATCCGCCGCATCGCGCCTTCGCGGAGCCGCCTATTCGAGCCGCAGCAGGCGGCCGACGATCGGCGTCGGCGATGACGTGGCGCTGGCGTCGATCTGGAAGGCGTAGCGCTTGGCGCCGAGAATGGCGAGATAGCTGCCGCCGGGCGTCAGCGACTTCCCGGCCTTGGCGAAGTCATAGAACTTGCCGCCGACCATGGTTTCGTTCCTGAGCGGCACGGTGATCGTGGGCTCCTTGCCGTCGGTGCGTTCGATCACCAGCGTGCTCCCGCTCCTGGCCTGCACCAGTGGTGCGACACCGTAGAGCGTCGGCAGCTTGGACGGGGCGCTCTTGGCGTCCGGCCCCACGCTGCGGAAGGACGTTGCGGCACTCTGGTTGGCCTGGCGCTCCGACAGTTTTGCCGCATTGGTATCGCAGGGCACCTTCTCCCGCTTGACCTCGCCCAGCTGTACGATGCTCTGCTCTGTGCCGACCAGAACGACGCCCTCGCTGATCGTCTCGCGCTCACACGATTTGAGGTAGCTGAGCGTGATGCTGGCCTTCGGTCCGAGCTTGATGATCTTGCCCGGCGCCACATAGTCCATGAACGCGATGCCGTCGACCTTGCCTTGAACGTCCTCGACGATCGCGGCAGGAGTCTGCGCCAAAGCGGGGGCGGCAAGGCAGAACGCGCCGACGAAGGCGCCGATCAGGCTTTTCATGGGAAGTCTCATCCAATTCGACGATGCTCTATCGGCCCGTCCCGGTTCGATGCTTACAGCAGGGTGCCCCAAGCAAGTGTGATCAAAATCACTCTTAGTTGTTGGTGCCACTCTAGCAGGAACAGGTTCAAACCGGCGACTAGAGAAAAAATGGAGCCGCGACAGGCTGTTGGCCGGCTGATCAGGTCACGCGGTCGGGGCGGCCCCGGCCGAACGGCCCTCGGTCGAACCGCTCTCCGCCGCACTCACTGCGACGGAGCGAGAGGGGCCTCGGTCCACTGAAAAGGAGTCGTCCGCTGGCCGGCGGCGATCTCGACCACCTCGTCCCAGCGCGACAGGAAGGCCTCAACGCAGGCTGGATCGAACTGCCGCCCCGCGTTCTCAGCCAGGTAATTGCGCGCCGCCTCGAGCGGCATCGGCTCCTTATATGGCCGCCGCGTCGTCAGGGCGTCGAAGACATCGGCAACTGCGACCACGCGCGCGGCGACCGGGATTTCATCCGCCTTGAGGCCGTTCGGATAGCCCGCGCCGTCCCAGCGCTCGTGATGGCCTGCGGCAATTTGCGCGCCGAGCTGGATCAGCTCGCAGCTGGAATCGGCCAGGATCCGCTCGCCGATCGTCGCATGCGTCCGGATCACCGCCATCTCGTCGTCGGTGAGCTTGCCCGGCTTGAGCAGGATGTTGTCGGGAATGGCGACCTTGCCCACGTCGTGCAGGGGAGCGGCCAGATAGATGTCGCGGCACAGCCGGGCCGGCAGGCCCAGCTGGTGGGCGATGATACGGCTGTACCTGGCGACCCGCAGCGTGTGCTCGCCGGTGTCGTTGTCGCGGTATTCGACCGCGAGCGCGAGTCGCAGGATGATCTCCTCCTCGCGCTCGCCGAGCTTTCGTGTTGCTGCTGCGACGTCGCTGGCCAGATGCGCAGCGCGGTCGTTGAGCTTGCGCACGGCTGCACCAAGCTGAATTAAATTCCGCAGGCGCACCGTCATCTCGAGGCTTTGCGGCTGCTTGGGCAGAAAATCGGTTGCACCGGCCTGCAGCGCTTCCATCTTGACGTCATCGGTCTGACGCGAGGTGATCATCGCGATCGGGATGTGGGTGCAGCCGGGAAGCCTGCGAAAGGCGCGGATGAAGCCGATGCCGTCCATATGCGGCATTTCGTAGTCGACCAGCACCAGATCGAAGGGGCGCTCCTGCGCGCAGGCCAGCGCCTCCACGGGATCGAGGAAGGTGGTGGCCTCGACCAGACCTTCAGCCTCGATGTGACGTTTCAGAAAGTTGAGGACGGAGCGGCTGTCATCAACCACGAGCGCTTGGGTCAGCATCGGTGGCCGGGGCTCTCTTCGCTGCAAAGACACGAACCCCAGCCATAGCCCAGGCGAATTTAACGCGAAGCAAACGGCCGCACGGATGTGCACGTCTCGATGACATCTCAGCAGGTTGTGCACGCCTGCGTACAGTTGCGCGAATTCCGAACGAGTGTCACCCGTAGTTGTACGGATGCCCGTGTTAGGGGTTTGCTCACTCGATTCGCGTCAAACGAGTGTCGGAATTCTAGCAAAGGCGGGGCAGCGATGGCGCTCAATCCGACGGAGCCGAAGTGGTCGTTGCGGTTACCCGCGGACTGCAGCATCGCAGCCATTCGCAGCGTCTATGAGCTCATTCGCGAGGCGTTCGGCCGCCAGGAGCGACTCGAGATCGACTGCTCCAGCGTCGACAAGGCCGACGTGACCTCGATCCAGCTTCTGCTGTCGACCGCCAGGACGGGCAAGGCCCAAGGCCGTCCGGTGGTGCTCACGTCATTCTCCCAATCTCTGCGCAACACCCTTCGCCGCGCCGGCTTCGCCAGCGAGGCGATGATCGATCAGCACTTCCCGCAAAAGAAAGATGGCACCTGATGGCCACGATTCTTACCGTCGACGATTCCCCCAGCATCCGGCAGATGATCAAGGTCGTGCTCGAGCCGGCCGGTCACAACGTGATCGAGGCGGGCGACGGCGCCCAGGGGCTCGCCAAGGCGCAAGCCGGCAAGCTCGATCTCGTCATCACCGATCTCAACATGCCCGTCATGAACGGGCTGGAGCTGATCCGCGCATTGCGCAAGCTGCCGAGCGCGGTCGGCATGCCCATCGTGTTCCTGACCACCGAATCCAACGACACGGTGAAGCAGGAAGCCAAGAGCGCCGGCGCTACCGGCTGGATCACCAAGCCCTTCAAGCCTGAGCAGTTGCTCGCCGTGGTCGCCAAGCTGGTGCGCGCATGAGTGCGATGGATCCGACCGAGATCTTCCGCCAGGAAGCCAGCGAGCTGTTCGAGGTTCTGGAAGGGGCCCTGCTCGACCTCGGTCAGCGTCCCGACGACCGCGAACTGGTCGATTCCGCCTTCCGCGCCCTGCATACTATCAAGGGATCGGGCGCCATGTTCGGCTTCGACAAGGTCGCCTCCTTCACCCACGAATTCGAGACCGCATTCGACCGCGTCCGCAAGGGCGAGATCAAGCCGACGCAGGAGCTGATCTCGGTCGCGCTCGCCGCCAAGGACTACATCCGCGCGCTGATCGAGGATCCGCAGTCGACCGACGACATCATCGGCGAAGCCATCCTCGACGACCTCAAGCGCTTCGTTTCGTTCGACCAGCCTGCCGCTCCCGCCGTTGAGATCGCCGAGGCGCCGCCGCTGGTCCCTAGTGAAAGCAAGCAGGCCGGCTGGCACCTCTATCTGGAGTTCGAATCCCACATCCTGCGCAACGGCTCGAATCCGCTCGACCTGTTGGAGGATCTCTGCAAGCTCGGTCCGTGCTTCGTCGTGCCTGTCACCGACGGCATCCCGTTCCTCGACGAGATGGAGCCGGAAGACTGCTATCTGAAGTGGGACGTCAAGCTGCACGCGGCCTGCGACAAGGACGCGATCGACGACGTCTTCATGTTCGTCCAGGACGAGTTGAAGCTCACGCTCTCGCCGCTCGAGCATGTCGAAGCGCCCGCGCCTGCACCGCTCTTTCAGCTCCTCGACGAGGAGCCGGCACCCATGGCCGAGACGCCTGCGCCCCCGGTCGAGCTTCCCGCCGCGCCGGTCGCCGAGCAGCCCGTCGTCAAGACCGAGCCCAAATCTGAACCGAGGCCGGAGCCGAAACCCGAAGCCAAGCGCGAAGAGCGCGGCATTGCCACCGTCCGCGTCCAGGCCGAACGCCTCGACGAGCTGATGGACCGCGTCGGCGAGCTCGTCATCGCCCAGGCGCGGCTGACCCAGCTCGCCGCCTCCGGCTCCGACCTCTCGATCAAGATGATCGCCGAGGAGATCGAGCGCCTTGCCTCGTCATTGCGCGACACCACGATGGGCGCCCGCATGGTGCCGATCGGCTCCTTGTTCGGCCGCTTCCGCCGCCTCGTGCACGATCTGTCGCGGGATCTGTCCAAGCCGGTCGAATTCGTCACCTCGGGCGAGGATACCGAGCTCGACAAGACCATGATCGAATGCCTGGCCGATCCGCTGGTGCACCTCATCCGCAATGCCATCGACCACGGCATCGAAGATAACGCCACGCGCGCTGCCAATGGCAAGACCGAGCAGGGCCGCATCGAGCTCGCCGCCGTGCATTCCGGCGCGCAGGTGCTGGTCACCGTGAAGGACAATGGCGGCGGCCTCAACACCGCGCGCATCCGCGCGAAGGCGGAAGAGCAGGGGCTGATCGCGGCCGGCGCCGTGCTGACCGATCACGAGATCCACCAATTCCTGTTCCATCCCGGCTTCTCGACCGCCCAGACCATCTCGGCGCTGTCGGGCCGCGGCGTCGGCATGGACGTGGTCAAACGCACCATCGAGAACATGCGCGGCTCGATCGATTTGTCGACCAGGCCGGGCCAGGGCACCACCGTGACGCTGCGCCTGCCGCTCACGCTCGCGATCATCGAGGGCCTCCTGATCCGCGTCGGCGAAGGCCGCTACATCATTCCGCTGCCGGCGGTTGAGGAGTGCGTCGAGCTGACGGCCGAGGACGAACGTTCGCGGGGCCGCAACTTCCTCAATGTGCGCGGCAATCTCGTCCCGTTCTTGCGGTTGCGCGAGATCATGTCTTCGACGGGTTCGCCCGACAAGCACCAGAAGACGATCATCATCTCTACAGGCGAGACCCGCGTCGGCCTCGTCGCCGACCAGATCATCGGCAACCACCAGACCGTGATCAAGTCGCTCTCCAAGCTGCACTCCGACGTCACGATTTTCTCCGGCGCGACGATTCTCGGTGACGGCACGGCGGCTCTGATCCTCGATGTCGCGCAGCTGGTCCAGCTGGCGCAGTCGAAGGTCGAGAAGCAGCATATCAGCGAGGCGGCGTGATGGACGGGAATTTGGCCAGCGAGCATCAGAGCGGCGCAATGCAGGTCGTGATGATCGGCCTCGGCGAGGAGAAGTTTGCACTCGACGCCGGTCTCGTGCGCGAGATCATCGATCCCGTCCCCGTCACCAAGGTGGCGGGTGCGCGCGCCTTCGTTCCCAGCGTGATCAACGTGCGCGGTAACGTCATCCCGCTTGCCGATCTGCGCATCCGCTTCGGCATGCCGCAGCTCGACAATTCGGCCGACACACGCATCGTCGTCATCGAGCTCGATTTCGACGGCGAACCGGTTCTGGTCGGCCTCACCGCCGACAAGGTCTACGAGGTCACGGAGATCGCGCAGACCGACGTGCAGCAGACGCCGCGCGTCGGCATGCACTGGAAGCCGGAGTTCATTCGCTTCATCGCGAAGTGGCGTGAAGAGTTCGTCATCGTTCCCAACATGGAACGCATTCTGAATTGAAATGAGGTCTCGGGCGAGACTTGGGTAGGGGCTGGAAATGAGATTTACCGTCAAGGCAAAGCTGGCCAGTGCGTTCGGCTTGATCATCGTCCTGTCGGGAGTGGCGGGCGGCGTGGCCTACTTGAAGCTCGGCGACATGATGGCGACCGCTGACACCATGGTCCTGCGTGCAAACCGGATGGAGAAGGCAACGCAGATCGAAAAGGACATCCTGCTTCAGCTTCGCGCGGAAAAGAATTCGATCCTCGCCACCGAGGCGCAGACCGAACAGTTTGCCGCCGAGGCAGCCAGACTTCGCGAGCACGTGACGAAGACCAAGGATGAAGTCTACGCGCTGGCGAGCGAGGGAGGCCGGAAGCTGCTCGACAGCTTTGCAGCCACATACGCGAAGATGAATACGTATCAGGAAGAGACGATTCGGCTGGCGAAGACAGACAAGACGAAAGCTACCGAGCGTTCGACAGGCGACGGCCGGAAGGCCGTCGCAGATGCGATGGAGGCGATGGGTGCCTACGTCGTCAACACGAAGAAGCAGCTGGCCGAGCAGGCTGTCCAGTCCAAGGCAGAGGGGCATCAGGCCCAGTTTCTGCTGATGACGTTGATCGCCATCTCGCTGGCGGTTGCGATCGGGGCGGCGCTGTGGATCTCCATCTCGATCAGCCGCTCGCTCGGACGAGCGGTCGGCCTTGCGGGCGCCGTGGCGGACGGCGATCTCAGCCAGACCATTCCCTCGGCGAGCAACGATGAGATCGGAGATCTCGTCAGGTCGTTGAACGTGATGGTCGAGAAGCTCCGGCAGATCGTCACTGAAGCGATCACGGCGGCGCAGAACGTTTCCGCCGGGAGCCAGGAGCTCTCCGCCAGCGCCGAGCAGCTCTCCCAGGGCGCGACCGAGCAGGCCTCGTCGGCCGAGGAAGCCTCCTCTTCGATGGAGGAAATGGCCTCCAACGTGAAGCAGAACGCCGACAACGCCAACCAGACCGAGAAGATTGCGACGCAATCGGCCAAGGACGCCGAAGCCAGCGGTGTCGCCGTCGGTCGTGCCGTCGAGGCGATGCAGACCATCGCCGAGAAGATCACGATCGTGCAGGAGATCGCGCGCCAGACCGACCTGCTCGCGCTCAACGCGGCGGTGGAAGCGGCGCGCGCAGGCGAGCACGGCAAGGGCTTTGCGGTGGTCGCTTCCGAGGTGCGCAAGCTCGCCGAGCGCAGCCAGGCGGCCGCGGCAGACATCGGCACGCTCTCGACCGAGAGCGTCAAGGTCGCGCAAGAGGCGGGCCAAATGCTGTCCAAGCTCGTGCCCGACATCAAGAAGACCGCGGAACTGGTGCAGGAGATCACCGCGGCCTGCCGCGAGCAGGACGTGGGCTCGGCCCAGATCAACCAGGCGATCCAGCAGCTCGACAAGGTCGGCCAGCAGAACGCCAGCGCATCCGAGCAGGTGTCCTCGACCTCGGAGGAGCTCGCCTCGCAAGCCGAGCAGCTCCAGTCCACGATCTCGTTCTTCCGGATCGAGCACGCGGCACGCAAGGCGATTGCCGCGGCCGAGCCGATCGACCGCGCCGTCGGTCAACTCCGGGCCAAGGCTGCGCACATGGCGGCTGTGGATCGCGAGACGAAGAAGCCGGCCCCCGTCCGCAAACCGGCACGCGCGATGAAGGTCGCCGGTGGCGGTGGTGGCTTCGCCTTCGACATGCACGACGGCGAAGACGACCGCGACGCCGACTTCCAGCGCTGATCAGCAGGTCCGGCCTTTATGCCGGACCGCATTCATTTGCCAACCTTCGGATCATTGGACTGCATCATGGCCGCAACCTCGCAATATCTGACGCTCGGGCTCGCCGGCGAGACGTTCGGCATCAGCATCCGCAATGTCCGGGAGATCCTCGATATGCGGCCGATCTCTCGGCTTCCGCACGCCCCGAACTTCCTGCTCGGCATGATCGACGTGCGCGGCAGCGGCTATCCGATCGTCGACCTCAGGACCAAGCTCGGCCTGCCGGGCGTGCCGGCCACCGAAGCCACCCGTATCATCATCCTCGACGTGCCGATGAAAGGCCGCCTGGTCGGCGTCGGCTTCGTCGCCGACTGCGTGTTCGAGGTCACCGATATCGACGAACAGGCGATCGAGCCCATCCCCGAGATCGGCGGTAGATGGCAATCCGATTATGCCTCCGGTATCGGCCGCAAGGGCGAGAAGTTCGTCGTCATCTTCGACCTCGCCAGGCTGATGGCGAACGACAGTATCCCGGAAGGGCGCGATGCCGGCGCGGACGCACCGCGCGCCGCCTGAGTAAGAGTGAAGCGTGATCACGCGTAAACACCCCAATTCGAACCAACGAGACTGACATGAGATTCACCGTCAAAGCCAAACTTGCCACCGCCTTCGGCGTCGTCATCCTGCTGTCCATGATCGCCGGCGGCGTCGCGTATCTGAAGCTGAACGACATGGTCGCGACGGCCGAGCATCTGTCTGCCCGTGCCGGCCGGCTGGCCAAGGTTGGTGAGCTTCAGGAGGCCGTCCTGCTTCAGGTGCGGGCCGAGAAGAACACTATCCTCGCGGCGGAAGCCGACCAGGACAAGTTCATCAGCCAGATCGCCCAACTGCGCGAACGTGCGATGAAGGTAAAGGACGAGGTCTATTCCAGCGCGAGCGAGACCGGCAGGAAAATGATCGAGACTTTCGCCGTTGCCTACGCGAACTCCAACGCGGTACAGGACCAGACGCTTGCGCTGGCCAAACAGGACAAGGCCAAGGCGACCGAGCGGTCGATGACCGAGGGCCTGAAGGCCTCCACGCCGGCACTCACTGCGGCGAGCGACTACATCAACTATGTGAAGAAGCAGATGGCCGCGGAGAGCGAGCAGGCCAAAGTCGACGGCAGCCGCGCCACCCTGATTCTCATTTCCCTGATCCTCGTGTCGCTCGTCATCGCCATCGCTGCGGCGGTCTGGATGGCTCTGAATATCAGCCGCTCGCTTTCCAGTGCGGTCGGCCTTGCCGATGCGGTGGCGATCGGCGATCTCAGCCAAAAGATCGATTCGTTCAGCAATGACGAGATCGGCGACCTCATCAAGTCGCTGAATGCGATGACGGTCAACCTCAATCAGACCGCGTCCATAGCCAACGAGATTGCGCAGGGCAACCTCACGGTCGAAGCCAAGCCGCTGTCGGACAAGGATACGCTGGGCCTGGCACTCGAGCGCATGGTGGAGAAGCTTCGGCAGATCGTCGCGGAAGCCCTCACCGCCGCCCAGAACGTCTCCGCCGGCAGCCAGGAACTCTCCGCGAGCGCCGAGCAGCTCTCGCAGGGCGCGACCGAACAGGCCTCCTCTGCCGAAGAAGCCTCCTCCTCGATGGAGGAGATGGCCTCGAACGTGAAGCAGAACGCCGACAACGCCAACCAGACCGAGAAGATCGCCGCGCAGTCGGCCAAGGATGCGGAAGCCTCCGGCGCAGCCGTCGGCCGCGCCGTCAGCGCGATGCAGACCATCGCCGAGAAGATCACGATCGTGCAGGAGATCGCGCGTCAGACCGATCTGCTCGCGCTCAACGCCGCAGTGGAAGCCGCGCGCGCAGGCGAGCACGGCAAGGGTTTTGCGGTGGTCGCCTCCGAGGTGCGCAAGCTCGCCGAACGCAGCCAGGCGGCAGCGGCCGAGATCGGCACGCTCTCGACCGACACCGTCAAGGTGGCGCAGGAGGCCGGCGCCATGCTGTCAAAGCTCGTTCCCGACATCAAGAAGACCGCCGAGCTCGTCGAGGAGATCACCGCCGCCTGCCGCGAGCAGGATGTCGGTTCGGCGCAGATCAACCAGGCGATCCAGCAGCTCGACAAGGTCGGCCAGCAGAACGCCAGCGCATCCGAGCAGGTGTCCTCGACCTCGGAGGAGCTCGCCTCGCAGGCCGAGCAGCTCCAGTCGACCATCGCCTACTTCCGCATCGAGCAGGGTGGAAAGAGTCATGCCGCCGCGCCGATCGACCGGGCAGTGAATCAGCTGCGGGCCAAGGCGGCCACCATGGCGGCGGTCGAACGTCCGGCGAGGAAGCCGCCGGCCAAGCCGGCGCGCGCCGCGAAGGTTGCCGGCGGCGGCGGTTTCGCGTTCGACATGAACGACGGCGAGGACGATCGGGACGCGGATTTCCAGCGCTAGGATTCTGACGGATCGGCCCCCCATCGGCGGGCCGATCCGTCTTCGGCAATTTTAGTTAAAGTGTAGGATTCAAGATGCTCCGTATGGCCGGTTATGCAATGCAGGCGGCCGTCCCGGACGGGAGCCGCCGGCCATGATGCCTGCCATGCAGGATACGGCCGTGCACCTGTCCGACCGCCACTTTCGGACCATCGCCGAATTGATCGAGGGCCAGGTCGGCATCAAGCTGCCGCAAGGCAAGCGGCTGATGCTGGAGGGGCGGCTGCACAAGCGCGTGCGCGCGCTGAATTTCTCCGACCTCAATGAATATGTCGAGAACCTGTTCGAGGCGGACCATTTCGACACCGAGCTCACTCATCTCATCGATGTGGTGACGACCAACAAGACCGACTTCTTCCGCGAGCCGCAGCACTTCACTTTCCTGCGCGAGATTGCGGTTCCCGCCCTGCTCAAGGCGCGTGGACGGAGAAACGCGAATCTGAAGATCTGGAGCTCGGCGAGCTCGACCGGCATGGAGGCCTACACGACCGCGATGGTGCTGGACGACATGACGCGGACCGGCTCGCGCTTCCAGTACCGCATCCTCGGGACCGACATCTCGACCGCAGTGCTGCGCCTCGCCAGGACGGCGATCTACAGCCGCGACGTGCTCGCCCCGGTGCCGGAGCAGTTCGTGAAACGGTATTTTTCGTCGTCGCGCGACAAGTCGCGCGGCGAAGTGCGGATCGTACCCGAGCTACGGCGCATGACGCACTTCATGAGGATGAACCTCATGGACAAGTCCTATCCCGTCGACCGTGACGTCGATATCATCTTCTGCCGCAACGTCCTGATCTATTTCGAGCGCGAGACCCAGCGCAAGGTGGTGGAGCAATTGTGCAGCCATCTGCGTCCGGGCGGCTATCTGCTGGTCGGGCATTCGGAATCGATGATTCACAGTGCCGTGCCTGGGCTGAAGCAGGTTCAGCCAACCATCTTCCAGGTCTAGCCGGAGCGCAACCAGAATGCCGAAGGAGAAAGTTCGCGTGCTGATCGTGGACGATTCGGCGTCGGTGCGCCAAATCCTGCTGACGATCCTGAGTGAAGATCCCGAGATCGAGGTGATGGCGACCGCGTCCGATCCGTTCGTGGCGGCCAAGCGGCTCGAGAAGGAGCTGCCTGACGTCATCATCCTCGACCTCGAAATGCCGCGCATGGACGGCATGACCTTCCTGCGCAAGATCATGGCGCAACGTCCGATACCGGTGATCATCTGCTCCTCGCTGACCGAGGAGGGCTCGAACGTGATGTTCGAGGCGTTCGAGGCGGGTGCAGTCGACATCGTGCCGAAGCCGAAGATCGACACGCGCCAGGCGCTGCTCGAATGCTCCACCCGGCTGCGTGAGGCAGTGAAGTCGGCCGCCCGCGCCCGGGTACGCCCGCGTGCGGAGCGTCGCGCAATCGAGAAGAAGCTGACCGCCGATGCCATCATCCCGCCGCCGGTGCAGGGCAAGGTTCGGCCGACCACGGAACGCATCGTGTGCATCGGTGCCTCGACGGGCGGCACCGAAGCGCTCAACGACGTCCTCGAGATGCTGCCACTGCACTGTCCGCCCATCGTCATCGTCCAGCACATGCCGGCAGGCTTCACCGCAGCCTTTGCCAGGCGTCTCGACGGCGTCTGCCAGATCCGGGTCAAGGAGGCCGAGGACGGCGAACCGGTGCTGCCGGGTTGCGCCTATATCGCGCCGGGTGCCCGCCACATGCTGCTTCAGCGCATCGGCCTGCGCTACCAGATCGCGATCAAGGATGGGCCGCCGGTGTCCCGGCATCGCCCGTCCGTCGACGTGTTGTTCCGTTCGGCGGCCCAACATGCCGGCGCCAACGCGCTCGGCGTGATCATGACCGGCATGGGCGATGACGGTGCGCGCGGAATGCTGGAGATGCGCAAGCTCGGCGCCTCGACGCGGGCTCAGGATGAAGAGAGTTGCGTGGTGTTCGGCATGCCCAAGGAAGCCATCGCCCATGGCGGCGTCGAGAAGGTCGTATCGCTGAATCATATCCCGCGCGAAATCATGCTCTGGTATCAGACCGGGCACGTTGCGGTGGCAGGTTGAGCGCAATGTCAGTCATTCCCGCCGACACGCTTGCCGAGGCGATCGCCGCAATCGAGGACGTCTCCTCGCGTATCGAGGACGTGTTCGCGCGCGTCGGTCACGAGCTCGGGCGCGGACATCTCATCTTCAAGGAGCTGAACCAGGGCCTCGCAACGCTTTCCTCGGAACTCTCCGGCGCAGAGATCGAGGGCGCCGCGACCGCGCTACAGGAGATCGCGGCGCGGCTCAGCGACCTGGCGCAGGCGCTGCCGGCCGAAAGCGCCCTGCTCGAGACGATCGGCAAGAACACGGCGGAGGCGTCCGCCTTGCTCAAGCCGTTGTTCAAGCACATCCAGATGATCACCATCATCGCCCGCAGCGCGCGGATCGAGGCAGCCGCGCTCGACGGCGATCGCGAGGGTTTTCTCGCCTTCACGCAGGAAGCCTACGATCTCGGCAAGGCCGTGCAGGGCGCGATCGAGGGCTGTGCGCGGGATCAGCAGCGCCTCTCGGAGGCGGTCGCCACCGCATTCGGCCGGCAGAAGGAGTTCGAGAGCCGCTACCGGCATCAACTGGCGGCGGAGAGCGCCGAACTCGGCTCCGCCTATTCCGGATTGCATGACCAGCGCCGCAACAGCAGCCATTTGGCCGACCGCGCAGGTTCCAGCACCAGGAAGATCGCCGAGGCGGTCGGCAGCGCGATCGTTTCCCTGCAGGCGGGCGACAGCACGCGTCAGCGTCTCGAGCACGTCTCCCATGGGCTCGGCCTTGCGTCTGGAGCCGCCCCGAGCCTCGTTCCCGAGCCGATCGCGAGCGATGACGGCGCGCGTGCGATCTGCCAGCTGCAGGCGGCCCAGCTCAGGGATGCCCAGCGCGAGTTCGGCGGCGACATCGGCCAGATCGTTCGCGCGCTGACCGCCATCCTGCACGATGCGGGCAGCGTCGTCGGGCACGGCCGCACCTTGTTTGGCGGCGAGGATGGCGGCTCGTCGTCGTTCCTGACACGCATCAAGCAGACGCTGGCGCACGCATCGACGTTGATCGCCACCTGCGAGGGGGCGGGCCGCTCGGTCGACGAGGCGCTCGCGATCGTCGAGGATACGCTGACGAAATTTCGCCAGGCGATCGCCGGGCTGGCCGAGGCGACGATCGACATCACGCTGATCGGAATGAATGCGGGCCTCAAGGCCAGCCATCTCGGCAGCCGCGGCAGCGCCTTCGTCGTCATCGCCAACGAGCTCAAGGCAACCGCCGACCATGTCTCGGTGGGAGCGGGGCGTTTGAGGCCCGTGCTCGACGGCATCGAGCGGTCGGCCGGGGAGCTGAAGGAGCTCCGCGTGCAGGGCGATCCCACCCAGCTCGCCAAGCTCGAACCGCAGATCCTCCAGGCACTGCGCGAGGTCGAGGCCGGCAATGAACGGCTCGGCAAGCTGATGAGCCGGCTCGTCGATGAAGGTGCGGAATTCGAGGGTCTGATGAATTCGGCGCAAGGCCTGATGACCACGCTCGGTGAAGGCTCCGCGGCATTGCCCGCGGTCGCGACGCGGCTCGAGGCCGCGAGCGCAGCCGCGCAACAGCCGCGGCCGCAAGCTCAGGACGAGGTGGTGCTCGACCGGCTCTTTGCGCGCTACACGATGGAACGCGAGCGCGACGTGCACCGGGAGTTCCTGCAAACCTTCGGGCTGGCGTCTATCGCCGCCCTGCGCCCGGTCGAGACAGTCGAGACCGCGGACGACGGCATAGAATTGTTCTGAGCTTGCTGCGGGCGAAGCCCCCTGCGCCGGCGGAAATTTGACGGATTGACTTTGCACGGCGTTAACCGTGGCGGAATGCTCGCCGCCGCGGTCATTGTCGCGGCCCCACGGTTCGTTGCAAATACGCATGGAATTCATGGGTGGATCTCTCCATGCTGAAAGAGGGCAAATACGCGGCGTGGTTCAGAACCGCGCAAGCGCAAGGCACCGGTATCGTGCATGTGGCCCAGGGTCGGATTTCCGGCAGTGACAGCTTCTTCACCTATGGCGGCTCCTATCAGTTCCATGACGACCAGCGGTTCACGGCCGTCCTCACCACACGGCGACATGCCGACGGCCCGCCGACCGTGTTCGGGCTCGACGAAGTCGAGGTCGAGCTCTCCGGGGTGTATACCGGCGCGATGGCGACCTGTTCGGGAACGGCCCGGCAAGCGCCTGATGTGAAGTTCGAGGTGACGCTGATCTACAGTCAGGAAGATCCGCCGGCTGCCGACGCCCGAAGCGCGGTCGTGAAGCTCAAGTCCGACAAGCTGCCCAAGGGGCTCGACGGCCGTTCCCGCCCGCGGCGTCCTTTCACGGCTGGCTCGCCCAAGTAAGAGCCAGATCGACGACGCCCCGCGCAGCGCAACAAGAAGCTCGCACCTGCCGCCCTGATTAGCGTTGCATTGACATTGTTGTTTCGAAGTCGCGTCGCAGCCGCACTGAAGCAATGCTGCCTTTACGAGCGAGAGCTAGTATTGCGGCCAGTCAAGCGTGGTGGAAGAACATGCCTCAAATCTGGATGACATACGACGAACTCGGTGCGCTTTGCGGCTGCGGCGCCATGGAGGCCCGGGACCGCGCCATCCATTCGTCACTCGATCGTCGCAAGAGCCGCGATGGGTTGACACGCGTCAAACTCGATCCGGCGCTGATGGTCGAATTCTTTGCATCCATTCGCGAGACGGATTTCGATCTCGATCTCGCAATTGAAGCGTTGCAGAACACCCATCGGCAGATGGCCGGACTCCTCGCTCCCTCCGAGTCCCGCAGCAGGCGTGGGGTGGCTTGAGCCGGCCGCCTTAGGAAGGTGGTCTGGGCAGGAACGCCAAGATCATCTGGGCGAGCATGACGCCCACGGTGCCTCCCGCCGCCTTCTGCAACACGTCGAGGAAGCCCGGATCGCGGTCGGGTATGAACGCCTGCATCAGCTCCAGCCCCATAGCGACCGCGACGACGAGAGAGCAGGCAAGAACGAACCGTCCGGGCAGCAGGAAGGAAAGCAGGAAGCCGAGCAGCCCGTAGGCGCTGAAGCGCTCGATCACGACGACCCAATAGGCCTCGTGATGCCCCATGAGCGCGGGTCTACCCGCCAGCCTCGCCAGGGTGGCATAGACGATCAGCGCAAGACAGATGCTCGCAGCCGCTATGAGGTGATTCCTGCGCATGACGCCAACATACAAGGTTTGGTTGTCCGTCAGGTTCGAAAGCCGAAAATATCGTTAAAGGGGTCTGCCGCACACGCCTGCTTTCAACGTGATACGTTCGGGCGGTTCGACGTTGCAGGCGGAGCGACAGGCTGGACGGAGTGCGGCGAGCAGCGAGCGCTGTCGCGCCGAAGTCAGGACTTCTTGCCCGTCTTCGGCTTCAACGAAAGGCCAAGCCGTAGCGCCATGCGCTTGACTGCATCGGGTGAGCGCCCGAGAATTTTCGCGGCTTGTTCCAGCGAGGCTGAAGACTTCGCCAGCTCCATGAGCCGTCGGTCTTCCTTGAACGACCAGGGCCTGCGCGCCATAACAAAATGATCCTCTCGTCGACACAACGACAAAGCCGCCAAGCGGACCCATATTCGCTCGACGGCTTTGCTTGGGCGGGGCCGGGCCTTGGGGAAGCCCGGTGCGAGAGAGGGATAAGGAAAGCGTGAAAATTCGCAACAAACAACGCAGATTAAGCTAACCTCTCAACCTTACCGGGATGAAGTTGGTGAATGACGCTCCGTATAACCACGGATGTTTCGTTAATGTCGTCTGCAACCGGGCAGCGATCGCATTCGAAATCCGTCGAAGCCGTCTTCATCAATATCAATGCGAAGAGCAGACGTGCTCGGCCACCGTGCGCTTGCCGCTTGCCGAGAGGAACGCGGGATTCGGCTTTCGTCTTATGTCCACCCATGCCTAAGATCTTCTGCACATGAACGAGAGAGATCAGGGGCTGCCGCCGCGGACGAAGTTCGATGGCTCCAGCTTGATTCCAAGCAGGAAGAGGCTTGGCTGGCCTGGATCGCACAAAGCCGGTTGGAGCGGGAGCACGCTTTAAGCTTTGTTAACTATGCCTGACCGATGGTAGCGGCCCAGATCTCGAATGTGGGATGGCCCAAATGTTTCAGCTGTTCCTGAGAGCGCGCGCACACAATCTTCTCGGCTCCCGCCGCGAGGACAAGGGTTTCAAGGCCCGCTCCGTCGAGCGTGATGCGGCAACCGACCGCGTGCGGATCGGTGCTGTGCTGGCGGCGATTGAAACGGCATTGCAGGAGTCGGAGAGGGAGCAGGCCGGGCTCAACCGGCGCGTTGACGATGCCCTTGCGCGTGCATCCGTCACGTTCGGAAACGGGACCGATGAATATCTCGAGCGGGAGCCGCTCGACAATCATCATCAGGATCTCTTCGCGGCCGACATCTCGAACGGCCAGCGCCGGCTCAAGGAGTTGGCAAGCGCCATTGCTCACTTGAAGTTCGTCAAGACCGCGATGCTCACGCGTTTCCCGGACTTCAAGCCGCCGCAGCTCGATAGCTGATATTGCGGATCTTGCTGCGCGCTCTGCAGCCATCGTTCGCCTCGAGATCAGGACGGAGTGCGCGACAGCAGTCTCAACGGCCACGGACGCCGAATAGCCTCATCCTGAACCGCCAGCGCCGAAAGCGGACGCTGCACATGGAGAGGAGGCGCGTAAGCGCCGTCTCGAAGAACAGGCGTGCCGTCAGGATGCCGCCAACAGCCGTATGCGGCACGCGGGGCAGAGCGCGTGACAATTCAGCATCGCTTTGCGGTTTGGTGCTGTGATCCTTTTTGCTATGGTTCCGGCAAGCATTCACGGATTTGAAGGAGAGCAGAGGTGCCGGTCAGAAATCTACAGACGTTGGTTGGATTGGCAGGTGTCTTGACCCTGGCTGCGCCGGCGACGGCTTCGGCCATCACCGCCGAAGTGGCGCGCGCATGCGATGCTGCGGTCGCCAAGGCCTTTCCGCCCAGGCAAATCGGCAATCCCGCGGCCGGCAGCGCCAAGGGAACGGGCAAGGATCAGCGCGAATACTTCCAGAAATGCGTCGCCAATAACGGCAAGGTCGACGACATGCCGGCGGATGCGCCAAAGGACAACAAGCCGTCCAAATAGAAAACAGAAAGGCGGCGAGAGCGTTTTCGAGCGAGTGGATGACGGCTCGCTTGAAGAAGATGTATCGAGACAGGAATCGAGGGCTTCGGTTCCGAGACAACCAGAACCCATGTTGCTTTGGCGTCGTGTTGCGTTAGCGTCGTGGCGGCGGACAGGGCGAGTAGAACGCGCCGTTCGCCGCGTTGATGCGTTCGACGCATTGGTTGGGATCGGTGATCGTTCCGGCCACCGTGAAGTCGTAGCCCATACCCTTGACCACGACGATGTAACGCCCGGGCGCGAGCGCAAAACCGTCCTGCTCCGGTTGCAGCAATAGCATTCTCGACTGGTCGTCGATCGGACCTACCTTGTAAGGGTAGGACATGCTGCGGATGACCCAGGAATCGCCGGCGCTGACCATGGCCGCTTTGCCGGTGGCATCGACTGCCATCGACCGGGAGACTTTTGCGATCACCCGAACCTCGGTCCCACCTGCATCGACACCCCCGTCCGGCCTGAACACGATGAATTTGACGTCACCGTCCGGCAACGTGGTCACGCTCGGCGCGTTGATGGCTGCCGAGATCGCGACGCGCCGGTCCGGAATCTTTCCGGGCACCGGCTTGAGCTCATGGAGTTGGCCCTCGCTCAAGGCGTAGACGCCGAACGTGGTCGGCAAAGGCATCGAGGGGTGCGCAATCGGCGCCGGCTCCTTTGGGTTCTCCGGCGTTCGTTCCAAGGTCTCGCCCAGCGAGGGACTCGTGGTCGGTTGAGGCTCCGAAGTCTTCGCCCGCTCGGACGGCGGCGCGACCTGCGACAATGCGGTCAGTTGTGTCCTCAGCCGTGGCCAAGAGACGATCGCGGTCCCGGCGCCCGCAATGAGCAGGAGGATGGCGGTCAATCGAATGGGAGAATTGAAGGCCCCCCGCTGCTTGGGATGATCGGGCGACCTCGGCGATGCGACAGGACGACGTGCCGTTTCCGCAGCCATAAAAGGGGTCGGGAAAGCCAAAGCAGACGACGTTGGAATGGGCGGGGGAGTAACCCGCGCGTCAGGAGGGGCGTCGACTTGCGGAGAATTCGACGCGACGGTGGCACTCGCCTTTGCTGATGAGGAAGTTTCGTCTCGCTCGAAGGACCGTTCGACCTCCCGAATGGCGCGTTCGAGGACCTGCTGGAGCTCTCGTGCTTCCCACGCACTGGCGGGGGTGAATTGTTCCAGAAGCTTGACGCGAGCCAACTCGTAGACGATATCCCGCATCTGCTGCGGGTCGTCGGAGATCTCGCGAATCCGCCCCGATAGCAGGCGGACGAGTCCGGCCTTAATCTCTTGCGCCTTCGAGGCGTTGGCTGCTGTGTCGCCGGTCTCGGTCATCAAGGCCGATCAACTAGCCCGGATATTGCTGTTTCGCTAGGCTTTTCACCCCGGCTCCCCTCGGCCGGGGTGAGCGCTCTATGGCCGCCCTGCAAAGGTCCTGCGCGATCGTCTCGAAGCGCTTGCTTTTGGGCAGAAACCTGTGACATTTCGCCCGGCTCCTCATTCCGGTGTTTGACCATGCGCGGCGTTTTGACAGCAACCATGTTTTTGGCCTTCCTGGTTCAGTCCGCTTCTGCGCAAGGGACCAAGGATCGGCCAACACCACCAGTTCCAGCATCATCACGACCCCGACGAAAAAAGCGCAGACCACCCAAGCTGCGTCCCGGCCGACCGCAATCCGGAACGTGACGGGGAGCCTTCCTGCCGGAAGGGCCGCCCAAGGCGTTTGGAGGGATGGCAAGCTGGTTGCCGTGCCCAGGTGAGGTCACGCAACGAACGGTCAAGCAGCCGTGAAGGAACGGTGCCCGCCTCCCTGGCGTTCTTGATCGGGAGATATCGCATGAAACGATTGGTTTTGATCATATTCGCGTTTGCCGTCCCTGCCAGCGCTTGGGCCCAGGGCGTCAATGACCCCTCGACGCCCAATCGCAACGTGATCATCGTCAACCCCTCGCAGCCCGCACCTCCCAACGCGACTCGGAATATTCCGAGCCGGATCGAGCCGCCGGTCACGAGCGGCGGACGCGCCCGGCCCTATCACGGGAACAGGACCCGCGGGAGCGGGTCGAGCCGCTATTAGCCGCTTCGGCGGCGCTGTGAGACAAACTATTGTGGGTTGACCTCGACCTCCAGGGTAGAGGTGCCGGGGTCGTGCCGGTTTTTGCCCGAGATCAGCAGCGTGAACCTGTCGGCACCGCGCGCCGTGCTTTCGGCCGAATAGCGGAAGCCGGACCCGACCACCGCCAATTGCCCTCGCGATGGTCCGCTCACGACCGAGACGTTGAAGATCTGCATGTACGACCAACGTAGCCCTTGGATGCAGTCGGCTCCGGGTTCGATCGACATCGTCCACCTCACCGTATCCTGCGATAAGGCGAACGGCGTCCGTTCCTTGATGCAGAGGGGGCTGGCGTGCGGCGCGGGGCCAGATATGACCGAAGCCGCAACGACGACACCTGCCAGCAATACCGGACTTGCGCGCATTCTCAGCAACTCCACGGGGCGGATGCCGAAAGTTAGCAGCAATGACCTAATGAGGTCTTAGAGCAGAGCCGTCTGCCCTTGGGCCGATCCCGTGACGCGGATCTCAGGTCCTTCGATCATCCGGTTGGCCTCTCTCCGGACATGCCATTCTGCCCCTGTTTTGCCCGACAGGTCAATTTCTTTTCGGAAAACTGTAACTCCTTGATTCGACTGGCTCCGGCTACTGTGCATGGGGTTGTTTTTCGATTTTTTGCGGGAAGGCCCCCAGGGAAGCTCGCCCGCGAACTGGCTTTCCTGCCATCGGCAAAGGTGTAGGCTGAGGAATGGAAGACGAGGACATTGGCCGATGGTCGTCCTTGTCGTTCTGTCAGGGAGGCACCAGCGTGCGAACGGGTCGACGTGGCCACTGTGAAAAGCGGTTTGGGAAGCTGTCGCGGACGGTCGCAACCATCGCCGGTATACTCGGCCTTGGTCTCGCCTGTCCGGCCTTGGGTCTCGCTCAGACCGAACTGGTGCCCTCGCTCAACGACTATCTTCCATCCAGCGAGCCGGAAGTCACGCGCGACGAATGGCGCCAGCGGATCGAGGACGCACGGCGCCGCGCCAAGGACGTCTTGCGCGAGCGGCGGGAGCATCCCGAGCTCTCCAAGCCCATTCCGGTAGATCCGGACCTCGTCGCGACTGAGAGCCTGCTCAACGATGAAAGCCTGCAGCGAGGCGACATCGTCACGACCAAGAAGGGCATGTTCGTCTACAAGGGGCGATCCGATCAGCCGCGCCGCGATGAGGACTTTGTGCCCGTCAATCCGAAATCGGTACGCTGAGGAATTCGCTGCAGCCCCGGGCGCGATAGCCACAAGGCCGGCGCGGGCTCAGTACCGCCGCAAGATCTCGTTGAATTTGGGATCGGTGATCTTCGTCGTCTCCAGCAGCAGCGATTTGCCTTGCGGTGTTGCCTGCACATAGGCCGCGATCAGCAGAGGCTCGTAACGCGAGCGACTGGCCAGCGCCGACCGGATGTCGGATTGCGCCAGGAGCTTGATCTCCTCATCGGTCGCCGCCGCGCTCGACGTCACGGTCCGGACGCGAGAGAAGGCAACGTCGATCGGCACCGATCCGGTCAAGTAGGACATCTTCACCGCCGGCGTGACCGCTTCGCCGGATTGGGCCTGTAGCATGCCGAGCGTGAGCCACAGCGCGGGCCGGATCGGTGAGATTTTCAAGGCAGCCAAGACGGCGGCCTGGGCTGCCTCGTTCTCGCTGGCCCTACCGCCCGCCGCGGTCGACGGACCTTGAAGAACGTCAGCGGCCATCGCCGCCGCGTAGTTCGCAAGCAGATCGCCATCCCATGAAAACGCGGCCAAGCCTGCGGCGGCTGCCAGCTTCGCCTTGTCGGGCGGAAGCTTGCCCGAGAACAAATCGCCGGCGCGAAAGTTCGACCTTGTCAGATCGCCGTAGAACGCCATGCCGGCGTGAAGCGCCAGCACGATTGCGGTGCAGATGCCGACGACGCGAAGCAGGATCATGCGGTTCATGGAGGAATTGACGAGGCCTGTGCGGGCGGGCCCGACGACGGGACCGAGGTCTGGCCAGAGCCCTTTAAATTGCCAGCAAACTATCGCCCTGGATGGTCAGCAGCGTCAAGTTTCCGGTCGCGTAGGCTCCGGTGTCGATGTTGATGCGGTTCGGGCGGATATCGGGCGCGCTGACCGGCGTATGACCGTGAACGACATATTTGCCGAAGCGCTCCTCGGAGGTCAGGAATTCCTCGCGTATCCAGAGCAGATCCGCATCCTTCTGGCGATCGAGCGCGACGCCCGGCTTGACGCCGGCATGGACGAAAAAGAAGTCGCCGCAGGTAAAGGAGGAAGGCAATTGCTGGAGGAAGGCCAAGTGCTCCGGCGGCAGCGCACGTTTCAGTCCCTCGATCAGTTCGACCTGCTGCTCCGCGGACGGATTCATGGTCGGCGTGATGCCGTAGGAGACCAGCGTCAGAAGGCCGCCATAGTGGCGCCACTCCTGCAGGCGGGCCGGGTTCTTGAGAACCTCGAGCAGGAAGACCTCGTGGTTGCCCTTCAGACAAACCGTCTCGTGCGATTTCGAGCGTTCGATCAAAAGATCAAGAACGGCGCGTGAGTCCGGGCCGCGATCGACATAGTCACCGAGAAAGACCTGAATGGCGCGTTCGGGGGCCGAGCGGGCAAGATCGACGTCGATCACGGTTAACAGCGATTGAAGCAAATCGGCACGGCCGTGCACGTCGCCGATCGCATAGACGCGAACGCCGTCGGGAAGCCGAGGCTTGGTCCTCTTTCGAAAATGGCTGGAAAAACCCATCAGGTCGGTCGAATCGCTTCTGGCGTCACGAGCGGATCATCGCGACCGCTCTTAGCAGAAAAGTCACACTTCGGTATTCTTAATTATTTCCGACCGCTTAGCCCGCATTTTGATTAAAGGGTCGCGCGGCGTTTGAGCCGTATTTCAAGGCGTCTCACGTAGCGTCCCCTCAACAAGAACGGGGAGCGCAACATGCGCAAAGTCGTGAAATTCCTGGCGGCCGTGGCCGCAATCGTCGTTGTTGCGGGGGTGCAGCAGAATGCGGACGCCGCGTTCGTCGGCGCGCCCATGGGGCTGCGCGGTGCCATCCAGTACATCAAGTTCGACCGGCCGACGCTGGCGCCGATGGCGTTCACCATCTTTTGCCTGAAGTACAAGGACGAGTGCAAACCGCGGCCGCAACAGATCGTCTTCCGCGGCGGACGCCTGAAGCTCACGGCCCAACGCCTGGCGCAGATGCAAGAGGTCAACCAGCGGGTCAACAGCGCGATCCGTTCCGAACCCAACCTGGAAGGGCTGCGCGGCGAAAAGTGGCTGCTGCATCCCGCGAGCGGCGACTGCAACGACTACGCCGTGACAAAACGCCACGATCTGATCGCCAAGGGCTTCCCGGCGCGTTCGGTGCTGCTCAGCGAGGTCGTGACCTCCTGGGGCGAGCATCATCTCGTGGTCGTGGTGCGGACCTTCTCAGGCGATCTCGTGCTGGACAATCTCTCCGGCCATATCATGCCCTGGTCGAAGAAGCCCTATCGCTGGGTCCGCATTCAGTCGCCCAAGAACCCGAACTACTGGGCCTCGCTGGGCGATCGCGCGGTCTGACGGACTGCGCCTCTATCGTGATCCGGATTGGCTGACGCTCTGCGACAGCCCCAGCCCCACGATCACCGAGAGACACAGGATTGCTGCCGGGCGCAGCAATCCGGGACCTGCAAAGCTCTGGACGAGCGCAAACAGAACACAGGCCGCGGCTGCCGCGGGAAAGAACGAGTCGCGTCCGCGCTGCAGAGCGCCGAAGACCAGGCGGACCAAAGCGATCAGGCTCACTGCTATCATGGCAGCCAACCCAATCCATCCCATCCCCGCAAAGACGGCCGTGGCCGCCGAGGGCGCGTTCAAGACAGCTCCGGCATCGCTCTGATAGATCCTGCCCACCGCAGCAAAGGTCCCGGCACCAGCGCCGAACCAGCGAGTGTCGGCCAACATGCGCTCGAGGGCGGCCTTGGTCTCGGCTCCCATCTCCGGGACGAGCCGCATCAGGACCGGTCCGGAGCTCTGCTCGAACAGGAAGGAGAGCACGATCGCGGCGCCGACCAGGGCTGCCACCGACAATGCGCTCGCGGCCAATGGTGACAGGTCCAATCTGCGGATGACGAGGATCAGCAGCATCAGCACAACGCCAAAAGCCGCTGCGATTGCGCTGTTCGTTCCGGAAAACCCAAAGATCGCGGCGGCGCTGACCAAAGCTCCGACCAGGCCGCAAAGGCCGATCGCGGCCGAGCGCAGCACCGAGTGATGCGTTTCGGCCCGTTCAGCGGCGAGCTGAATGACCGCCAGATTGAGCATGAGGCCAAGGCCGGCCAAGGTCGTTGTGAGGTCATGCGGTACGTCTGCAGCAAACGCCGGCAACAGCCGATGCAAGTCGAGAATCAAGGCCGCAACCGCGGCTACGCCGCTCAGCACAAAGAGGATCAGCTGGGCACGGCTGCGGTTGCGCACGACTACGACGGTGACACCGAGCAACGAGATCGCCGCAAGTGCCAGCAGCAGCGCGTTCAGGGTCAAGCCGATGTCGGCTGTGATCGGCCCGAGCGGCAGACCGCCGAGGACATCGTGAGCGCTCGCCCAGATCGGATGCGCCGAGCTGAGCGGAAGAGGGACCAGTTGGCCGGCGATACACAGCGGAATGGCGATCAGGATCCACCGGCCCCATGAGGTCGCGCGAACATAGTGATCGTAGCCGGCCTTGCGCGTGCTCGAGGCGGCCGCCAGCAAGCTCAGTGCTGCGGCCATCGTCGCGAGCTGTGTCCCGAACTTGACGCCGGCGATTTCGAGAGCGGAAGCGGAAACGATGGAAACGATGAGGGTAAAATAAGCGAAGGACAAACGGCGCTCGAAGGGAATCCTGAAACGGTCAGGTCACCATACAAGCGAGCGGTGGGTTTTCAAGCAGAGGTCTTTGCCGGCAACCCGCCTGGCTTTCGCGCGCCCTGCGAAGGCTGGTGGCAGCCTCAGCCCGGCGTCATCAGCGCGCAGACTTGACCGGGCGGGCGAATACGCGCCCGGTACGCGCGGCAGCAAGGCCAAAGCGGGCCCCTGACCCGAAGAGATAGCCACCCTGCAGAGCAATGGCTGCGAACACCATGCCTTTCAGGCTCTCGATCACCGTGAGACCGATCATCAAGCCGACCGGGACGGCGGCGAGCAACATGACGAAGGTCAGCGGCACCAGCACCAGGACGCGAAAGCGCTGCCCCAGCACGGCACCGACGAGAAAGCTGAAAATCAAAAACGCGGTCATCCGAAACACTCTCCGTGGTCCGGACACTAGGTTTCCCTCCCTAAAAAGACCCTTAAGTTGTATGGCTAAATTTGGCCTATTGGCTGCAACTTGCCAGCAGCGAATGATAGGCCTCCCGCAGCCCGTTCAGCGCTACTACGCCCCTGATCTCGCTGTCGCCTTCGCTGACCGCCACGGACAGCGAGGCCGCTGTCTGCCACTTGCCGGCGGCAAAGGCAGAGACCTCGTCCGGTAGCAGCACGGTAGCGCCTGCGGCCGCCATGCGGGCGTCGAAGGTCAAGGTGCCGCCGCCGGTCGCAGCGATCGTGACCTTCGGGCGGCTCCGTGGCGGGAAGGGCCGGATCAAGGCCACCATCACGTCGATCTTGCCCTGTGGCGCACAGCGGACGATCAGGCCGGCAAAGTCCGGATCCGACTGCGCCGTATCCGCGGTCTTCATGATGGCGGCGAAGCTCTCGCCGTCCTTGGCCCCCTGGGTCCGGGTTAATTTCCAGACGGAGGAGGGGGCCGGTTGGGCGACCACAACAAGTGGCGCTTCGTGGCACGACGATTCTGGGCTGCCGGGGCAGGGGGCGGCAGGGCTCCAGGGGCGACCAGCGGCGCCAAGGAGGGAACCTGCCAACAGCGGGATCAGAAGGAGGCCAGACACGGGGGAGTCCTATCCTGAATGGACCCAGCTTTGGCGAAGGGCGGCGAGGCCTCCGCCCGACATGCTGAGGCCTCAACTTGCGCATTTTGCCCGCCCGCCGGGCACACGAAATACAACAAATAGTCACAAAGGGTTAAACCAAGCCTCCAAGAGTGGCTCGCAGGCAACACTGGCCGACGGATCGCTCTGTTAACCGCCCGGAACGCTTGTCGCACCCACCCCTGAGGCCGTACCACCTTACGTCAATTGGGGACTCTCGGGCGCCATTCATGTCATCTATTGCCAAGACCTATGTTTTGAAGCCTGCGTTTCTGGCGGTCGCTTTAGCGCTCGGGGCCTGTTCGACCAATCCCGGCTCGGGCCCACTGACGGACGACGTCAACAACAAGATCCAGACCGAGAACGCGCCGGCCTACGAGCTGGTGCCGCTCAATCCGGCGACCGTGAAGATCCTGCACACCCATGAGCCCAAGGGGCTCGCCGGCGTGTTCACCGATCGCCGTCCGCCCGCCAGCATCGTGTTCGGCATCGGCGACGTCGTCAGCGTCACCATCTTCGAAGCCGCCGCGGGCGGTCTGTTCATCCCGGCGGAAGCCGGCGTCCGTCCGGGTAACTTCGTGACCATCCCGGACCAGGCGGTGGACAATGACGGCTTCATCACCGTGCCCTATGCCGGCCAGGTCAAAGCCGCGGGCCTTACAGCGGTCCAGATCCAGCGCTCGATCATCGAGAAGATCGGCAACCGCGCCATCGAGCCGCAGGCGGTCGTTGCGATGTCTTCGCAGCGCACCCAGCTCATCAGCGTGCTCGGCGAAGTCAATTCGCCGGCGCGTTATCCGGCGAGCGCGGCGGGTGCGAAAGATCGCGTGCTCGACGCGATCACCCGCGCCGGCGGCATCAAGGGCCAGGGCTTCGAGACCTGGGTCATGCTGGAACGCGGCGGCAAGCGGGCGACCGTGCCGTTCGAAAATCTCGTGATGGCACCCGAGAACAACGTCTATGTTCGTCCCGACGACAGCATCTACGTCTATCGCGAACAGCAGAAGTTCCTGGCGTTCGGTGCCAGCGGCCAGAGCGGCGAGTTCAACTTCGATGCCTGGCGCATCAACCTCGGCGAAGCGGTCGGCAAGGCCGGCGGTCTGCTGGATGGCCAGGCCGATCCGGCTGCGGTGTATCTCTATCGCCGCGAGCCGCGCGAGGTCGCTGCCCAGCTCGGCATCGACGTGAGCAAGTACACGTCAGAGACGATCCCGGTCATCTTCAACGTGAACTTCCGCGATCCGGGCGGCTTCTTCCTCGCCACCAAGGTCATGATGAAGAACCAGGACATCATCTACGTCTCGAACTCGCGCAACGTCGAAGTTGCCAAGTTCCTGACCTATCTGCGTGTGATCATGGCGACCGGCAGCGATGCCGTGAACCTCTCCAACGATGCCCTGATCTTCCGCAACAACATCAAGCTGGCGCCGTAAGACGCCAACTTGATCGACCAAGTCCGATGGCACCGGGCCTTTGTCCCGGTGCCATTTTCGTTTAGCAATCGAAGCGGTTCTGCCGGGGCTACCAGTTCGGGATTTGGATCAAGGCGCCATTGAACGCGGCGTGCCGGTCGTCGGTCCACCCCGGAGTGTTGCAAGGGGCTTCATGCGGTTTCGAGCATTCTGGCGTCTTCTGGCGCTCGTTCCTCTCGCCTTCGGGCTTGCACCGATCGGAAAGGCTCTCGGGGCTGCCGCGGAGCTGGGCGTCCGCCATCGGATCGACGTGCTGGTCTCCGCCGAGCCCGATGCTCCGATCCTGTCGCGCCTGAGGGGGGCCAAGGGCGAGCTGTCCTTGACCGTTCGTCTCTCGGCGAACTCCAAGGAGAGCAAGTTCTTCGGAATGTTGCGCCCGTCTTTTCCCGATATCGTCGTTCCCGATGGCGCCGGCAAACCGCTGGTGCAACTGACCAAGCTCTGGGAGGAGGATGTCTGCCATCAGCGCCGCGGGCTGCCCAAGGTCACCGTGACCCAGCTCAGCGGGCATTTTGCGGACGGCGAGGGGCGGATCGAGATCTCCGCCCTCAACCGGCACATCGGCCTTCTGGTCCCGCCCGACGAATTAACCCCCGGAATAAAACTCGACCCCGGGACCGATAGCCTCGGGGCATTCTATGCCTACCGGGCACAGACCCGGAACAGCCGCCTGAATGTGGATCTTAGGATCTACTCGATCGATTGCCCTCTTTAGTTCGGGCAAGGAGCAATCAGCCTCGGCCGATGAGCTGGCGCTTCCCGATCTGATCTGCTCCCGACGCGCTATCGCGCTGCGTGCGTGTCGTACCAACCCGCTGGAGGAAAGTCCGGGAAGCGGTAATCCTTTCGCCCGGCCGCGCGCACCAGCGCGGCCTGAATCCCGCCAAGCATGCGGAATACGCTCTTTCGCCCCTGGAAGATGCCGGCGTCTCCCGCCAGCGCATAGCCGCGGAAGATCCCCTTGTAGACCTCAAGCGCTTCGAACATGTCCATCCACCGCCCGGGCAGTTCGTTGCCGAACAGTCCGCTGCTGCCTTGTTCGAATCTGTGCGGCTGGAAACAGCCTTCGGTCGCCGGTTGAGGCGGCTCCTGCAGGGAGACGAGGCTTTGATCCACGATCTTGTATTTGGAATAACCCAGGCTCCTGAGCAGTTCGAACTCCCTTACGAGATCATTCCAATTCTTCTTCTCGGACTCGATCGACACAAATCGCGGGGGTTCGGAAATGTTCTCGAGTGAGGACAATGCGTCGAAATCGTTCCCTTCGATATCGATCTTGCAATATCTGGGAATGCCGTGGTCGCGCATGATATCGGCCAGCCGCTCGGCTTTAGCCGTTATCTTTTGCACGCTCGCTGCGCCCAGCATCTGGTTTCGCTTGACCCATTCGAGATTTGCCGTTCCCCAGACCGAGTGCTCGGTGTTGACGTAGAAGTCGATATTCCCCGGCGTCCTGGCTACGGCCAGGTTGAGGATCTTCAGTTGCCCTGTGGCAACCTGCTGGGAAAACTGCTGGCCAAGTGCGCTACAGAATTCCGGTACAGCTTCGATGGCAACGACCTTGAATCCCTTTTTGAGATAGAACCCGGTGTCTTCACCCTTGTGGGCGCCGAGATCGTAAATGAGGTTTTCGTCAATCATGGTTTTCGTACTCGTGTCCAGAGCGTGATGAGCGTCGTGCGCAATTCGTTTCTAAAGCGCGATGTGATTAGGGTGAATCGTCATGGCGCTTTAGGTTGTTGTTTAAGTATGGTCTTTTCGGAAAACCGCTGCGCACTTTTCCGGATCATGCTTTAGCGGTGGAAGGACAAGATGTTGGTTGGATGAATTGATCCGGCAATCAAATCCGCCACTGCAGCCATGTTTCCGGCTAGCCTGCCTCGATAATCGATCATCGGATGCTCGCGAAGTGAGCGCAGCGCGTTGGACGCGAGCGCTCGTGTCCAAAAGTATGCGCATTTTCCGAGGGTAATTGTTCCTTTGCGTGCAAGGTAGAGCGGATTGGCGAGCTGCGAGTAACCATATTTGTAGCCGCTGACCCGTCCGGACTTTGACCCGAGATGTACACCGGTCAAGTTTGAAGCTCGATAGATGTCCGAGAACCTCCTGATCTGTCCGGAAAAATCCGTATCCTCCAGCCAGCCATAGAGCGGCAGATTCTCGTCGAATGCACATTGGTCGAAGACTGTCGCTCTGAAGGCCATATTGCACCCGTACAGGCCCTCCTTCGACTTGCTGTATCCGGTCTGATCGCTCGCCCGAGGTAGCGCCAGCGCATCCGAAGCCTGATCCTCGGTGATTGCGATGCTGCCTCTTGCCCCGTCCATGATCACCGCTCCCGTAACGGCGAGGACCTGTGGACTTGCCGCAAACAGCGCTTCGCATTTCTGCAGCCAATCGGCTGCGGGCCTGAAGTCATCGTCGAAGAAGACAATGATCTTCGCAAGCCAGGCCTCGGGAGTGCTTATCTTCTTGGCCGTTTGTACGCCGTGGTTTCTCTGCGACGTCAGTCCCGGCCGAGGAGAAACCAGTCGGTGCACGCTCGGATCATTCGGGACGGCGGCAGCATCGGGCAAATCCTTGGGTTCAGCGCCCACGAGCATGACGCTATCAGGCGCGCGTTCTTGAAGTCGAAGCTGGTCTAGAAGAACTTGAACGTCTGCCGGTCTGCCGCGTGTCGCTAAGATGACGTCAATATTCAATTTACCCTCGCAGAGCGACGGCCAGCAACGCTGGTCGTCTGACATAAGAACTTCGTGGAAACGTTCGATCGGAAGCAGGAATTCTCCCGGAAACAGTCTGCCGGCAATTGGCGACGTGGGCTTTCGCAAGCCTGGAGATGCGGTGCGGGCGAAGCACTACCGGACCACGTTGCGGAAATCCAGCGTAGACGATTGAAATTGGGACCGTCCAGCCCCTTCATCGGATGATATCCGCGCTTGGGGCGAACCGTCCTGTTAACGAACTCGAGGCCCCCAGGATCGGGACGCATTGCGGAGCAGGGCCGGCAAAACGTTCTCCCTCTTTACTGTGCTCCCGGAAGTTGACGCCGGAAATTAACCTCTGTAGGCGGGGTACGGTTCAGAATGGATCATCCACCGCCGTCTCTGCCGAGTGCGGCACTTGCTGGACGCCTGCGGGATCATCCGCTCTAATGTATTCTCCACTGGGGGGCGTCAGACGAAAGCGATGGGCCGTGTTTCGATGAACATTCGCTGGTCGGCCGATCTCGTATCCAGCTGTGTGCTGTTCTTTGTTGTAGCGAGCGCGCCGTTCCCGTTTGGGTCGACCAACAATCTGGCCATTGCCTTCTGGTGCGCTTGTCTGGGAATTGCCCTGATATTTGCGCCGGCGAACGCCCTGCGTCGTCCCCATCTCTGGATCATCGCAGGCATCTTCATCGTTGTCGCTGCTTACGGCTTCGCGCTGCACGAACAGCTGTCTGACGGCCCGTGGATTGCGCCATATCATCCGATCTGGAAGCAGCTCGGCTCGCTGTTCGATACGGCCGTTGCGCCATCGGCCTCGATTGTCAGGTACGAAGCTTTCTTTGCTGTGGGGGCGCCGCTTGCAAACATCTTGGCTGTTCTGGTGGGGCTCGTCATTGGCGCCGACGCGAAGCGTGCACGCCAGGTAATGCTGGTGATCGCGCTCTCAGGCAGCTTCTACGCTGCATATGGCGTCCTCTCGTTCCTCATCGAGCCGACCATGATTCTGTGGCGCGACAAGACCGCCTATCTCAGCAGCGTCACCGGCACGTTCATCAACCGCAATACCGCCGCGGCCTATTTCGGCTCATGTGCGGTCATCTGGATACTTCTGCTTCTTACGGACGTGCGCCGCCACCTTCCCGGAGGACGCTTCAGATGGAGCAATCTCTCCCGCGATCTGGCTAAGATTCCCCAGGCTTCGATAGCTCTGAAATTCGCCGCGCTCCTGATCTGCGTCATGGCGATGTTCATGACTGGCTCGCGGGCGGGCGTGGCTGTTTCGCTCCTCTCCATGATCTTCGTCTTTGTCGTCTTCCTCCGGAAGGACCTTCGGCCGCGCACCGGCGTCTGGATGGCCTTGGCGGCCGCCGCCTTGGTCGCTCTCGTTCTCTTGGAATTGCTCGGTGGTCGTGTCGTGGGCCGCTTCGATAGCCAGGGGCTGACCGATAGTGGCCGGCTTGAGGGGTGGAAGTCCTCGCTGCTCATCGTCGCCGATACCCCCTGGTTCGGCACTGGGATGGGGACTTTCCAGTCGGCCTTTCCAGCCTTCCGCAGCCCGAATATTTCCATGCGCGGTACCTGGAATGCAGCCCATTCGACCCCTCTGGAGGTCGCTTTGGAGGCCGGAATTCCGATGACGCTCCTCCTGACGGCCGCTTGGGCGGTCATGCTCACGGTGCTTGCGCGCGGGGTGTTCAGCCGCAAGCGGAACGCTTCGATTCCTCTGGCCGCGATCGGCACTGCGCTGCTGGCATTGCTCCATTCCGGCCTCGATTTCACGTTGCAGATACCGGGTTACAGCATCCCCTTCTTTGCGCTTTTCGGGGTCGGCCTGGCGCAATCCTTTCACTCCGGCGAGCGGGGCGTCGAGCCGAAAGGGGCTGCGGCAAATGCGCTGTCGATCCGTGCTCGCACTTCGGGATCGCCAAAACAGTCCTCTTTTCAGGTGCTTGGGCCTTAACTATTCCTTTAGATTTGGTGGACAGGACTGCCTCTTTCGACTACTTTCCCATCGTTTCGTTCGGGCCATAAAGGCAAACTAGTTGTTGAGGAAATTATGAACCTTATCAGGTTTACGGTTCGAGCCGCTGTGGTGATTGCGATCGCAAGCTCGATATCCTCCGCCGCCAGCGCGGCTGTTTATCCGCCCAGCCGGCAACTGCAGGCTCAGATCATCTCCGATTTCAAGGGTTCTCCTGCGACGCTTCTGCAGCAATATCCTGACGGCGGTCCGCAGTTGATTTCGCGCGTCCGCGACCTGGGAGCTTCGGATCCGACGACAGTGCCGGGTCTGATCGAGCTGTTGAAGAACCCGGCGACATCGAAGGACCAGTTGCGCGCGATCGTCGCTGGACTTGCCCAGGTCGCCCGCATGGCTGCACAGACCGATCAGGCGTTTGCCAATGAGATTCAGGCCGCCGTCGCCGGAACGAACAATCCGGACGTGATTGCTGCCTATCAGGCCGCAACCGGCGATGTTGCAATCGCTGCGGCGGGCGGTGCCGGGGGCGGTGGCTCCGGTGGTGGGGGCCCGACGACCGGCTTCGGATTCGCCTTTGGTGGCAGCGGCTCCGGTGCCCAGAACTTTGGTGGCCTGCACTACCCGAACAGTGTGACGACTTATACGGGTTCAGTGACTCCATCGACCGCCTATCCTGCGGTCAGTCCGACGCAATAACGTCCGGGCCTCTTGCGCCGGCATCCCCTTAGAGAAAATAAACCAAGGCAGCGTGTCACGCGCTGCCTTTGATCTTCCGCGATGACTCGCACGATATACTGCCCGTGAAGCACGTGGTGTGTCCATGCTTCGATGACTAGGCGTGATTGCGGACACGTGAAATCACGTCGCCGCGCGCTTGTCGGCCCAAGTACGGGCATTGATTGATTTCAGGAATTACCGGATGTTGCAGCTGAACAAGTCCACCTCAGAGATCAATCGCGAATTCGCCGAGACTCAAGGCTCCCCGTTTCAATCGCTGACTTTGCATTTGGATGTCATCCGGCATCAGTTCCCAACAATTGTCGCGATCATATCCGCCTCTGTGATCTTGGCGCTTCTCTATCTCTTTACCGAAGCTCCGCAATTCACCTCTACGGCGTCGATCGTTATCGACACTCGCAAAGTACAATTGTTCCAGCAGCAATCGATGCTCGGTGACGTGGCCCCTGACTCCGCGTCGGTGGAAACGCAGGTCGAAATTCTCAAGTCCGAGAATATCAGCTTGGCGGTCATTCGTGATCTGCACCTGACGGAAGATCCGGAGTTCCTCGGCAACGGCGGAAGCTTGATCGGGTCGATCGGCAATTTCTTTTCCGATCTGTTTTCCAGTGGCCGTGCCGGTTCCGAGTTCAGATTGCAGCGCAAAGCCCTGCAACGCTTTGAGAGCAATCGTACCATCAAGCGTCTCGGTCTCACATACGTCATGGAGATCGGCTTCACGTCGCGTGATCCAGCGAAAGCGGCGCAGATCGCCAATGCGATCGCTGACGCCTACATTGTTGACCAGCTGGAAGCCAAGTACCAATCGACGCGTCGCGCCAGCGTCTGGTTGCAGGATCGCATCAAGGAGTTGCGCGCTCAGGCATCCGCGGCACAGAAGGCGGTTGTCGATTTCAAGACGGCCAACAACATTGTCGATACCGGCGGGCGCTTGATGAACGAGCAACAGCTCGCCGAAGTGAATAGCCAGCTGGTTGGGGCGCATGCCTCGACGGCCGAGGCCAGGGCGCGGCTGGACCGCATCAACGATATTCTGAAGCGCGAAATACCGGACGCGGCAGTGGCGGATGCTCTTCGGAACGAGACTATCGTCAAGCTGCGAGGCCAGTATGTCGACATGGCCGCCAAGGAAGCGATCTGGGCCGCCAAGTATGGCCACGATCATCTTGCCGCGGTGAACCTGCGTCGCCAAATGGACGAGATCAAGCGGAATATGATCGACGAGCTCAAGCGCATTCAGGAGTCTTACAAGAGCGACTATGATATCGCCGTCACGCGCGAGGAGAGCATCAAGGCTAGTTTGGCCACCGTGGTCTCGGAGTCTCAGCTCACCAATCAGGCGCAGGTTCGGCTACGCGAGCTCGACAGCAATGCGCAGTCGTATCAGGCGATGTACGACAATTTCCTGCAGCGCTACATGGAATCGGTCCAGCAGCAATCGTTCCCCATCAGTGAAGCGCGCGTGATCAGTGCAGCAACGACACCGCTGGTCAAGAGCTATCCAAAGACTCTCATCGTGCTGGGCGTGGCTCTTTTTGGCGGTTTGGTGCTGAGCTTCGTCCTGGCGATCGTGCGTGAAATGATGGACCGGGTGTTCAGGACGACTCAGCAGGTCGAGGAGGTGCTCGGCGCGAGTTGTATAGCGCTGCTGCCGACGGTGAACGCAGCTGCGACCAAGGACGCAAGGCCGAAATTGTTGCGTTATGTCGTTGATCATCCTCTCTCGCGCTTCTCCGAAGCGGTGCGCTCGACGAAGGTGGCGGTCGATCTGAACTCGATCGTTCGAGAGAACCGCGTGCTGGCGGTTACGTCGACTCTTCCGAATGAAGGCAAGAGCACGCTGTCTGCCAACTTGGCGCAATTGATGGCCCATGGCGGTGCGCGCGTCCTCCTGATCGATTGCGATCTCCGCAATCCCTCGCTCTCTCGCGCGCTGACGCCCGACGCGGAGTTTGGTTTGGTCGAGATCCTCGCGCATAAGGCTAAACTGGAGCAAGCGTTGACGGTTGATGCGCAGACGGGGCTCTCGATTTTGGCTGCAGGTACGACCTCCAAGCTTCTTCATACCAACGAGATATTGGCATCCAAGATGATGCATGGCCTGATTGGCGAGCTGAGGGACAAGTTCGATTACATCGTGCTCGACATGCCGCCCATGGCGCCGGTCGTGGACGTGCGCGTGACGTCGACTTTCGTTGACTCCTACATATTCGTCGTGGAGTGGGGCAAGACCCTGATGGACGTCGTCAGGCACAATCTGCGTGGTTCTCAGGAAATCCAAGACAAGCTGCTTGGCGTCGTTCTCAACAAGGCAGATACGAAGCGCCTTGCTCGCTACGAGTCGTACCACAGCCGTTACTATTACAAGAAGAACTATGCCCGTTACGGCTACGTCGATTAACGTGGGCGGGATCTGGCGGAAATGTTGCAGGGGCGTATTGCTTCTGACGGGTATCGCTGGAGTAGCCTGGTCACTGGTCGTGTTGCCATCGTTCTGGACCGATCTGCAGGTCAGCTCCATCGCCACGCATATTTTGGTCGGTGAACAGCTCAAGCCGGGGATCGTGGAGTCGATCGCGGTTCGTATGGACGCGGACTCGCCATCGAGCCTTCCCTACCCCAGTCTGGTACGAGCCCGAGCGCTGATTGCGTTTCGCTCGGCCGAGGAGGGCCTGCAGGGTAAAGGTTCCCAGGACCTGGAGCGCAGATTGTCGGCCGCGGAGACCAAGCTGAAGTCGTCGTTGATGCTCGATCCGGCCGACGCTTTTCTTTGGCTGTTGCTGTATTGGGTGAAGAACGAGCGAGACGGTTTCGACGCGGGAAATATTCGCTATCTTGAACAGTCATACGCGGCTGGACCATACGAAGGCTGGATCGCGCTCCGTCGCAACAGGTTGGCGCTGGCGATATTTCCACTGCTTGGGGAGCAGCTGCAGCAAAAGGTCGTTGCCGAGTTCGCTGGCATGGTCGAAAGCGACTTCATCGATGATGCGGCACGCAACCTGACGGGAGTCGGCTGGCCTCAAAGGGATAGATTGCTGGCGAGCCTCGGGGGCGTTCGCCTGGTCGCCCGTGAAGCTTTTGCGAAGCGGTTGGCATATGACGGCGTGAAGGCCACTGTGCCGGGAGTCGAATTACCTGAAAGGATGTGGCGGTAATGGTTCGATCGCTCTTTCGGCTTGTCCTGCTGATCTGCATGGCTCCGGCCTGGACATTGATCCAGAACGTTCCGTCGGCTCACGCACAAAGCACGAAATCAAAATTCACGATGCAGGGCGCCGCCGACACATCGGAATCGCCCGTCATCCGTGACGGCGCCAATCGTCCCTGCCTCAATGTTGAGGCGGCTGCCAAGGGGCACGTCCAGAACGGGGAGCTGATGGATCATATCGTGAGCGTCAAGAACAACTGCTCTCGAATGATCAGGGTCAAGATCTGCTACTACCATAGTGATCACTGCAAGGATGCGACCGTCTACGGCTATCAGCGCGTCGACACGATTCTGGGAACGATGAAGATGTCGATGTTTCGATATTCACTGTCTCAGAAATGAGCTCGCCGAGCGCCCTGCTCATCTGATCGCGGGGGCCTCGAAAAGGTCAATGAACTTTCTCGCGTCATCTTCACGCTGAACGAGCAGCGCTGCGCGATTACGCTCGGCCTCGTTCAGGGCGGTTTGAAAGTCAGCGACCGACTTTTCCCACGCGAGGATTTGTTCCGCGATCCCGTCGAGATCTGACGCGCGCGGATCGAGCAGCAGTTCTTCCGGCACCATGTTGGCGATGCATCCGCGGTTGGAGGCAGCGACGATGATACCCGCCATCTGCGCCTCATAGATCACCACAGGCTGCGCCTCGTTGACGTATCTCGTCGGAAATACCAGGACGTCGATCGAGGAGAGAAAGTGGACCTTGGCGTCGTCATATACGGGCCCCACATACTCGATCCCACCGATCTCGTTCGCGCGGCGCTTGATGTAGTGCTCAATCTCGAGATCGGCGCAGGGACCGGCGATTCGTGCCGTCAGGCCGGATCCGCTCTCTCGCAGTCGAGCCATCAGGTCGAGAAAGCGGTCGATACCTTTTTCGAGCGAGATGTTCGATAGATAGCCAATCGAGCCGAATGTCCGGTCACAGCTCCGTAGTTCGACGGCGGGCAAATCGATAAACGCCAGGTTGGAAATGACGAGCGTCCTTAGATGCTTGCCATACAGCTCCGAAAGTGTCGTGGCCATCCTGCTACAGAGCGCGATATGAAACTGGTTGGCGCCGGCCATGCGAACAATGGACGCCAAGATGGCGCTACGCTTCGTCAGGTAGGCGAAGCTGTGATGATGGAACGCGATCGTCTTCCCTGCCCACCGCGCAAGGATGACGACCAGCAGGTCATAGAGCAGTCCATAGCCGCCGGACAGAGAGAGGTAGAGTATCGAGGCCTCCGGGTGGCGAAGGACAGTTCGTCCGCATCGGACGTATGCGCGTGCGCGATTGAAATGATGCCGCCACCGATCGGGAGCATCGCCTGGTGAGGTGTTGCCGAACGCGAGTTGAAATCCGGCAGCGCGCAGAGTATCGGCCGCCCGCTTGGTGATGAGAGCTGCGCCATGAACCGGCGGAGGAAGGGGGCCCGCCACAACGATCATTCTACCGGGCACGAGGTCGTCGGTCCTTCAGCAATGTTAGCCAATGAATAATTGGTGGCGAGCGCAGCATTTGGCGGGGCAGCGCCGCGGATCCCTGATGTCGCCCGACGGGCCGTGGAGGCCAAATCATTGTGTGCGACACGTGGGCCGAGCCCGGGATACGGCTACGAGCCGCGTTTGAATATCAGGTGACCGTGAAGGCCGTTCGGTGAAAGATCTTTGCGGTCTTGGGGATGTCTCGCTGGTGAACCGCGGGGTTGCCGCCGATCATCGAGTATTCTTGGGGCGCGACGTGGGTCACGACGGCGCCCGAAGCCACAACGCAATAGTCCGGGATGGTGACGCCCTGCAGAATGATCACGCCGGTGCCGATCATCGTGTAGGCTCCTATCGTGATTGGAGAGCAGGTCTGCCGGGCGGACATTGGATTGACCCCGTGGGTCAACAACTGGCTGCGGAATCCGGCGAGACCGCAGAATTGACGAAACTCGATCCGGTCGGTGCAATCGATGTAATGCTGGCTCATCACCAGACTCGCCTTGCGCATGATAAGATCCGAACGTCGCTTCGTCCTGTTTCGGAAGGCCGGCGAATTCAGGCGAGTTGACAGTCCACCGATCCAGTTCAGATTGCCGATGACCGCATCTTCATCCATCTGCAACCGATCAAGCCGGCCGATATAGTTGAGATGACCGATGTAGGTCTTCGCTTCCAGGATGCATTCGTCGGCGAGAATCAAGGACAGACCGATCCGCGCGTCGCGATGGATCGAAAAACCGGGGATCGCGTTGAGGACCAGCCGACGGACTTTCCAGGGGAAGAAAAGAAATAAAACTTGAATAGCAATCTTCAGCATAGTCGTTCCTCGCGCCCACTCAAAATAACCGAAAGTGCTGCGGTTTGGTCAAGATCTCGGCTTTAAGGTTTATTTCGATAGTGTATCGCCTCGAGGACGCGAATTCACCAGCGCACCAGCTAGGCGGCTTCCGCCGGACAGTCGAGCTTCTTCCGCATGAAGACCATCAAGACCGTCTTGAAGGCCTGAGGCGTAAGCGACTGAACGAGTTGGAACGCACGGTAGAGGCCGCGGTTGTTGGCGTGGTAGGATGGCTCCGCATCCCAAGCATATACAAAATGGTCGAAACGCGCGGGTGGGAAATACCTCCGTAGCGTAGCCGGCGTATTCAAACGATAGACCGCCGGAAAGATGTCCTCATCCTTGCGCTCGGGTTGTGCCGAGCCGAGTATGGTGCGGCTAATTCCGCTGGGGACCAGGCGGTTGGCCAATGCGATGTAGCCGTACCTGTTTGGGGTTCGCGCGCAGATCCAGCCGCCGGGCTTCAAAAGTCTGTCCATCTCGGCGGTGCTTTGAGCCGGATCCGGAATGTGCTCGAATGTGTAATCCGACAGGATGATGTCGGCGCAACTGGCAGGCAGCGGCGCACGTCCCGTCGGATCCAAGAGCATCGCCTCGTCCAGCGATGGATTGGTGAAGACGGCTTCGTCGACGTCCAGTCCGATGACTTGGGCAACGCGTCCCTTGAAATTGCAGAGATTGCGCCGGTATTCCGAGCTGGCGTCTTCATGGATCGAGCCGCGGCCTGCGCCGAAATCGATCATTCTGGTGCTCGGCGTCACGAGGGCATTCACGCGTTGGTAAAACGCGATCGTGCCGTCGATTCTGGAAAATCCGCCGGCAGCCAATTCCGGGAAGAAAGTTGAATGCATGGGACTCACTAACGCTGGTGCGCTCAAGAGAAATGACGGCCAAATATCCAGGCAGTCGTCGTCTGAACCACGACCGGAATATTCTAGACCGGTGGACGGGACGACGATCCGCCGTGATACAGCAAATCCTGATAGGCCGAGGTCTCACGAATTTCGAACGCGCTCGGGAGGTCTATGACGCTGGCGTCTCCGCGGTTGAGGCGAAACCTCACTTTGCCCGGCACCAGCGGAATTCGAAACGACGTGATTCCAGCTTTCGCCTTCAGGCTCTTCGCGCCTTTCGCGGTCACTATCGTGAGCTCGCCCGGCTCCTTCAAGAACGCAAGCAGCTCAATGTCGTTCTGAGGCGGATCGGCAAAGCGGCTGACCAGATTTGTCGCGAACCTAAACGGTTGAGCCGAGCCGGTCCCAGCCGCCTCGGTGGACTCGATTCGGTGAAAATAGTAGAGCACGTCTTCAGTGATCGGCGGCATCGTGCCGTTCTTGAACCAAGCGATATAGAACGCAGCGAGATCGTAAAAAGCATATTGAATGCTGGTGGACGGTCGAATTTCGGATCCTTCGGAATAGTCGTTCCAGGTGGCGATGTTGACCGCGTCGGAGCCGATTTCCATCGCCGCGGCCCATGAAGCCCGGAATAATTCACTGTTGTGGCATTCCGAGAACCAGCGATTGTGCGGGCGGAAATCCTGGGGCCACACCACGGATGCCCAGACCTTCCCGGCCTGCTTCGCCAACTTTCCTACTTTCTTGAGAAGAGGGATGTCGCTCAGTTTGTCGACCCCCCACATCGATGCGCCATCGATCAAATCCATGAAATCGATCGTTCTGCGCACATCGAGAAATGTCGGATAGAAGAAGACCTTCTCTCCGCCGGCCGTCAGTCGTTGCAACAGTTCCTTCCATCGGCCAACGTCCCATTGCTCGGGAGAAAAGGCTCCCAGGATCAGTCGGCCGTCGGATTGACGCGCAACGTGGGAGTTCCGCGCCAGCTTGAGGATTGCGTCGGCGATCGCGTCGACCGGTGTCTTCACCAGAATTACGGTATCGATCGATAGTATGACTTCAAATCCCGGCGGGCCCTGTTTGGCGGCCTCGAGCATGTTGCGTAGGTGGATCATGTACGGGGAGCCGTCGTCTATGCCTCCCATGTTGAACAGGAAACCATCCAGCCCGATGTGACGAGCGGCTTTGATCTCATCGAGCATGTCAAGCACAGCCCAGTTTGCCTCTGGGCGTGGAGGTCGAGGCAGGGGCCGTTCGCGAACGAAGCCGCCTTCGGCCCGAAGTTTACCTTGGGTCCCGTCCGGCGACATATAATCGGCATACTGATCCTTGTCCGCCGGCCAGTTATCGAACGAGGTCGGAAACCAATGCCAATGAGCGTAAACTTTCTTCGCCTTCGCTCCCGAACTCGTCGCGGCCGCCACCGAGGCCGGCATTGAAGATGCTCCCGCGAGGAGGATGCCGGCGGAGAGAAGCCGACGCCGGTCCATACGGGCGTGCAGCTTAAGGTCGTCGTTAATCCGGGCCGGGAAAAAGGACATTCAAGTAAGTATTCCGTTGATATCTTCTATATATTACAAGGATATCTCACCTGAGATTTGGCCGCAAGGTGAGCGAGTTCGAAGCGTTAACGCGACCGAGATATGTATTGTACGATCTGCACCGAGGCTGAACTGCGGTGGGATGTGCTCTTTCCAGAGCCGGCGCCGCAACGTGGAGCTTGGCGAACTCTAATGTTTTTTAGGTTATGAACCAGTTCTCGCGTAGTGCAGCCGCTTCCCAGTTGTATGTGACGCCGAAGAGCGTCTTCGACTATGTCGTGATCGGCTCGGCCGGAGCCTACTTGCTCCTCTCGTTCACCCAGGCCTGGTCCAGCCCGCGTGCTTCGTTGATCGCTGCCATGATACTGGCGGTGAACGGGATCGTTTCCCTATTCGGACTGAAGATTGCTCTGGCCAGATCTTACCTGCTGTTCGTTGTCTTCTTCGTCTTCAACCTTCTGTTTCTGGCCGTGGCGCCTCTTCAGCAGATCGGAAACGACTTCGATCCAATTCTGGCTGATGTAAGTCTCGTCGTGCCGGCCAGCGTCCTTTGCGCATTCATGACGATCGTGGGCCTCTGCTTCGTCGTCTATCGTCCCTTTCGAGCTCCCGAATCCCGCCCTAACCGGTTTCTGGACAGAAGCCTCGCCGCCGAGCCGAACCCGAACTACACCCTTCTGGCAGCTGCCTCGATGGTCGTATCGCTCGGATTGGTTGGTTATCTTGGCTCGTCATTGCTTCAGGTGAATCGCGAGGCTTTCGGTTCGGTGGTTGGCGAAAGCAAGATGATCAACATTCTGGTCACGGCATTCTTCCGACCATTCACCCTGGTTGCTCCCGTTATCGGTGTCAGTGTCGCCTTGGCTCGCCGGAACACGGGCTGGGTGACGTGCTTTGCAGTTCTGCTTCTGGCGGGTCTCTTCATCAACAACCCGCTCATTTCCGCGCGTTTTCGCTCCTCGACATTGATCGTATTCTGCGTGCTTGCGATATTTGGTCCAAGAAGCGTTCGTCTGTTTCTTGTCACCTATTTCGCCGGATTGCTGGCGTCGCCCATATTCGGATCCATTTTCCGGTACGCAAACGTCTCTCTCGATCAGCGGCCGTTCTCCCAGTTCTTCGTCCATCCTGATTTCTCAGGCCTGGACCTGTTTTGCTATGCCATCATGTGGGTCGAAATGAAGGGCTTGGAATGGGGATCGAACATCATGGGGGCACTGCTGTTCTTCGTTCCGCGCGATCTTTGGGCGGGGAAGGGAAGAACAGTCGGCGAGATCATGCATGACTACATCTTCATCCTGAAAGGCTTCGGCACCGATAACGTTTCGGCTCCGCCGCCGATCGAGGGCTATTTCAGCTTCGGGATTGTTGGGGCGATGCTGATGTCGGTCGCGATCGTCTATGTTCTCGATCGGGTAGAACGTCGCGGCCTCGCTGCCCAAAGGCTGTCGCCGCTGTACTTCATTCTCTGTCTTTCGCCGATGCTTTGCATGATCTTGCTTCGCGGCCCGTTTCAAGTGGGGTGGTCGGAATGGGCAATCCATAGCTCTACCGTCGTGGCTTCGGCGATCATGCTCCTCCTCACCAAACGGAGGGTCCATATTCCTGCACCCCCCTCAATTCGCCGCGGCTCAATGCCGGAGACGTCGCAGAATTGAGCGGCTAACCGGGCTGCGTTCGGATACGGCCCGTGGTTCCCTTGACTGCCACCCAAAGCGCCGCGGCGCCATTGGCAATCGCCAGCGACACGAACGCACCGGTAACGCCAAGAGCCAGGCAACTGGGAATCGCGATGACGGCGGTGATCGCCGCGGAGATCAAGCTGCCGGCCTGCATCAGGCCGAGCCGGTGATTGGCCCTCAGCCACATGCTCACGGTCGCGAGTGCGAGGGCGAAGCTCGTCGAAATCAATGCAACGGGGATTGATCCTCCGAGCGCGACATACTTGGCTCCGAAGATGAGAGAGGCCGCGTCGCTGCCGAACCAAATTGCCATGACGGCCAACGGAAGCGGAGCAAAGACGATCAGAGCCAGGATCAGCAGGTGAGGCGTTTCAATCTGGCTGATCCTCGCGACTGCAATGCGCGGCGTGATGAATCCTGAGAGCCCGCCAAGCAACTGCGCGAATGGAGCTATCACGGCGAACATCAGCCGATAGCTTGCAACGGCTTCAGGCGAATTCAGGAACACGAACACGAACGGATAGATATTTGTCGTCGCCAGGCCGAGGAGGTTGTTGATCAGGAACGAATATCCCGCCCGGAAATGGGACTTCAGGGAGATGTTCTGGTTGTCGTTGAGCTTGCGTGGGATGTTTCGCCAAGCTGAGACAAGGAAGACCAGATTGCCGAGGATGAACGGTACGGTATATGCAAAGTGCGATTCCAGATTGACGTGGGGCAGCATCCAGGCTGACACGATCAGGACCGTTGCGTAAGCCGCCGCTGCGACGGCGGATGCCTGCACGTGTCCCTGAATGTGCATAATTCGCCGAACGAACTGGACCGGACCGGCAAAGCTGAAGAACAGGCAGGCGAGAGCCACAACGGTGAGCGTTTGCATCTCGTGAGTGCTGCTGGTCAAGACGAGTGCGCATCCTGCGGCCAGTGCCAGGCAGCAAAAGGATACATTGACCGTCCACAGGCGCCGTAACAATGATCGTTGACTGTCCTGTGCGCTGATTCCGGTCGCGATGATGGGATCGCAGATGACCGCGTGATGAGCGCCGATGAGAATGAGATAGCAGGTATATCCAAGGCTCAGCTCGGCGAATTCGGCCAGCGGCAGCCGGCGCGCGACCACCGCCAGGTAGAAGAAATTGGAGAAGCTGAAGATGACCTGCTCGCTGCCCAGAACGAAATATTTGATGAGGTAGGTTTTCATCTTCCTGAAATTGGATTGCTGCTGGCGGGCGCTAGGCCTTAGCGGTGGTACCCTGTTTGCGCAACGTTATAGGATGATGCGCAGCCCCGATGCGAGCTTGTTTGAGGACAAAGTTAATTGCCTGATTCTCATTCTGGGCGAACGAATCCACGATCAGGCGCGTGCCCATGCGATTGGCGGCATCGCTGAATGAATGGAATGCCTCTACCGGATGGGGCGGGGCAAGACATCAGTAGGCCACGGGATCGCGAGTCACTTGTACCACGGTGCGCAAGATGATCTTCGCGTCGAGCCAGATGCTCCAGTTGTTGATGTACCACAAGTCCAGGTCGACCCTGGATTTCATCATGTTGACGGTCAGCGTTTCGCCGCGGTAACCGTTGACCTGGGCCCAGCCGGTGATGCCTGGTTTGACGTGTTGGCGAAACGCGTAGTTGCTGATGACCTGCTCGTACTCCGAGTTGTGCGCAGCCGCGTGGGGGCGGGGGCCGACCAGCGACATGTCGCCCAGCAGGACATTGAGGAGCTGCGGCAGTTCGTCGATCGAGGTCTTACGCAGCCATTTGCCGACCGGGGTTACGCGAGGATCGTTCCTGCGCGCCTGCAGAATGATCGGTCCATCTTCCAGCACGCGCATCGTCCGAAACTTGTAGATCTTGAAGGCGCGACCGTTGAAGCCGTTCCGGGTCTGCCGAAACAGCACCGGGCCGGTCGATGTGCATTTGATCAGGATCGCGGTCATCAGCATGACCGGTGCGAACACCAGCAGGCCGAGGCTGGCACCGATCAGGTCGAACGCGCGTTTGAGAGCCTGTTCTTGTCGCGAAATTGGTGCACGCCGTATCTCTGCAATCATGCTGCTCCCGGCAGTCGTGACCGGGTAGCGCAAGAACCTCGAGACATCCGGATCGGAGACGAGATTTACCGATATCGGAAGGATTCTCAGCGCGTCCGCGATCATGTCGATCGCGTGCCAATGATCCCACTTGAGCAGCAGGAACACTTGTTCGATCTGGTTCTCCCGCGCGTAGGCGATGAAGTCGTCGAGGCGCGGTCCGATCGACGGGATCAGCGCCGGCGAAGTCAGGCACTCCGGGCGGAGCTCCATGATCCGCGTGATCCGGTAGCCATGCTGTGTGAGCTCTGCCATTGCCTCCGGTGACAGCAGCCCGCGCTCGGCGATCGCCACGGCGCGGCGCCTGGCGAAGGCACCGCCGTTCCGCAACGCCGTCGTGACAAATCGCGCAATGGCTGCCTTCGCCAGCAGAAGCAGGACTGGAGTGACTAGGTAGAACGAGATGATCGTGCCGCGCGAGACTTGATTGCTGGCCTTCATGGCGAAGGTGATAACGATCAGCGCGCTGAACAAGGCGGTCCACGTTGCCAGTGTCTTTTTGAATAGCCGCGGCAGGTCAGTAAAGTTTTTGAGAGCGTAGCCGTGCTGAACCTTGATCAGAAGTATGAAGTTGAGCGCAACGAGGAAGCTGAGCGCGGTGTAGACGTCGAGTTGGTCGTGCTCAGGCCGTGCAAAGATCTGGTATCCGGCAGCGCAGCCGACGCCGCTTGCGACGATGATGATAGCATCGGCCACAAGAGCCAGCAGCTCGACAATGTTGGGTCGCCACCACCGCACGACTAAACTTGCACGTGCCGGATTCGCCTCATCGAGAACGTGAATCTCTACCGGACTGTCCGCGGCGCAGGTCGGGCGAGCCGATGCAATTGTCATAATATCAACTCAGGAAAAGGAAGATCCGGGTTGGGTGCTATCAGGAAAGGCCGTAGTCGAAACAAGACGAATTGAAAAAATAACCTTACTTCTTGTGCTCCTATTATCCTAATTCTGCCATTTGGAACACAAAATTTCGAAGGTCGGAAGGGGATACGTTCATGCGTCACCGACGACGGCGATCGGGATCAACGGTGACGCGCCGGGTGGCGATCGGTCTCGCGGCGCTGTCCGCAACCGGCCTTGTTGTCTTCGCCTTGATTCCTGACGTTACGCCCGTCCACACCCCCGCCGATTCCTCGTTTCACGCCAGCTTCTTCCTGGATGGGCCCTACTCCGCTCGCTTCGCCGGCGAGATGATTGCTGCCAAGGAGGGCTATTTCAAGCGAGGCGTCGCGATGAGAGCCCTTCCAGACGATCCCAATTTCGTCGAAACGGTTGCGAGGGAGAACGCAATCGGGGTGACGACGGGCCAGAAGTTCTTGCTTGCGGTTTGGCGAGGGGCTCCTGTCACTGCCTTTGCAGCCAGCTTCCTTGACACCTCGGTGGCGATTTTCGCGCTGGAGCGGTCGGGCTTGCATCGGCCGGATGACCTCATCGGCAAGCGCATCGGTTGCCGCGAGGGGAGTGAGGCAGAGGTCGTCTTCGACGCCATGATGGCCAGGCTTCGATTGCCACGTAGCCAGATCGTCAAGGTTTCCGACCGGGCCAGCTTCCAGGCGCTGAGATCTGGGGATGTGGACGCGATCGTTGTCCCGATCGATCAGCAGCCTAGCCAGACAAGCGCGGACTACGTCCCATTGAGCGTTATGAAACCTCAGGACTACGCAATCCACGTGCCTGGGCAGGTTTATTTCGCCAGCAATGATCTGATTCGAGAGCGGCCGTCCGCAATTGCCGATCTGTTGCACGGCTTGGTTCGGGGGTGGCAATTTGCCTATGCCGATTACAGCCGGGCGATTCCTATCATTGTCGATTTTGACCGGTCCGGCCTCGATCCCGAGCGCGTCAAGTTCGAAATGGAGCAGCAGCGGTCGCTGGTGCTGCCTGTCGGCGCCCGAATAGGCGAATACGACGAAAGTCGGTGGCGAACCCTGCGCGATATCCTGGTCTTCGCGGGTCTTGGCAGGGAGAACGCCCCGCTGCTTCAGGCTGTCAGCACACAATTCATCAGGGGCGAGTATCGGCGAGCGCCGGAAAAGGAGGGGGCCGGCGCCTTCTAGCGGCCCCGATTCGACATTCCGGGCTGGTGGATGGATACGCTATGGTCCGTTGCCTTTTTCCGATCCCGTTGATAAACAATCTGCTCGATATCCGGCTGAATTTTGAAAGATTCTGATTTGGCGCATTTCGTCGCCGGTTGGCGAGCGCAGGGGAAGGTGATGGCAAAGCAGACTATCCGGCGTTTGGGGTTGTTGGTATCGGCAATGGTCTTGTTGGCCGGGCCGCAGGCAATCGCTGCGATGCAGTTGCCGGCACCCGTCGTCCCGACGCCGGCCGAACACGTATTCCCGGTTACCTTCTGGGCTCAACCATATCCATACCGCTATGTGCCGCGGCGGCGTTGCCCTCAAGTCCGCGTGGAAACTCCCTACGGTTGGTATTGGGATCGGGTCTGTATAGCGGAGACCAGCCCGGTCCTTCGCCGGCCTTACTAGGCGGGGCGTTTCTGGGAGAGCTTGCGTTGCTTGTCGCGCTTGACGGCTCTTGACGGTACGCGTTCATCATTAAAATGATCCTTTCTTTACTCCGTTAATGAGAGCTGCCACCACCTCGCAAGCGAAAGTGCGGGGAGCGACAGACTGGTACCTTGCGCAAGCGCACGTACTGGCCCGGAGCGAAGTTTTTCTTTCCGACGATTGGCGGGCCTTACCGAGCGTAGTCCCCTCGATTTCGCACCGGAGTTCAAGCGGCGATTAGCCGCCACGGCAGCGATCGTTTCAGCGGAGGCTGCGAAGCCAAAGCGGTGATCATTGGCTGTCTCGGGTTCTTTGGATACGAGTTATCGTTTAGGATTTGGATTGAATGCGTATTCTTTTGGTCGGCATCAATTACGCTCCCGATCTGATCGGCGTGGCCAAATACAATACGGAGCTTTGCGAAAGCCTTGTTGCCGAGGGCCACGAGGTGAGGGTCGTTACGGCGCCTCCCTACTATCCGGCCTGGAGCATCCCGGCCGGTTTGAGTGGCTCCTATTTCAGGCGCTCGATGATGGGGGGCGTGGGCGTCATGCGAGCGCCGATCTACGTTCCCAAGCAGCCGACTGGTGCAAAGCGTCTGATTCACCACTTGTCCTTTGCACTGACAAGCTTGGTGCCGGCGCTGATCGATGCATATTCCTGGCGGCCCGACATCATAATTTCCGTCGCGCCGTCGTTGATGTCGGCCCGATTTGCTTCCTTTGTTGCTCGTCGCACCGGTGCTAAGTCGTGGCTTCATGTGCAAGACTTCGAAATTGATGCCGCATACGGTCTAGGACTGCTCCGGAATGCTTCCCTACGGAAGGTGATGCTCAAGGCGGAGGCGGCGGTCCTCAGGTCGTTTGATCGCGTTTCCAGCATCTGTCCGCAAATGGTGGAGCGTTTGTGGGACAAGGACGTCGATCCGCAAAGAACGACCGAGATCCGAAACTGGATCGACACGGATGTGATATTTCCCCGTCCGAAGCAGACCAAATATCGCGCATCCCTGAATATCGACGAAGATGACGTCGTTGCTCTCTACTCCGGGACCATGTCGGCCAAGCAGGGACTCGACCTCCTCGTCGAAGCCGCCGCTCTTCTTCGGCGTAATCCGCGACTGCATTTCATTCTCGCTGGTGAAGGGCCGCACAAGGCAAGACTGGTGGACATGGCCTCTGAGAATCCGAGAGTTCATTTCCTGGAACTCCAGTCGAACGAAAGTTTCAACGAATTGTTGGCGACGGCTGACCTTCACGTAGTCCCGCAGAGGGCGGAGGCGGCCGACCTTGTATTGCCGTCCAAGTTGGGGGCGATGTTTGCGTCCGCGCGCCCCGTCGTCGCGATGGCAGAACGGGGCACGGGGCTTGCTGCCGAAGTGCAGGGTGCCGGTTTGCTCGTTCCGCCGGGAGACGTTCGATCGCTTGCAGATGCCATTCTTCAGTTGAGCGAAGATCCTTCTCTTAGCGAGAGGCTTGGCGCAGAGGGACGAAAGCGCTCCATCGAACGTTGGGACCGCCGTACCATCGTGCGTCGCTGGATCGAGAGCATGAGTTCGATTTGCGGTCTGCCGGGTAGATCTGAACACGGGACCGGTGTGGTTTCCGAGAAGGCGACGACATCGATCAATGACGCTCTTCGTCTGTCCTGACGTGATACGTCAGAATGTCTCCGGCGTTAATGATCAGTCCCTGCCACGATTGACCTGCATGGAAGGTCGCTTCTACATGACAACGGTGGTTGAGCCGTTCCATCGTTATCGTATTTGTTTCCAATCCCGGCGGTCAACGGCAGGTTTTCGCATATGAGTGGGCGTGTTGCGCTAATTACGGGCGTCACTGGACAAGACGGTGCGTATCTCGCCGAGCACCTTATATCGCTCGGTTACGTCGTTCATGGCATCAAGCGACGTTCGTCTTCCTTCAATACTGCTCGTGTCGATCATTTATATCGCGATCCGCACATTGGTGATGTGCCGTTCCTGATGCACTACGGCGACATGACTGATTCCACCAATCTGATCAGGCTCGTGCAGCAGATCAAGCCGACGGAGATCTACAATCTCGCGGCGCAGAGCCATGTCGGCGTCAGTTTCGAGAGTCCCGAATACACCGCTAACGCCGACGCAATCGGGGTACTGCGGCTTCTGGAGGCGATCCGCATCCTGGGCATGGAGAAGGAGACGCGGTTCTATCAGGCATCCACGTCCGAGCTGTATGGGCTGGTGCAGGAGATCCCGCAGAGGGAGACAACGCCGTTCTATCCGCGCTCGCCCTATGGTGTCGCGAAGCTCTACGGATACTGGATCACGGTCAACTACCGCGAGGCCTACGGGATGTTTGCCAGCAACGGCATCCTGTTCAACCACGAGAGTCCCATCCGCGGTGAAACGTTCGTGACCCGCAAGATCACGCGCGCCGTGGCCCGCATCGAGGTCGGGATCGAGGATACGCTTTACCTGGGCAATCTCGAGGCGAAACGAGATTGGGGGCATGCCAAGGACTATGTCGAAGGGATGCACTTGATCATGCAGGCGGACAAACCGGACGATTTCGTGCTTGCCACTGGCGAGACCCGCTCGGTGCGCGAGATGGTCGAACTCTCCTTCAGGGAGGTGGGACGCGAGATCGAATGGCGCGGCAAGGGCGTTGATGAGACTGGCATCGACAGAAGCACCGGCAAGACGGTGGTTCGAATCGACCCGACCTATTTCCGCCCGACCGAGGTGGACATTCTGGTTGGCGATGCGAGCAAAGCGAACAGGGTGCTGGGTTGGAAGCCGAAGCGGACGTTCGGCCAGCTCGTGCACGAGATGGTGGCAAGCGATCTGAAGGATGCAAGGCGGGAGCTATCGAGTGCCAACCACAAAGTTTGATCTGAATGGCAAGAGCGTCTACGTCGCCGGGCATCGGGGGATGGTCGGCGCTGCGCTCGTGCGCAGGCTCGCGCAAGAAAACGTCCGGTTGCTCACCGCGAAGCGAACCGAAATCGACCTGATCAACCAAGCTCAGGTGTCCGATTGGTTCGCAATGATGCGGCCGCAGGTCGTGTTCGTCGCAGCGGCCAAGGTGGGAGGAATTTCCGCGAACGACAAGCTTCGCGCCGAGTTCATCTACGAGAACATCGCAATCGCGGCTAACGTCATCCACGCTGCGCATACAAGCGGTGCCGAGAAGCTGATGTTTCTCGGTTCATCCTGCATCTATCCCAAATTTGCGCCTCAGCCGTTGCGCGAAGACTCGATCTTGACTGGTCTGCTTGAGCCGACCAACGAGCCCTATGCGATCGCCAAGATCGCCGGCATCAAGATGGCAGAGGCCTATCGGCGCCAGTATGGCTCTGACTTCATTAGCGTGATGCCGAGCAATCTCTATGGCCCCGGGGACAACTATCACCCGGAATATAGCCATGTCGCAGCGGCCCTGATCCGACGCTTTCACGAAGCCAAGGTCGCCGGAAGCAAGAGCGTCGTGGTCTGGGGAAGCGGTTCGCCGCGTCGCGAGTTTCTCTTCGTCGACGACATGGCGGACGCCTGCATTCACCTGATGAAGAACTATTCCGACGAGAGGCCGATCAACATCGGCACCGGCAGCGACATCACCATCGCTGAGCTCGCCCGTATGATCGCCGGTATCGTCGACTATCGAGGGGATATCGTCTTCGACCCGACACGCCCTGACGGAACGCCGCGCAAGCTGCTTGATGTCAGTCGTCTCGCAGCACTCGGGTGGCAGGCCAAGACTCCGTTGGAAGCCGGGATGCGGCGCGCCTATGAGGCCTACCTGACGACCCAGGCATCCGCCATAGACGACCGGTGAAACATAGTCCTCCCTCTGTGCCAAACTTACCATAATGCGCGAGTTTCAGAAGCTGGATCAGTTTCGTGTACCGCCGGGATTTCGCGGACGGGGAGCGGTCGTCGTGCTGCTTTGGCAGGTCGTTCAATCGACACTCTTTGCACTTTCGCCTCAGCCCTTTTTTGCATGGCGGCGCTTTCTGTTGCGCCTGTTCGGAGCAAAGATCGGCCGCAAGGTGCTGCTGCGCCCGACGGTGCGCGTGACCTACCCCTGGAAGACTGAGATAGGGGACTATTCCTGGATTGGTGATCACGTCGAACTGTACAGCCTGGATTGCATTTCAATCGGTTCTCATTCGGTCATTTCGCAGCGATCCTATCTCTGCACGGGATCGCATGACATGGCCGACCTCGCGTTCAGCTACATCACCGCCCCGATCACGGTCGGCGATCAGGTTTGGATCGCCAGCGACGTGTTTGTTGCGCCGGGCGTGAAGGTGGGCAGAGGCGCCGTCGTCGGCGCGCGGAGCACCGTGCGCGAGGATGTTCCTCCCGAGGTCGTGGCCATTGGCGAGCCCGCGCGGGTCGTGCGCGATCGCCTCGCGTCCGATGGGGACAACTCCTGCAATGCAATCTCGGAGCCATCCGATCCGCGCCGCTGATTGGCTCGAGCCACGGGCCTCGGATTCCTGATCCTGCGTCGTCTTCCGGTGGACACGTGCAGATCATGATGCAGATCCAGTACAACCTGGCTGACCAAAGGGCCGTTGATGTGCCAACCATGGAGCGATTGCCTGGAGCGGCGATGCGATCAATAAGCTCGGGCGTCTAGGCCGACTTCATCGCAGAGATCCATATGAGCAGTAGCGGCTCGTCGCGGCTTTCGGCGCTTCAGTCGCGGCGAAATCGACGACCGGACGGATGCCGCGCTGCGCCTTCAATTCCAGAGCGCTCACGGAGCAGCGCAGGTCTGAGTTGCAATCAGTTATGAATTCAATCTTAAGCTATATATGTAGGCGGCTCCTGGGACCTGTTCTCAAGTCGAGAAATCTGCAGCAATCTTGTTGCCCTCGTGGTCCGGATCCGGCGGCCCCGTTCCAGATCAAAAGTTGCGTCGCAGCCGTCCTCGTTTGACCTCAATCGAGAAATAAGGATATCTACACCTAGAAATGCAACCTGCGGTGATGTCTGAGCGACGATCCATGCGCCCGAGGCGAGTGAATGCCTGTTGATCGCTACGCCGAATACACGGAAAATCGAAATGGGCTAGAGGCAGAGCCGAGGGAACGGCTGATGCCAAGAACTCTGCAGGAACAGCTGGACCAGGTTGAGCGCGACATCAAACTCTTCACCGAGTTTGATAGGGCAGAGAAAGCTCGGTTGAATTGCGAGTCTTACCTGTGGACTGCCGAGGACCGCATCGAGTGGCAGGAGACGCAATCTGACAATGCTCGACGATTACGAGAACTTCTCGACGAGCGTGAAGTTTTGCGCCGCCAATTGAATCTGTAAACTGACGGTTGTGGATGCTGCAATCCGCAAGGGAGAAATGGCAGCCCTCCCTGGTCCGGCTTCAAGAATGCCCCCCGATTCGATCTTACCCGCATTCGTCTTTTGATTGCTTTGCCGTGAGCGATGTCCTTGGAAGGCACGCCGCACTCCGCAATCGGAATTGATTGATCAATCCGGCAGCGGACCGCTGCCGACGGATGGCGATCGTCAGTGCGGATGATGCGGGTTCGAGCGCACCTGGTCGCGCAAGGCGTACGATCTCGAGAAGGTCGATGACGGCAGCCGGATACGGCTAGAGCAAAATCTGACCGACTTGGATCGGGAGGGATTCCCATGGGAGTCAAAATCTGATTCACCCTGTGTGCTGGACGAGGAGGCCGGCACACATGGCCAAACCTTTGTCGGAGGATTTGCGGAT
>Ga0268296_1032_pt1 | contig 152088 bp, 128 predicted proteins | sample MetYM1_FD_191345 | JGI IMG/M metagenome (GOLD analysis project Ga0268296, IMG submission 191345) | Soil microbial communities from Anza Borrego Desert, Southern California, United States - Methylocaldum Y-M1 | ecosystem: Environmental > Terrestrial > Soil > Desert | place: USA: California... | reverse complement strand
TCGCCGAGCATCCGGTCAATCGGATCGACGAGCTCCTACCCTGGAACCTCGCCGATCAGGTGACGGAACTGACCCAGCCCATCGCGGCTTGACGCCGTCAACACGGTAAGGCTCGGACGCTTACGAACGATTCACCAAGTGATCCGCTGATCCTGTTGCTCAACCCCTCACACACAGAATTTCTGACACTTCCGATCCTGCCGTTAGCGCTTGACCGATTCTTTACGGCCGGTCTTTTCCAGATACTCCACATAACTCGCACCCGCCCGGCGCAGGAACAACATCTGTTTCTTGAAGTTGCTGCAGTGCCTGCACATCATCAGGTGCAGCCGCACTGCCATTCGCTCTCTCAGACTCAAGTGAACGTCCAATGACTTGGATACCAGCTCACTGACTTCCCGGCAGGAACGCATGTTTATTTCTCTCCCGTCAGTTGTTTTTCGAACCAGCGTATTTCCAAGCACGCTCGCAATCTCATGCGGGCACGATGCAACGTAACCCAATAATTGGTCGAACTGAGGTTAGCTTCCTTACAGATTTCTTCCGGCTCCAATCCGACCAGTTCCCTGAGCATGAATACTTCGGCCTGACGCGCCGGCAGATTCTGCTGGCACCACTCGTAGATACGCCAGAACTCCTCCTGTTCCAGAGCATTTTCAGGATGCGACCAGACCTTGGGTGGTGAGTGCCAACTCCCTTCGGCGTTGAACAAGTGCTCCTCAATGTCCTCGTCCGACCCAACTCGGTCCGGCTCGAACAAACGGGTTTCTCGTGCGTCACGACGCTGTTGGTCGGCGATCTTGTGCTTCAGGATCCCAATCAGCCAGGTACGCAACGATGAGCGTTCGGCAAAACCGGCATCGGACTGCAAGGCCGCCAGCAAGGTTTCCTGCACCACGTCTTCCGCCAAGTCGGCATCACGCAGATGCAGCAGCGCATAGCGGAACAATATCGGGCGGTGGTGTATCAGCGTGTCATCGGTCAAGGCATGCCCCTTCAGTTTTCTTGTTCGCTTCGGGCCATTGTTCTGGTGCCTTTTCACTTTAACCTTTGCACTTTGCGGGCAACAAGCCGGCTGGAATTTCTCGATGCGCGCCTCGCAAGGAAACGTATATTTCACGCACTTTTGAACTCTTCGGCCAAATCAGTCGTAAGGTTCGGCCCCGGCCAGCGACTAAGGGACAAACTTTCAATTGTAAGAGGACTCGATCTATGACGAGGCACTGCCTTTTCCTATTCGGCCTTAGCATGGCGCTGGCCTTCCGAATTGGGTATGCGGCCGAACCGGACTGGAGCAACTACGGCCAGATTCTCGCGCGACACCTCAGCGAGCGCACCGTCGCCGGAACTCGTTTGGCATGGCTGAATTACACCCGGTTGAAAAGCGATCCGGCGTTCACGCGGGCGATCGCACAAATCGCTGCCTTTCCCGTGGACAATCTCAAGTCCCGCGAGGAAAAGCTGGCCTTCTACATCAACGCTTACAACATTCTGGCCATCAAGACCGTGCTGGATCACTGGCCGGTTGAGAGCATCAAGGATGTCGGCAATCTCCTCAATCCGGTGTGGAAGCGCCCGGTCGGCAATGTGGGCGGCAATGCCCTGAGCCTCGACGAGATCGAGAACGACATCCTGCGCAGACTGGGCGAGCCGCGCATCCACATGGCCATCGTCTGCGCCTCGAAAAGCTGCCCCGATTTACATCCGGAACCCTATACCGCGGCAAAGCTGAATATGCAGCTCGACTCCGCCAGCGCCAGCTATTTGAATAATCCCACCAAGGGCCTGCGGGTAGAGGGAACGGCGGTAAGGGTATCAAAAATCTTCGACTGGTTCGGCGAGGATTTCGAACAGAAGGGCGTCGTCGAGGCATTCATCCGGACTTATCGCCCGGACTTGCCGCAAGGCTTGGAGATCAAGGCCAATCTGCCCTATGACTGGACGCTGAACGGCGAATGACGCCCAAACGGCGGAGTTGAGATCATTGTCCAGCAGCGCGAAAACGAGAACGCTGCGGAGAGGGTCCGTGTCAGAGTCTCGAGTGTCATCAGTGTTCTCTTTGATTGAAACGACATGGAATGGATTCATCTGTTCTGTCGAACGCCCCCTGCCTCAGCATTTATTTGGCCACGACGGCAGACATCACAAGTCTCCGGCAAACGGCAGTTTACCCCGATAGTGCCGGATCAGTACGGGCAATCGGCTGCCAACCATCTTTCGCTATATCGATGTTAAACATTAGTCGCGAAAATACGGAATTCCTTACAGAGTTCTAGTTCGGTCAACTGCCGGGACAGAAGAAAGCGGTCGTGAAGGCATTGATACGGTAGTGGGCTTATTGCCGGCTTTCAAACAACGCGATGGCATGGATAACCACCATCACCCCGGCCGCCAGGCGTGATACCGCTCCACCCATCGCAGCAGCGTTTCCGGGGCATGGGCGCGTTTTCAGACGCCGGCGGCGTATTTATTGGCTCCGGCCAGAGTCGGGTAGATGTGAATAGTGGCGGGTACTTGGTTACGTCCCGGCCCATGTTTCATGGCCAGGACGAATTCGGCGATCAGGTCGCCGGCATGCTCGCCGACGACGGTCACGCCGAGTATCCGGTCCTTGCCCGGCACGGTGAGCACTTTGACGAAACCGTGTGCCTCACCTACGCTACGGACCTGAACTTGGAGAGCTCGACGCTCGCGCCTTACGATCATCCGACCTGGGTTCGCCCCCTGGAATTCGGACTCATCATGCTCCCCCTGAGCACCGACATCGCTTGGCGACGCCGCAAGAAAGCGCAATAACCCGAACCATTTCCCCCGAATGCTTCCTCGAAAGACCATGTGGTCTCCGAGTCGACTTTGAGATTCGTGCTGCTGGCGGATGCCGACGTATGGGAAGCGCTGCGGATCGTCAAAAAAATTCAAAAAGGCTGTAAGGACTGGCCATTCCGGTACGACTAATTGGCGGGATCGCCTGCGTCGGTTCCGACTTTCAGTCACTTAGGGAGAATGTGCTATGAATGGACCTCAATTTGACCGCATCCGCGGCCTGTTTATTCTCGCCAGCATCTGCCTCGGTCCCCTCGCTTTCGCCTCCGGCCCTTACAGCATCGGCGGCGGTGACCAAGCCAGCCCGTCTTACCACCTCGGCAAAGCGGCTTTGCATAAAAAACTCATCTGTTTCCCGTTTTCCTTGGCTCAATCGGAGGACTAATCATGAACAGCTTTTTGCAACGTTCCAACCTCAGCGAGATTCTCGACGATCCCGCGCTCGGCGGTGATGAGCTGATCAAAAATCTGGAGGACATTGCCAGGGTCAACCGCTGGCTGGGCGGAGAAAAAGCGTTGGTTTCGGCCATCGCACCGTTACTTGAACAGCATGATTTCAGCCGTCCGATCGAGTTTGTCGATCTGGGTTGCGGCAGCGGCGATCTTCCGAGGGCAATCGTTAGATGGTGCCGAAAACAAAATATCCCGGTTTCTCTGACTGCTGTCGATTTCAATAGCTCTATTGTCCGCTACGCGAATGGTCAATCCAAAGACTTTCCTGAAATACGCTATGAAACGATAGATGTCTTTTCGGACGAGTTCAAACGAAGGCGATTCGATATTGTCGTGATGAGCTTGTTTCTGCACCACTTCGACAACCGCAAGGCAAGAGCATTACTGAAGAATTCTTACGACCAGTGCCGGCTGGCGGTTGTGGTCAACGACCTGCACAGAAGTCCTGTTGCCTATCACCTCTTTAAGTTATTTACCTTGGTTACGGCCTCAAACCACATTACCCGTCACGATGGCTTAATCTCCATCCTGCGGGGATTCCGGAAAAAGGACCTGGAGAGGCTGACAAATGACATTCCTGAGGCAAAGCGGAATATCAAATGGAAGTGGGCATTTCGTTGGCAATTGACGTTGGAAAAGGAAAAGGCGGTTCCTGTAGCGGGCAAGGGATAAAGCGATCGTTCGCCGGCTTGGAGTCCACGTTTCTTAGGGCTTCCGGCCTTAAAAGTATTCCTCGCGAGGCGAAGCCCAATGCCTTAAGCCGGCCCCGTTCGTGCTAAACGATAGCAAGCTCGTTTCGCGGCGCTCGCAGTTCACTTTACGCCGCGAAACCCGACCTTGTATCGGCGCTAGCGCCGACACCCGTTCCTTGCGATCTACCCGAGACTATAAGCCCATCCTTGGGGCCCGCCCCCTTCGGAGCCAGCCTTCGGCTGTTCAAATTCATCTGAACCGCAAACGGGCCTTTAGTCGACCCCTTCCTTCGGTTTTGTCGACTCGCCCGCATCCGCATTGCTCCCTATCTCCCAATAAGTGCGGTAAATTCCCGCTTGCCTTATGGACCGTTCGGTACAATAATCTGCTGCATGAACATTGGCCGACCTTTGGAATTCGATCCCGAACAGGCGCTGGACACCGCCATGCAGGTCTTTTGGGCGAGCGGCTACGAAGCGACCTCGCTGCAAAACCTGCTCGACGCGATGGATTTGTCGAAAAGCAGTTTCTACCAGTCGTTCGGGGGCAAACGGCAGTTGTTCGAGCGCTGCCTCAAGCGTTACCGAAACACCATGGCGGCGGCCATGCTGGACAGCTTGAACCAAGCCCCGTCGGGCCGGCAGTTCATCGAAGACAGGCTATCGTCCGTGGCCTCCGAAGCCTGTAGCGGCGAGAAACCGCGTGGCTGCCTGGTGATGAATACGGCGAACGAGTTCGCGCAGGGCGATCCGACCGTGGCCGAATGGGTCGCGCAGGGCGTGGACCAGTTTACGGCGGTTTTCAAAGCGGCCGTGCAGCGGGCGCAAACAGAGGGCACCATCACCGCCGACAAGGATCCGGAGGCGCTGGCCCGTTTTCTCGTCAGCAGTATGAGCGGACTTAAGACGATGGTAAAAGCCGGCCTCGGAGGAAGCGAGGTAAAGGACATTATTCAGATCGTCTTGAGGGCAATCGATTGAATTGCGTGATCCATTTAGACCCGAACTGAGGATGACCATGCCTGAAGTCCACATGTATAGCACCGCGAACTGTCCCTATTGCGTGGCGGCGGAACGGCTGTTGGCCGCCCGGGGCGTACGGAACATCGAGAAACGCCGTATCGATATCGATCCTGCGCTGCGTGCGGAAATGATGAACAAGACACAGCGCCGCACGGTGCCGCAGATTTACATCGGGGAAGTCCATGTGGGCGGTTACACCGACTTGGTCGCCCTGGACCGAGAAGGCCGATTGCGGGAATTGCTCGAAGCCGATTCAAGCCTTCCCATGTCATGAGTACGGGCGGCTTTTTTTGGCCAGTTTTGAACCGATCGATGCAGATATGGGTCATGCAGGTTAACCCCAGAGGAACGGAACCTTGCCGCCAATATTCCAGATCGAAGGAGGCTGCGCAGCCGGTTTTTTTGCCCAATTCTGTACCGGTTAGTCCACAAATAGAACTTGTCCTTGCTCCACCGAGGTTTCAATGACTACCCAGAACGCCATCGATCCAGCCGCCGCACTTGCCGAAATCGAGCAAACGTTTGGCTTCATCCCCAATCTGTTTCGGGCCTATGCCGATTATCCGCCGTTGTTGGGCGCCAATTGGGCGAAAGTGAAAGCCATCCTGCTGCAGGGTGGCTTACGGCGCGAAGTAAAGGAAACCATCGCCCTGCTGGTCTCCAAGGACAACGCCTGCGCCTATTGCATCGACGCCCATGCTGCCGCCCTGCACATGCTGGGCTTCTCGCCACAAGACGTCGCCGCCATGGAACACACCCTGGGCGATACCCATTTCAGCAGCCGCGAGCAAGCACTCATCGACTTCGCCCGCCGTGCCAATCGCGAAGCCAATCGCATGGCGGCGGACTTGAAACGCCTGTCTGCCCAAGACATTCCCATGGCGGAGGTCATCGAAGCGCTGGGCGTGATGGAGTTGTTCGCCGCCTTCAACCGTTTTGCCGACGCTTTGGGTGTCGTTCCCGATTCTTTTCCATCCCCGCAGCAATGAGCGTTCGGCGCCCGTTCCCACCGAGGTTTTCCCGGATTGGCCGCGCGGGCCGGCTAGAGCGCTTTTCACCGCAATTCAGCGGTGAGAATCGGGAAATTCGTAGGTCGGCAATCCGCTGCCGACACACGTGGTCGGCGAGGGGCTTTGTCGGAAGGGGCGTCCTGGCGCTCCCAGGACGGCCGTTTGCGATTGGAAGGGTCGCGACTAAAGCGACCGTTTGCGATTGGAAGGGACCGACTAAAGGTCCGTTTGCGATTGGAAGGGTCGCGACTAAAGCGACCGTTTGCGATTGGAAGGGTCGCGACTAAAGCGACCGTCTGCGATTGGGAAAGGATTGCCGACCTACTCCACCTTGGGAGAGCACTACGCCAAACCAGAAAATGCTCTAACCATCTTTTTGCCTATTTTTGGACCGATACGTCCGTAACTCACTACACATAGGAGCACATCATGTCGTCCGAATACCAACTTTCACTTCTACCGAAAACCATTGATGACGCGGAACCTCATGCCCAGTCGGCTCTCGACACCGCACGCAAGCAATTGGGCTTCATCCCGAACATGTACGCCGTCATGGCGAATTCACCAGGCCTTCTGGAGAGCTATCTGCACAGTTACGCCCTTTTCCGCACGGAGTCCGGCTTTTCGCCGGTCGAACAGGAAGTTGTGTTTCTGACCATCAGCCGGGAAAACGGCTGCCACTATTGCATGGCGGCCCACAGTTTCGTTGCCGACGTCATGTCCAAAGTGCCTCCCGCCGTGACCGATGCCATTCGTGACGGTAAGCCCATTCCCGACGCCAAGCTCGCCGCGCTGAGCGCATTCACCATCACCCTGGTGAAAACCCGCGGACAGCCGAGCCGTCGGGATGTGGAACACTTTCTCGCCTCAGGCTATAGCGAACGGTCCATCCTGGAAATCATCCTCGCCATCGCCGTGAAAACCCTGAGCAACTATGCCAACCGTCTGTTCCACACACCGGTCGATCCGGTATTCGCCGGCCGCGAGTGGAGGAAGTCGGCCTAACCATCGACTTCGAAGAAGGAAGACAACGACAGGGCACATGGCAGGATCGGGCGGCCGTATACGCCCCCCGATCCCTGCCGAATCACGAACAACGACACCTCAACTCAATTAAAGGAATCACACGATGAATACAAAACAGACCGCGGTCGTTCTATGGAGCTGCAAAATGACTTTCTCAGCGAAGGCGGCAAGCTATACCCCTTGCTAACCTCCGTGCTCCAAGAAAATAACGTTAATAAGAACCTGAACCGACTCATCATGGACGCCCGCGCTCAAGGCATGCTCATCGTGCACACGCCCATTCAATTTTCGCCCGACTACCGGGAGATGGGTCATTCTCCCTACGGCATCATGAAAGTGGTGAAGGATGCCGGCGCCTTGATTCGGGGTACTTGGGGCGCGGAGATCGCGCCCTTCATCGATCGTCAGGAAAGTGATCTCGTGATCGACGGGAAATCCAGTATTGATGCCTTCGCCGGAACCAACCTCGACTTCGTGCTGCGCGCTCATGGCATCACGACTGTCGCGCTCGCCGGGCAGCCCACCAACATCTGCATCGAGTCCGCGATACGCTCCGCCTATGACAAAGATTATCGGGTGTTCGGCATCACCGATGCCAGCGCAACCATTGACCTCGAACAGTACAGGTTCTCGGTCCAGAACAACTGGTCGATGTTCTCCCTTCCCGCGACACACCGGAAATTCCTGGACCAAGCCGCTGTGCCTCGCTGTGGCTCCCACTCGCAGGAAGCCGTACCGGCCTCCTGCTGCGCCTGATGGGGGTGAGGGGCGATTCCGACTCCTAGCATCCCGCAGGAACAGCCGATCGAGCAAGAATCGCCTGCCCCGAAAGAAAAAGGCGTCACGAGCGGGCTCCGCCTAAAGCTTTCCGGATCGGGTGTGCATTTCGTCACCCGAGGGACCGCTAAGGGCGGAACCGCCGTGGCATAGCGGGGCATTCTGTCACTGGCGATATGAGCCGGTCACTGCTTCCGGCGCGATCGGCCCTAAGAGCATTTTCTGATTCGGTGTAAGGGAGCCCCATATGTAGGTCGGCAATCCCTTGCCGACGTACCGGCTCGGCAAAGGGCTTTGTCGGAAGGGTCGCGACTAAAGCGACCGTTTGCGATTGGAAGGGCAGCTCTGGCGCTCCCAGAGATGCCGTTTGCGATTGGGAAGGGATTGCCGACCTACGTTCTTCCTTCTCGACACGAATCCGTACACCGGGATGAAAAACGCTCTAATTCATACCTAATTCACCGGATCCGCCAGGACATCCTCTAGCGTAGCGCCCCTCTCGAACGCCGGGTTGGGTGTTTCTTGCGGCGTTCGTGCACCGCTAACACTCGGTGGGAGCAGGCGGAAGGTCCGCATGATGGCCCTTGTAAGGGTGTCCGTTTTCAACCAAATACTTGAAGGATGCGAGTGACTGCGCCCCCATTCTTCGCATTCTGGCAAGCATAGCTGGCTCAAGGAGCGTTCCAATTAGACCGCCCTTCAGCTCAATTTCGGCTTCCGACACCAGCAGAGCCTGTTGCGCGCCGTCCGGATGTACCGACCAAACATTGCTTGCTCGCTTAACGAACGGTATTCCAAACCCTTCGTACTTGAAGGCCCGCCCTTCGTCCCATGCGATCCAACGCTCCTTGATCGTTAACTTTCCCGCCAATTCGCAGGTGCGCTCCGCGCCAACACCGCGGGCGACCGGTCCATCACATGTGGCACGGAGTACAGGCTCTGACCATAGCTGTATGTCCTCCAAAGCTGCGAGCCTCTCCCACACGACCGAGGCAGGAGCGTTGATGCATACAGAAGTGGACAGCTTAATCATGTAACCTCCTTTTGCGATCGGGAATGGTTGACGACCAATGTCTGAATTCACCGGACCTGCGCCGCTTTTCGCGCAGGTCCGGTGAAATGATGGGTCGGGCGGCATTTCAGATGGATAGCCCAGATTAACAGAAATTCGGCAGAAGACGCGCCATTACTTTGGGGATCGATTGCAAGTGAACTTCGTTACTCTTTCCTAAAGCGCTTGCAGCCATGCGCTGTATGATCTTTGGGAAATCGCGGTCGGCCTGAAAGGCCAGCAGAGGAAGGATGACCGGTGCAAGCAACCTGTTCTTCGGCATCAATTCCCACCACACCATGACTTGCGAACCAGCGTCCGATGGTGTGATTTTCCATCCGCCGCACATCGTTTTGGCCGGAAACGGAAAATCCGGAGCTTCTGAAAGAAAGCGCACGGCGAAACTGTGGCCGGGATTGAATTCAGTACATTCCTCGGACCATCGTTTGCCCGCGTGATCTTCACAAGATCGGACAGCCCCGACAGCAGGTGCTTTTCCTTCCAGGACAACGGAGCGCTTCAATGACGGCATGTACTTCTTGATGTCGCCAATATTGCCCACAATCGGCCACATTTGTGCAACGGGTACATTGGTTTCAACGATAATGCAATGGCGATAATCGCCATTTTTTCCTGTCCTGTGAGCCCGGCCAACGGCCCAAAGCTGCCAAGCGCCGAAGACAAATACCGCACCAGCGACGGCAAGAACAAGAATAATGCCCAGAGCTGAAAACAGCTTAGGAAAGGCAAGCAACAAAACGATGGAGCCTACTACCCACGAGAAATCGGCGGCACTTGCATAAAGCGCGCGCCACGTTGCGATCCTCTGACGCGTTGCCTGATGGATCAGGTCGGCAGCAAAGATGACCAAGACGATGCTGACTGCTTGAAGCACAACTAGCGCATGTATCCCAAGCCACTCGCCCACCAGCGCTGGGCGAAGGAGCATGAGCAGCGCGGAGGAAAGTGAAAAGACGGCGTTCGCCGCCAGAGCCAAACGAAGCGGTAAAACGGCGTGCATTTAATATCTCCTTTCGACGAATGACCAAGGGATGGATTCTTGGCCCCAACTTTCGATGTAGTGGGCTTTGTGCTCCTGCTCCCATGAGTTGGCGACCGGCGCTGTGATTGACAAACGCTTGCACGTTGCAAGTATCTGCATTTGGCTTGTGACGTGCAAGCGTTTTGCGTACGCTCGATTCATGAGAAAAAAAGCGCCTGCCGGGCGGCGTTCGGGCTGCCCGATCAACATCCTGCTCGAAGCTGTGGGAGACACCTGGTCGCTGCTGATCGTGCGTGATCTGATGTTCTTCGGACGCAAGACCTACAACGAGTTTCCGAACGCGGGTGAAAAAATTGCGACCAATATCCTGTCGGATAGGCTGCAACGACTCGAATCCTCCGGGATTGTCGCGAAGCAGCGCGATCCCTCCGATGCCAGGCGATACCTCTACCGCCTGACGGAGAAAGGCACGGACCTCGCCCCGGTCGCAATGCCGTTAAGTTAAGGCGTCATTCCGGCAGGGATTGCTCGCCCCTTCCCTGGGGCTCGTCCTTCGGACCGTGCTTAGCACGTCCAAATTCGCTCCTTGCGAATTTGTGCCGGAATCCAGAGCACAGGGAAGTGACACGCCTCTGCCATCCATGGCTTCTGGACCCCGGCATTCCCTGCCGGGGTGACGTCCTTCGCCTTAACTCAACGGCATTGACCCCGGTCGGGGTCATTCGCGAAATGACGGAGAACCGGGAGGGTTTCATCGCCAAGGTGCGCGAACGGTGGATGCATGGCTCACCGCCGTGACGAATCGACATCACCCCCGCATCCCGCTCACATAGGCCGCCGTCAGATCATGCGCCGGAGCCTCGAAGATCTGTCGGCAGTGGCCGAATTCGACGAGAGTCCCGCCCCGCTCCCGCAACCAGAAGAAAGCGGCGTAATTGGCGATTCGTTTTGCCTGAGCCAGGTTGTGGGTAACGATGACCACGGTATAGCGTCCCCTCAACTGGGCGATCATATCCTCCACGATGCCGGAAGCGATGGGATCAAGGGCGCTGCAGGGCTCGTCCATGAGCAGCACGGAAGGCGCGAGAGCGAGCGCACGGGCGATGCACAGGCGCTGCTGCTGACCGCCGGACAGAGCCAAGGCCGGCTTGTCGAGCCGATCCTTGACCTCGGCCCACAGGCCCACATCGGTGAGCACCCGTTCCAGCGTTTCGTCCAGATCGGCGCGCTTTTTCATGCCGTGTTCACGCAGCGGCATCTCGATGTTGCGGCGGATGGACAGCGGAAAGGGATTCGGTTTCTGGAAGATCATACCCACCTCCCGGCGCAGCGCCGACACATCTAGGCGGGGGGCGAGTATATCCTGGCCGCCGATACGGATGCCGCCCTCGACTCGGCAGCCCGGAATCATGTCGGTCAGCCGGTTGAGCGCAGACAGAAAACTCGTCTTCCCGCACCCGGATGGACCGATCAACGCTGTGATACAGCCCTTGTAGATATCCAGCGTTACATCCTTCAGGGCTGGGTGATTGCCGTAGCTTACGGAGAGATTCGTCACCCGGATCAGGGGTTCGGGTACACAACAGGGCGGACCGGATTGCAATGGACCGACGGTGTAGGTGCCGGCATCGATACTGGGCGAACAGCCGCTGTGTCGGTCGAGAGTTTGCGTCATGGAGCTATGATCCTTCGGTTTAGCCAATGTTCCGCCAGATACAAGGCCGTGCCGTTGATCAGGATGAGCAGGCCGATCAACACCAGCGCTGAGGCGTAGGCATTGCCGTCGCCGCCGGCGACGTTCATCGACAGGTCGTAAATATGGACGGACAGCGCGCGGCCGGAATCGAAGAGCGAGGACGGCATACGATCCACATAGCCGCTGGTGAAGATCAGCGCCGCCGTTTCCGCCATCGCTCGGCCGACGCCCAGCAGCAGTCCGGCCACGAGGCCCGATGATGCCGCCGGCAGCAGGATATGGCGAAGCGCCGCGGTGCGCGACAATCCGAGCGCGGCACTGCCCAGCCGCCAATCGTCGGGCACGGCGCGCAGGCTGGCTTCCGCGGTGCGGATGAGGATGGGCAGCACCATACAGGCGAGGGTCAGGCCGCCGGACAGGATGGAAAAGCCCAGCCCCAGAAAGACGCTGAAGAAAGCATTGCCGAACAGCCCGAAAACGATGGAAGGCACCCCAGCGAGCACATCCAGGCTCAGGCCGACGAGTCGCCCGAACCGACTGCGGGGACGAAGAAATTCCGTCAGCAGCACCGCCGTCGCCAGTCCCAGCGGCACCGCGGCGGCGACGGCCACGCCCAGGATCAGCAGCGTGGAAACCAGGATAGGGCCGATACCCCCGGTCCTGCCGGCGTTCAGCGGCGATGACGACAGGAAAGCCCAGGACAGCCGCTCGGCACCATGCCATAGCAAATCGCCCACCAGCCACAGGAAAGCGCCCGCCACCAGAAGCGCCGAACCCCAGACGGCCAAGGTCATCAGCGGCTCCAGTGTCCGGCTGCGAGCCATTGCGAACCTGCCCGCTTCAGACATGTGAACGCGCTCCGCCCAAGCGCAACGCGGCAACCGCCAGCAGGATGATCATCCCAGTCAGAACCAACCCGGACACGAAAAGTCCCGCACGGTGCTCGCCGGTGGCATAAGCCATCTCCAAAGCGATATTGGCGGTCAGCGTACGCACCGGGTCGAACAGGCTATGAGGGGTTTGCACCACATTGCCGGCAACCATCAGTACGGCCATGGTTTCGCCGAGGGCACGCCCGGCCGCCAGCAGCAGACCCGCGATAATGCCGCTCCGCGCCGCCGGCAGCACCACGCGAAGAACCGTTCCCGAACGCGATATCCCCAACGCCGCCGCGCCGTGCAGGTAAGCCTTGGGCACCGCCGCCAGCGCGGCATCGGCGGTAAGGGCCATAGTGGGCAAGATCATCAGTGTCAGAATGAGGATGCCCGCCAAAAGGCTGGCCCCCGGCGGTTGCCAGCGGACGATCAGCGGCACCAGCACGGTCAAGCCCCAGAGCCCGAACACGACGGAGGGAATGCCGGCGAGCAAGGCCACCATTCGCCGATAAGGACGAGCGGCGGATGGCGGGGCGTAAAACCGGCAGAACAGTGCCGAGGCCACACCCAAGCCCCCCGCCAGCACCAGCGCCCCGGCGCTGGACGCCAATGTCGCCCAGAGCATGGGGGCGAGGCCGAACAGCCCTTCGGAAGGATGCCAGGCCGCATCGGTGAAAAAGCGCAGCCAACCGGTCCGCTTGAGTACCGGCCAGGATTCGTGCAGCAGAAACAGCACGATCAGCACCAGAACCGCGGCTGCCAGTCCGGCCGCGACCGAGAGCCACCCGGCGAGGCGCGCGTCAGTGCGCGAGGGGGACGAAATACTGTGCTTCGACCAGATCATGAACACTTTCCGAGCGGCTGAAGTCGATGAACTGCCGGACCAGCCCTTCAGATTCGGCCTTGGTCACCAGATTCAAAGGCCGGGCCAGCGGAAACCGGCCATTGCGCACATTCTCCACCGATGCGTCGACCCCGGCCATGGGCAGCAACTTGATGGGCACGCCCTGAGAGGCCTCGTATTCGGCGGTGCCTATCGAAACGTAGCCGATGGCACTCGTGTTGCCGGCGACGGTCTTGATGCCCTGCTGGTTTTCGCCGATGACCACGTGGGCCTTGATGTCGCCGCTCTTGAGCTGAAAGTGATGCAGGAACAACTCCAAAGTCGAGCGGCCTTCGGCCTTGTTGACCACGGTAATGGGCCGGTCGGCCCCGCCCACGGCACGCCAGCGGGTAATCTTGCCGGTGTAGATGTCGACGATCTGCGGGTCGGTCAGGGTCTGCACCGGATTGTCCTTATGCACGATGAGAGTGATGCCGTCCAGCGCGATGGTGAAGCTTTTGAGGTCCTGCTCGTCGGGCTTGAGCGCCCGCGACACCAGGCCGATATCGGCCAGCCCCGAGCGGGCATCGGCGATGCCCCGCGACGAACCGCCCGACTGCACATCCACTCGAACGCCGGGATTTTCCCGCTCGAAGCGCTTGCCGATCTCCGCCGCCAAGGGCGCGACGGTGCTGGAGCCGGTCAACACCAGCTTCCGCTCGGCCGCCTGCGGAATCGAGGCCGTTGTCGCGACGAGCAGCATGACGGAGAGAGCGCTCAGGTAGCGATTCAAGGATAGGCGCGGCATAAGTGTCGGGTCCTGTGAAAAGTATGTAATCACAAACTTACCGCATCATCGACTTGTCCGATGAAGCGCGGCAAGGGGAATCAGGTTCGTGGCAAGCGCACGAACTTCTTTCTGCGATAGGAGTTTCCGCCGCAGCGGTTCTCGTGAGCCTGCTGTTTACGCGTGATATTTAGTCGGGACAAATTCCACTTCCTTACAAGCTGTTCGATCAGCAAACGCCTCCATCCGCGGCCGTTTCGGCCAGCACCACTTGGCCGCCGCAGAATCATACATTCATGGCACACTACTGCCGGATTGCACTCACCGGCTAGCACGTGACCGGAGTTCTCTTAGACTTGGAATGTTTGCCTTCATAAGAATGTCCGTTTTCGACCAAATACTTGAAAGCGGCGAGCGACTTCGGCGGCATCGCCTTTCCGGAGCGACACAATATTCTCCGGCAGGCGTACGGATTGTCCTTCCGCGAGGCGTTGTACGCCAGCGCCGCGAGCCGGTTGTCGCCACAATCGGCTTGGGTTTACGCAGGAAAACAACGGCCGAATGCCAACAGCAGCCCCGGTGGTCCCTTGAACCGAATTTTTCGACGAATCAGCGCCCAGGCGAGGTATTTCTCCTTGGCCAGGAATTTAAGCCAAGTCCGGCTATCGGCCTTCAGCTGAAAATCCGGACGGCCGCTATGTCCTTCCAGTACCTGGAGTTTTTCGTCACGAATGATGATAGTGGCCTCGATTTTCTCGCCGCCAGTGAAAGTAAAATGATAGGTGGCGTTGAGGCCTTTCGATTTCCCTCTTTGGAATACATTAGGAAGTCCCTTCAGGAAGGCCGGCACCGAGGTTGGCCTTAGGCTGTTGTTGGCGCGTTTGGCGGTTTTATGCGGAAAGCGGCGGGCCACATGCCCTTCCGCATCGGAGCCGGCTATGACATAGACGGTCTCGTGCTTGTCCTGCAAGGGGCGCACAACGTCTTTGACAAAGCGCTTCCGGTCATTGAGAAACGGTCCGATGACGTCATCGCCGGCGGGACACACCGCCATACAATAGGCAGCCTTGTAATTCGCCCCGAAGGAAAGGCTTTGCCACATGGAAACGGACTCGGCGTCAGAGACTTTCTTCCGATAGCTTCTGGCGTTTGCGCTCGAGGCGATGGCCTCGACCCAGTCGGTGAATCCGCCCATGAACTCCCGATAGTTGTGGGTGTAACAGGCCGAAAAGTCGAAATGCCCGTCGGCTCCGATCGCACCCACGGGACACGCGGCAACGCAGAGCTTGCATTCGAGGCAAGGGTTGTAGTCAATGGGATGCGACTCCTCGTCGATCTCGGCATCCAGAATGATCGTGCCGAGAAGAACGAAGTTGCCGAACCGGGGATGGATGATATTGCGATGGATACCCATGCGCCCAAGACCTGCCGCCTCGGCTACCGGCTTGTGCGACACCACCCACATCTTGCCTGGCCAACGATCCGCCTCCATCGGAAATCCCATCGTACCGTTGATCGCACGGATGCCTTTTTGCTCCAAAACCCTGACCATTCGTCGGGCAACCTCGTTGACCTCGTCGCCCGTATTGTGGAATTCCAGATTGGCGACGGAACGGGCGGGGCTGCGGATGTTCTCCCGGTTCATGCGGCAAACGAGGCTCAAGAGAGTCTTTGCCCACGGGAAGACGCGCAGGATGTCCGCTCGTTGTGCGTCGAGTTCGGACCGGCCAATCCCTATGCAACCGGCGTCGTCCGCGCCGGCTTCCGACGCCAGTCGGCGCAACCAAGATGCTTCCAGTACTCGCCCGCCAATCGCCTCTTCCGCCGCTGGATCGGCTTCACGAAAATGCCTGACAGTGGGGTGTTCATCGAGATTCATCATGTATATCTCCTTATAGTGTATATACACGTAAATGACGAAAAAAATTATCGCGCCTGTGATGCCTCAATCAAGTCCGACAGGCTTCTCATCAGGATTTGCAATCGGTCTTCGCCCATAGCCTCCCTGATTCTGGACTGTGCCTGTTCCCACAGAGGATACGCTTTAAGCAGCACGCCCCGTCCTTCGTCGGTAATCGTCACCATCCGGGTGCGGCGATCTTCGCCGGAGGCGACATCGATAAGCCCTTGATTCTCAAGAAGCTCCAGATTACGGCTCAAAGTCGTTCGGTCCATGACGGCGTTCTCGGCAAGCTGGGTCACCGTGATGGGTCCGCTCATATGGACGGCGACCAGAAGCGAATACTGCGTACCCCGTATGCCGGCCGGGCGCAGCATCTCGTCGTAAAGCTGACTCACCGCACGGGTCGCCTTACGGAGATTGAAGCCGGTGCATTCCATACAGCACCGGTAATCCGGCATTTCACTCGAGGGGGCACATGCTTGGGACAAGTTCGGGATACCTAACTTTTAACGAAAGATATTAAGGAGTATATACACGTAATATCACATGTCAACGATTACTCGCGCTCTGCCGTCGCGGCTTGGCGGTGATTTTCCGGTCGTTGAGACGGCGATGCGGGGCTATAGAAATATTCATCCTCCGGACGTCGCGAGCCGGTTCTGGAATGCACGGTTCCGTGCACGTAAGGGTTTGCGAAGAAGCTAAGAGTTTTCCGATTCGGCGTGACGGGGCCTGATGTGTAGGTCGGCAACCCTTTGCCGACGTACCGGCTCGGCAAGGGATTGCCGACCTACGCTCTTCCTGCCCGACACGAATCCGTACACCGTAATGAAAACGCCCTATTTGGCCATCACCCCCGCCGCCAGGCATGATACCGCTCCACCCATCGAAGCAGCGCTTCCGGCGCATGCGCGCGTTTCCAGACACCGGCGGCGTATTTATTGGCTTCGGCCAGAGTCGGGTAGATGTGAATGGTGGCGAGTAATTTGTTAAGTCCCAGCCCGTGTTTCATGGCCAGGATGAACTCGGCGATCAGGTCGCCGGCATGTTCGCCGACGAGGGTAACGCCGAGTATCCGGTCATTGCCCGGTACGGTGAGCACTTTGACGAAACCCTGAGCTTCGCCGTCCGTAATGGCGCGGTCCAGATCGTCGAGGCCATAGCGGCTGATTTCATAAGGAATGCCCCGTTCCTTGGCTTCCTGTTCGTTAAGGCCTACCCGCGCCACTTCCGGATCGGTAAAGGTTGCCCAAGGAATGACCCGGTAATCGGCCCGGAATTTCCTGAAATCGCCGAAGAGCGCGTTGACCGCCGCGTACCAGGCCTGATGGGAAGCCGTATGCGTGAACTGGAACGGCCCGGCCACATCTCCGCAGGCGTAGATGTTGGGGTAAATCGTCTGAAGAAACTCGTCGGTTTCGACGGTGCGCGCTTTCGTCGTTTCGATGCCGAGCTCTTCCAGCCCGTAGCCCTCCGTGTTAGCGACGCGGCCGACAGCCACCAGTATTTGGTCGAAGACTATCCGTATCTCTTGCCCCTGGTGTTCGACGATCAGGATTTTCTCGCCGTTCTCGACGATGATCCGTTTGGCTTGATGCTCCAACCGAAGGTCTACGCCCTCGTCGCGGAAACGCCGCGCAATGATTTCGGAGACTTCCGGATCCTCCCGGATCAGCAGTCGGGGCAACATCTCCACCTGAGTAACCCGACTGCCGAATCGGACGAACGCCTGCGCCAGCTCACAACCGATCGGACCACCACCGAGGACGACCAGACGCTTCGGCAATTCGCGGATATCCCAGACGTTGTCCGAAGTGAGATAGCCCACCTCCTCCAATCCGTGGATAGGCGGCACGAAAGGCCTCGCACCGGCGGCGATGACGATGGCGCGGGTGCTGAGCGTGCGAGTGCCCGCTTCCGTGCGAACCTCCACCGACCAGGGCGAGGCAATCCTCGCTTCGCCCTCGATCACTTCAACGCCCAATTCGGTGTAACGTTCCTCCGAATCGTGCGGCGCCACAGTCCGTATCACCCGCTGCACCCGTTCCATCGCATCGGCGAAATCGAACTCCGCAGAGGCCCGGCGGATGCCGAACTCGGGTGCCCGACCGATCTGGCTCAGCAGTTTCGCCGTGCGTATCAGGGCTTTCGAAGGGACACAGCCGGTGTTGAGACAGTCTCCGCCCATGCGGTGTTTCTCGATCAGCGTCACCTTTGCCTTCACGGCGGCCGCGATATAGGCGGTGACCAGACCCGCAGAGCCCGCACCGATCACCACCAGGTTACGGTCGAAGCGTTTGGGTTTTTCCCAGGGCTCATACACCTTGCGGGCCTTGATCGTATCCACCAGCCTGCGGGCCAGCAGCGGGAACAGGCCCAATAGGGCGAATGACAAAAGCAGGCCGGGCGAGAGGATGTCAGACAGGGATTCGATCTTGGCCAACTGCGTGCCGGCATTCACGTAAACGATCGTTCCCGCCAGCATCCCCAGCTGGCTCACCCAATAAAATGTGCGAGTGGGTATGGCGGTCAGGCCCATCAGAAGATTGATGACGAAGAACGGAAACGCCGGCACCAGCCGCAAGGTAAAAAGGTAAAAAGCGCCATCACGGGCGATGCCTGAATCGATGGCTTTCAGACGCTCGCCGAACCGGGCTTTGACCGCATCGCGAAACAAAAAGCGGGATGCGAGAAAGGCCAAGGTTGCCCCGATGGTCGAAGCGAAAGATACAATCACCGTGCCCCACAGCAGACCGAACACGGCGCCGCCGGCCAAAGTCAGCACCGCCGCGCCGGGCAGGGACAGCCCCGTGACCGCTACATAGAGGAGGCCGTAAATCGTGATGGCGAGGAAAGGATGGGCGGTTCGATAAGCCGCGATGGCTTCCTGCTGGGCTTTCAACGTCTCCAAAGTGAAAAAGCGTTGCAGGTCGAAGGCGAAAAAAGCCCAAGCAAGCGACAGGAGGACGATGACAAGACCGATACGGTAAGGGTTCATGACGGATTTTCCTGAAGGCAATGGTCGAATAATGCTATTAATTGGTCGGACAATGAGATAGAAAACTTACAGCCGCGCCCGGATGATTTTCTTCGCGACGCTGTAAGATTTCGTCTCGGCAGGCGACTAATGATTTAAATTTTCCACTTCCCGACGGAGTCTAAGCCGCGCATGCATGCGATATTGCCCTTGGTACGATCCAGCAATTTTCCCGTCATCGTCCGCGGAGAGCTGGACACGGTGCAGGTGAACCTGGGTTACCGCTGCAATCAGACCTGCCTGCATTGCCACGTCAATGCCGGACCGAAGCGCAAGGAGATGATGGACAGGGAAACCGTGGACCAAGTGCTCGATCTGCTGCGGCGGGCCGGAGTTGCCATCTTGGATCTGACCGGAGGCGCGCCGGAGATGAACCCGCATTTCCGCTATCTGGTGGAAAGCGCGCGGGACTTGGATCTTCGAGTGGTCGACCGGTGCAATCTCACCATTTTGGAAGAACCCGGTTACGAGAGCCTCGCCGATTTTCTGGCCGCGCAAAAGGTGGAAATCACGGCTTCCCTCCCCTGTTACCTCGAAGACAACGTGGACCGGCAACGCGGCAACGGGGTATTCGAAGCGAGCCTTCGCGCCTTGAAAAGGCTCAATGGACTCGGCTACGGCCGACCCGGCACGGGGTTGATCCTGAACCTGGTCTACAACCCCCAGGGGCCGACATTGCCGCCGGCTCAGGAGGAACTGGAAGCCGCCTACCATCGAGAGCTGAAGGCCCGCCACGACATCGTCTTCAACCGGCTTTACGCCCTCGCCAACATGCCCATCCAGCGCTTCGGCAGCACCCTGGTGTCGAAAGGCCAGTTCGAACCTTACATGCGCTTGCTGAAAAGCGCCCACCGCGATGAAAACCTGGAAGGCATCATGTGCCGCAGCCTGATCAGCATCGATTGGCAAGGTTACGTCCACGACTGCGATTTTAATCAGATGCTGGGCTTGCCGCTGGGCGGGCGACGGCGTCATATCACGGAAATCGATGCAACCGCATTGCAAGGCCAGGCCATCGCCACGGCCGATCATTGCTATGGCTGCACCGCCGGCTGCGGCAGCTCCTGCGGCGGCGCATTGAACACGTAGAAAGAGAACAGTGAATCTGGAGAGTCCATGATGTTTGTAGAAGAGTCGGTACGAGAACGCTATTCCGAAGGTGCTCGCGAGAGGCAGGAAGCCCTGTGTTGTCCGGTGGATTACGACCGCGAGCTTTTGAAATTGCTGCCGCGGGAAATCATCGACAAGGATTACGGCTGCGGCGATCCCTCCCGCTATGTACGGGAGGGCGACACCGTGCTCGACCTGGGCGCGGGCGGCGGCAAGATTTGTTATATGGCGGCACAACTGGTCGGCCCTCAGGGGCTGATCATCGGCGTCGACATGAACGACGACATGCTCGCTCTGGCCCGCAAATACCAGTCGGAAATGGCCGAGAAACTGGACGGCGACCGGGTGCGTTTCCACAAGGGTTATATCCAGGACCTGGCCTTGGACGTCGCCGCAATGGAACGCTATCTGGCCGAACAACCGGTTACCGACGCGGCGTCCCTGGCGGCGCTGAAATCCTGGCAGGCCAGGCAGCGCAAAACCCAGCCGCTGATTGCCGACGCTTCGGTGGATTTGGTCATTTCCAACTGCGTGCTGAACCTGGTGGGCGATGACGAAAAAACGCAACTGGTGCGGGAAATTTTCCGGGTGCTCAAACCGGGCGGACGGGTTGCCATCTCCGACATCGTCGCCGACGAGCCCGTGCCCCAACATCTGAAGGACGATCCCGCGCTGTGGAGCGGCTGCATCTCCGGCGCCTTCGAGGAACGGGAGTTCGTCCGAGCCTTCGAGCAAGCCGGCTTCGGCGCCGTATGCCTGGACAAATGGGAAGCCGAACCCTGGCAGGTGGTCGAGAACATCGAATTCCGCGCCGTCACCCTGGTCGCCGTCAAAGGCTACGGCCGGGAATGCCTGGACCGGGGCCATGCGGTGATCTATCGCGGCCCTTACGCGGAAGTGCGCGACGAGGAGGGCCATATCTTCCCGCGCGGCGAGCGCATTGCCGTATGCGAGCGAACCTTCCGCACCCTCACCGAAGGCCCTTATCAGAAGCACTTCATCGGCATCGAACCAAAGATTCTCGCCGAACCGGTGGCTTGGTGCGCGCCACCGGGAACCCGCCGTCCGGCAGCGGAAACCAAGGGCGGGCGACAAATCGCCGAATGCGGCGGGGAAAAATGCTGCTGAAGTTGAGCTGAGACCATAATTTTCCCAGGGACGATCTTCAGACTGCGACGACTCGCGGACTGAAGATCGCGCCCACCGCCACATACCGAAAACCTGAAGCAATCGTAGGTCGGCAATCCCTTGCCGACCTACTTCGGGCGCTACACCAAACCGGAAAATGGTCTAAACCCTGACTCCACCGTTACACACTGAAAACCGGAAGCCCTATGAGCTTTGTCGACACCCCCGAGAACTACCGCTATGCCTGGTACCTGCGCCCGGTATTAGCCCTGATGCGCCGGCGTTTGCGGGTTCTGCCGGAACCTGTGCGCCTGTGGGCACGCCTGCCGCTGGCGTTCGTCGGCTTTCAATTGATGAATTTGGCCCTGGAACGTAAATCTTCACCCTTGAGCGGTGCGCTGCGCGCACTGATCCGCACTCGCATCGCCCAGCTCAACTCATGCCATTTCTGCATCGATCTCAACGCCTCCCATGCTCTTGACCGGGGCGTATCGCCAGAGCAATTGCACGATCTGATCGGGTTTAGGGATTCGCCTCGATTCAGCGAGGCGGAAAGAGCCGCTCTAGCCTACGTGGAGGCCATCACGGGCACCGGAATCGAGATAGATCAGGATTTGATCGACCGATTACGGCAAGCCTTCGGCGACGATGGCATCGTGGAACTGGCGGCGCTCGCCGCGCATCAGAACCTGTCCGCCAAGTTCAACGCGGCCCTCGGAGTACCGGCCCAAGGTTTTTGTATGACCGCTCACGGAATTGCTGCGCCGGATCGGTGAACGACATCTTCCTCGGCAAGATTTCGGCCAGAGGGGCGTCGTTCAAGACGACGAGAAAGAAGAATCAGTTCATGTAGCTTGAACGTTTGCTCAGTCGGCCAGGTGAAGTCTCGGCTCTAGTAGACGTAGGCAATACCGGCGAGTCGGAGGACGCGACGAGCAGACACACGTTTAGAATCAGTTGCCGGATGTCACCTAGAAAGTTGCCCTGCCCGCTCTTTGGGACGGAAAGGCTCGAAAAATCAGAGCAGTAGTTTCAATCTCCGCCACAGCCCATGGGAGACCGGGAAAGCAGCGCTGGATAGAGTCAACGGAATCTGTGGCAACTACCCGATTGGCCGATCTTGACGGCCAGAGCGCTGGAGGCTCGCGGCGGCTGCACAGCGCAAGGGCTTTCCAACATGCCGCCGGCATTTTCGAGCAATGTCACGATTTGGTCACGTGACAATGCTCGGAGTGGCTGGGGGACCTGGATTCGAACCAGGGTTGACGGAGTCAGAGTCCGTTGCAACGTGACGCAAGGACACGAAAAGCAAACAAATACAAACACTTACAATTCAAAGCATCACAAAAAGCCGTAAAACGTTATAACTGCGTTGACACTCGGTTGACACATAGCCAGTTAAGGCAACACTTGATCATAAAGAAAGCTTGGGATATCCGCCCCTTTTTCGGATTCCCCTCAAAATCCCATCAAACAATGAAAAGCCGACACCTTCTCGCCCTGCCCTGTGCGCGGCTTTTTTGCGTCTAAACTAAATCGCATTGGCGTTGAAGCAAGCACCCAAGCGGGAGCTTTAGGCCACGAGTCTCGGTTGCCACTACATTGTTTCCGAATGATGCAAAAAGGAACCTATTTTTTAGCTTTTTTGCTAGTAATGATTTGCCCGTTAAGCTCACATGCCGGTGGAGCTTTTGGCAACTGGTCAGAGAGCTTTCAGGTCCACGGATTTCTCGAACAAGGTTTTGTAGCCACATCCGGAAATCAGTTTTACGGCAACAGTAGGCACGGAAGCTTCGACTTGACGCAGGTCGGATTAAATGCGGCGGCGCGTCCCTTCAATAATGTCCGCTTCGCGGTCCAAGGCCTATATCGCCGAGCTGGCGAGCAAATTCCCGAAGAGCTACGGCTCGATTACGGTCTTATGGACGTCACGGCGCTCGATCATCCCGGCTTTCGATCCGGAGTTCGCCTGGGGCGAGTCAAATTACCGCTGGGTTTGTATAACGAATCACGGGATGCTCCTTTTACTCGACCTTCCATATTTCTGCCCCAAAGTCTTTACTTCGACCGTACTCGAAATGTCGGCATGGCGACCGATGGCGCCCAGTTTTACACGGACTTCAGTTCCCCTTTCGGCAATTTTTCATTCAAGGCAAATCTTGGAGCATCCATACCGGATAATAGCCTTGAATTTAATGTATTCGGGGGCAGCAACCGTCCAGGAAAGTTTGTCGGAGATTTTTCGGCGGCAACTCAGCTGGCGTATGACTATTCGGGTGGGCTAATCCGGGTCGTATTTAGCGCTGCGTGGTTAATCAGCGATTATGATAAGCAATCGGATCCGATAATCGATTCGGGTGAATTTGAATATCAACCCTACGGTTTAGGCATCCAGTACAACGGCGAGTCGCTATCGCTTGCTTCTGAATATTCAATTCGCAACATACGCTTTGAGAACTTCGGGCGATTTCTCCCAGATAATGAATACAACGGTGAAGGGTATTACTTTCAGGCGGGTTATAAGATCAACCACTATATCGAATTGATCGGGCGTTACGATGTATTTTATACAGACGTCAGTGATCGCTATGGGAAAAAGTACGAAGTGCGTACCGGCATTCCTGGCTCCTTTTTCTTTGCCAAAGATTGGATGGCGGGACTTCGATTCAACATAATCGATAACTTTATGATTCGTGCCGAATATCATCGGGTCCATGGTGCGGGCTGGGTATCTCTTGCCGAGAACCGGAACGTAAGAGAACTCGAACGTGATTGGGATTTGTTTGCAATCGAGGCTGCTTATCAGTTTTAAGCCGTATGGCCCCCAATTTGCCCGAGTCGGTGGGTTATGCTGCGCTAACCCACCCTTACGATTAATGTTCGCTTGAATGTCGAACGAAGGAACGCTTCCACGAGCCTATGACGTCGACATGCGTTTTCACCAATTCGGGGCCTGGCTCGGTTGTCTGCTCAGTCGGGATCTCGTCCGTGTTCAGCCTTGAGTGTCTTGCTGAATACCGACGCGCCGTAAAGATCCTTTAGATCCACCGTCAACTCGTGGGTCTTGCGGTTGATGTTGACCTCGCCGAAGAACTGCAAGCCCGCGTAGGGCGAGAGGTTGGCCTGACCCGCCGGCGGCGCCTTGGCGAACACGACCTGCGGCCCGAAGGTGCCGTCGGTGGTATTGGGACCGAAGGAACCGGCGTTGAGCGGGCCGGCGACGAATTCCCAGAACGGCGAGAAGTCCTTGAATTGCGCCTCCGAGGGATCGTAGAAATGCGCGGCGGCATAATGGACGTCGGCGGTCAGCCACACGATGTTCTTGATTCGCTCGTGCTTGATGAAGCGTAAGAGGCGGGCGATTTCCAGCTCGCGGCCGACGGCGGGGCCGTTGTCGCCGTTGGCGATGGCTTCCCAGCGGGGCTGGCCGTTCGCATCGACGCCGTCGCCGATGTTGAGGCCGATGGGCATGTCGGCGGAAATGACTTTCCAGGTGGCCCGCGATTTCTTCAGTTCCTTTTTCAGCCACTTCAACTGCGCTTCGCCCAGAAACGCCGTTTCCGGTCCCTCCTGCGTCTGCAAGTTGGCCGTGTTCGGGCCCCGGTAGCTGCGCATATCGATGACGAACACGTCCAGCAGCGGGCCGTAGGAAATCTTGCGGTAGAGACGCTCGGACTCTTCCGCCGTATGCGGGCGCAGGGGCGCATATTCGTGGAAAGCGCGCGTGGCGTGAGCGATCAGCACCGGAATCTCCTTGAGCGTGTAGCGGGGATCGTTGGCCAGGTCCTTGGCATCGGACCAGTTGTTGACCACTTCATGGTCGTCCCATTGCCAGATCTGCGGCACTTCGGCGTTGAAGCGGCGGAGGTTGGCGTCCAGCAGGTTGTACTTGTAGCGGCCCCGGAATTCGTCCAGGGTTTCGGCGACCTTGGAGACTTCGGGCGTTACGAGGTTGGTCCAGATCTGGCCGTTTTCGGCCGGTTTGCTCGCTTCGATGGGACCGTCGGAGTAGACGCTGTCGCCGCTCTGCATGAAGAACTGCGGCTTCACTTGACGCATGGCTTCATAGATCCTCATGCCGCCGAACGCCTCGTTGATGCCCCAGCCCTGTCCCGCGGTATCGCCGCCCCACACGAAGCGTATGTCCTCGTGCTTGCCCACGGTGTGGAAACGACCGATGACCGGCTCGCTCTTGTTGCGGGCGTTGGTCAGATCCTCGAACCAGACCTTCACGTAGACGTCCTTTCCGGACGGCAGCCCGACCAGGTCCTGACGCACGGTGAAGTCGGAGACTTCGAGCGCATGAGGACCGCGGATGACCTTGGAATCGGTGAATTGTTCGTTGAACGCGTATTCCACCCACATGCGGGCCGGGCGGTCGCAGCGGCTCCACACGATGGCGCGTCCCTCGCCGACATCGCCGAACTGGATGCCCTGTTCCATTTGCGGCAGATCGTGAAGAAGCCGGAGCGGGTCACTCGGGCGAAATATGGGAAGACGGCCTCCGTCCGCTGTGATTTGACCGACGGGGATTCGAATGCGGTCGGGCGCTCCTGGGACTTGAATGGTAGCGCCTGCGATTTCACCGCCGGCGGAAAGCTGAATGTCGCCGCCCTCCGCCAAGACTTGAGCGGACATGCTCAAGGCCAACAGGAGCGCGGACGCGGCAGCTTTGCCGATGGGAGACAGAATATTGCGTGTTTGTCGATCGAAGGCCTGCATGGAACACCTCATGGAGTTTCTGGAGGCCCGGATTCTATAAATCGCTTCGGGTCAGCCTGATGACGGTTCGATGACCGATTCATGACCTTTACAGGTTCGGCTCACCTGGAAGTCTTCGATGCGCTGAGCTTCGTTTTCGTCGTATCCCTGTCACTAGTTCGTCACTTGTGCTGCGTAGTATTCCGGCGGCTCCACAACCAACACCAGGGAGTTTCTATGAAGCCGTCGAACTTTTTCCGCGTTTTTTCATTGACTCTTGCCGCCTTGATGGCGACGACGCTGGCCCGCGAGGCCGCCGCGTTATCGCTTACCCGTGGCCCATATTTGCAGACAGGCACACCCAGCAGTCTCGTCGTGCGCTGGCGCTCGGACGTGGCCTCCAACAGCCGCGTGCGGGTCGGCACCAGCCCGACGAATTTGACGCTCACCTTCGATGATGCCGCGTCGACCACCGAGCATATCGTGCAGGTGAGCGGACTCAATCCGCAGACCAAGTACTACTACTCGATCGGCTCCACCACGCAGACGCTCTCGGGCGCCGACAGCAACACCTATTTCCACACCGCGCCTGCCACGGGCACGCAGCAGCCGACGCGCGTCTGGGTGATCGGGGATGCCGGCACCGGCACCTCCAGCCAGGCCGCCGTGTATAACGCTTATCGCAACTTCACCGGCACCAATCCCACCCACTTGTGGTTGCAGCTCGGCGACAATGCCTACAACGACGGCACCGATGCCGAATTTCAGTCGAAGATGTTCAACATGTACCCGGATATGCTCCGGCAATCCGTGACCTGGCCGACGCTGGGCAACCACGATGGCCACACGGCGGACTCGGCTACCGAGAGCGGCCCCTATTACGACATCTTCTCGCTGCCGCGTAATGGCGAAGCGGGCGGCGTGGCATCGGGCACGGAAGCGTATTACTCCTTCGATTACGGCAACATCCATTTCATCGTGCTCGACTCGTATGAATCGAGCCGCTCCGTCGGCAGCCCGATGTTGAGCTGGCTCGAATCCGATTTGCAAGCCTCCAACGCGGACTGGAATATCGCCTTCTGGCATCACCCGCCGTACTCCAAAGGCTCGCATGACTCCGACTCCGACACCGCCATGACCCAGATGCGCCAGAATGTCCTGCCCATCCTCGAAAATTACGGCGTCGATCTGGTCCTGTCCGGCCACAGCCATTCCTATGAACGCTCGAAGTTCATCGACGGCCATTACGGCTCGTCCTCGACCTTCAGCGACGCAAACCACGTCGTGCAGTCCGGCAGCGGCCGCATCGACGGCACCGGGGCCTACACCAAATCGGGCGTCGGCGCATCGCACGCAGGCGCGGTCTACGCGGTGGCGGGCAGCTCGGGTAAAACAAGCGGCGGCACGCTCAATCATCCGGCCATGTACATCTCGCTGAACGAACTGGGCTCGATGGTGCTGGATGTGAACGGTTTGACGCTCGACGCCAAGTTCCTCAACAACAACGGCACGGTGCGCGACTACTTCACCATGACCAAGGGCGGAACACCGCCGCCACAGTTGGCTAACGTGAGCGGCGTGGTGTGGCAGGACGTCGACGCGGACGGCATCCGAGAAACGGGCGAAAGCTTCCTGCAAGGCATCGAGGTGAGGCTCTACACCGACGCCAGTTCACTGGTCGCCACGCAGCTCACCAACAGCAGCGGCGCCTATCAATTCTCCAGCGTGGCGGCCGGCAGCTACTACGTGCGGTTCATTCCGGGCACGCGCACCATCTCGCCGCAGGATCAGGGCGGGAACGACAGCATCGACAGCGATGCGAGTCCGCTCGATGGCAATACCGCCGTGTTCAGCGCGGTTGCGGGCAGCAATGTCGCCAACGTGGATGCCGGCATGTACACGCCCGGCGGCGCGCCGCAAACGGTACAGTTGCAGGACGGCCTAAACGCTTACGCCGGCACGCAAGACACCTATGTCGCAAGCGGCAAGGCCACCACCAGCTACGGCAATGCCACGACCGTACTCGCCGATGGCGCCGACGGCACCAACGGCCGTCTCATCGGTTTGATGAAGTGGAATGTTTCATCAATCCCGGCAATGGCCACCGTGACCAATGCCACCGTCACGCTGCGGGTTTCCAACCTCAGCAACGGCACCTACAACCTGTATGCGGTGAACACGGCCTGGACCGAAGGCGGCGCCACCTGGAACAGCGTCGATCCGCTGAACAATCAGGGCGTACTGATCGGCTCCTTCCAGCCCTCGGCGACCGGCACCCACACCATCCAGCTCAACGGCGCCGGCATCTCGCTGGTACAGGGCTGGGTCAACGGAGCGGCCGCGAACAACGGCCTCATGATCGTGGACGGCGGCACCAGCGACGGCGTCGATCTGCGTTCGTCCGAGTACGGTACGCAGTCGCAACGGCCGAAACTCACGGTCACCTATCAATAAACTTCCGACGCCGGGCACCCGTGCTCAATGCTCGGGTCCCGGCACGTTCTTGCACCTAGGAAAAGTTCATGTCTACACGAACACTGCTTATTGCCGCACTGCTGGGATATTCTGGCTTCACGCTGGCTCACGGCGACGTGCACGAACGCATCCACGATCTCAACCGCGAAATCGCTCTTCACCCCAAGAACGCCGATCTGCTCATAAAACGCGGCCAATTGTTTCTCGACGACGGTCATGCCGACGATGCGCGCGACGATTTCGCCAAGGCGCTCAAACTTGCTCCCAAACGGATCGAAGCGCTCTACCATCTCGCCCAAGCGCAGCTCATGCTGAAACAGCCGGATGCCGCGTTGGAATCCGCGCGGCAATTTCTCCGGCAGGCAACGAACGATGCCGCCAAGGCGCGCGGCCACGTGCTCACCGGCGATATCTTATCGGTATCGGGCAAACCGCTAGCCGCGGCCGAGGCGTACCTGACAGCCGTCAGACTCTCCAAGGACATAAAACCCGATCACATGCTCTACGCCGCCGACGCCTTTCACTCGGCGGGCAAAACGGACAAGGCCATAGAAGTGCTGAACGACGGAATCGCGCGGCTCGGCCCTCTGCACGTGCTGAGCGAGCGGGCGCTGACGCTGGAGATGGAGCAACAACGCTACGAGTCGGCGTTGCGGCGGGTCGATCAAATGCTCGCAACCCACCAGCGCGTTCCTTTCTTGCTCTACAAAAAGGGAATGATTCTCAAGGCGCTGGCGCGCATGGACGAATCCAAACGGACTTTCGCCGCCGCGCTCAAGGAAATCGACGGATTACCCGGGGCTCGCAAACAAACTCCGGCTCTCGAAAGTCTCCGGACTTCGCTGTTGGCGGAAGTGAACTAGGCGCGTTCGGGTTGGTCTCTTACCCGCTATTGATGACGGACGAAATTCGATCACCCCATCCGAGGTCATGCAAGTTCATCTGGTGCGACTCGCTGGGGCCGATCCACAAGAACGACCCCGCAAAGTGGATGTGCTCGAACGCCATGCACAGACTCGATGTCCGGTGAACCGACGAAAATTTATCGTTCCAGTTCCCGGCAAAGATCCACCAGCCCACGTTGGTCAAATCCCGATAGGACTCTCCGGGATCGAGCGTCAAGGCCGAACCGGAGAGATTTATGTCGGTCCACAGCGAAAGCCACGGCGGTGCGGGCGGCGGAACGGGGGGACCGAAGGTAACCGGTGGTGGACTCACGACGACTGTCGGACCATCTTGCGGGCTTACCCAGCTATAGCCGCCGAACTGATACTGTTCGAGCGCACTCATGCCGTTGACGACCGATCGGGTCAGCAGGAGCGTGCGCACAAAAGGCGCCCAGAGACCCTTGTCCCGCATCACGAGAAGCTCCGTACCCCCTTTCTGGGGAATGAAGCCCAATTCTTCGCCGTTGTACCGGACGATATCCTCGGGATCATGCATCACGCCGTCCACGACAAAAGGTACGGTTGGCACCGGGTGGGTGATCGTGTCGCGAATAGACTTTGGCGCGGGTTGAGTAAAGAGTTCACTGTAGGGCACTCGCTCCGGTCCGCCTCTTGGATCCTTGAGGGCCTCTGTCAACCGCTTCGCGAGATCCTCCAGCGATCCTATGCCTTCCGCTTTGAAGGCTTCGAGCAGGATCTCCGGCGTCAGATTGTCGAAATTGGATCGGACAATGGCCTCGTTGAGCTTTTCGGCACTGGCCTGCGAGAGCGGATCCTTCATGGACGATCCCTCCATTTTGTGATCGTATCGGTTCAAAGGATAGGAATTCCAATAAGTAGACATGTCAAGAAGTGCAAAGTTTTGGACCAGCCGCCGTGGTCAGTTCTTGCATTCCGATATGAATGATCCAATTCCAGCCAAAGGCAGATCGGCTTCAATCCGCGAAAGTCTAATGTGATTCGGGGCTGATTGCCGGAGCCAACCCGTCGTCCGTTCCACCCACGGTACCGCTAACGGAATGTTTTGGATTCGGAGAAGCGTCGAAGAAGCTAAGTACATTCAGGGAATGTCTTGCGGCATAGACAACCGCAGGACAACCCCGCCAATCAAGCCAATCAGTCGAGATTCCGCAAATATTTGCGGAATGTACTTAGAGCATTTTCATACCTACTGTACGGGTACTTGCGAGTAGGTCGGGAATCCATTCCCGACGGTGCAGTTGGGCCAACGGGTTCGTCGGCAAAGGATTGCCGACCTACGAATGTAGCACCCTGTAGGTCGGGAACCCTTCCCAATCGCAAACGTCGCTTTAGTCGCGACCTTCCAATCGCAAACGGCGTCTTCGGGAGCGCCGAAGCCCCCCTTCCCGACGCCACGTCCCGGCCGAGCGTCTTCGTAGGCAAAGGGTTGCCGACCTACGAATGTAGCACCCTGTAGGTCGGGAACCCTTCCCAATCGCAAACGTCGCTTTAGTCGCGACCTTCCAATCGCAAACGGCGTCTTCGGGAGCGCCGAAGCCCCCCTTCCCGACGCCACGTCCCGGCCGAGCGTCTTCGTAGGCAAAGGATTGCCGACCTACGAATGTTTGAAGTAATTCACCCGAGCCGAAGACGCCAACGACGTCCGCCAGGCCTGTTTTGCCGCACGAGCGAGATGAAAACGCTCTAAGTACATTCAGGGAAGTCTTGCGGCATACGCACCACAGCAGGCGAAACCTGCCAATCGAACTAATTTTTCGAGATTCCGCAAAAGTTTATGGAATGTACTTAGCGGGCGGCGAGAGCATTCGGCTGCCCTGCACAATGTTGGATGCCCAGACGCTATCGTCTGACTGATTTGTGGAAGAAAATTAAAAAAACCCCGCGAACGCGGCGGGGTTTTTTTCGAAGTAGGCGGATGATGGATCAGGAAGTGGCTAAGCCCGCGTCCGCGGGAGCTTCAACGGTAGCGGCCGAATCCCGATGAGCCGCCCGCTCCTTCTGGTACTCGTCAAAGGATTTCTTGGCAGCGTCCGCGCCGGCCTGGATTCCTTCCCCCATGGCATTATCGGTGGGTATCAGGCTCGCGACGACCAGAGCGCTGTAAACGACCCCGTACGATAGATAATAAAAGCCTTTATAAACAACCTCGGACAAGGTCTGACTTACGGCCGACACGCCTCCGGAAACGGCTTCGCGCGCATCGCCCGCACCTTCCCTTAAACCTTGAACGGCTGCTCGTGCCGGCGTTTCCAGGGCGGTTGCTTCCATCACGGTTTCTTGGTGCGTTTCGGAAGTCATCTGTACGATGGTTTCCCGAAGGATTTTTTCCCCAGTGTCATTTGAATCGGAGGATGTTTTCTTGGCCATAGTGGTACCTGTATGGGTTGCTGCGACGAAAGCTATGCCTTATGGAACAAGGCGATTTCGACGATAGCAAAAACTTTTAGGCCTGTCGTACATGCCTCATGCGACATTTCCGCACAGGTACTTTAGTCTGAAAACGGATATCCAAATCACACGTATAGCGGCGCCATCTTGCGCCAGTAGTGGGCTTGATGGGCACGGCCGTCCCACTCGCTGAGGTGGTTCCACACGCCTTTTTCCCAGAGCATGCGGCTCAGATAACGGTTGTTTTCGAGAAAGGGATCCTCCCGGCCGACGACGAGGATAATGTCCATGGCGCGCAAGGCGTTCAGTTGGTCGCCTTGCCCGAGATTGGGCAGGAAATGGCAGGGGGTGTTGTAATAGATGTTGTCGTCGTAATAACCGTCGTACAGATTGCCGAAATGCTCGACACTCAGGGTCAGATCGTAACGCCCGGAAAATGCGCTGAGCTTCCGAAACATCTGCGGGTGACGAAACGCGATGTTGGCGGCATAGAAGGCACCCAGGCTACAGCCATGAGCAATGACACAAGGATGCGGGTTTTTCGCGGCCATGAACGGCAAGACTTCGTTGAGGATATAGTCCTCAAACTCGATATAGTGTCGGACTCGATCCGCCGGGTGCCGCCAGCCACAATAAAACGTCTCGTGCGCCAAGCCGTCGACGCAATAGAGTTGCAATTGTCCCGCCTCGATCTTGTGGGCCAGTGCTTGCACGATACGCAAGTCCTCGTATTCGTAAAATCGCCCGTCGCGCGTGGGAAACACCAATACTTTCGCTCCGGCATGGCCGAACACCAGCAGTTCCATGTCGCGATTCAGCCGCGGGCTATACCAACGATGATATTCACGGTTCATGCTGAATTACCGAGTGTCGTAAGCAACGATCGAAGGATTCGGGCTTCATGCAACTATAGCGCTTCGAAAAAATCCGCGAGGATATCCCGCAGTTCCGCGTCCTGGCGCGCCCTGGCCGGATAATTGACATGCCCCGCTTCCAGGACATAAAGGCTCTTCGGCCCTGCTAGGGCGTTATGGACCGCGAACTGTCCGGGCGGTGCCACCACCGGATCGAACAGGGCGGCCGCCACCTGAACGGGGATCCCGGTATACGCCGCCGCACTCGCGGCATCGTAATAGCGTAATGTGTCCAGAACGTTACCGTGCTTCTGCTGGTAATCCCTGATCGCGCGCCCGCTGCCTACGGTCGGGAGTTCGAGACGCAGCGGATGATGGCCGAAGGTGGGCATGTTCAGGTGCGCCCTCCGGATGCGGGCGTCCCAGGGCAACGCCAAGGCGCCGATGCCGCCGCCGAAGCTGATGCCCATGTAGCCGATATGACCGACCGTCTCGGGGTACAGCTCGAGCAGAGCCGACACCGCGAGCCACAAGTCCTCCACGCAACCGCCGAGAATGTAACGGTCGCGCTTGTCGATGTCGTGCAGGACGTGCCAGTACGGCTCCTCGGAAATCGGCGGCCGGCGGCTTCGGGAAAGGCCACGAAAACAGGGAAACAGATAGGCGGTATCCGCGACGGGAAGGTCAAAATCCGGCGCATCCCGGCCGCCATAGCCGTGCCCCACCACCATGCCGCGCCGCACCGGCCGGTCGTGCGGCAGAAGCAACCAGCCGCCGATGATGAAATCGTCCGTGGAACGGTATTCGAGGTCGTACACGGAGAAGCCCTCCCGACCTTCGGGCCATCGGCCCAGACGCGGTTGGGGGGATACCGTCAAGGTTCGCCGGTAGCGGGCGTCCCAAAAAGCCGCGAAATCATCCGGTATGTCCGGAGCTCCGACTCGCAGGAGCCTATCCAGGGTGTAGCCGTAAGTTGGATCGAAGGTATACGCGTGGCAAAAATGAGACATCGTAAGGCTTATCCTGAGGTGTCCTCGACGGCCGAAATCGTACTTAGAGCCTATCCCAGTAGGCCGTTCGCCCTGAGCTTGTCGAAGGGTTTCTTGAGCCTACTGGGATAGGCTCTTATGACCTGGTGCGAACAGGGACGCCGCCCCGAATCGACGCCTGCCGATATGCGGCACACTTCGCCCCGTTCGCCATATTTTACCTTTCGGCTTCAACATTGCCCGAGAGCAGTAGCTCACGCCACCGAGGTGACTACATTTCAGTTTGTTCCGAGATTTCAAAGGGGCGTCAACTTCAATGCCGGATAGCGTACTTTCGAGTTTGGCGAAGCCGAAAACATCCAGCTTGCATTCCCCCTGGATCCACTGCCGGTTTACCCGCATGCCGGCCGATCTGTCCGTCGCCGGATGCGTCTCCGTAATTAGTCCTATTGAGTTCGGTTCTTGTACGATTGTCGCCGACGCTCTGAAACAAATGCATTAGTCATGCGGCATTAGAGCATTTTCATACCTACTGTACGGGCACTCGCGCGTAGGTCGGGAATCCTTTCCCGACGGTGCAGTTGGGCCAACGGGTTCGTCGGCAAAGGATTGCCGACCTACGAATGCTTGAATCCATTCACCCGAGCCGAAGGCGCCAACGACTCCTGCCAGGCCTGTTTTGCCGTACGAGCGAGATGAAAATGCTCTAAGTACATTCCGCAAATACTTGCGGAATCTCGACTGATTGGCTTGATTGGCGGGGTTGTCCTGCAGGTTGCCTATGCCGCAAGACTTCCCTGAATGTACTTAGTCGAACAATTAAAGTTAACGTCCTCTCGCTCGGAGAACATCGATGAAAGACACCGACTTCGTGAGATCCGCCTACGGGGTGTGGATACCCAAGATTCTGTACGGGACGGCATGGAAGAAGGACCGCACGGCGGCTCTGGTGCAGCAGGCGATCACCTTGGGATTTCGCGGCATCGATACCGCCGCCCAGCCGAAGCATTACGACGAGCCGGGCGTCGGTACCGGCGTCGCAGCGTGTTTGAAGGCGGGGCTGAGCCGCGCCGAACTCTATCTCCAGACCAAATTCACGCCCGTGAACGGGCAGGATCCCACCCGAATTCCGTACGATCCGAAGGCGAGCTTGGCCGAGCAAGTCGCCCAATCGTTCGAGAGTTCACTGAGAAATCTTCAGACCTCGTATCTAGATGGGCTGGTCTTGCATTCCCCTCTAGCGAACGAGCGAGACATGATGGAAGCATGGCGGGCGATGGAAGCGATCTTCGAGGCCGGCACCGTGAAGCAACTGGGAATCAGCAACTGCTATGCGCTCGAACAGCTCGAGCGGTTGTATCGGCAGGCAGGCATCAAGCCGGCGCTGATCCAGAACCGCTTCTATGCCGAAACCCAGTACGATCGCGAGATCCGCGCCTTCTGCCGGCAACACCAAATCGTCTATCAGAGCTTCTGGACGCTCACCGCCAATCCCCAGGTCATCGCACACCCCGTCTTGCAGACCTTGGCCGCAAAGTACCAGCGTACGCCCGCGCAAATCTTCTTCCGCTATTTGACCCAGATCGACATCGTTCCCCTGACCGGCACCGCCTCGGAAGCCCACATGCGAGAGGATCTTGCGATCTTCGATTTCGAGCTGACGACCGGCGAGTGCGATGCGGTGACCACCTTGCTTTGATTTTAAAGACAGCTGATGGCCGAGGGGAGGAAACCAACATGCCAGTCATGGGACATCAAAATACCCAAAGCCTGACAGCTTTGGTGGCGATGGTTCACGCCCGCCCTACCGGGCTCGTTTTTACGTCCGAATGCGAGACCAGACCCCTTAAACCGACCGCCAAGACATGTGCCTTGGCGGTCGGCGTATGCGTCGGCAGTGTGAAAAACCCATAGCATCCATAGATCACGTAGCCAGGGAATACGTAAAGCCCGTTAATCATGGTGGTGATGGCGGTGTCCGTGCCCGTGTTTGCCCTTGTGATACCCGCCATCTCCATGGTAGTGGTGTCTGTGGCCGTGGCCATACGCATGGCCGTGGTGATGGGGGTGTACCACTCTATAGCACCCGTCCAGTGCCATCATCAATGTTAGCAACATTGCTATCCGCCAAAATTTTTTTGCTGATGCGTTCATCTGTATCGAAACTCCCCTAACCCATTACAAAGACAAGCGGAGTTGCCTGATCCAGATACGCCGTGTTTCTCTACGGCCGATCATGCAATTCGTTCCGCGCCTCCTTTCTACTCCTCCCGACATTAACCAAGCCTTAACGCACTTAACTCCCGCCGAATGTAGGAAGTGGAGCTTGTCGTCGTCCGCCGGCCTTTGCGGTAGCAAGCATTGCACTCGCTCCAGCCGAGTCCGCAAGCCGGACGACGGAGTTTCAATAGTCTGTTAAAGCGTTCGGAATTGGAGTATCGAGGACCCGCAGGGCGTCATGAATGCCTATTCGATGATGTGAAGCGTGGACAGAGCGGCTACGGCGGAATTAGGAAAGAAGCGGAACGAGCCGGCATCGAAATTCCGAACGGCCCGCCCGCGTTCGCCGTTCAGATCATGAACCGCGTAAGCTCGCTTCCGCGTGATCAAGACTGACTCCATGCTTGCAAAAAGGTTGGCGGCTGCTTTTCGGGGCGCCAGGGGGGAATGTTGGAATGTGAGAACTGACCCTGTTTGTGTAATCTTCATGGCGTAGACGTCCTATCGGACAGAAACGCTAACGCTAATGTGTCGATTCCTCCAAGGGATAGTGGACCTTTTCATACTCATGGATGAAAAGCCCAAGCATCTCCACCAGGCGGGCAAGCGGGTTGTTCTCATCGGCGCCGCCTGCGTCTAAAAGCTCATTCAGGATCGACACCGCGCGGTCGTATTCGACCTCCGAATGGATCGGATAGAGCGGAACGGCGTTGCAATTTTCTTGATAGTGGCGGATCACATCGGAAAGTTCGGTGGCTGTCACTCTTTTAGCTTCCGGAGAACGCTTACGCAAAGCGTTACATGCGCCATGAAAAATACCAACATCAGGTATGGAAGATTACTTACGAATTCTCTTTGGTCCTTCATCAGGTCTTCCATACTTTGCTCTACCCGCCTACTCGATTCCAGAAGTGAGGCCATCTGGCTTTGACTCAAGGTGACGTCTCCATTCTGGACTGACTGAATAAACGTCGTCTTATTAGGCTCTTGCAGTGATGGCCTTACACTGAGGTGATTAAGCGCAACTGTTACCAAGATTGTGGCCACTAGCATCACGAGCGGAAATGCGCAAAGCTGTATGAGATCCCCCTTCCCTGCATTCTTCATAAGTCTATTTCTCTTCAGATATCAGAAAAAAGAACTTTAATATTCGATACCCGCAGAATCAGCCGCTGCCAAAGGTTCGACGAGACCTTTCGGATCAGGGGCATCGAGCACGCCAAAAGTGTCAACAGGCAGCTGCTGGATGATATAAAACGCGGTCAGAAACGCACGATTTAACGATTAAGCGAACATCAAACAACGAAAGCCTGACACCTTTTCACACCTTTTCATCGTAAAGTTCGGTGGCTTGCATCAAGGCCTCCAACGGTCATAGTCGCTGTGCATTAGTCCAACAATCAAAGCTGACCCTTGCCCAAAGTCGCTATGGCGTTGACACTTTGTCGACATGCCACTGCCGTAGTTGCTGCTATCGGTAAATGTCTCGTCGATGTCCGATTTTGATGACCGTCACCGTGACGGTTTGGTCTTCGATATGGCAGATAAGGCGGTAATCGCCTATGCGGTATTTCCAGAAATTTCCAAGTTCCGAGCCGTGCAAGGCTTCGCCTAGTGCCCTAGGATTTGCGGCTGTTCTTATCCGTTCATCCAGAAACTTCAGTATTCGTTTCCTGATCGGCGCATCCAGTTCCTTCAGCTGCTTCTTTACCTTGTCCGGTATCTCAACATTCCAGGCCATGTTCTTTCATGACTTCTTCGAGGGATGTTGTTTTCTCCCGCCCTTCCTTGATGTCCTTCATGACTTGTTCGGCCTCCTTAAGATCGTGCAAGTCTTGCAGGTATTCGAGAATCACTTCTCGGGTCCATTCTTCCTTGCTTTTCCCGTGCTCTTTGGCAACGGTGTCGAGTTGGTTCTCGAGTTCGGGTGAAAGCTCGATGGTGATCATGGTGTTACTCATTCAATGGGTCGGAAGGTAGCTGGCCGTTACCGAACGGCTTCGTAAAGACCTTCGTAGCAGTTCATGACTTCTTGGTCAATCCGTGTTCCTGCTTTGTTGCAATCCTTCAAAGGGCGGCCGGGAATTTTGAGTGTTCTGGTCGCGGATCGCGAAACCTTGTCGCGGCGTTATTCGGTATGTCGAGCCAAGGTTTCGTCGCCATCGAACCCTGACACCTTCTCAAACATCGGGTAATCAGGCCGTATGCAGTTCCTCTCGGATAATCCGCCGTAGGGTTTCTTGGGTGATCGGCGCATTCTCCGGCTGAATGGCTGCGCGTAGCGCTTCGTTAATCAGCGTTTGATAACCTTTTCCTTCCGCTTCAGCCTTCGTGCGGAAAGCTTCAATGATGTCGTCGTCCAGGAAAATCGTGATTCCGGTTTTCCCAGGCGAAGGAATCACTGGGCCGCGTCGGCCTTTGCTGAAATCGTATTCGTCACGCATAAGCTTCACACTCTTTTGGGCTGGTCTTTCGGGCCGAAATTAGGCGCGTCCGATCCCCACGCGGCGCATGTACAACGACCAGGATTCGTCCCAATGATCCATGCCCAGCGTTACCAAGCGCTGTTCGCCTTCCGCGTGAGCGAAGCTGACACCGTACTTGCGAAGATTCGCGGCTGCTTTTGAGGATCGAACTCGATGTCCATTCCGTCAGTATGCATATCATGTATGTATGTTCAACCTGAACACTATGGGTGGCGGATGACTCTCTGGGGAAATGAGGCAAAATCTTACGTCTTATTGACAAAATAACTCGATGTTTTCCCTTACGCTCTTGGAGTCGAACGATGGATCGTTGATTCTAAGTCGCCAGATCGAGCTTTGGGGCGTTATCGTTTATGGGGCTGTGCGGCAATACGGGGCTGGAGCCGCGATCACTGTCGGTTTGCCGCTTTTAGGGGTATTGGCAGAGCCATAGCGTGATCTCTAGCGCCGTTATTACCACAGCCGAAAACCTGATTGAACGGTCTCGTCTTGGCGCGCGTTGCTGATCACAGCACTGTCTACCGTTCTCAAGAACGCCTCCTTTGACGAAGTCGCTTCCTCTAGCAGGTTGCGGTGGTACAAAGAAATAAATAAGGCTACGGAGTAGGCTTGGCAGTTAATTGAACGGTCCGGGTTGAACTCAATATCTGTAAATGCCGAGTAATCCAGAAGCTGCTGTGTTAGATCTGGCTTCTTCTTAAGGGCATTGATGTAGAGCCAATCATAGAATGCTGTCTGCGGCTCTAGACCCCATTCAACGCCAAAGAAACGGAATCCTGTAAGGCGACCTGACGAGCGTAGGCGGTCGTCTCTCTTTGCCTCTCTTGATGTTTTTTCAAAGATGTCCGAGTAAGGGCCACCTTTCTCGAATACCTTACTACCTTGAAAGGCACATTCAACGCTGAACGTTCTGATGTGCTTGATTGTGGTGAAGGTCAAGTTGAAGGCACTTAGCGCAACTCCTAGGGGGTCACGCGACTTGCTTGACACTTCCAGCACCTTGCAAATGCCAGGGAGCTTAGCGGCAGCTGCATGCAGCGAATCAACAGACTTCTGCTTTTGAGTGACAGCCATGCCGGGGAACCACTGAAACTCGACGTATCTGGTTCGAACTAGCACTGCCCCTTCAGTGACGGGGATGAAGATCGGTCTTTGAGCCATCGGCGTTCTGTTCTACTGATGCACCAGCCGCGCATATTTGCGGGTCGCGAACACTCCCTTGTTATTCGGGTGTACATAAGTCTTCCTGTCTCCGAGGTGCGGTGTGTAAGCGTCTCGCGTTTTGTTGGTCTCAAAGACCACGCCAATAATGTAATGTGGTTCTATAACGTCAAACACTAGAACTTCAGCTTGTACATCGGTGGGATCACACAGCTTGAGCTTCTGCTCGTCACGCGAAGCCAGTCCGTCAATTTCATCAAACATACCCGAGAATGCTTGAGGAGTCATCAGCGAGGCAATAGGCTGGTTGCTGATACGTCCGTCAGCGGCATTATGCCGACAAAACGCGCAAGTCTTCGTCCACAGTATTGACGGATCTAGCACCAGGATCGCCCAATAAATGCCCTCGTTTTCCATGCGGTACTTCCAGAGCATCCGACAGTTTGGAAAGGCAATCGACAACGAAGTGCTGCTACGGTGTCCATCTAGCCGTAGTTGATCATTGATCTGTGGCGTAATGCCGATCTCATGAACCCGACCAATGGGGTATAAGCCATACTTCATGATTAACGGTAAATTCGGAGCACGTGTAAAGTGCATGAGGTAAGGAATTTTCCGCTCATTTGTGAATGCCTGAATTGCCTGCTTTGGCATGTTGCCCCCCTTTGAATGCGCTGCTTGCCTTCTGCCGATTGCTACTTTTTCAGGCTGCCGCTTACAAACCCTGAAGCTGGTACGTTTTGCAGCTAATTCACAAAACATTCAATTAACGTAGCTATAGCGTAGCGATTTTTAGATTTTCTATATTAACTGCGTTTATTTTTCATCCCATACAGATTTTGCAAATTTCTCTAGCAAAACTTTGCTTGGATGATTGGCTAGGGATACTAATTTATTAGCAAGAGCAATTGGTACAATTGCATCATCATACATATCACACTTTAATTTCTGGACATTAGTTAACACGATTTCTAAATTCACATAGTCTTCTTTTCTTGGGTTAAGAATAGAATTCTTATCCGGTACTGGCACTGTCAACACCAGTATCTGACCATCTAAAGAATGAAATATCACTTTACCACTGTAGTACGACGTGCTGCCATAGTGCATTTTGGAGGAATCACCTGGAATAATATATTTATAGATGTAGCTGTTGCTAAGCAGAATATATTTTCCAAATTCCAGTATAGGTGAACCTTTCTGCGACGAAGCGATTTCTTGCGCATGCTCGACAAAAGCACCGCTTTTTTCAAGACCGGCAAGAAAAATATTATTATTCTGCTTAAGGTAATTACATAAATCCCGCATTGGACGATTCATGTTCGCTGTCTGGCCTGAGAAGCTTAAAGGGCCATCCGCAATGAATAGAAACTCATTTAGCAACCTAGCCTGGTACTTGAAGATAAATCGAATGAAGTGGACGAGGATCAATTGTTCAATTAAGCGGGTGAGATATCCAAGCATTCCACTTGCACCGTGCTCCTCATCAACTACTTCATGAAGACGAAAAACGTCAGTCAAATATACCTTGCCATCAGCCGAGTCGAAGGTATAGTCCCTCTTCATGGAAGCTCGGTTCAGAACAAATTCACCTGTTCCGACTTCGAGGTTAGGGTTGCTTGCGAGTGAGTAAAATTCCAGTGGACTATTGCAATACTCTTCAAAGATGAACCACTTCAATGTTTCCATGAAAGTCGATCGATCTCTTTCTTTCATGAAGAAGTCATAGATAGCCTTTCGAATGGAATCTTTTAGTGACGATTCCGAATGAGCCACGATATTCTTGATTGGCATGGCAAGCTTGAATCGCTGAAGGTTATGCAGTTTTTGCATATCTTCCGGACAAATAAAGGTTTTTTCCGACAAGCGCTCCAAGTCCTCTACATTGAAAAGAACGGCTCCGAACTGAAAGAAGGCGAACTGGGCGCTTGGGAAATTCTTTTTAACCTCAACGATCGTATACCCCCCATCAACAGCAAGGATGTGCTTTATAGGGTTGTCAATGTTAGAGTCGAGCGTCTCGAAGCATTGTGTATCGACCGTTTCAATGTCGGACGCTTCTTTCGGAAAAGAGCATTTGCTAATGAAGTCTTTGATGTAAGGATCATTAATGATGTGAGTATGATTAATCTTTGCAGCCCACTCATTTGGCTTGTGACTTCTACTGGTGGTGCCCATGATCACACTTCCTTGTTAGCAGAAAATCGATCAATTTGCACTGGAACGACAAAGGGGTTTGTGTAGGTCTTCATACGAACGAAGCCCTTGTCATTTCCTGAACTGAATTTCAAAAGTGACGCGATAAAATCAGAGAAGTCGTAGTATTTTCTTAGCTCCTTTAATTCATCTTCGTTATTCAGATGCGCAATGAACCAGTTCTGGGTATTCTTGAGAATATTTGAGCTAATAGAGCTGACTTCCTGGGTGGCGTAAATCATGCCCAAGTGAAGTTTTGCCCCCTCCTTAGCCAAGCGGTTATATATCTGACTAAGGTCTCTATCTTCTTTCTTGGGAAAAAGGTTATGGGCTTCTTCAAAATAAAACTGGATAAAGTTGTTTGGTTGATTTTTAACAAACCGCCCCATCGATTCGGCAAATACTGATTGGCATATTCTCTCTGAAAATATCGTTTGTACAGTCGGTGAGCCTTGAGAAAGGTCCACAATGACGATCTTGCCTTGCCTTAGTAGCTTCGGTATCTCGACCTCAAAGGAGTCCTCAGCAACATGTGTATGAAGATCATGCAGCTCTTTTACGCGAATCTTTTTGTATCCGCTTACAGATTGGCTTTCTCCAGGTTTTTTAAAGCCAGTTAAAAACGCAAGAAGTGCCTTCAAATCATCATCGGCCCATTCGTGGCCCTTCTCTTCTTCATACTTAACAAAGTATTCGTTTTCTTCGTAATGTTTCCATACCCACTCAAACCAATTACACGCTTCTTCTAAGCTAACAGATTTACTGGGATCGATGCCGTTTTTCCCAATCTTATTGTTAATGACATCCTTACCCTGGAAACGCACTTTAAAACCAGAAGGAACTTTGAATCCGGCTTTGAATAAGCAGCACAAATAGGCAGCTTTTATCCTGTCTGCTCTCGTTCTTAGAGAAAAATCTGATAAATAATTCTCGGGAATTGTTAAATCAACGGCGATAAAATTATTGACATAGTCTCCTGTAATTCTTTTGCTTTCAAGATAACCTCTTATTAGATCAAAACCATTTTCTATTTCTTTATAGAAGTTTACCTTCATTACCCGGAAATCCGGTTTCTCGAGTACGCTGTATCGAATCACATCATCCTTGTATAGTTCGTAGATGGCTGTACCTTCATCCTGAAGATTTGGATTTGCGTATTCGCCATTAACGTCGAAAATGATTTGACCGATTGGATAAGAGGGGGCTCCTTCGTCTGAGAATGGATTCCGTCCATCTGACGTATTGGGAAGCGTCTTAACGGGGGCCTTCTTGGATATTTCAGCTGTAGCTTCAATAATTTTTTTTACAGTATTTGATTTACCGGTACGAGTCATTCCAAAGGCGGCAGTACGCTTACCCACAAAATCCTGTGGGCTGATATACACTTCCACGTCCTCAATAGAGGATTGGAAGCGTCTACTTGAGCTGTATCGGACAGCGCCAATTTTAAATTCGTTCTCATTACCTGCTACGATACTTCCATCGCGTTGATTAACAATTTTTCTCAATACTGCATCTGTGGCTTTGTAGACGCTATAGTTATTCGCAGAATAGAAGTTTTCCAGATCTGCTCCGAATTCAACTGTTTCGACTTCTGCTTCCTCCGCGTTCTTTATAATCTTTTTTTTGAGTTTGTAGAAAGCTCCAAGGACGCGGCACTGGAGACCGGAAAAACTGAATTCATAGCGGGTGAAGTCGTCAAGTTTGCTTGCACGTTCGCTTCCAGCCCTCCCGCTGATGTCTGCACCTTCCTTGTAATACTCAATCATTGAGCTGACGACATCGTTGTCAGTTGGCAGTTTCGATGGAGAGAGCGCGCGAAGAAGAATGGCTTCGTCCACACCATCTTCACCGTTGTAGAAGGCAAGTAGGAATGTGCCTTGTGGAATACCTTTTACGCGGTGCTTCCAAGCATCCGAAACTAGAATCTGAGCATTTTCGTAGTCTAAATAGAAAGGTCGACCAACGAATAGTTCATCTTTACGTCCTTCTTTGAAAATATTTACATTCAGTATGTCTCTAAGCTTCTGCTCTAACACGCTCGTCTCCTGCGTTAGCCGTTATTTCTAGTTTTGAATCAAATCCAGGTTCTTCGAAGCGAATAATCGAGCCGTGAGCGTAGCCTTTGTTCGCTTCAATCGAGATCCAGCGGCGTTTGAGTTTTTCAGCGCAATAGCCTGTCGTATTGCTGCCAGCGAAAGGGTCTAAGATCAAATCATTCTCATCAGTGAGAAACTCAGTAAAGAAGTTGATCAGTCCTCCATGCATTCGCGCCGGATGAGGGGCAATATTTTCTTGTCGGCATCTTTTGAAGTAGTAATTGTTAGATGTGCTATTGGAAAAGCTGAGGACATTATGAGGAAGTCGAGCATCGCGATTTTGTTCGATATCTTCTAACTCGAATAAATTGTGAGCGATACTACCCCCGTTATCTTTGGCAAATGCGGTTGGGCTAATGCTATGCTCAGAAGGACGCCTCCCAGCGTTAAATGTTTGCCTATCAATGAGTTGCTCCATACGTCTGGAGTAGGGACGGAGCACTTTTGAGTTATCGGCTTTTGGAAAATCGTTCTTCGCGATCCACCAGACATGGGTATAACTGTCCACGGTGCGATATCGGTTTACCGTCACCCATTGGGCGGGTGAAGGAAGGCGAGAAGGGTTGTAACAGATGAATTCCTGAATCAAACGCAAGTTTGCAGCTGGATGCCTGACGAGCCCAAAGAGACATTCGAGATGTAATAGCGACTGAACTGGTCGGCCAGGCTCCCAGGCGTTTCCAATTTCGATTACGAGGGAGCCGTCATCGGTGAGAAGGTTGGAGAAAACAGGAGCAAGTTCAACGAACCAATTGTAGTAATCCTCTCCCTGGAGGTTCCCGTATCGCTTTTTTTTGTTAAGAGGAAATGGCGGAGACGTGATAATTAAATTAAATTTATTCTTGTAATACCTTAGCAAATAGCTCTTAGAAATCTTTACTGAATCCCCAACAAGTAATTTTCCGTATCTGGTTTTATACAACTCCACTTTCATTATTTTTGTTTTTTTACCTATATCTTAATGAGCTAATTTAAGTTATTAATAATATGGCTGCACTATCTTCCATTCACGGCCAACATGCAGTAGGCACCTTAAGTAGTGCAACTTATAATGCCAACAATAATAACTAATTGAGGAGGTTCTATAACGTTTTTTTTAAGGGCTCACTTGTGATTTGATTTTTGTAAGGCGGGTTTCGATTTCTAGATCTAACACAACACGACGTGAAGTTTAGTAAGTAAACCTACTTACCAGAATACTGGCAACGGGGATTTCTTGTAAGCCTTGGCGGATTTTTTTGTCAGCCTAGGCTTACACGATTCTTGAAAAATATTTAGCCCTGGCTGGCTAATCCCTTCCCGCTTGCCAGCGCTCTTCCGGCGATTATCCAGCCTCGTTTAGTTTTTTCCTGGTCTCCTCGATCTCGGGGTTGATTTACCCGCGCTCCGGGCATGTCTCACCGAATGCAATCCAAAAATTTATATTCTGGCCACACCTTTTCTATAGCCTCGAAGTGTTCTTCCGTCAGCTTTTTCCCTTCCTTGTTGGCCAAACTCTGCCATCGAAAACAATCTATCCCGTTTCTTAGCTCCAGATCTCGATATGTGAAGCAGGAAAGACGAGCCGCTTCAATGAAGCCCACATTTTGAATTCCCCGGTTAAGACTCAGTTGACGCTAGGCAAGAAAAAAGGGCCATACCGAAGTATGGCCCTTTGAATTGTTGGCTGGGGGACCTGGATTCGAACCAGGGTTGACGGAGTCAGAGTCCGTAGTCCTACCGCTAGACGATCCCCCAGTAAGTAAAGCACGCCGGGGAAACCGGCGCGCCTTGCATTAACGCTTGGAGTACTGCGGACGGCGTCTTGCTTTGTGCAGGCCGACTTTCTTACGTTCGACTTCGCGCGCGTCGCGGGTGACGTAGCCGGCTCTGCGCAGCGGCTGGCGCAGGGTTTCGTCGAAGCTCATGAGCGCACGGGTCAAGCCATGGCGGATGGCTCCGGCCTGGCCGGTGGGACCGCCGCCTGCAACCTTGACGAATACGTCGATCTTTTCCATCAGAGCGACGAGTTCGAGCGGCTGGCGCACGACCATCTGGTCGGTTTTTCTGCCGAAGTACTCTTCCAGCTGTTTGTCGTTAACGACAATACGACCGGTTCCGGATTTTGCGTAGACGCGTGCGACCGCGCTTTTGCGGCGACCTGTTCCGTAATACTGCGCTTGTGCCATGGTTGATTCAGCTTCTTAAATTAGATTTCCAACAATTTGGGCTGTTGAGCCTGGTGATTGTGCGTGGGCCCTGCATAGACTTTCAGCTTGCTGAACATGGCGCGGCCCAAAGGATTGCGGGGCAACATGCCTTTTACGGCGGTCTGGATGATGCGCTCCGGATGGGTTCCGCGCAGCTTGCCCAGGGCCACGGACTTCATGTTGCCGATGTAACCGGTGTGCTTGTAATAGATCTTGTCTTGCTCTTTATTGCCGGTAACACGCACTTTTTCCGCGTTGACGACGATGATGTAGTCGCCGGTGTCGACATGAGGCGTGTATTCCGCTTTGTGTTTGCCGCGCAGACGACGCGCGATCTCCGTCGAAAGGCGCCCCAGCGTCTTTCCTTCCGCGTCGATGACGTACCAGTCGCGTTTTACTTCGGCCGGTTTTGCGCTAAAGGTCTTCATTACTGCACGCTCCAAACTCTGGCGTTGTTCGAAAAAGCGGGTATGGTACCCGACAACACATTATAAAACAAGCGATCGCTGAATGGCGGACCGATCGTCTTCTCCATACTCGGCGGCGGTACGCTGGACGTATTCGGGAACCAGCCACTTGAGTTTGTGCAGGATCGCGGCCTCGTCGAAAGACCGGCAAGCCTCGGCCAGTTCGATCACGGCTTTCTTGGCCATCCGATAGTCGACGGTCAGGGGATGGGCCAGCAAGAGCTTGCTGTGCTCGGTCGGCGTGGGTCCCTCGTGGTCGTTGAACAATTCCTCGCTGATTTTTTCGCCGGGCCGGAGTCCGACATATTCGATCCGGATATCCTGTCCGGGGCGTTTGCCGCTCAAGCGGATCATCTGTTCGGCCAGGTAGCTGATCTTGACCGGGTCGCCCATGTCCAGCACGAAGACTTCTCCGCCCTTGCCGATGGTCGCGGCCTGCATGATCAATTGGCAGGCCTCGGGTATCGTCATGAAATAGCGGGTGACATCGGGATGAGTCACGGTGACTGGTCCGCCGGCCCTGATTTGCTCGCGGAACAGAGGCACCACGCTGCCCGCGGAATCCAGCACATTCCCGAAACGGACGTTGATGAAACGAGTCCCGGCGACGCCGTTCATGCTCTGCACCAAGACTTCCGCCGCCCGCTTGGTCGCTCCCATGACGTTTTCGGGGGCTACGGCCTTGTCGGTGGAGATCAGCACGAATTCGTCGACACCGCCCGCGATTGCCGCTTCCGCCACCGTATAAGTGCCCAGAACATTATTTTGAACTGCCTGGCGAACCTGATATTCCAGCAACGGGACGTGCTTGTACGCCGCCGCATGGAAGATGACTTCCGGCCGATATTGAGAAATCACCTGCTCGACGGCGAGCTTGTCGGTGACATCGCCGAGTATCGCGGACAGGCGCAATCCGGGGAAGCTGCGCCTCAACGCCCGTTCGATCTGGTACAGATTGAATTCGCAGCGCTCGAAAACGATCAGCTCGGCAACGGAAAATTGTGCGATTTGCTTGCAGAGCTCCGAGCCGATCGAGCCGCCTCCGCCGGTAACCAGAACCCGCTTTCCGCCGAGATGGGCCTGAATGCCCTGCCGGTCGAGCCTGATCGGCGCCCGTCCGAGCAAATCCTCGATGGAGACTTCGCGCAGGTGCCCCGACATTTGGCCCGACAGCATTTCCTGCATCGACGGCAAGGTCAGAAATGGGACGCCGGTTCCTTCGCAAATTTCGACGAGACGCCGCATCTCCTTGTCCGTGGCGGATGGCACCGCGATCAGAATCGTCTCGATCTCCAATTTCTCGACGAGCCGCGGAATCTGTTCGCAACGTCCCCTCACTCTCACGCCGTGAATCTCGCTTCCTTTCTTCTTCGGATCGTCATCCACGAACGCGATCGGGGCGAACTCGGTCCCGGCGGCGCGAAGCAGGTCCCTCACCAGCATTTCGCCGGCCTTGCCCGCACCGACGATCAGCGCGCGCCGCCCGGCCGACATCGGCGCGCCGCGATCTTTCCAGATGCGGTAGATCAGCCGCGGCGTGGACAACAGAAATAGCAGCAGCACCGCATAGAGCGGAATGACGGAACGGGGCACGCCTTCCAGCCGATTGACGGAAAACAGGATGATGGCGATCGTGGCAATCCCGAGGCAAGACGCCTTGGCGATACGGACCAGGTCGGGAATGGACGCGAACCGCCAGATGCCGCGATACAGTCCCAAGCGGCGGAAAAACACGGCTTGGACGACGAGGACCAGGGGCAGCCAGTGCAGCGAAGTCCGCGTTTCGAGTTCGGGCGGCAACGACAAATTGAACCGCAGCCAATAAGCGCCGAGCCAGGCGAGCGCCACCATGATCAAATCATGAATGAATATGATCGTTCCCGAGCGCATTTTCGAAAGCATGTCCTGCATCGCTTATCCCCCCTGTTTTCCTGCCTCCAGCCATAGCGCCAAGCCTATCAAAGGCGCATAGGCGCACGCCAGAAAGACCGGCTCCAGCTGCGGCCAGCGCACCGCCGCGAAGGCCCAAGGCAATAACCAGCACAGATTGATGGCCAAGACCGACAGGCTGACCCGCTTGTGACTGGCCCAGCGCCGCGCCGCAAGCTGGTACGCATGGCTGCGGTGCGCCTCGTACCAGCGCTGCCCGCTGAGCATACGCCTCACCAGCGTCACGCTCGCATCGACGAAAAACACGCCGAACAGAATCAGCCAGACAGCCAGGGACAGCGTACCTTCGACGGAGGTACGCAGCGCGAAAACGGCCAGAACGAACCCGACGAACGCGCTCCCAACATCCCCCATGAAGATTTTCGCGGGAGGCCAGTTCCAACATAAGAAGCCGCCCGCCGCTGCCGCCAGGGCTAACAATAAAACATTTGCATCCCCAGGGAACAGCGGCGACTGATAGGCCAGAAGCCCATACGCGGATATCGCCACCGAAACAACCTCGATTCCCGCAATGCCGTCTATGCCATCCATGAAGTTGAACAGGTTCAACAGCCAGACCGCCAGCAAACCGGCGAGAACGGGGCCGAGCCAGCCCAATTCGTAAATTTCGGCGGCGAACCGGATCGATTCGAAGCCGCCCAGCCAATAAAGCGCCCAGCCGGCGCAAGCGATCTGCACGATCAGGCGCCATCTTGCGGGTACGTGTCCGTGATCGTCCCAAAAACCGATGGCAGCTATCGGCAGTGCCCCGAGCACGAGCATAAAAAGCTCGAATGAGATTTGTCCCAGCCAGTGGAGACCGGCCGCGACGAGCGTGAAAGACAGCACGACCGCCAAACCGCCGCCGCGGGGCGTCGGCACCTGGTGGGAACTGCGGGCATTGGGCAGATCCAGCAAGCGTTTGGTCGCGTAGCCGCGCACCGCTCCCGTCAGGATGCCGGAAACCAGCAGCACGGAAATGACCAAAAACCCTAACGAAAAAAGACTCATCAGTTATTTTGCTGCGCCGCTCGGCAGCCGAAAGAAAACCGGCACGAATTCTTTTGAACTATTTCTTGGTTTGTTCGCCGCCCGGATAGGCCAATCGATAAAATGCGGCGGTATCCGGCAATTGGAAGGACAGTTCATTATAGCCGGGTATGAGGACATAGGTTTTGACCGCCGAACGGTAGGGTCCGATAGCGCTGGTCGCGGCCTGTAATGCCAGCATGTGCGACCTCGGGGAAAACAGCTTGACGGTGATCAGGCCTTTATGCTGGATCAATTGAGGCGCGAAGGGCGCCGCCAAAGGTTCGCCGATGAAAACGCCCTCCCCCGGCCGGGCGACGCTTTTCCAATAGGCTTCGAGTACCGTATCGCCTTCCAGATAGTGCCACATAGCCACGGCCGGATGAGGAAACTTGCTCAGGATATTGCAGGGTTCCGTCACCGTGCCGTAGCTCGCCGTAGCCCCCGCTTCCAGCCAACGCACGCTGCTCATCTGGGCATTCTCGGTCAGCCTCCCGCCGAACGAGGTCAGGTGATCCGCCATCGCCCCGGGCACGAAACCCAAGGTGTCGAGATCCGGCACCTTCGCCAGTCCGGTAAAGTAGAACAGCACATCCTGCTTGCCGCTGATGAAGTCCGCTTCAACCCGATGCAGCCGGATCGCCGCGCCGAGCATATCGACCGTCTTGTCGAACGTGACAGCCCGAACGCTTCGGTGCTTGTCGGAGGTGTTCAGCAAGTAACCGGTACCGGCCGGATAGGTCCGGTCGGAGGCGATGCCGCGATCGATCAGTTTGCGGACATCCTGGACCGTGCGCCCGGCCAGCATCATCGCGGGCCGAATGCCGTGATCGGTATAGGGCGCGCGGCTGGTGGAATGAAAGTATCCGCTGGGCTTGGTTTCGGCGCATTTGCTCGAACAATAGGCTTGGTCGAAACCTAGCGCGAAAGCGGAGGTGATCGACATGCAATCGACCCTGAACGGCGCCATCCATGCGAGCGCATACGCTTGAACCCCCGGCGGCGTCCGACTGTCCACCGCCTGCTTGACGGATTCGAACTGGGCGCGCGGCAGGTTGTCGGTACCCGGCGGAAAACTCACCCGTATCATGTTCTCCTCGGGTATGCCTCGCCGTTTTTGGTAGTAATTGCCGATGGCGACGCTCGACGGGTCGGCCTCGTTCACGATGACCGCCAACTCCGCCGGCCCTAGCGACCTCCGCGAAAACAGCAGCCGATCGATACTCTCTTCGGCCTTTGCAACCTGAAATACGGCGGCAAAGACTGCGAAAAGGATCGGCAGGAAAACCGACCTAATCCGATACTTCACGGGTCAACCTCACTCCAGAACTTCCCGCAAGTACCGAAACAGCAAGCGAGCAGACTTGGGGGCAGCCGCCGCATCGCGCTCCCGGCGCGCGTCTCGGGACAGCTGCCGCAACTTCTGCCGGTCGGCTCCCGGATGGGCTGCCAAGAATTCGTTAATCGCGGCATCGCCTTCGGCTATCATGCGATCGCGCCAACGCTCGATGACATGCTGCCGATGCACCGCTTCAGCGCTCTCGTTCCTGAGGGCCGCGAGCCCTGCGCGAATGGGTTCAGCGTCGATATGGCGCAGCACTTTGCCGATATATTTGCGCTGCCGCTTGAGGGCGCCGCGCTCGGTGATGGACTGTCCGAGCCGCACCGCTTCCATCAGCTCTACAGGCAAGTCCAGCCGCTCGAGCTGTTCGCGGGATAAGCCGATCAACTCTTCTCCAAGATCCTGCAAGGCTGCGCTTTCGCGCTTCAACTGCGATTTACTGATTCGCTCCGGATACTCATCCGGCGAAATTTCGGGATCTTCCGTCCACGTCATGAGAAAGCGACTACAAAAAGGCCAGATAACGGCACTGAATTTTCGGCCTACTATACCACTCGTCCCACCAAAACGGTGGTGACGGCCGATTGAGCAATCAATCGGCACAGATGGATCTAAATGAAAAGAGAGAGTACGCTACCCGACAGAAAAAGTATGTTTCTCAAACAACGCCACATGGAAGGCCATCCGAACGCAGATCCGGAATATGGCATCAACACCTCGACTTATGACTGGTCGGTGCGCGTTTTCCGGCAGATCAAGAAGCTGCTCAAGGTCCGCATCACCTTGCACGGCAGCCCGGAGATCATTGATCGCGGCCATATCTTCCTTTTCAACCATTTCGCCCGATTCGAGACCTTCATCCCCCAATACCTGATGTACGAGGCCAGAAAGGTCTACTGCTGCTCGGTGGCCTCGGCGGAATTCTTCGAGCAGGAAGACAGTGTCCTGGCGGGATTCCTGCGCGACGTCGGCGTCATCCCGAACAACTACCCGAGACTCCTGCCCTGGCTCGCCGAACAAATCCTGCTCGGCCGCAAGGTCGTCATCTTTCCCGAAGGGGGCATGGTGAAGGACCGCCGGGTTCTCGACAAAAGAGGCCGCTACAGCATTTACTCCCGAGTCAGCATGGATAGGCGCAAACACCATACCGGGGCCGCCGTTCTGGCGATGGGTCTTGAAATCTTCAAAATGGCCGTGCGCCGCGCCGAGCGCCAAGGGCAGCAGGACAGTCTGACGTCATGGGCCGAGGCGCTCGGGATGGAGAGCCGCGAAGCCCTGCTGGCCGCCGCGCACCAACCCACCATCGTGGTTCCGGCGAACATTACCTTCTATCCCATACGCATCAACGAACATATTTTGAGCAGCGCCGCCGAACTGCTGAGCCGCGGGCTGAGCCGGCGGGCTGCGGAAGAAATCCTGATCGAGGGGAATATCCTGCTGCGCAACACCGATATGGATATCCAGTTCGGACATCCGATTATCGCGTCGGAGTCCTGGCACCACTGGGAAACCTGGCTGGCAAAATGGGTAGCGCCGCGCATCGGGACAATCGACGATGTCTTCGCCATCACCCGGAAACCCGCCAATACGAAAGAGCGACTCCTGGCCGGCCGGCTGCGCCAGCGTGCCCAGATCGTGCGCAACAAATATATGCGCGAGATGTATCAGGCGGTGACGGTGAATCTCAGCCACCTCGCCTCGACACTGATTTTGTATCGCGCAAGACGTAACCGGATCGAGATCGACCGGGCCGAATTTTTCCGCAGCCTGTATTTGGCCATCAAATACACCCAGCGATTGCCGCACGTACATCTTCACCGCAGCCTGCAAGACCCCGAGGAATATCGAAACCTGCTGGAAGGCGAACATTCCGGTCTGCAAGAATTGATCGATACCGCGAAAGCCAGCGGGCTGATCGAAGTTCATCCGGATCGTTATCGGTTGCTGCCCAAGCTGCTTCATGAACACGAATTCGATGAAATTCGCATCGAAAACGTAATCTCGGTTTATGCCAACGAGATCGAACCCATTTCCGGCATTACGGAGGCAGTCAAGCGCGCCCTATCGGTGGAAAAGAAGCTAAGCGCTCTCGAACTGGCAAATCTTCAGTTCGACGATGAGGTCAGGTCATGGCGTTGGGATTCGAAACACTATGCCAAACACGCTCCAAGTTTGACGTCTCCTGCGATAACCGCGGCCGCGAGCCCTCGCCCCTTCTTTCTGAAGGCGCGATCGAGCAATGGTGCCGGCGTGATTCTGATCCACGAACTTTTGTCTTCGCCGGCCGAAATGCGCGACTTCGGCGAACGCTTGGCCGATCTCGGTTTTCACGCCCTCGGCGTCCGTTTGAAAGGCCACGGAACTTCGCCCTACGACCTCAAAGACCGACGCTGGGAGGACTGGCTCGAATCCTTGCGCCGCGGGTACGAGATCATGAAGGCTTATGCGTCTCACATTTACATCGTCGGCACCGGAATCGGCGGTCTGTTGGCGCTGCAACTGGCCAGCGAACAGCCTGAGCGCTTGGCAGGGATAGCCGCGATTTCGCCGCCCTTCAAGTTCAGCGCGTCGGGCCCCATGGCTCCGCTGCTCCGCAGCCCAAACATTCTGGTTCGCTGGATGTCTCGGCGAAACAGCCGGCCGTTCGTGGAAAGAACGCCGGAATATCCGCAATACGCCTATCGGGAAGTGCCTCTGCGTACGCTCTACGAACTGCGCCGCTTAATCCAGGAACTGGAGGAAAGTCTCGCGGACGTGCAGTGTCCGGTATTATTGGTACAGGCCGATCACGATCCGATTCTCGATCCGGAAAGCGCGCGGATGATCTATAAGGCCCTGAGCTCGAAGAACAGGATTCTCCGGTCCGTGCATGCCGATCGCCACAATATGCTCGCGGAGGATATTGGTGGTATAAGGGACATCGTGATTCGCTTTTTGACCAGGGACGCCCCGGCGGGTTGAGTCGAACCCGTTCAAGTGATTTATCGTGCAGCGGAGAGCGCCATGCGAAACCTTCAAAGCACCTTGTCGCAATACGTCATGGAAAAGCCCTGGTTGAAGAGCTATCCGCCGGGCGTCCCGGAAACCGTCGGCGAACCGCAATACTCTTCGCTGGCGCATTTTTTCGAAGAAATGGCCGCCCGCTATCGGGAACGGCCGGCACTTTCCAATTTGGGGCGGACTCTTTGCTATGCCGAACTCGAGGAGCTGAGCCGGCATTTCGCCAGTTTCCTGAACCGACGCCTAGGCCTGGAACGAGGTGAACGGATCGCCATCATGCTGCCGAATGTCTCGCAGCAACCCGTTGCCTTATGGGGCGCGCTGCGCGCCGGGCTGATCGTCGTCAACACGAATCCCCTCTACTCCGCCCGCGAATTGGAACATCAACTCCAAGACTCGGGGGCAGCAGCCCTGGTGATGCTCGAGAATTTCGTCCCGGCGGTAGCGGCTGCGCTTCCAAGATTAAAGCTCAAGGCGATCATCATTTCCGGACTCGGCGACCTGCTGCGGTTTCCCCGCTCCTATCTGATCAACTGGTACGTGCGCCTGTTCAAAACGGGAAACCCCGGCACCCACATCAGCGAGGCCGTCTCCTTCAATACGGCCCTGCAGGAAGGCAGCCGGCTTTCTTTCGAAAGGCATGATCTGAAACTGGAAGACGTCGCCTTTCTCCAATACACCGGAGGCACCACCGGCATCGCCAAAGGGGCCATGCTGACGCACCGCAATCTGCTGGCGAACGTGGAGCAGTGCACTCAGTGGATTGTCGGCGGACTTCCCCCGGAACGAGCCATGGTCAAAGGCGAGGAAGTCGTGATCACCGCGCTGCCGCTCTACCACATCTTTGCCCTGACCGTGGATTTGCTGTGCTTCACCGAACTGGGTGGGTTGAACTATCTCATTACCAATCCGCGAGACCTGCAAGGTCTCATTAAAATGCTCGGCAAGGTGCATTTCAGCGTCATAACCGGCGTCAACACGCTCTTCAAGGGATTGCTCAACACGCCCGGCTTCGACGAACTGGATTTCAGCTCGCTCAAGTTCGTCATCAGCGGCGGCATGCCGACCGAGGAGGCCGTGGCGAACCGCTGGCAGCAAGTGACCGGCTGCCCGATCACCGAAGGTTATGGCTTGACCGAAACCTCTCCCGTGGTTGCCGTCAATCCGCCCGGATTGACGGAATTCAACGGCAGCATCGGGCTTCCCGTGCCATCCACCGAATGCAGCGTTCGGGACGACGACGGACGTCCGCTGCCGGTCGGGACGTCGGGCGAACTGTACGTGCGCGGACCGCAGGTCATGAAGGGTTATTGGAACAGCCCGGACGAAACCGACAACGTCATGACGCCGGACGGGTGGCTGCGTACCGGGGACATCGCCCGGATGGACGAAAACGGATTCTTCTATATCGTGGACCGCAAGAAGGACATGATTCTCGTCTCGGGCTTCAACGTTTATCCCAACGAACTCGAGGCCGTCTTAAGTACCCACCCGGCTGTTCGGGAGTGTGCCGCGATAGGCGTGCCGGACGACAAGACCGGAGAAACGGTCAAGGTTTTCATCGTGCGCAAGGACGAGAGCCTGGATGCGGACACCGTCCGCCGCTACTGCCGTATGAACTTGGCGGCCTACAAGGTGCCTAAGTATATAGAATTCCACGACGAACTCCCGAAGAGCGCCGTAGGCAAGATTCTTCGCCGCGAGTTGCGGAAACTGACTTAACAATACGACACGCAGCACGTTCCTTTAATTCCCGCTGCGTCGAAGAATTTCGGATGACACGGCCGATTTAGGCGGCCACAGGCGACACGCCGCCATTTCTGTATTTAATTGTTGTTTCCGTTTCGGAGATCGAGCGATCTCCTGTCCTTTGTGGCGTTTCCTGTCAGGAGGCAGACCATGAAAAACGTTGTCATCGCCGGCTACTGCCGCTCGCCGTTTACCCCGGCCAAGAAAGGGCAGCTCAGCGGCATCCGCCCCGACGAATTGGCCGCGCAAGTGGTGAAAGCCTTGTTGCGCAAAACCGGCGCCAAACCCGAAGACATCGAGGATTTGATCCTCGGCTGCGCCTTTCCGGAAGCCGAGCAAGGCTTCAATTTGGGCCGTCTCGTGGTATTCCTGGCCGGTCTCCCGCAGTCGGTCGCAGGCACCACCATCAACCGGTTCTGCGGCTCGTCCATGCAGGCCATACACCAGGCGGCGGGAGCCATTCAACTGAATGCCGGCGAGGCGTTCATCTGCGCCGGCGTCGAATCCATGAGCCGGGTGCCGATGACGGGCTTCAATCCGATGCCTCACCCCAAGCTTTACCAGGAATATCCGCAAGCCTACATGAGCATGGGGGAAACCGCGGAAAACCTGGTCGAGCGGTACGGCATCAGCCGCGCCGACCAGGAGCGCTTCGCCTTCGACAGCCAGCGCAAAACGCGGGAAGCCAAAGCCGCAGGCCAATTCGGCGACGAACTGATCCCCATCGAAACACCCAACGGCACCGTAACTGAGGACGGCTGCCCACGTCCCGAAACCACTCCGGAGGGCTTGGCCGGTCTTAGACCGGCCTTCAGGGAGAACGGCGTGGTCACGGCCGGAACCTCTTCGCCCCTCACCGACGGCGCCGCCGCAGTCCTGGTCTGCTCCGAGGGTTACGCGGAACGCCACGGACTCGAACCCCTGGCGCGCGTCAAGAGCATCGCGGTGGCCGGCTGCGCCCCAGAGATCATGGGCATAGGTCCGGTCGCCGCGACCCGCAAGGCGCTGCAACGCGCAGGGCTCGCTCTCGAGGACATCGACATCATCGAATTGAACGAGGCTTTTGCGGTCCAGGCGCTGGCGTGCATCCGTGAACTCGGCATCGACGAGAGCAAGCTCAATCTCCACGGTGGCGCCATCGCCCTGGGCCATCCGCTGGGCGCGAGCGGAGCCCGCATCACCGGAAAAGCGGCGGCGCTGCTGAAAAAGGAAAAGAAGCGCTACGCCCTGGCGACGCAGTGCATAGGCGGCGGACAAGGCATCGCGACGATTCTGGAAGCGGTTTGAACTTTGAAAAGGCGGGCCTCGGATGGCCCGTCTCCAAGTCAAGTGAGGCCGACATGATGAAAATAGAAAAAATGGCCGTCATCGGCGCAGGAGTCATGGGATCGGCTATCGCGGCCCAGGCCGCCAACGCCGGCGTCCCGGTTTTGTTGCTGGACATCGTGCCCGAAGGCGCAACGGATCGGAACATGGTTGCCAAGAACGCCTTGAAGAAGCTTCAGGAAACCGATCCGCCCCCGTTGATGCACCGCAAGAATCTCGCGCGGATCACGCCCGGCAACATCGAGGACGATCTCGAAAAACTCGCCGAGACCGATTGGATCGTCGAGGCGGTGATCGAGAAACCGGACATCAAGCACAAGCTCTACCGCAGCCTGGACAGCGTCCGCAAATCCGGTTCCATCGTTTCCTCGAATACCTCCACTCTCCCGCTCGCCGAGTTGACGCGGAACATGCCGGAGAATTTCCGGCGCGACTTCCTGATCACTCACTTCTTCAATCCGCCGCGCTACATGCGGCTGCTGGAGGTCGTTTACGGCCCCGAAACCCGGCCCGATGCGCTAGCCGCGCTGGTCGACTTCGGCGACCGGCGGCTCGGCAAGAGCATCGTGCATTCCAACGATACGCCCGGCTTCATCGCCAACCGCATCGGCATCTTCTGGCTGCAGCTGGGGCTCCTGGAAGCCTTGCGCCTAGGGCTCACCGTCGAGGAAGCCGACACCGTCATCAGCCGTCCGTTCGGCATCCCGAAAACCGGCATATTCGGCCTGCTCGACCTGGTCGGTCTCGATCTCGTCCCCCACATCGTTCCCGGCATGGATCGGGCGCTTCCGCCGAACGATCCGTTCCACGCCATCAGCCAAGTGCCGGAACTGGTGACGCGGATGATCGCGGAAGGCTATACCGGACGCAAAGGCAAGGGCGGGTTTTATCGCTTGAACCGGAACCGCGGCGAGCGGATCAAGGAAGCGCTGGACCTTCAAACCGGCGCGTACCGGGTCAGCACCAAACCGGAACTCGCCAGCATCGCGGCGATGAAAGCGGGCGGCTTGGCCGGGCTGCTGCAATTCCACGACAAGACCGCCGAATACGCCCGGAGCGTCATGGCCCAGACCCTGGCTTACGCCGCCGAGGTGGCACCGCACGTCGCCGACGACCTGGAATCGGTCGACCGCGCCATGCGGCTGGGCTACAACTGGCAGTACGGCCCGTTCGAACTGATCGACCGGATCGGCGACGAAAACCTGGTCCGGATGCTCGAAGCCATGGGCAAGCCCGTGCCAGATCTGCTCCGACACGACGGACCGCTTTACCAAGTCGTCGACGGGCGGCTGCACGGGCTTGCGTTCACCGGCACGGGCGGGACCAAGCCCACTCTACGAGCGGTGAACCGGCCACCCGGCGTCTTGCTGCTGGCCGACGTCAAACGGCGCAGCAAGCCTCTGACGAAGAATCCTTCGGCGAGCCTTTGGGACGTGGGCGACGGCGTCGTCTGCCTGGAATTCCAGAGCAAGATGAACACCTTCGATCCTCTGGTGCTCAAGCTGGTCCACAAGGCTGTCGACATCGTGCGGAGCGATTACCGCGCGCTGGTGATTTACAACGAAGCCGACAATTTCTCCGCCGGAGCCAATCTCGGGGTGCTGCTCTTCGGCGTCAACATCGCGCTGTGGCCGGAAGTGGAGAACATGGTCAAACAGGGCCAGGAGGCGTTCAAGGCACTCGAATACGCCCCCTTCCCCGTGGTCGGCGCGCCCTCGGGAATGGCCCTCGGCGGCGGATGCGAAATTCTGCTCCATTGCGATGCCGTCCAGGCTCATGCCGAATTGTACATGGGGCTGGTGGAAGCCGGCGTCGGCGTGATTCCCGGCTGGGGCGGCTGCAAGGAGATGCTGCTGCGCGCCTTCGCCGACAAGAAATCTCCCCAAGGCCCGATGGCGCCGGTCGCCCGCGTCTTCGAAACCGTCAGCGTCGCCACTGTGTCGAAATCGGCCCAGGAAGCGAAAGACCTTCTGTTCCTGCGCCCCACCGACGGCATCACCATGAACCGCGACCGGCTGCTGTTCGACGCCAAGGAAAAGGCGCTGGCGCTGAGCGAAAGCTACGCGCCGCCCGAGCCGCCGGTCTTTTATCTCCCCGGCCCTTCGGGCAAAGCCGCGCTGGACATGGCCATCGGCCAGTACCGGCGGCTCGGCAAGGCGACCGCCCACGACGCCGTGGTGGCTGGGGCACTGGCCGATGTGTTGACCGGTGGCGATACCGACATCAGCAAACCCTTGTCCGAAGACGATCTCTTGGCATTGGAGCGGCGCGCCTTCATGGACCTGGTCAAGCGAAAGGAAACGATCGCCCGCATGGAACACATGCTGGAAACCGGCAAGCCTTTGAGGAACTAGCCATGGCCACCTACAAAGCACCCTTGCGCGACATGCGCTTCATCTACCACGAGTTCCTGGCCGACCAGCACTTGGAGGACATGCCCGGCATGGAGGACGTGCCGCCCGAGCTGGTGGATGCGGTCCTGGAGGAAATGGCCAAGGTGGCCGAAAACATTCTGTTCCCCCTCAACCGGAGCGGCGACGAGGAAGGCTGCCGGCTCGAGAACGGCGAGGTGCACACTCCGCGCGGCTTCAAGGACGCGTATCAGCGCTACCGGGAAGGCGGCTGGCCGGGGTTGACCAGCCGTCCCGAATACGGCGGGCAGGGACTTCCGGAAACGGTCTACGTGCTGACCTCGGAAATGATGTCGGCCAGCAATCTGTCGTTCGCCATCTACACCAAGCTGACCCACGGCGCCTATCAGCTGCTGCTCAAGACCGCCTCGGAGGAGATCAAGAATCTTTATCTTCCGAACATGGTGGAAGGACGCTGGACCGGCACCATGTGCCTGACCGAGCCGCAATGCGGCACCGATCTCGGCCTGCTCCGCACCAAGGCGGTTCCGCAACCGGACGGCACCTATCGTCTCACCGGCAACAAGATTTTCATTTCGGGCGGCGAGCAGGATCTCAGCGAAAACATCATCCAGATGGTCCTGGCGCGCGCACCCGACGCCCCGCCTGGGGTCAAGGGCATAAGCCTGTTTCTGGTGCCGAAGTTCCTGGTCAACCCGGACGGCAGCCTCGGACCTCGCAACCGCATCTTCTGCACGGCCATCGAGCACAAGATGGGCATCAAGGGCTCGAGCACCTGCAGCCTCAGCCTCGAAGACGCCACCGGCTATCTGATCGGAGATCTCCATAAAGGACTCCGCGCCATGTTCGTGATGATGAACAGCGCCCGCCTCGAAGTCGGATTGCAGGGGCTGGGGCTCGGCGAAGTGGCGTATCAAAATGCCGCGGCCTATGCCAAGGAGCGCTTGCAAGGCCGCGCCCTGACCGGCCCGAAAAATCCCGAAAAGCCGGCCGATCCGCTCATCGTCCATCCGGACGTGCGGCGCATGCTCTTGACCATGCGCGCCTATACCGAAGGGATGCGGGCGATGTCGGCCTGGGTCGGCGCTCAATTGGACAAGGAAAACCGGCACCCGGACCCCGGAATCCGCCAGCAGGCGGAGGACTTCGTCGCCCTGCTGACGCCCGTGGTGAAGGCCTTCTTCACGGATCTCGGGTTCGAAACCGCCAATCTGGCCATGCAGGTATACGGCGGGCACGGCTATATTCGAGAACACGGCATCGAACAGTTCGTGCGCGATGCGCGCATCGCCCAGATCTACGAGGGCGCCAACGGCATCCAGGCCCTGGATCTGGTCGGACGCAAGCTGCCCGCGCACGCCGGACGGTACTTGCGCAGCTTCTTCCACCCGGTCCAGCGTTATCTCGACGAACGCGCCGGACAAGCTCAACTGGCCTTCGTCACCGAACCGCTGGCCAAGGCGTTCAGCCGGCTGCAACGCGCGACGGCCTTCATCGCCGAGCGCAGTCTCGCCGATCCCAACGAGGCCGGTGCCGCGGCCTACGACTACCTGCATCTGTTCGGCTTGACCACCATGGCCTATTGCTGGGCGCGCATGGCGGAAATCGCCCAGGAAAAAATCAAGGACGATACGACCGGCTTTTATCAGGCCAAGCTCGATACAGCCCGCTTCTTCATGGAGCGCATCTTGCCCAGAACCTCGGGGCTCTTTTCCGCCATTCTTTCCGGCAGCGGGAGCATCATGGATTTCAAGGACGAGGCGTTTTAGACCGAATCCGGAACCACTCCACGTCACTTTGACGATACAAACGCCCTGGAACTGTCTAAGAAAGGTTACCCTTTGGACAGTTCTAAGGCGCATGAAACGTGAATCTTTTTCCGAAATCAGGGTGTTCTGTTATGCCGGCTATCGCGGCGACGAAGAACCGCGGCGGATGTTGATCGACGACCGCAAAGTCAAGGTGGAAATCCTCAACCGCTGGACCACGCCGGAGTACCGCTACTTCAAGGTGCTCGGCGACGATTGCCACATCTACACCATCCGCCAGAACGATCGCGACAGCCGGTGGGAACTGACTTTGCTGCACTAAGTAGAAAATGCTGCCGACAGCGCCACTGTTTGTAGTTTGTAGGATGGGTAGAGCGAAGCAAAACCCATCCTACGAATAATGCTCTCGATCCGCAGCGGAGAATGGAACTCCTCAGAACTTGATGACTGCGTCGATAGCGAATAAAAGCTGATCGCTTTTCTTGCGCGCGTCGTAGTTGTCTATTCCGTCAGCCCAGTCGTATCGGACCTCAGGGCGAACCGCGACCCAGTCCAGCGGTTTCCAGTTCAAGCCAAGGGTAACGCCGTAATAGCTGGCGGGTCCGGAAGCAAGAACGGCGCAGCCGGGACACATTTGCGCAACCCGCACGCCGTCGTCATCGCGGAACCACTCGCCCCTCAATCCCACGCCCACGGTATCCGTGACATCGTAGATCAGCTGCTGCTGAATGCCGTACCACTGAGCGTCCTTGAAATTGTTCAAAGGATGCTGTTGCTCTATGCCGTGATCGTGCTGGAACACATAGTGCACGTGATTGGTGAAATTCTGCTTGAAAATGAAACTGTAGAAGGTGCGATTGTCCTTTTTGTCGATGCCCGTTTCCCGGCGAAAATCGTCGAGGTCGTTATCGGCGTTGACATCCCCGGTGATGATCGAGAGTCCGACCGACGTAGCCTTATCGTCGGTATTCCAGAAAACGCCGCCCAGAAAATTCCAGTTCTCCATATTCTTGTCGAAACCGTCCCAGCCCGCATTGCCGTCCAGCGATCCGCCGAACTGATTGTGTCCTCCGGTGACGGCCCCGAGGGTGACCAACAGATTGCTGACGACCGGGTAGGTGAACATGGCCCCGGTATGAGTAAAGGGTTCGCCGTACTGGAAGGTATACGGGTGGGAATAAAAGAAGTTGTCCGGAGACAAACCCGTTTCATAGCCCATGATGGTATAGAAACGGCCCAGCCGTGCCGTGATTCCGTTGCCGAACGGCGCGAACACGTCGATATAAGCGTTGGGAAGCGCGATTTTGTAGAACCGCGTGTCGTCGCCGATCAAGTCGTTATCCCAGTGGCCGTCGCCGTAGGCGTTGATGGTGTTGGTCCGGGCGTCGGTACCGAACATGAAAGTCACCTTTCCGCCCACGTCCCAATCGCCGCCCTCGACGTTCACGGTTCGGGACAAATCCACCACCAACTGATTGAGCTGAAACTCGCCGGCCCGATCGTTGAAGATCACGGGACCGTTGTAGTTGTCCGCCGGATCGTTGGCGTTGTAGGTAATACCCGCGTCTATCCAGCCGGTCAGGGTCAGCCCCAGGGATTTCATCCAGGCTGATTCGTTGATGACCTTTAATCCCCCCAATAAACCGGATGTCTCTTCTGCCCGGCTCGGGTCACCGATACTCATCAGCCCGCCCGCGATGAGTGCCAGATGACGCTTCGATTTGATGTTTTTCATGAGTTCAGGCTCCTGTGTTTCTTGCGCTTAAACAGCGGAGCCCTGTGAGTCGTCGAAAGACTACAAAAGCACAAAGCGCGCCATGCCTCTTAAAAAACAATAAGCAACGTTGGTCTTCCCGGATCGGCTGAACGGACATCTGCTTCCGGCAGCAATGAAAGACTCTAGGCGATAGTCGAATCCGGCTTTTCTGCACCATTTCGGAGCACAAGACCGACCTCTCGCCCCGAAATCGGTCCAAATCGCGCGCAATTCAGTTCCGAATGTTGCCGAAGCCGCTGAATTCGAGGCTGGCACGCATCCTGCTCGGTCTCATCCGTAACGAGAGGTGCGCCATTCGGCGGCACCGTTCACAAATGGCGACTAGGGTTCCGGCCCCTCCGCTCGGGGGCGTCTGGTCCGAGAGTTTCCGACCCCGTGGCTCGCGGGGTTACACGGCGGGATAAAAGCCCGGGAGGTCGTGACGGTTCGTAAGAACCGGTTCGCCCTCTCGCCGTGTAATTTCCGAAAAGGAGCCCCGTGATGTCGTCCCTATTCGCTCATGCCTTGCGCCGTTTTCTCGCTTTCCCGGCCTTGATTGGCCTATTTCTGCTTCCCCTGCCGTCTCCCGCCGAGGTCAAGATCGGCGTCAGCGACTGGCCGGGCTGGGTCGCCTGGTACGTGGCCGAAAAAAACGGCTATTTCAAAAAGCACGGCGCCAAAGTCAAACTGGTTTGGTTCGCCAACTACACCGATTCGATTTCCGCGTTGTCGGCCGGCCAGCTGGACGGCAATTGCCAGACCTGGTCCGACACCATGGCCCCTCTGGCCAAGGGCATTCCGCTCAAGGCCATACTGGTCAACGACAACTCGGCCGGCAACGACGCTCTGATGGTCAGCCCCAAGATCAAGAGCTTCGCCGACCTCAAGGGCAAGAAGATCGCGCTGGAGCAGTTCAGCGTCTCCCATTTCCTGCTGGTGACCGCGCTGGCCAAGAACGGCATGACGCAGGCGGACGTCGAGATCGTCAACCTGTCCGCCGGCGACGCCGCGGCAGCCTTCCTGAGCGGTCGTGTCGACGCCACCGTGGTATGGAACCCCTGGGTCAACAAGATCGAGCTGTCGGGCAAGGGCAAGGCGCTGTTCAGCTCCAAGGACATCCCCGGACTGATTCCCGACCTCCTGGTCGTGCAGGAAAAATCCCTCGCCGTCCACCGCAAGGATTTCCTGGGCATGATCGAGTCCTGGTACGAGGCCGAAACGTTCATTCGCGAACACCCGGACCAGGCGGTCAAGATCATGTCCAAGGTCGTCGGCCTCAAGACCGACGAGTACAAGATTTTTCTGCCCGGCACCAAGTTCTTCGCCGAGGCCGATAACCTCGAAGCGTTCGGCCCGCCCGACCAATCCCGGTCGCTGCTCAACGTCGCTCCCGCCATTTCCGACTTCCTGCTCGACAACCGGCTGATGGAAGGCACCGTGGACTTTGCCCAGGGCGTGGACGGCTCGCTGATAAAGGAAATCGCGGACAGGAAATAGGCAGCGGCCCGCCTCCGCCGGGGAGGCTCCACATTTTCTTAACGGCTTCAATCGAGGAAAGAGAATGGCAGCTCAATGCGACAGCGGCATCCCGAACCCGCGCCGGCGATGGTGGGTGATACGGGGACAGATCGGCCGCCGCGAATATCTGGTTCTCGCGCTGCTGGGCCTCTTGGCGCCGCTGGCGGCCTGGTGGGGACTGGCCCATAGCGGCTGGGTGGACAAGGTGTTCATGCCGGCGCCGGAAGAAGTGGTTACCCGGATCTACGGCTGGTTCGCCGAAGACGACCTGCTGGGCGACATCTGGATCAGCGTCTACCGGGTGACCGCCGGCTTCGCCATCTCCGCCGTGCTGGCCTTGCCGCTGGCGCTGCTGATCGGCACTTATCGGCCGCTGCAGGCGCTGTTCGAACCGCTCACCGATTTCATCCGCTACATGCCCGCGGTGGCCTTCATTCCGCTGGTGATGCTGTGGGTCGGCATCGAGGAGAGCGCCAAGATCGCCATCATCTTCATCGGCACTTTTTTCCAGATGGTGCTGATGATGGCCGAGGACATCCGCCGCGTGCCCATGGCCCAGATCGAGGCGGCGCAGACCATGGGCGCGACGCGCGGCGAACTGATCCGGCTGGTGATACTGCCGTCGGCCAAACCGGCGCTGCTGGACACGCTGCGCGTCACCATGGGCTGGGCCTGGACCTACCTGGTCGTGGCCGAGCTGGTGGCCGCCAATTCAGGACTGGGCTTCGCCATTCTCAAGGCGCAGCGCTTCCTGCAAACCGACAAGATCTTTGCCGGCATTCTCCTGATCGGCCTGTTCGGGCTCCTGATGGACCAGTCGTTCCGCTGGCTGCACCGCAAGCGTTTCCCCTGGCTTTACTTCAAGTGATCAACATGACGGCCAAGATCGAAATCAGACGAGCCAACAAGCTGTTCGACACCGGGGGACGGCGCATCGCCGCGCTCGAGAACGTCGACCTCGACATCCGCGCCAACGAATTCGTCACCCTGGTGGGGGCTTCGGGCTGCGGCAAATCCACCCTGCTGCGCAGCATCGGCGGCCTGGAAGATCTCAGTTCGGGCGAAATCCGGGTGGACGGCCGGCCGGTGTCCGGCCCCGGAGCCGAGCGCGCCATGGTGTTCCAGCATTACAGCCTGTACCCGTGGCTCACGGTGCGCGAAAACATCCGCTTCTGCCGCGCGCTCAAGATCAAACGCGAAGAGATCACTTCGGCCGACGTGGAAATCGCTTCCGGACGTACCGACGCCCTGATAGGGCTGATGGGACTCGGCCCGGTCGAAAACGCCTATCCCAACCAGCTTTCCGGGGGCATGCAGCAGCGCGTGGCCATCGCCCGCGCACTGATGAACCGGCCCGGCATCCTGTTGATGGACGAGCCGTTCGGCGCGCTCGACGCGCAGACGCGCGAGGTGATGCACGATCTCATCCTGCATGTGTTCGCGCTGGAAAAGCCCACCATCGTGTTCGTCACCCATGACGTGGAAGAGGCGATCTATCTCGGCGACCGCGTGGTCCTGATGGCGCCCCGTCCCGGACGGATCGACTCGATCTACGAGGTTCCGCTGCCGCCGGAACGCGAGCAGGACATGAAGCTATCTCCCGAATTCACCGAGCTGAAAAGGGAAATCCTGTCCCGCATCCGCGCCACCTCGGGGATGCAAACCGACCGCGGAATGCTGGAAAAGCTCACGGCCACCGTAAGGCCTGGAACGGCCGCATGAGCGCAGCCGGTTCCGACGCGAGCTATGCGGCCAAGAACCGCGAAGCTTCCTTTGTGTTCATTTTTCGATGAGAGGTCAAGCATGACGATCACCTTCACCCCTGACCGAGTCCTCTGGGAAGAGACGGTTCCCGGCGGCAATCACTGGTCCGGCCTGCTGCGGCGCGGTTCGGCGCTGCGCCTCACCGACCTGGAGGGCGGCGCCAACGTCTCGGCGCTGTTCTACAACCAGGAGGAGAAGCTGGAACGCTACAACATGCCGGATACGCTGAAGGCCCAGCACACCGCCTTCCTCACCGCCGGCCACGTGTGCTACTCCGACATGGGCCGGGTGCTGTGCTCGATCATCCATGATTCGGTCGGCTGGCACGACACCGTGTGCGGCACCAGCGACAACGCATCGATCCTGGACCAATACGGCACCGCCACTTTCCAGACTCACCGCAACGACATGTACCGCAGCGGCCGGGACGGCCTCCTGATCGAACTCGGCAAATGGGGCCTGGGCAAGCGCGACCTGGTCGCCAACGTCAACTTCTTCAGCAAGGTGACGGCGGATGCGGACGGCGGCCTTCGCTTCCATTCCGGACACAGCCGGGCCGGCGACGCGGTCGATCTGCGCTTCGACATGAACGTGCTGGTGGTGCTTTCGACCGCGCCGCACCCGCTGGACCCGAACCCGGAATACCGGCCGGCGGCGGTAAAGCTGACCGCCTGGCATGCGGGACCCGCCGACGAAAGCGACCTCTGCCGCACATCGTGCGAGCAGAACCGGCGCGGTTTCATCAATACCGAGCGTTTCTACGCCTGCTAGGAGGAAACCATGTTGATCGAAAGCACACTCGCCCCGGAAAACGCCGTTCTTGACGAGACCTGCCCGGCCGGCGAACCGTGGACCGGGTTGGTGAAGAAAGGCCAGATCTTTCGCATCCTCGACCTGGAGGGCAACCAGGCGGTGGATACCCTGTTCTACAATGCCGATGATCCGGAAGAGCGCTACAGTGCGGTGGATACCATACGCCGCCAGGGCAATCTGTATCTCGGTGTCGGTTCGGTGCTGTTTTCCAGCGAGGGGCGGCCCATGCTGACCATCGTCGCCGACACCTGCGGCCGCCACGACACGTTGGGCGGCGCCTGCGCGGCGGAGAGCAACACCGTGCGCTACGCCCTGGACAAGCGCCCCATGCACAGCTGCCGCGACAACTTCCTGCATGCCCTGGCGCACTGCGACGGCGCCCGTGAACTCGCCATGAGCAAGCGCGACATCACCGCCAACATCAATTTCTTCATGAACGTGCCGGTAACTCCCGAAGGCGGCCTGAGCTTCGCGGACGGCATTTCGGCACCGGGCAAGTACGTCGAGATGCGCACGGAGATGGACGTGATGGTGTTGATTTCCAACTGTCCGCAGCTCAACAACCCGTGCAACGCCTACAACCCGACGCCGATCCGGCTGCTGGTGTGGAACGGATGAGCGACCGCTCCGGCAGGGTTCCGATACCGCCGAAGCACCGCGCCAGCCATGAGGCACCCAGCCTCGGGGCATGCCATTAACCATGATCCGATTCGCCGCGGGACGACCCGTGGCTCGCGAAAACGGCGGGACGGCCCGCCCCTTCCTGAAAGAGCAAGAACACCGATGTTCGACAAGGTATTGATCGCCAATCGCGGCGAGATCGCCTGCCGTATTCAACGTACCCTGCACCGCTTGGGAATCCGCAGCGTGGCGGTTTATTCGGAGGCCGACGCCCACGCCCGTCACGTGGAAGAAGCCGATGAAGCCGTCTGCATCGGCCCGCCGCCCGCCGCCGAAAGTTATCTCCGCATCGACCGCATCCTCGATGCGGCGCGAAGCAGCGGCGCGGAGGCCATCCATCCCGGTTACGGCTTCTTGAGCGAAAACGCCGCTTTCGCCGAGGCATGCGCCGAACGCGGGCTCGCCTTCATCGGCCCGACGCCTGAGCAGATCCGGAGATTCGGACTCAAGCACACGGCGCGCGAAATCGCCGAGGCGAACGGCGTTCCGCTGCTGCCCGGAACCGGACTCCTGTCCGATGTGCCGCACGCTCTGGCCGAGGCTCAACGCATCGGCTATCCGGTGATGCTGAAAAGCACCGCGGGCGGCGGAGGGATTGGCATGCGATTGTGCCGGAGCGAATCCGAACTCGTGGATGCCTACGACTCGGTTCAGCGCCTCGGCGCCGCCAATTTCAAGGACACCGGGCTCTATCTGGAAAAATTCGTCGAACGCGCCCGCCATATCGAAGTGCAAATTTTCGGCGATGGACAAGGGGGCGTTCTGCATCTCGGCGAACGGGACTGCTCGCTGCAACGCCGCAACCAGAAGGTGGTCGAGGAAACGCCGGCGCCGGGTTTGAGTCCCGAGGTGCGGGAACGGCTTTATGCGCATGCCCTGGCCATGGGGCGCGCCGTGAATTACCGCTCGGCGGGCACGGTGGAATTCGTGTACGACGCGGCGACGGGCCAATTCTATTTCCTCGAGGTCAATACCCGCCTGCAGGTGGAGCACGGCGTCACCGAAGCGGTCACCGGGGTCGATCTGGTCGAATGGATGGTGCGGCTGGCCGCGGGCGAACGGGCGTTTTTCGAGCGCTATCGGCACCAGCCCGAAGGCTCGTCGATACAGGTTCGGATTTATGCCGAGGACCCCGGCAAGAATTTTCAGCCGTCTTCCGGGCTCCTCACCGAAGTATCGTTTCCGGAAGGCGTGCGGACGGATCACTGGTTAACGCGCGGACTCGAGGTGCCCGCGTTCTACGATCCCCTGCTGGCCAAGCTGATCGTGCATGCCGCGGATCGCGACCGCGCCATCGCAATCTTAAAACAAGCCCTGGCCGAAACCCGGCTCGCCGGCATCGAAACCAACCTCGATTATCTCCGCCAGATCGCGGACGACGGGGTATTCCGGGAAGGCAGCCAGACCACGGGTTATCTCGCCGGTTTCGAATATCGCCGGCGCACGCTCGAAGTGCTGGAACCGGGTACCCAAAGCACGATACAGGACTATCCCGGCCGGCTCGGTTATTGGGACGTCGGGGTGCCGCCGTCGGGTCCCATGGACGCCCTCGCCTTCCGAATCGCCAACCGACTGGTCGGGAACGCCGAAGGAACGGCGGCGCTCGAATTGACCGTCACCGGTCCGACCCTGCGGTTCAACTGCGACGTGCTGATATCGCTGTGCGGCGCGGCGATGCGCGCAGAACTGGATGGCGAACCGCTGCCCCTGTGGACCGCGCATTCGGTCAGAGCGGGGCAAGTCCTCCGTATCGGCCCGGTCGACGGCCACGGCTGCCGCGCCTATCTCGCGGTCGCCGGAGGCTTCGACCTGCCCGATTATCTCGGCTCCAAATCGACCTTCACGCTCGGATGCTTCGGCGGCCACGCCGGACGCGCGCTCCGCACCGGTGACGTGCTGCATCTCGAAAAGCCGGCCGCAACGACGCCAGCAGGCATTCGCCCCCCGGCGGACCTGATCCCGGGTTATACCGACGCCTGGGAAATCGGCGTGCTTTACGGGCCCCACGGCGCACCGGATTTCTTTACCCATCGCGATATCAAAACCTTCTTCGCCACGGATTGGGAGGTACACTACAACTCCAGCCGCACCGGAATCCGTCTGATCGGCCCAAAACCCGAATGGGCCCGGCAGGACGGCGGCGAAGCGGGGCTGCATCCGTCGAACATTCACGACAACGCTTACGCCGTCGGCGCCGTCGACTTTACCGGCGACATGCCGGTCATCCTGGGCCCCGACGGCCCCAGCCTCGGCGGCTTCGTTTGTCCGGTCACGATCGTCCAGGCCGAGCTGTGGAAGCTGGGGCAACTCCGCCCCGGCAATACAGTGCGCTTCCGGCCTATCACCCCGGACCAGGCCCGCGCACTGGCGGACGAGATCGACGCTTCCCTGTCCCGCATCGGCGACGGCGGCACTGTTACGCGGGCGGAACCGCGAAGACAGACGACACTTCACGGGGACAATCCGCGCGCACTCTGCAGCCCGGTGCTTTACGAAAGGTCCGGCGAGGACTCCTGTCCCACGGCGGTCTATCGCCGGTCCGGCGATTGCAACCTGCTCATCGAATACGGTCCGCCGGTTCTCGACTTGAATCTCCGGTTCCGGGTTCACGCCCTGATGGAGTGGCTGAAGGAGCGAAACATCGCCGGCATCGTCGACCTCACGCCGGGCATCCGCTCGCTCCAGGTCCATTTCGACGATCGCGCGATCCCGCAGGAACGGCTGCTCGATCTGCTCATAGCCGCGGAGAGCGAACTGCCGGCGATCGACGACATGGAAACGCCGACCCGCATCGTCCACCTGCCGCTCTCCTGGGACGATCCGTCCACGCAGCTCGCCATCGAAAAGTACATGCAATCGGTGCGCAAGGATGCGCCCTGGTGCCCCAGCAACATCGAATTCATCCGCCGCATCAACGGCCTCGACAGCATCGAGGCGGTCAAGCGGATCGTGTTCGACGCCAGCTATCTGGTCCTGGGACTGGGCGACGTTTACCTGGGCGCGCCGGTGGCGACGCCGGTCGACCCGCGCCACAGGCTGGTGACGACCAAGTACAACCCGGCCCGCACCTGGACGCCGGAAAACGCGGTCGGTATCGGCGGTGCGTACCTCTGCGTGTACGGCATGGAAGGTCCGGGCGGCTACCAGTTCGTGGGGCGCACCGTGCAAATGTGGAACCGCTATCGTCAAACCGCCGATTTCCGGGACGGCAAACCCTGGCTGCTGCGCTTCTTCGATCAGATCCGCTTTTTCCCGGTCACGGCGGACGAACTGACGCGCGACCGCGAGGATTTCATCCGGGGACGCCTGAAGCTGGACATCCGCGAGGAAACCTTCAGCCTCACGGAGTACAACCGGTTTCTGGAGACCCATCGGGAGGAAATCGCCGCATTCAAGGCGAAACAGCAGGCGGCATTCGAGGCGGAACGGGAGCGCTGGGCCGGTTCGGAACGGAACTTTGCCGACGATCATGCCGTGGCCGAAGCGGCGGCGGATACCGAGCTCGATCTGCCGCCCGACGCACGGGCCGTCGCATCCCATGTGGCCGGCAGCGTCTGGAAAATCGCGGTGGGGACGGGCGACCGGGTGGAGGCCGGCGATCTCCTGGTGATCGTCGAATCCATGAAAACCGAGATTCACATTCAGGCCCCGGCCGCCGGCACCGTCTGGGGCGTTTTCTGCACCGAAGGCGGCCCGGTGGCCGCCGGGCAAGACCTGCTCGTGCTGCAAACGGAGGATAAGCAATGACCGATAATTTTCCGGCGAGTCTCGATATCGAAACCTTGTCGGCGGCCTACCGCCAGGGCCGTATCACGCCGGTCCGATTGATCGAAGGCCTGCTCGCCCGGCTGGACGCCGAACCCGGGCGGCCCGTCTGGATCTACCGTCTGCCGGCGGATGAAGTCCTGCGATATGCCCATGCGCTGGAGCAGCGCTCGCCGGCCGAACTCCCCTTGTACGGCATTCCCTTCGCCATCAAGGACAACATCGACCTGGCGGGAACCCCGACCACCGCCGCCTGCCCCGCCTACGCCTACCGTCCGGAGCAATCGGCCTTCGCCGTCCGGAAGCTGATCGAGGCGGGCGCGATTCCCATCGGCAAGACCAACCTGGACCAGTTCGCGACCGGCCTCACCGGCACCCGTTCGCCCTATGGCGCCTGCCCGAACGCCTTCGATCCGGACTATATCTCGGGAGGGTCGAGCTCGGGCTCGGCGGTGGCCGTGGCCAAGGGATGGGTCAGCTTCGCCCTGGGTACCGATACCGCCGGGTCCGGGCGGGTGCCGGCGGCATTCAACAATCTCGTCGGGCTCAAACCCACGCCGGGCCGCATCAGCACCTCGGGCGTCGTGCCGGCCTGCCGTTCGCTGGATTGCGTGTCGATATTCGCCTTGACTGCCGGCGATGCGCGGCGGGTGTTCCGGGTAGCGGCGGCGTTTGACCCGTCCGATCCTTATGCCCGATGCGATGGAACGGCGCGGCCCGAATTCGCCGAGCGCTTCCGTTTCGGAGTGCCGCGGCCCGATCAGCTCGAATTCTTCGGCGACAAGGACGCTGAGCGGCTGTTCGCGGCCGCCGCGGAACGGCTGGACGCCATCGGTGGTCGCAGAATCGAAATCGATTTTGCCCCGTTTCTCGAAACGGCCCGCCTGTTGTACGAAGGTCCCTGGGTCGCGGAGCGCTATCTGGCGATACGCGATCTGCTGGATAGAGACCCGGATGCCGTCTACCCGGTCACACGCACGATCATCGAGCGCGGCAAGCACCACTCGGCGAGCGATACCTTCGCCGCCTTCTATCGCCTCATGGCTCTAAAGCGGGCCGCGGAGGAAGCTTGGATGCAAGCGGACATCATCCTGACGCCGACCACGGGAACGATCTACCGGATTGCCGAGGTCGAGGCCGATCCCGTTCGGCTCAACAGCAATCTCGGCTATTACACCAACTTCATGAATCTGGTGTGCCTCGCCGCCGTCGCCGTGCCGGGGGGGTTCAATCCGGGCGGCCTGCCGTTCGGCATCACGCTGTTTGCCCCGGCCGGCAGCGATCACGCCCTGCTGAACCTGGCCGAACGGCTGCATTACGCCGCTGAGCTGACAATGGGCGCCACCGGCCAGCCCTTGCCGGCGCCTTCTTCTCAACCCGAGCGGGAAAAACCGGGCCATGTCCGGATCGCCGTCTGCGGCGCCCATTTGTCCGGGCTCCCGCTCAACGGACAACTGACCCGCCGGGGCGGGCAGCTAGTCAAAAGCGCCCGCACGGCAAGCAGCTATCGCCTCTACGCCCTTCCGGACGGCAAGCGTCCCGGGCTGCTGCGGCAAGCGCCCGGTGCCGCCATCGAAGTCGAGGTCTGGGAGCTGCCGGTGGCGGAATTCGGCGACTTTGTCGCGGAAATCCCGGCCCCCTTAGGGATAGGCTCCCTGGAACTCGAGGACGGCGAATGCGTGCAAGGCTTCCTCTGCGAAGCCTATGCGGTGGCAGACGCGCTCGACATCACCGGGCACGGCGGGTGGAAAAGCTACTTGAGGGGTTGTGACCCGACATAGGCACGAACGAAACGGGATCCAATTGTTTTCTTACCGCAGTTTCAACAGCGACGACTTGCGCCCAATGCTTGCGGCATAACGCTGCCGGCGCCCCATTCGGCAAACATCAAGCGAACCCTGCATCGCCGCCTTGATCTAAGTTGCAACTCAGTGCGTCAAGGGTTTTTCCATCGGAACTTTACGCACGACCTTTGACGACGAGGAGTCTGCCGCTGCCATTCTTTGCCGGAGGAAGTCGTCATGATGTCTATCGCTTTCCGCGTCATCGCGGCATTCGTTGTCGTTGGAATTTCGTTGGGCGATTCAAACGCCGAACCGAAAGAGCTTTTCCAGCCGGACGTGGAGGATTGCCGATTTATCGCCAATGTAAAAGGCTCTTCGGGATACGGGAAGGACATGAATTGGCGGCACGCGGCAAAGGTTCGGGCCTTGAAGAAGGCCGATGCGATCGGCGCCACACACGTGGTCTGGAAAAGCTTCAAGGAGCTCGGAGTGCTCAATGGCGTAGCCGATGGCGCTGCTTATCGGTGTGATTAGCAATCGATCGGCGATGCTTGCGCTTAAACCGATAAAAGGAACGACGGAAGAATCAATGCCGGCAAGAAAGGACAGGTAACACAGACATTTTTTTCCTTGCGCGCTGTAATCAAGCATCCGCACCAACCGATAGATTTCAAGGAGATCGGATCGGCGCCGCCGTGATCAGCATATTTCTGCCGTACGAGAAATGGTGAACGGCTCCATCCGACGGGAGCGCACCTCCGAGTTCTCAAGGTCGAATCGGCGAAACTCAGGTCCATTTTGAGAACATAAGCTAACTTGAACTCACCCCTCGTACTCCCCTACACTCGAACTCAACCCCCAAAATCGCGAGAGTGAGGACGGATATGAACGCATACTCGACCGAAGACATCAGGACTATCGCACTGGTCGGACACGCGGGCGCGGGAAAGACGACGCTGGTCGAAGCACTGCTGTATAAGACGGGAATGATCAATACGCCGGGCAGTGTGGAGAAAGGAACCACTGTTTGCGACTACGATCCGCTCGAAAAAGCCCATCAGCATTCCCAGAAACTCGCCGTCACCCACATCGACCACAAAGCTACCCGCATTCACCTTTTGGATACTCCGGGATATCCCGATTTCATGGGCCAAGCCTTGTGCGCGCTGGATGCGGTCGAAACCGCGGCCGTGGTCATCAACGCCGCCAACGGCATCGAATTCACCACCGGCCGGATGATGCAATGGGCCCAGGCAAGAGGATTGTGTCGAATGATCGTCGTGAACAAAATCGACGGCGACAATCTGAACCTGCCGGAACTCCTGAAGGAGATTCGCGATGCCTTCGGCAAGGAATGCCTCCCGATCAACTTGCCTGCCGACAAAGGTACACGGGTCATCGATTGCTTCTTCAACGGGGACGGCAGGACCGATTTTTCGTCACCGACCGAAGCCCATGGCGCGCTGATCGATCAGGTGGTTGAAGTCGATGAAGAGCTCATGACGCAATACCTCGAACAGGGGGAGATCGCTCCCGAAACCTTGCACGCCCCTTTCGAAGAGGCGCTACGCAACGGCCACCTGGTTCCCATTTGTTTCGTTTCCGCCCGCACCGGCGTCGGTGTTCCGGAATTGGCGGACGCATTCGTAAAACTGCTGCCGAATCCCAAGGAAGGCAACCCGCCCCTGTTCGAACGCTGGCCATCCAGCACCGAGCGCAAGAACGCCGTGCCGTTCCGGTCGGAACCCGATGCGTCCAAGCATGCGCTGGCTCATGTATTCAAGGTGGAAATGGATCCGTATGTCGGCAAGATCTCGGTATTCCGCATCCATCAAGGCACCGTCGTCCCCGATACGCAACTGTTCATCGGCGAGTCCCGCAAGCCCTTCAAAGCAGGGCATCTGTTCATGCTCCAGGGCAAGCAGCACGTTCCCGCGATGCGGTGCATACCGGGCGACATTTGCGCCGTAGCCAAGGTGGATGAAATCGAGTTCGATTCGGTGCTGCACGATGCGCCCGAGGACGACCATATCCACTTGAAACCTCTCGACTTTCCCCATGCAGTGTTCGGTCTGGCGATCACTCCGAAGCGCCGGGGCGACGAACACAAGTTATCCGAGGTCCTGCACAAGCTTGAAGCGGAAGATCCCGCCCTGGACGTGGAATACGATGCCACGACTCATGAGGAAGTGATGCACGGTCTGGGCGAACTCCACTTGCAAAGGGTGCTGGAAAAAATGCAACAGCAGTACAAGCTGGAAGTGGACACTCATCCGCCCAAAATTCCTTACCGCGAAACGATCACCTCGCCGGCCGAGGGGCACCACCGACACAAGAAACAAACCGGCGGCGCCGGCCAATTCGGCGAAGTTTTCCTGCGTATCGAACCGCTGCCGAGGGGGGCGGGTTTCGAGTTCGTCGACGAGGTCAAAGGCGGCGCGATTCCCGGACAATTTATCCCGGCGGTCGAAAAAGGCGTGCGACAAGCATTGGAAACCGGCGCCGTGGCGGGCTACCCGATACAGGATGTCCGCGTCGTGGTTTACGACGGCAAGGCGCACCCGGTGGACAGCAAGGAAGTGGCGTTCGTCGCGGCCGGCAAGAAGGCCTTCCAGGATGCCGTGGCGAAAGCGCGACCCATCGTGCTGGAACCGGTGGTCAACGTGGAAATCAGTATTCCGGAATCGACGATCGGCGATGTCACCGGAGATCTCTCGTCGCGACGCGGCCAGGTTACCGGCACGGCGCCATCGCGAAGCGGGATGACGACGGTCGCCGCCCGCGCGCCTCTGGCCGAACTGAGCAGCTATCATTCACGGCTCAAATCGCTTACGGCCGGCCAGGGTTCCTATACGCTGGAATTCAGCCACTATGAACCGGTATCGCCGCATATTCAGCAACAGCTCATGGGGCAGTACAGGCCTCGTCCGGAAGACTGAGAACCCTTGACCTACCGAGACAAGCCGCGTCACCGCCAGCCGGAATAGGACAGCAGACGCAAGAAACGCGGAAACTCGACGCCCATGAGCAACTCCATTGTCTTCGCCTGCTGCTTCAGATCGGCGATCTCGGCGTGTTCGAGTCGCTCTCCGAAACCGAATCCGATCACATTGCCCCGGCCGGGAACCTGCAGGCGCATCGTGCGTCTTTCGAAATAAAGATTGAGCAGTCCCATGGACTGCCGCAGCGACTGGGTCTCCGTTCCCCACAGATTTATGGCGAGAATGCCCTCCGGGTGCAAAAGCCGGCGGCTTGCCGAAAAGAAATCCTGTTGATTTACGGCCTCCGCAAGGCCTTGATGATCGAAGACATCCACCAGAATATGATCGTACTCAGCCTCCCGACGGTCGGCTTCGGCACAGACGAATTCGTTTCCGTCCGAAACATGAACGGTGAGTCGCGCATCCTTCGGAAGACCGAAATATTGGTAAGCGATCTCGGCGACCGCCGGTCGGCACTCGACGGCATCGATTCGGCATTCGGGGAAGTGATTGAACAGGAATCTCGCGAGCGTACCGCCCCCCAATCCCAGCAGAAGAATTTTGCGCGGCTCGGGTTTGAACAGAAGTCCCGCGAGCATCGCCCTCGCATAAGAAAGCTCCAATTTATCGGGTTCGGCGAGCGACATGGCGCTCTGTTTGGGATGGGTGCCGAAATGAAGAGAGCGAACGCCGCAGGTTTCGACAACCTCGATGAGGCCCATTTCATCTCTGCAGCAATGGACAAGGGTACCGCCGTACTTCCGCATCGCAATGACTTCAGACCGAGCCAAATTCCAGTGGAAACGCGAGGCATGTCCGATCGGGCGGAACAGGTATGGTGCGCGTTTTCCCGCACAGGATTGAGGCAGATGCCCCGAATCCGATTGCAACCCCACAGACGAAACGAGCATATCGTTGTTTTAACTGATTTTTCAATCGTGGCACGCCCATTGCGTTAACATCTTTGCATAACCTCTTCTTTCGGACACCAGGGGACAGCTGACATATTCTCCATAACTGCCTACTGTATCCCTCCGTTAACCGCAAAAGCCATTTCCCCCTGTCACTCTGGTGTCCTTCTTTTTTGACGAACGGCCGATTCAGGCAGTGCCGGCGGGCACCGTCGCAATAGTGATGCTATCGGTCATTCGGGAATGCCTTCGGTACGGGCTATTATCGGGTTACGCCTACAAAGCGCGGCTTAATTTACGTCCTGAGAGCCGTACATGTCCATGACCGCTTTTCCCAAACCCAGCGAAGAGAACTGTTTCTTGGCCGATCACGTAGCCATTTTGCGGGATAGCTATAGACATTGGACGGGGCGCGAGCTGGTCGATCCGAGAATGAATCACTACGAAGCGGCCCGGTATCTGTTTTCCGCCCCGTTCGCGGTGCTTTCTCATGATACGGCCAAGGACCCGGTTTTCAACTACGCCAATCAAACCGCGATGAGCTTGTTCGGCATGGAGTGGGAGGAATTTACCGCGTTTCCCTCGCGCCTTTCCGCCGAGCGCCAGAACCAGGAAAATCGGGAACGCCTTCTAGCCGAAGTCGCCGCTCGCGGCTATATCGAGGATTATCGGGGGATTCGCATCTCGAAACACGGGCGTCGCTTTTTGATCGAGCACACAACCATCTGGAATCTGCTCGATGCCAGAGGCGTCTACTGCGGCCAAGCGGCGAGGTTCTCCGATTGGAGTTTCGTCTGAGCGCGAGCGAGGCGTATTCAAACGGAAGATGCTGGCGCTTCGACTGTCGTAAGCGCTATTTGGCAGAAATTCGAATTGGCTTCGATAAGCCGGGCTACTCGGAAGGTGTTTTTCTCTCCCTGCTCCTCCACGAGGACGGTATCGCCGCAACGTAGCTTGACAGGCGGAATGACTAAACTATCCGGCACATCCGTGCCCATTTTGAACAACAAACCTTTATGCGCACGGCTTCCGGGCGAGTCGGCGAAAAATCGGACAAAGCACGGACGATTTCCAAACAGTTCGACGTTGTAGCAAAACTGGCCGTTGTATATTTGTCCGCCCCGCACGACCCCCACCTGGATAATCTCATCGTCGGTGTTTAATGCGAGCAGATCGCCTATGCGAAAGACCTGCCCACCGGAATCGATGATATAAAAACCAGGAAGCTCGCTACGGTAGACCTTTACGGAACGCATGTCCCCGAAACCAATGCCTAGGGTCTCGTCCTTGGCTCCCGAACCCGAAACCAGCGCGGCGGCAAAAGTGCCTGTGGATTTTGAGCCGAGAATCTCCGGTCGCATATCCGAACTCAGGGGCGCCAATTCGAGTTGGTCCAGGTTCGACCAAAGGGATTGGGAGGCGCCGCTGATTCGGCGTGACTCGATACGGCCCACTGTTGCGGCGATTGCCTCGACTCCCAAACTGGCAGCGGCACGCCGCGCGGTCAGTTCCGGCTGATTCGGCAGACGATCGCCGAGTCTGGGGAGAACCAAGGCCAGCGGATTTTCCTCTGGCTTGCCGTCCGTCCGAATCTCGTTGCGAAATTCATTGAGCAAGCGTTCCATGAACAAAAACCTAAGACCCGGCTTGTCGACCGGGGCAGGCGCGGGCACCGGCATGATAGGTCCGCCGACCGACAAATCGAAACACAAGACGGCACGCGCCCCATTACTGACGGGCGTCGACTCGATTCTCACGAGATCCGCATGAGCCACCAAAAAATCGAACAGCCGCTGCATGTCCTGCTGGCTGAGCCTACTTGGAGCGGCTATCCCGAACAAGAGTATGACCTTAAAGAACAGGGGGACGGAAACCGTTCCCAAGGCTTTGTCGTCCGGGGACGAATGACAGAGTCCCCGCTCTTCCGCCAGCCGGAAAAGCCCGAAGACGAACAACCAAAAAGCCGAGGGCTGCGCCTCATAAATCTGAGCAGATCTTAGAAGGCTGTTGGCGTAGTACTCGAATGCGCGCCCGATGATCAAAGCCTGCTCTGATGGATTAAAAACGCCGGTAGATGTCTCCGCTTCCACGAGTTGCCTATAACCCGCGGCCAGCTCGCCATGAAATCTGGAGCAAAGACTGGCGATTTTCCGTGTCTTCCCATCCAATGGAAAAGGCTTGTCAAGGAAATATGACAGGAGCCCCTTATCAAGCCCCGTCACTGTCGCTCGGCATTTCTCGAGGATCGCAAAACGAAGGCGCGGCTCGATGGCGGAAGCGTTCAACGCCCGCAATACCGGATAAAGTACACGGCAGCTTTCACGGATATTGGCCACGGGCAATCCATCCAGCCAAACCGAGGCCGCTTCGATATCGAGCTTGAAAGGCAGAGCCGGATCGTGATCCATAAATCGAGAGATAGGACTTGTGACTTTACCTGAGTTTAGCCCTAAGTCGGCTTCTTACAATTCGGCTGTAGAGAGTATATTCACCCGTTACGATATCTTTGAGATCTTGATCTCAAAATCGAGCACTTCAAAGGATCGCGCAGGCATTCCTTAGAGCGTTTTCCGAATCGGTGTAAGGGATTCGGATATGTAGGTCGGCAATCCCTTGCCGACGTATCGGCTCGGCGAAGGGCTTTGTCGGCAAGGGATTGCCGACCTACGTTCTCCCCTCCTGGAACGAATCCGTACACCGGGATGGAAAACGCTCTAGCCGAGGGAATCCTGGCCTTGAACAGCCATTCCGGAACTCCTTTCCGGCATAGCGATGGACGTTCCATGCGCTACGAGGACACCGCCGCCGCGAGCGAATCGCCCCGGATTGACTAGACTTGTTCACGATGCGCTTTGGCTTGCAGCGAGCGATCGGCTTTCGAACCTCTAACGCAATGACTTCGGAGCGGCACGATTGATCGCTGAAGATGCTGGTACGATTTGGAGTCAATTGGACTTTAACCGATCAAAAAACGTGATTGACGATAAAACCCCGCTCGAAGCGGTAGCCGAAGCCGCACATGACTATTGCCGCTTGATCGAGCACGTGAGAGCCAATCAGCTGGCGGACTGGCTGAGCTGCGTGCAAAGCTCATTACTGAAATTGGATACCGCCGTCAGGCGACTCGCCTCTCAAGAACCCTACCACGCGTACAAACTGGCCCACGATTTGGATGCGCGTTTCGAGTCCTATCTTCGCCTTAAACGTTACCTGGACCACTACGACGAACTCTCACCGGGGCCGGACCCTGCCGAATTCTATGACCTGAGCTTCGGAAATCTTTCGGAAAACCTGACCGATATCTATTTCGAAGTCAGACGAGGACTGGCCTCGTACGAAGCCGGAACCATCGGGGAACAGTCGGCACAGCGGATCTGGTCGAACGGCTATCGCAATTATTGGCAGCAACATCTGAAAGAGGCGCGGAAACGTCTCAACCTTATCCGTTTAGCCGGATGAGCGGCCAAAGCGCCGCCATTTCGAAATTCGCATATCGATTCACGGTCATCGGCATGCTCCTTCAGAGGTTGTAAAAAAGCCTCTCAGACAGATCGCAAGGCATCGATCAAATCCATCCTGGCGGCTCGAAAGGCGGGGAGCAAGCCGCCCAGCAGGCCCATGAACAGCGAAAACACGAGTGACTGAAACGCGATCGTCGGCGTCAGGGTAAACGTGAATGCCAGTTCGGAAAACGTCTGCCAATTGAGGGTGGAAACCGTCAAAAGTTGCATGGTGGAAGCCAGCGCGACACCGGCGAGACCGCCGATCAATCCCAAAAGCGCTGATTCGAAAAGAAAGGCGCTCAATATACCGCCACGCCGAAAACCCAGCGCTCGCAACGTTCCGATTTCGCGGGTCCGGCTCGCCACCGCGCCGTACATCGTGATAACCGCTCCGATGATTGCGCCCAGCGAAAAAATCACGCTCAGGGTCATGCCGAGTATCTTCAGGAAATTCGCCAGCATTTCCGATTGCTCGGCGTAAAAAACCGTTTCCCGCTTGGCTTCCACCTTCATCCGCGGGTCGGCCTCGATACGGACCCTGAAGCGCTCCAACAACGAAACATCGGCGAGCTTGGCGACGACCGCGGAATAAGCCGTCCGCCGAAAAGCCTGCATCAACTGATCGGCATCACCCCAGATTTCGGAGCTGAAGCCGGTGTTTCCGGCGTCCATCACGCCGACGACGGTCCAATCGCGCAGGCCGAAGCGTATCGTTTCCCCGATGCCGGCACCTTTGAAATTCTCTGCGATTTTCCTGCCCGCAACGATTTCGGACGATCCGGGACGAAACATCCGTCCCTCGGCCAAACGCACCTGCGGTCTTAGCGTCAGCCCTTTCTCGGACAGCCCCCGAATGGTCACATTGGAGGGTTTGTCGCTGCCCCGTTTCGGCAGCGTCATCAAAACCATGACCTCCTTGGAGGCAAGCTTCGTTCCGTTCGGCGCATAGGCGATTTCCGGCGCGCTCTCGATGATCGCAGCCTGCTCCCGCTCGATCGAGCTTTGAACTTCCGTCTCCGCCCCCTGCCGGATCAACACCACGTTGTCATCGCTTCCGGTCGCCACCAAGGTCTGCCTGAGACCCTCGGTGAGCATCAGCACGGTTGCAAATACATAGACGACCAGAGCCATCCCCGCCGCCGTCAAGACTGAGGTAGCCTTGCGCGCCCACAAGCTCTTCCACGAATAAGAGAACGGTATCTTCATCCTAGAAACGGCAGTTGGACGCGTCCGAGTGTGCGGCTGACGGGCCGGATGGCTAGGCGCGACGACGCCGTGGGGCCGCCCCCCACAAGAAGGAGCAACGCCGCCAGGTGGCCCGTCAGCCGTGCACTCGGGTGCGTAGCGGCTTCACCTAAACGGTGAGATCGATAGAAGATAGGACGGTCAGAATTCATATGGCTTTTCTGTTCCTTCTAAGCGGTCAACTGCCGTTTCTAGGTTCATGGTCGCGCTCTCGCTAGCCGATGCTGCGCAGTCCCTCGCTGACCGGGAAGGTAATGACGCGCCAGGCGGGGAACACCGCCGCCGTCAGCCCGATCAGGCACGAAGCGAACAAGCCGAATTGTATGGTTCGCGAGGATATTTCGAACACCGGAAACAGCGTGCCGAACTTGGTCGCCAGAAGGCCGGCGGCTGGGAAAGCGGCCAGGATGCCCAGAATGCCGGACCCGATCGACAAGGCCAGAGATTCGCCCAAAATCAGTGCCAGCAAGTAACGTGGTCCGAACCCGACGGCCTTCAGGGTTGCGTACTCGCGCCGGCGCTCTCGGGTACTCATCGCCATGGTGTTCGCCATTACCGCCATGATGATGGCGATGACCACGAAGGAAACTATCTTGATGGCGACCAAGATAGCTTCCGTCATGGCGACGAAGCCGAGCTGGAATGCCTCCTCGGTTTCGGTCAGAGTCTCCGCGAGCGAATTCTCGAAAAGCCGGTCGACCGCATCGGAAAGTTCCGCCGCGCGACCGCCCCGATCGATCCGGAGAACAAAGACGCCTACACGCTCGGCCCGGCTCGGATCCGTTTTCTTTAGGGTTTCGTTGAGGTTGTCCCAATGAAACAGGAATAAGGTCTCGTCGGTCTTTCTTTCCGCCCCGCGATAAATGCCTCGCAAGACGAAACTCCAACTCCCCGAATAGATGGTTCCGCGCAACGGAATCACATCGCCGATCTTCCAACCGTACTCTTCCGCCAGCTTTCGGCCCGCAATTGCGCCTTTCCGGTCCTTTATGAAAGCCGTTTTCTCCGTTTCCGATAGAATGAATTCGGGGTAAAGCTCGAGATAGCTTTTCGGCTCTATGGCGAACTGGGGGAAAAAATTCCGCTCGTCGATATACACGCCCCCGAACCAATTCGAATAGCTCAGACCGGTAATCCCGTCTATCTGCCGGATGCGGTTGGCATAGCTGATCGGCAGCGGAAATATCAGGGAGATGGCGTTTCGGGTAATGAGGCGATTGGCCGAGGTCGCCTCCGCACCCGCATACCAGGCGTCGACCACGGTTCGGAGGAGAGCGAAAGCGACGATGGCGATGACGATGCCAAGCGCGGTCAGACTGGTCCTGAGTTTGTGCCGAAAAAGATTTCGGAGTGCGAGACGCAGGAAAAACAGCATCGATCGGAGACTTAGTCCGTGCCCGATGGATCGTCGGTCAGGACCCCTTTATCCAAGTGCCGGATGGCATGCGCCTTTGCAGCGGCGCGTTGGTCGTGAGTCACCATGATAATGGTCTTGCCCAGGTTCAGATTGAGATGCTCCATGAGCTCCAGTACCTCTTCCGCCGATACGCGGTCCAAATCTCCGGTGGGTTCGTCCGCCACGATCAAGGCGGGATCGACAACTAGAGCACGGGCGATTGCGACGCGTTGCTGCTGTCCGCCGGACAGCTGGGACGGATAATGATCCATGCGATCCGTCAGACCGACCAGCTCCAGGACCAGTTCCACGTGCTCGCGCCGTTCCCGCTTCGACAAGCCGGTCAGCAATAGCGGAAGCTCGACATTTTCGAACGCCGTCAAAACCGGCATCAAATTGTAAAACTGGAAGATGAATCCGACATGCTCCGAGCGCCAATCGGTGAGACTGGATTCCGGCAACTCGGCGATATTGATTCCGCCAACCCTGAGAACGCCGCCGGTCGGCCGGTCCAGGCCCGCGATCAGATTGAGCAGCGTGCTTTTGCCGGAGCCGGACGGCCCCATGAGAGCGAGAAAGTCCCCCTCCCGGATGACCAAATTGATATCGGCGAGTACCGGGACGATCTGATCGCCCTTCCAATAGTGTTTGGTGAGATTCTCGATTTCGACGATCGGGTTCATGTAACGAACCGGGCCGGCAGCCCTAAGATCTTTCGGCTTCGCGGACACGGATCTCCGTACCGTCCTTGATTTTTTCGGACGGACTGAGTACGACTCGGTCGCCGGCCTTGAGCCCGTTCTTCACCACCACCCACTCGCCGATACGTTCTCCGGTATCGACCGGGACTTCCTTGACCCGATTGCCGTCCAGCACGAAGGCGACGCTATCCGGACCGCGCGTCACGATCGCCGCGGGAGGTACGCCGGAAATGGGCTTCCGCTGATCGGCGGCAAGCTCTCGCGACAGAAACGCCACTTTGGCGCTCATATCCGGCAGGATGCGCTCGTCCTTATCGATAAAGCGCACCTTGACCAGCACGGTTGCCTTGGTGCGGTCCACTGTGGGCACGATGCGATCGACCGAGCAACGGAATCGATCATCCGGAAACGCATCGAGCTGGATTTCGCACGGCTGACCGACACGTACCTGATTAAGATTCGACTCGGCCACATCGACCTCGACTTCCAAGGTATTCATATCGGCCATGGAGACCACGGTCCCCTTCGACAGCATCGTCGAGGAGAAAGGCGCCAGAATGTCGCCGATATCCGCATTCTTGCTTAGGATAATGCCGTCGAAAGGCGCCCGAATGAAGGTGTAATCCAAGGACACTCGCGCCCCCTGATATGCCGCCTCGGACGCGGCGATCGCCGATTTTGCGCTTTCCACGGCGGCCACGGCCTTTTCGTGCCGGGCAACCTCGGCATCATGGATTTCCTGCGAAACGAACTTTTTCTGCAAGAGCGTGCGGGCACGGTTCAGAGCCAGGGTGGATTCCTTCAACTCCGCTTCCGCTTTCAGCAGATCCGTTCTTGCGACCGCGACATTGGCCGCAGCCTGGTTAAGACTCGCCATCAGATCGCGATTTTCGAGCTGTGCGATGATCTGATCTTTTTTGACGTAGCTTCCTTCCTCTACGTCGAGCTTTTCCAACCGCCCGGTTGCCTTGGACGCCACATCCGCCTTGGTTTGCGGCACCACATAGCCGGTGGCGTTCAGCAAAGTAAAGGCTTGAGAAGGAAAAACTTTTGAAACAGTGGCGACCTCGGTCTCGATGCCGGCGCTACGAAGTTTCGAATAAACCAGAGCTCCCACAGCGATTGCGATCAGCATCGCAAGCAGTCCCAGGCGCTTGCGAAGGACTCCGATGCGAGGGGGAGCCGAAATCTCTCGCGCCGGCCGATCGATCCGTAGTTTAGAAAGGTTATTCGTTGTCACGATATGACTGATTGACAGCTAAGAGCACTATTTCGATCGGAAGCCATTACGCCCGACGAAATGAGGATTTAACGGAATGAAGCTAGCAATTGCCGAATGCCGTTAGCATACTCCAAACGCATGCTTACCGCGTCATATTGAATGTCGATTACGGCGCAAAAACACCAAAGCGCGCTTGCGCCTGAAAGCGTCATCGTTTCAAACGGTACGACGCTCCCGGAGCGTCAACGGCTTGCGCGGCAGCCGTAAACGTTTAAGCCGACATAATGGAAAGGATGAATTTCGAAGAAAAGACGGATCTAGCGATTCCAAATAGCTCCACAATGATCGCGAATTCCATCGCCGGGTCATCGTGAATGGCTTATGCTACTTGGCGACTATAGAGATCCGAGTAGTAATAGTAGCTGTGTGCCCTGGAAAACATCTGATAAGCCCGGCTATACGGACGAAAAACCCGATCAAATCCTCTTTCCAAGTCCACAAGATAAGGCGCTCTCACGCCGCGGTGAATACAGGGGGCGCCGATTTGAAGCATGTCGACGCCTGCGTTCCCCAAGATTCTGTGAATAGAGCGGCGGCACAAAAACAGTACGCTTTTTATATCCTGTCGGAGGCAATAGTCTCGGGCAGCACGGATAAGCCCTAATAATATTTCGGGTTCCGCAGCCAATTTCGTTTGGGCTTGGCGAAAGTTGTCGAGTACCAGAAGCCGCGAAAACTCTGCGACTACGGCATCTTTTTCGTTCGACGGAACCTCGATATCAGCAATGTGATTAATCGGCAAAGCGGAGACCTTATCTATCACTAAGCGCGCAGCGCCAATCCATCTGTTTGTCAGCGGCTCCCTGACCAAGAAATGAATCGCCCGGTCGTCGTACTGATCTTTTTCCATTTCGGAAGTGAATCTACTCGCATCTTCAAATCCCTTTTCCAAGCAAAATACCTTGTACCTCAGATTGAAGTGAATCTCTTTACTTTCCGGGGTATCCGCCAATACGACCTCGTAGCGAGCATCAAACATCACGCGTTCTCCTTAAATCCAACTTAAGTCAAGCAGAGTCGGCCTATCGAACGAACAGATTTGATCTCAGGTGCCTTACCGCGACTCATCGCGCCCTGAGAGCACGCAGCTCTTCGCTGAGACGACGCTCAGCAAAATGAGCATGCGAAACACCAGGATGCGTATAAGCAAGAAAAACGCCAATGGCGGAATAATCCGGAATTAATAGCTTCGACTGAAAGTTCTTGGAGTAAACTCAGAAATTCCTCACAGCGAGGTGTCGCCGAATCGCGACACAATTCGGTGACTCACTGTATTCCCTTGAAAAATCTCGCATCTCGGTGTCTCTTATCGGCGTCAGGGTTGATCGGTACGCTACCGCTACAAAAGCATTCCTCAATACGGCCATAGCCTGCCTTTCTGGGTAATGAATTCCCAGACCGCAGGGCAGTCGCGCTTGATGCCGGACATCACTTCATCCACCGGACCAATGCATGGGACTCGCAAGCCATGATAATTAACCGGCTCGCCAATTTGAGTAAACCGAATTCCGAACCGTTTTAACAATCTCAGCAGCTGCGTTTCCATAACCGCATACCAAAGTTTGATATTGTTTTCGGCACTCATCTGCACTATCGCTTGAAACAGCCCCAAAGTGATGTGAGGAACCAATCTCCGGTCGTCCTTCTCGATGACGGGAACTTTGTGCTCAGCAATACCATGGATGGTCTCGGACTCCCCAACGCGGCGCCGAAATTGCTTCGATACGGCAAAGCGGGAGATTTCGGCTATCTGCTTTCGCTCGAATTTAAGTGAGATGCTTGATCTGTCTTCCGGAGAAATCGAACAATGGTCCTCGATCGGAAAGCCGTTTTGTGGGTTCTGGTTATCGGAAAGAACCAGCCTTACTGTGGCCACTGCCGCCTCATCAGGTTTTGACTTTAGATGCCGAACCAGGGAATGAACGGCCCTTTGATCGTATTGGTCTTGTTCCAGACCGTCCTTAAAAGTAGTTTTATCTTCAAAGGGATGCTCTACGCAATATATCTGGAACCGTAAAGCCTTAACCTGTTTGATCAGTTCATCTGTATTTGCCGGAATAACCTCGAAATGCCGATTAAAGCTATCAAACCAGTTTTCTTTTGTCATGGCCGGTTCCTAATTAGCCTAATAATTTCAGTCTAGAATAAGCTTAGCTGAATAGAACGGACTGGCTTTACATTAAGTGAAATTGCGCTTCGGATCACACAGGCTCTTATGAACTTCGATTATTTGTCCGCGTTCTCTAGAAATATCGGCTGGATAACTTGGGAAGAACAGCAGATTTTACGGTCCAAACGCGTCGCCATAGCGGGACTCGGCGGTGTCGGCGGAAGCCACCTGTTGACGTTAACGCGCCTCGGCGTTGGCGGCTTCAGTATCGCCGATATGGACACTTTCGAATTGGCAAACTTCAATCGACAGGCCGGCGCCGATCTCAATGCGATCGGGCTGTCGAAAGCCGAAGTGATGGCGGCAAAGGCGCGTGAAATCAATCCGACCCTCGATCTGCGATCATTTCCCGAAGGTGTTACCGAATCCAACTTAACGTCTTTCTTGGACGACGCTGACCTTTACATCGACGGGCTGGACTTTTTCGCGCTAGATATGCGAGCCAAAGTCTTTGCCGCTTGCGCAACACGGGGTATCCCCGCGATCACGGCAGCGCCGCTCGGAATGGGCGTAGCGCTGCTCAATTTCCTTCCCGGCCAAATGACGTTCGAAGAGTATTTCGGACTGGAAAACCAGCCGGAAAACGAAAAAACCGTTCGCTTCCTGATGGGGCTGTCGCCGGCGATGTTGCAGACACCGTATTTGGTCGCCCCCGACGCCGTCAATCTAGCCCTGCATCGTGGGCCCTCAACCGCCATGGGATGCGAACTGTGTGCCGGAGTTGCAGCGACAGAAGCTTTGAAAATCCTACTCCGAAGAGGCAAAGTATTCTCCGCACCATGGGGCGTTCATTTCGACGCGTACCGCAACAAACTGGTACGTACCTGGAGACCCGGAGGAAACCGAAACCCCTTGCAACGAATCGGATTAAGGATTGCGAGAAAAAAATTTATGGCGAAGCTGTCCGAGTGCCCTTCAGCGCAAACCGAACCACAACGTTCCTCTCTCGAGCGCATTCTCGAACTTGCCCGGTGGGCGCCCAGCGGCGACAACACTCAGCCCTGGCGGTTCGAGATAGTCTCGGATAACCGCGTCGTCATCCATGGGTTTGATACCCGCGATCATTGTGTTTACGACCTTAAGGGCCGGGCCAGCCAAATTGCGATCGGCGCTCTTCTTGAAAATCTCGTCATCGCCGCCAGCAGCCACGGGTTAGCCGCCAACTGGTCTCTACGTCCAGAGTCCAGCGAAACAGCGCCGACGATCGACGTTCATTTTTCGCCCGATCCAGAGCTCAAGCCAAGTCCTCTTGCTGCTTATATTCCCATTCGCGCCACTCAACGCAGGGCGATGAAACGGCGGCCACTTTATCCCCAAGAAAAGATGCGGCTAGTCGAAAGCCTAGGTAACGATTACACGGTCTTGTGGCTGGATAAACCTGAAGATCGGCTACGGACTGCGCGACTGATGTTTCGAAACGGAAAAGTTCGGCTTACGATGCCGGAGGCGTATGAGGTTCATAAGAACGTCATTGAATGGAACACTCAGTATAGCGAAGATCGAATTCCCGACCGGGCCGTAGGATTAAACCCGCTAGCTCTCGGACTCATGAGATGGGCCATGAGGAGCTGGTCGACGGTCAATTTCCTTAACACCTATTTCGCCGGAACCGTTCTGCCGAGGCTGGAATTGGACTTGATCCCCGGAATCTTTAGCGCCGGGCATTTCGCTCTCATTGCGGATAAGCCGCCAACTTCAGTCGGGGACTATCTTTCCGCAGGTCGCGCTTTGCAGCGCTTTTGGTTGACGGCCACGCAACTTGGTTTGCAGCTACAGCCGGAAATGACTCCCTTGATCTTTGCCGGCTACATCCGAGAATCGATCAAGTTCACTCGTGTGGACGCTGTCGAGAAAAAGGCAAAACTATTGGCAAACGAGCTAACTGCTCTTTTGGGAGATGAGTGTGTCGAAAGAGCGGTATTTATGGGCCGGATTGGAGAAGGAAAACCGCCAAAAGCACGCTCGATCCGCAAACCCTTGTCCAAGCTTCTGGTGACGGGGAATATCAACACGCGATTGGTAGTGTGATTGATCGATCGGGCAAGTCGCAGCGCCAAGAGATTAAAACGAATACCGAAACTCGCCGTATACCCTGTCTTTGGCATCGAACTGCCCGAACAGTCCGGTAGGTTGACCGCCGAAAATATCGGCGCCGACTACCATTCGCCAGTTCCTCAGAAACTCCCAAGTCACCTTGGCCTGCACATTCCAATCGGACCGATTGAGACTGTGTATGAAAAGCACCTCCGGCTCCACTTTCGGATGAAAATACCGCGTGCTGACCAATGCGGATACACCGCTCTCTAACTCGTCAGGAATCATGTGCTGATCGTGGTGGCTGAACCAGCGTTGAAAAAACTGCAGGTTGAGGCGCGTATCTTCCAAAAAGCTGAAATCGAGCCCGAGGATGTAATCGAGAAAATCCTGAGACACCAGTCCATCCGAATCCATGAGCCGAGTCGTCAAAAAAGGCTGATCCACCGTATAAACAGCCTCGCCTTTCAATACAAAAGGACCAAAGTCTTTGGCAAGCGTGCTACCGACCTGATGAATTCTCTTGTGAACGGAGCGATAGGTAATCGTCGGCGCAGGAGCCAGCACGATGTTACGCGCGAAGGCAGGAGAAAGATCCAGACCGCTGTAATAGAAAAGCGAAGTATCCCAGCCAGATTGAAGATAAGATAGCCTTAATCCGTAAGCGGTATTTTCAAAGGTATTGTTGGGCCGCTGGTCGTTCTCGATTACCGTCGTGAATCCCGGCGTCGGAGGTGGATTAAAAGGGAAGAATTCCGAACCGACTTTGCCGATATCGTTGTAGGTCATATAAGGAATCCATATCGCTTCGCCATGGAATCCTCCTTTGAAATACTCGGCCCGCATGGCCCACTGAGGAATTCGTAGTAAATCAAAATCGGGAAGCACGAACTGGCGCAGATCCTTCGCAGAGACGACATCGGCGAAAAACAATCCCACCATTTCGCCCCAGATGATGTGCTGACGTCCGAAGCGGAAATCCCAATCCCCGGCGGAATAATCGAGATAGGTTTCACGAAACATCGGCTCGAAACGTTGGTCGTGACGCACCGATTCAGGATAAAAATCGGTCAAATCGTAAATCGCGTCATACATAAGCCGGCCGCTCGCCTTCCACTTCAGACTGGCACCCCAGCTACCGTGAGTTCCCAGTTCCAGGAGGTTACGAAATTTCGACCAATGGTCGGGCGACGCATAGGTGTAAGCGAGTTCACTCTGAAAAAAGCCGTTCAAATCCGGCCAACGGAGCGGGCGCGCATCATCACCCGTCTTCCGCTCAACCTCAAACAACTCATCAACCGATGCCGGTTCTTTGTTTTCTGTTTTTTCGTCTTTTAGATCAAATAGCTCGTCTACGGAAACCGGCGCTTCCTTCTCCAGATCAGCAGAAACGCCGTCTGTCGAGTTGAAAATCCAAGTAAGAGCCAAGATGCCGTACAGACAGAGACGAGATGATCGCGGGTACCGCACGAGGGAATTCTCCAAATCGGGAAAGCACGCGTTTATGGAACTATTATCCGGCCGTCACTGATTCTCACGACCCTGTCCGCCATTTCCATAACTCGATGGTCGTGGGTCGAAAAAATGAAGGTCGTTTTTTCGTGCCGATTGAGTTGCTTCATCAACTGCAAGATGCCTTCACCGGTCTTGGAATCAAGATTAGCGGTCGGCTCGTCCGCCAGCACGATGACAGGATGCCCGGCCAGGGCTCGTGCAATCGCGACCCGCTGGCGCTGGCCACCGCTAAGTTCCGAAGGTTTGTGCTTAGCGAAATCAGCAAGTCCCACCACGACCAGATAATGGGCTACACGCCGGCGCCGCTCCTTGGGCGGGATATCCTTTCTATACAAGAGAGGATATTCGACGTTCTCCCACGCGGAGAGAACCGGTAGTAAATTGAAGGTCTGAAAGATGAAACCGAGGGTTCGAGCTCGAAGATCGGCCAATTGGTTAGGTGTTTTCTTGCTCACCTCTTCATTGCCGATGTAAATTTCTCCCCGCGTCGGGGTATCGATGCAACCGATTAAGTTTAGCAAGGTAGATTTTCCGCTCCCGGACGGCCCGGCTATCGCCATGAACTCGCCTTCCCCAACCCCCATGGAGACGTCCCTAAGAGCTTCGACCGTCTGTTTTCCTAACTTATACTCCTTCCATACGTGTTCCACGCGAACCTTAGTCATGTTAGCTGTTATAGTCTGTGTGAAGTTACCCTACTATATTTATCGTATCCGAACATTGTCCGATAAGGTCAAACAACAAGCTTTTTGAAAAGGCACCCCTAGCGCTAGTAGAAGGTACTCGAATTAGGTAAAAAAATGCGGATATCCTTCAAAAATTCTTATCAATAGAAGTAGTGAGATTATTTCCCAGATTTCTCCGGGACGGATGGCGACAAGCGTAAATCCGACGGGGGAACACCCCGATATCCTAACGCTTCCGAAGCGACCAGCTTAGACCGTCACCGTTCATAAAGCATAGCCGAGCTTAGCAACATCTAGGAAACAACATGCAAACCTCTATCGCCCGACGATTCGCTTTTGCCGCAGCCGTTACCCTATTGTCAAACATAATATTGTCCGGCTCGCTTCGAGCCGACGACGTACCGGACCCGGCCGAGATTGTGGCAGCGGCAGATCGCATTCGCTTCCCTCAAGAAGGATTTCAGGTCGATATCTCCATCACCACGACTACCTCGGACAGCGAACCCGATGTGCGCGAATATCGTGTTTTATCGAAGGGTAACGAAAACACCGTGATTTTAACGACCGCACCGGCCGCCGACCGCGGGCAAATCATGCTCATGCGGGGGCGCGACTTTTGGGCTTTCATGCCCTCCGTATCGCAACCGATTCGTCTCCCCTTATCACAAAAGTTGACAGGCCAGGTGGCAAATGGCGATTTGGCCAGAGCGAATTTTACCGGCGACTATAATCCAAAACTTTCAAGAATCGAAGAAATCAACGGCCGAGAATATTATGTGCTTGAACTTAGCGCCGTAGATAGAGGCGTCACCTATCCGAGGGTGCTGTATTGGGTTGATAAGAAAAACTACAACCCATACAAAGCAGAATTCTACACCTTGTCAAACCGGCTATTTAAAACCTGCCGATTTCAAAAATTCGAATCAATGGAGGGAGAAGTACGCCCTACTCAGCTAGTAATGGAAAATGCTCTGAAAAAGGATGAACGATCGATCTTGGATTACAGAAAAATGAAGCTCAGAGATTTGCCCGACAAGGTTTTCACAAAGGACTATTTAAAGAAAGTTCAGGAGTGATCGCCATCCAACCCCACACTGTAGCCTCTATAAATCCATTAAGAGCCCTGTCTCCGTAGGCCATTCGCCCTGAGCCGAGTCGAAGGGTTTTATGACCTACCGGGATAGGTTCTAAATATTGCTCCGTAAAGCCTCTACTATAGGCGTATGAATAACCCTTCGCGCAGGCACCACGACAGCAAGAGCCGTGGCCAAAAACCCAACCACAAAGGCTACGCCAAGCACATTCGGAACAACGCGTACGATAGCCGTGTATCCCATATCCGAGTTGGGCGGCGGCGGCATTGGGATACCGAAAGCAGATATTCCCCCAGCCAGTAAAACGCCGACAAAGACTCCGACCGCCGCACCTATAAGCCCAAGAATGGAATATTCCAGAACAATTAACTTAAAAACATCTAATGGTCTATTACCGAGAGCCATAAGCGTACCAAACTCACCTATGCGTTCGTGAAGCGCCATGTTTACGCTATTGGCCACGCTTAAAAATACCATGACCAAAATAATGATTTCCAAAACGGTGAACTGTCGCTGATACATATCGACCGTTTTTTGATAGAAATCCGCGAGCACGAACCAAGGTTTTACCTCGTATTGCTCTGACGATAACTCTGCCATTAACCTTTTGACAACACGATCAGTATCCGCCGTATCGTTCAATGCGAACACCAGTGCGTGGATTCCCGGGGTTGCTAAAAGATCCTGGGCAGAACCTAGGGAAATCCGAACGGCGCGATCATCGAAATCCTTCGAAAAACTTTGAAATACTCCAACGACGGTAAATTCAAGGCTGTTTAGAGCACCCTCCGGCGTATTGACGAGGAGTGTCAGTGGATCCCCCGGTTTGACCTTGAGTGCATGGGCAAGACCTTTTCCTACCAAAATGGCCATCGGGTCCGAGTCACTCAGCGGCTCCCCCTCCACAATCGACAACATACTTCCAACCTGCTTCTCTTTGGTTGGCTCGACGCCCTCCCCCAAAATCGGGTAATCGGAGTGTCCGTTATTCACAAGGCCCGAAAAACTTACACGTTTCATAACCTCGGCAACTTCCGGCCACGTGCGGAATCGGTCAACGAGCCCGTCAACGTCCTCCATCAGGAATTTATAAGGATCGCGTCGACCGATGGTCGAGAACCCACTTCTGTATATCTGCAAATGTCCCAGCTGAGAATGTATCGTCGACTCGCGCAGCTGAACAAAAATGTCTTCGATAAATCCGCCGACTAATGAGATACCCGCGACGCCTAAGGCAATTACCGTCAGCGTCAAAATAGATCTTACGGTCTGTCGAAATAGATTTCTAAGCGCGAATGTCAGCATGGATTAAATCAGCGAGATGAGGCGCCATCCGGTTAACGTGACTTTCTCAATGCCTCGACTATGACAAGCCGGGAGGCCTTCCACGCCGGAAATACACTGGCCAGAAAAGTGGATATCAGGGCGACTAGCACGGCCTTGGCGATCAACGGCCCGGTGATAAATATTTCAGCTGTATAACCGGTGCTCGTGCCTGGAGCCGGCGGCATGGGAATACCAATTGCCGATATGATCGCAGCCAAACCCCAACCGATCGAAACGCCCAACACGCTACCGATAACTCCCAACATAAGCGCTTCAGCGAGAAAAAGCCTGACGATTTCCAATCGTTTGAGCCCCAAGGCCATCAATGTGCCGATTTCGCTTGTACGGTCCATTACATTCATGATCAGCACATTCGATATACCCAGCAAAATCATGAATCCAATAATGCCTCCCAACACATTCATTTGCTGGGAAAAAAGCCTCACTGTCTTATTGTAGAAATCGGCGAGATCGTACCAAGGAATGAGCTGGAACTCTCCGGTCTTTTCGATGAAAAGCTGCTGAATTCGCTTGAGTATTTTTTTAGTATCTGATGTGTCGTCAAGCAAGACGGTCCATCGGTGAGCCCCCGACACTCTAAGAAGTTTCTCTGCCGTAATCAAAGGTATGCGCAAAGCGGAATCGTCGAACGCCTTATTCGCCGTCGAGAAGACCCCAACGACATTAAGCTCCACCGCATTTATCCCTCCGGAAACGGTATTTGCCAGCAAAACCACTTTGTCGCCCGATTTTATGCCCAAATTAGCGGCGAGACCGTTCCCGATAACTGCGCTTAAGGGTTGATTCGGATCGAGCCCCACGCCCTCTTGAATGGAAAGATCCGGTTTAAATGCTTTCTCTTTCTCGGGATCTATACCTTCTCCAATAAAACCAATCGTTGTATCCCCATGACTAAGCAGCCCATTGAAACTAAGCCGTGGCGCCACCACCTTTATGCCGGGCAGTTTCGCCAGCACTTCAAGCTCATCGACGGAATGCGGCAACAGAAACCTGTACGGATCCGCCGCGCCCCGATCCAAATAGCCAGGCCTGACGACTTGGATATGGCCGAGCCGAAAAAGAATCGTTGATTCCCGCATAGCCCAGAAAATCCATTCGATAAATCCTCCCGCAAGCAGCAGAGCAATGATGCCTACACCAATCCCCGAGAGCATGATCGAGGTCCGTCTCGGTTGCCTCCAAAGGCTACGTAACGGCAACTCTAGACTTGATTTCATGGGCGAGAAGCTCTTTTTGCAAAAAAGTTTTCTAAGGAAGCTCTGATTTAATCGCAAAAACACACAATGAGTAGCGTTTTTAGGATGACAATAATCACTACATCTTGGAATAAATCAGAGGTTCCCTAACGAACCAAGATGGGCGGATGGTCGATAGTAACTGCCTGTCGCGACTATTTTAGTGTATAAGGCAAGGGAATGCCGCGTGATGGCTTGGCTTACCCTTTCCATTTCATCCTCGCCCGCAAAATCCCTTACGGCGAACATTGCCGAAATGCAGGCTCTAGAACGAGCCTATTGGACGACACCACAGACCTGGGGGTGCGCTCAACGGCGTTAACATTGCGCTGTCCTTCCTTAATTCGCCGCCTTACAACAGGACAATCGACGCATCAATAGCCAATTGGCCAAAAATTTAGTTTCGCTTCTCGGTTAATGTTAATCCATGAGAAGTGATTGAGGGCGAATAAACAACACAGCGATCCATGGATAATCTGCAATACTGTTTTCGACTGAAGGTTGAATCGAGATAGCCGATTTGAACTGTCGCTATCCCGACCGCGCTTCCAACCCGAGCCACCGTCAGTTCGCCCTAAGTCCAGTGACCTGACCGAATCGATGAAAAAGACTGTAAAGATTTTTGACAAATCCGATTCTTTTAGAAGCGCTCAACAGCACCTCAAGCCAAAAAAATGCATTCTCTTTATTGCCGAGGCTGTGACGCTCGCCCACGTCGCCCGCCCCTATGTTCTCGCCAGCAGCTTGGATTCTGGGGACTATGATGTTCACTTCGCCTGCGACGGCCGCTTTGATGCTCTTTTCTCAGATTCTAAGCTTGCCAAGGTGTCTATACGGTCAATTTCTCCCCCCGACTTTCTCGATGCACTTGCCAAAGGTAAACCGGTTTACGATACACCTACGCTACGGCAATATGTTAAAGACGATCTAAGGCTCATCGAGCACGTCAACCCCGATCTTATCGTCGGCGATTTTCGTCTTTCACTGACTGTAAGCGCCCGCCTCGCAAAAGTCCCTTACGCCAACATAACCAATATTTATTGGAGCCCCTACGCAGTCCAGACATACCCTGTGCCCGAGCATGTTATGGTGCGCCTGCTCGGTCCAGCGCTCGCTCAACCCCTTTTCGATCTTATGCGGCCGCTCGTATTCGCCTCCCACACCTTACCTCTCAATCGGATTCGAAAGGAGTTCGGGCTAACATCGCTCGGATCGGATCTCCGAGTGACGTACACAGACGGGGATTATGTTCTTTACGCGGATATACCTGGGCTAGTCAAAACGACCGAACTACCGCCCAACCACTACTATCTCGGACCTATCCTATGGTCGCCCGAGACCTTTAAACCCGATTGGTGGTCACGGCTAGAAAGACACCAACCCATAATTTACCTGACGCTCGGAAGCTCCGGCGAAACTCGCCGATTGCCGGAGCTCGTTGCGGAGCTCTCGAGCCTACCGGTAACGCTGCTTGTCGCGACGGCAGGCCGGTTTCAGCTGAAGAATCTACCACCTAATGTATTGTGCAGCGATTACTTACCCGGCGACGACGCAGCAGCGATTGCCGATTTGGTGATCTGTAACGGCGGAAGCCCGACAACCAATCAGGCATTGAGCGCAGGCGTCCCGATACTCGGCATATGCGCGAACCTAGATCAATACCTTAACATGCAGGCGGTGCAACAAAATGGAGCAGGACGCCTATTGCGTGCGGGAACGATCTCCGGCATCGAGATCGTCAAAGTGGTCAGAGAAATACTGACCAATCTATCGTACAAAACAGCTGCGGAGAAACTCGGACGGGCATACCGAGAATACGATGCCTCTGCTAGATTCGCCGCCTTTACGGACGAGCTGCTGAGATAATTTTCCAACCTTGCTATCGCGACCTTGTAAATTTGCCGCGTAGCGCTTCATGCCAACGGGGGTAATTCGCATGAAAACACGACCGATCGATTTCGTCTTATCCGGCCTTATCCTTACCTTGCTCTTCTCCGTAAGCCTTTTCTCCGTTGCCAAGCTGTTCGCGCCTCTGACCCGGGAATTGGCCCCCTATAACGTCCTCACGGATTTTTTTCTGTTTCTTCTGGCCTACGGCTTTTTCTCCGGTTTGACGGCTCGATTGATGCTGCGAATCAAGCCGTTCCAGCCCGGCTGCTATTCAATGGATGACCCGATCTTCACTTACTGGAAGCTGTTCACCGTAGTGTGCGAATTCGGCCGGGGCGCCTGCTTGCCGTTTTCGGTGGTATTCGCTAAGCCGCTGATTGCCGCCTGGTTCGGAGCAAAAATCGGCAAGGATATCGCGCTGGGGGGCCGATTAGTCGATCCCCAGCTCATCTCGATCGGCGACGAGGTTATTATCGGGCAAGATTCCGTGATCACGGCACACACGATAACCAGCGGCAAGCTAATCCTGGGCGAGGTCAGGATTGAAAACGGAGCTACCGTAGGGGTCAACGCAGTAATAATGTCCGGGACCGAAATAGGCGAAGGTTCAACGATCACAGCCGGTTCAGTTGTGACACTGAATACAAAAATTCCGAAATACGAGCTTTGGGGAGGCATTCCTGCCAAAAAGATCAAAAACATCGATCCTTCACTATAACTCCAACTCCCTCATTGCCGTACTATAACGCCGGTACAGATTCGTCGGTGCCCGATAATCCTCTCCTGCATCTCTGCTATGAAGTAATCCGAAGAGCCGTAACCGTGACGAGGCTCATACGGATACTCAACTCGTTTGAGCCCTCTATCCTCGCCGACGCTACAACAAAGTGACAGACACTCCGATCGATAAACATCTACTCGGCTACGGGTTCGAGGCCAAGCGCCTGCGCATAGCCTCGGCATCCGAACGCTCCGCAAATTTGTCTTCCTTTTGCAGAATCTTGTCCAGGATTTTCGCTGCCTCTTGACGCTGTCCATCAGCACTTAATATTTGAGCCCGATGGAAGAGAAAAGAAACATTTTCCGGCTGCTTAGCCAAGGCCCGATCAATATTGGCCATAGCCCGTTTGGTGTCCTTGTTGCTCAACAGGGTCATTGCAAGCGTGTCCAGCACCTCCGGATCCTCGGGTGCTAAAGAATGCGCTTTTTCTGCATGCTTCAACGCTTCTGCGGGGTCAGTCTCACGCATGAGATAAGCAATATTGTTCAACAATAATGAATTATTGGGGTATTTTTCCGCCAACATTTTGAATTTGGCGACAGCATCCTGAGAGCGTTGCAACTTCATGTAAAGCTGTCCTAACTCAGCTAGGGATACTGTATCATCGGGATGCTCTTCAACCCACTGTACCACTTCTTGGAGGGCCGCCTCCTTTTCCCCCGCCTGCCAGCGCGCGCGCGACAGCCGCAAAAGATTAATACTGGTTTTGTTAGCCGGTGCAAGCTCAAACAACCGCTGATATGCAGAAGCTGCTTCGGAATAGCGCCCTGCCAACTCGGCCAGTTCTGCTTCCACCAGAACGATCTCCGGAACATCTCCACCAAAACGTTTTTTCAGTTCCTTTACCCGTGTCTCGGCATCTTTGATGCGTTTTTCCTGAATAGCCATACGGGCCAAGGCAATACGCGCTGGAATGAAGGAAGAATCCTGAGATTCAGTCTTTTCCAAAGCATCGCGTGCCATTTTTCGATCACCGAGACGGTCATAGGCCTGCGCCATAAGGAAATGCACTTCGGGTTTCTTATGCCCGAGACTCTCAAGGCTCTTCAGGCTCGACACGGCATCGGACCAGCGGCCGGTTGCTAGTTCGGCCTCGGCCAGCATGCCCAGAAGCTCCTTGCTTTTCGGATACGTCGACCGAACTTCCGATAAGAGTTCAAGTGTTTTCTTGGGATTCTTAGCTTTGAGATAGTGGCGTCCAAGGTACAGTCGCGGCAGCAGCGCCTTTGGATCGCGTTTGACCGCTTCCTCCAGAGCCGCGGCCATGGCCTCGATGTTTCCTTGGGTTGCTTCCAGTTTAGCCAGATTCGTTAACACACCCACATCATCCGGATGATGTTTCAACGCTTGCCGGAAATATCGCCTCGCCTTTTCGAAATCTTTCTCTTGAACGGCGATTGCCGCCAGCGCATTGGTAGCCGGCACATTAGCCGGGTCCAATTCGATCGCGCGCCGCAGAGCGGCAGACGCCTTGTCGGTCTCTCGTCTGACCAGATGCACCAAACCCACCAGCGTATTTGCCCCTGTTGAATCAGAATGGCGACTGAGATATTCGGTCGCGACATCCAGCGCCTGATCGAGTTCCCCCTTGTGAAGGTGCAAAGTCACGACGCCGCGTACGGCGCCCTCGAACTCCGGATCAAGCTCCAGCGCCTTTTTCAACTCGGTCATGGCGCCCTGAAGGTCGTCCTCCTGAACAAGCCCCCCGGCCAGACGTGTACGTGCCTCGGCCGATTCCGGCTGCGCGGAGACAACCTGTTTCAGGTACTCAATACTTTCACCTTGCTTGCCTTGCGCCTTCAAAGCGTCCGACAGCAAATTCATCACCTGGACATCGTTTGGCGCTTGTTTCAGCGCCTCTCTGGCCAGCTTTTCGGCGCTGGCAGGATCGCTATTCTGTACTTCCAAGTGCACCAATAGAGACTGAGCCTTTACATTGCTCGGATCATGGCTCAAATATTTTCTTAGATAATCTTCTGCCCGGGCTCTATTCCCCAGCAGGCCGTGAGCCGCGCCGCCGTAAAGCAAAGACGGGAAATGGGAAGAATCCACGGCCAAAGCCGCATCGAAAGCTTCCTGCGCCTCGGCGACGCGCTTTTGTTCGAAATTCAGCAGCCCCCTGGCGAAATGAAGTGCCGCAGAATTCTTAAGTTGTTTGCCGACTTCGTCGAGATCCGCCGCGGCCTCATCGTATTTTTTTAAATGAATACGCGCTATGGCTCGGGCGACGAGAGCCGGGGCACGCAGAATGCGGTCCTCCGCCGCTTTCGAATACGCCTCTTCGGCGGCTTCAAAGTGACTCTCCTGGGTTTCGATGTAACCGAGAAGCTCCCAGGCCGGCCCGTATTTCAGGTCGGCGGCGAGCGCTTTGGAAATCCATTCCCGTGTCTCGGGAATTTGCCCCTGCCTCCCGTGCAGACGAGCCATCGTCAGCAGCGCAGGGGCGAAATTAGGTACTGCGTCCAAGGCTTCACGCGCGAGCTTTTCAGATTCGGAGTTTTCTCCGCTGCGCAGCCATGCCTCGGCTTTGATCGCGAGCAGATTGCCTCGGAGCTCATTCGACGCGCTTTCAGGAATTTCAAGCACTTGGACATCGCCAAGCCGCCCCTGCTCGAGTAAGCTCGTCGCCAGCCAAGGCTCCAAGTCAACTTCACCGGCTCCCATTTCTCGGGCACGCAGCAATTCCTTTTCGGCGCCTGCCCAATCTCCAGCCTGTACGTAGGCACGCCCTAGTAAGAGCCGAGCTTGCATGTTGTTCGGTTCGGATTGAAGGACGGTCTTCAGCTCGATAACCGCCAACCGCACATCGCCCTTTGCGAGCGCCTCGTCAGCCTGCTTCAGACGCTGTGCCGGAGAAATATCGCCGCAGGCAGACAACAGCAGCAAAATCGAAAAGACCGGGATTTTCAATCTTCGTCCGAGAGAAATAAGAGTCATGAAGCATCTCCAATATTCGGTTTACAAATGACCTAGAGGCTAAAGACCTATTGGGAAAATGACTGAAATTATTAATCAGGCCCGTAAATACCCTCCTGGTATTTCGGGCCGCCGCCCAGGCCGGTACACGCCCGGCCTGGGCTCACGCGGCTTGTCGCCGCGCCGGGGCATCCCTGCCCCGGATTAACCCCAATCCGATTCGTCACATGATTGTAAGGCATCTTTTGGGCAATCGGAGCAATTAGGGCTCAAACAGCAATATTGAGAAAAGAGATTCGCGCCAAATCTCGCACGGAGCGTTCGCTGACTCAGCACAGAACTCTTCCGAAGTCGGAAGATGCTTCGTCCCGTTCAAGCACAATCCGAATGGTGGTGTTTAGTAGGCGGTAAATAAGAAAAGAATCCATTGAGAATGCAATCCCTTTATCGAATGCTTAGCCAAGCCGAAAGCCGAAAAAAGCCAGCATGTCCACAGACCGCAAGCACAAAAAAAGCGGTTCTGCCGCAATGACAGAACCGCTTAACTTATCACCAGAGCCCAGCCGATAACGCCGGGCATTTACCGGTCGGTGTTATGCTGCGACAACCTTGCCGTTCCGGCGAGAGAGTCCTGCCGCAACCAGGCCGATACCAAGCAGTCCCAGCGTCATGGGCTCAGGAACCGTTTCGACGCTATCCAAGCGTAGATCCAGGTTTGCAGTTCTAGGAGCCGAGCCGCCAGCAACGTCATCACCGGTATTCAGTGCCACCTGTAATGCGCCGAGGCGAGTAAGATCTGCCGTACCGCCGGAGCCGCATTCGATGGCGACTACGCCATCTACATAGGGCGACGTTCCGGTAAATCCGCATAGAGAACCATCCATAAAGGCCGCAAAGGGAATGGTAGACGTATGCGGAGAAGGTACGCAACCGGGATCGAGCGGACCGCTAGCGTCCACACAGGTAGCGGCCAGCGTAATTTTGGTCCACTCATCATCATCCGTGAAAGCTTCGATGCGGAAGAACCATCCGAGATCCGATTCGATCGTGGTTAATTGAAAGGCATGAATGGTGCCGCCCGAAGTTAAATCGAACCCGCCTAAACCTGTGGTATTAAGCGCGATATCCTGATCGTTGCCGTCCCACTGGACAATAGCTTCGCCCGTTACACCCGAATCGTTGCTGAATCTGAATTGACCACCGCTGACGACGGCTAACGACCGGGAAACAGTATCATCGCAACCAGTGATACAGTTTGCCCAAATGTCACGCTGACCGCCCAGCACAGTCGACAAGCCGGTGCCCGTGCTGCTAGCCACCCCGGTACCGGGAAGAGTCGTGGAATCGCCGTTCCATGCTGCCCCGCTAGTAGTATCGATGGCGGACTGATTTCCCTCACTAAAAAGATCAACCGTGCCGCCGTAAGCCGACGTACTCAGCGCAAACAGCAGGGGCGCGGCCGCGCCTACGATATGCTTCAAATAAATCTTCATGATATGTCGCTCCCAGATAGCATCAGAGTATTAAGTTAATGTTATGCCGAAGTCTGACTTAACAACGTCGGCCTAATCGCACCGACGTATTTGCGATTTTTGTGCCAAGGCATAAATATTATTTATAATCAATCACCTACACGCAACGAGCAACGCCCGCGTAACATTTTCCGCTAGAAGTGTAAAAATTACTGACAGATATAGTGATCTACCGACACAAAGCGCGACAGAAGGAATGCCTCAAGTCCAACAAACGGCTCTGTATTCACTATCAAGGCTTAAGACTCGGATGGACATCTCGCAGCGAGGAAACCTAGTGTCAATGTACTTTACGATATCGCCACCAGAAAGTGACGCGCGCCAGAACGCTTATCAGGGACCAATGCAACCAGCAATAAACGTTGGCCAAATCGGTCTCAGTCGGTATGGATAGTTCCACACGCGATCTGACCGCTCCCAAGAGTTTTGCCTTCTATTTTCTTCGGGCAACGACCACGCCATCTCGGGTCGGGTTGATGGACGCATCGAATTCCGGATCGTTGAAGATAAGTCGGTTATGTTCGCGGATAGCGTCGGTCCAGCCGGGAACGATGTCGACGGGGTTTTCGGCAGCAACACGGCCGTGCCACAAGACATTGTCCGCAATATAAAGCCCGCCCGGCCGGATACGCTCGCGGGCAAGGCGCCACACTTCGGGATAGTCGCCCTTGTCCACGTCGTTGTAGCAGATATCGAACTCGCCCTCGGTAGCCTGGAAGACGGTCTGGGCAAAGCCGGTTCGGAAATCGACGCGGTCCCACAGCCCGGCTTGGCTGAGAAAATGTTCCGCCTTGGAGAGATTGTTCGGATCGCCATCACTACAGATCACCCGCCCGTCCGGCCCGACGGCCTCTGCGAACCAGTAGGCGGAATAACCGTAACCGCTGCCGAATTCGAAAATGCGCTTCGCTCCGATACTTTTGGCGAGGACCTTCAGAAACAATCCGACCAGACGCCCGACGATGGGAAAGTTTTGCTGACGAGCCAACTCTTCCATCTCCACGAGAACCGGGGTGTCGGTCGAACCGGCGAGAGTGGTCAAGTAACGTTCGATGTCCGGATGTACCGGCGTTAGCACGCTTGGATTGATTGCCGTAGGATCATTGAGGTCGGTCATGCCGTAACTCCTTTAAACACGCTGAAGAGAGTCGCCGCCCCCTGGTGCAGTCCATTGTTTATTCGATCAGATCAGACTTACGCGTAGTTCCTGAGAGTAGACCCTTATTTTCGGAACCGGCACGGTCCGCTCTCCGTCAAGAGAAAGGACGAATGGGTCGTTTTCTCTTGACGGGAACACATCGCGTGGATGGGTTCATGACCGTCACCCTAGCGTAATTGCTTGTAGTAATTGATCAGACCGTTGGTGGAAGCGTCATGAGACGAAACCGCACTGTCGTCGGTCATTTCCGAAAGAATGGTTCTCGCCAGCCGTTTGCCCAACTCGACCCCCATCTGATCGAAGGAGTTGATGTTCCAGATCGCGCCCTGAGTGAATATCTTGTGCTCGTACAAGGCGATCAGCGATCCCAGAGTTTCCGGGGTCAGTTTTCGATAAAGAATTGAATTGGATGGTTTGTTGCCGGGGAAAGTTTTCGCAGCAGCGAGTTCCGTCAGTTGCTCACCGGTAACGCCCCCTGCTTCGAGCTCGGCCGTCGCTTCCTCGGTGGTCTTGCCACGCATCAACGCCTCCGGTTGAGCGAGGAAATTCGAAATCAGTGTCTCATGGTGCCGGCCGAGACCGTGATGGCTTTGCGCCGCAGCAATAAAATCGCAAGGAACCAGCTTTCGGCTTTGATGGATCAACTGATAAAAGGCATGCTGTCCATTGGTGCCCGGTTGGCCGAAGATAATCGGGCCGGTGCTGTAGGCGATCAGATGGCCTTCGATATCCACCATCTTGCCGTTGCTTTCCATATCGACCTGCTGAAGATGGGCCGGCAAATCTTCCAGATATTGATCGTAGGGCAGAATGGCATATGATTCGGCGCCGAAAAAATTGGCGTACCAGATGCCGAGCAACCCCATGATCACCGGAATATTCCGCTCGAAGGGCTCCGTTCGGAAATGCTCGTCCACCTTGTGGGCGCCGGCCAACAGTGCTTCGAAAGCATCCATGCCGACGGCCAAGGCGATCGGCAGGCCGATGGCCGACCACAGCGAATACCGGCCGCCCACCCAGTCCCAGAATTCGAACATATTGGCGGTATCGATGCCGAATTCGGCCACTTTTTCGGCATTGGTGGAGACCGCCACGAAATGCTTCGCAATAGCGGCTTCATCGTTGATTTTGGCCAGAAACCATTCCCGCGCCGATCGGGCATTCGTCATGGTTTCCTGCGTGGTAAAGGTTTTGGATGAAACGCAGAACAGTGTGGTTTCGGGGTTGAGGTCCTTCAGGTTCTCGACAAGATCCGCTTCGTCCACATTGGATACGAAGCGAACGCGCAGCCGGGGCTGCATATAGGGCAACAGCGCCTTCACCACCATTTTCGGCCCCAAATCGGACCCACCGATGCCGATGTTGACCACATCGGTGATGGCTTTGCCCGTACATCCCCGCCATTCACCGGAACGCACCAAGTCGCTGAACCGACGCATCTGCGTCAAAACCCGATTGACATCGGGCATGACATCCTTGCCGTCGACGAAAATCGGTCGATTGGATCGGTTGCGCAAGGCCACGTGCAATACGGCACGGTTTTCGGTGACATTGATCTTGTCGCCACGGAACATGGCGGCAATTTTTTCTTTCAATCCGGCTTGCCTGGCCAGATCGAGCAATAGCATCACGGTTTGTTCCGCGATTCGATTCTTAGAATAGTCAAACAGCAGGTCGTCAAGGCGCAGCGAAAAACGCTCGAAACGGTGAGGGTCTTCAGCGAACAGATCCCGCAGATGGAGATCGCTGATTTCACGGTAATGTCGATTGAGCGACTGCCAAGCCGGAAGGCAGGAAGATTGGGTCATCTACAAGATCCGAGTTCGTTATTTTCTCCCCAAAATGCTACTACAGGCAACGAAGTGAATAAATCATGAATAACGAAGATTGCCGGCATCGAGGCCGGCAATCTTTAGGATGACGAGCCTTAAGCTGCGAAATGAGGAAAAACGCAGCCCTTAAGTCTGTCTGCCGGCGTCAGGCAACGCCCTTGCCGTTAAAAAACGGACCGTAATGCTTATCGATGTTCGGAATGTGGTTGACGAGCCAGTCTTTGACGAACGTGGTCGTTTCCGGGGTAATGTCGAGCGCTCCGGCGTGGAATTTCTTCTGAACGTCGAGACAAGTCTGCACCAGCTCGTCATGCTTGGCTTTATGCGCCGCGTAATCCGGGTATCCGTGAGCCTGCATCAAATCTTCTTCGGTCTTGAAATGCATGGCTACATAATCGATCAGTGCATCGAGTTGACGCCCGACTGCCTGCCGATCACCCGATGCGACGGTATCGTGCAAGCCGTTCAACATGGCGAAAATTTCCTGATGTTGATGGTCGGCTTCACTGACGTTTGTTCCAAATGCTTCTTTAGTCCACTCTATTAGGGCCATCGGATTTGTCTCCTGAATATTGAATTTGTTCAGTGATCTGTATGCCGAATAGGCCGAAGAACTGTATAACGGCCGCGTAGACGTACTTTTGACTTAAGTCAAGTCTTGGCGATTTACTTTCCGTATCAGTCAACTGAAAATCTTCGAAGAATAACCACTCCGGTTATAATGACTGGAACAAAAGCCGTTCTCTTTTAACAAGATCCCGATGAGCAGCGAACCAAAACCTTGGGCAGGCCGCTTTACCGAAGCCACCGACGCCTTCGTAGAAGCTTTTACCGCATCCGTTGACTTCGACAAACGTCTGGCCCCGCACGATATTCGAGGCTCCATTGCCCACGCCTCGATGCTGAAACGGATCGGCGTCTTAAACGAAGAGGAATGCGAAACCATTACGGACGGATTGGAACAAATCCTTGCGGAAATCGAACGCGGCGAATTTTCCTGGTCTGTTAAGCTCGAAGACGTCCACATGAATATCGAGGCCCGCCTTACCGAGCGTATCGGCGAAGCGGGGAAGAAGCTGCACACCGGCCGATCCCGCAACGACCAGGTAGCCACGGACGTCCGACTGTATCTGCGCCACGAAATCGACCGGATCACCGACGAAATCCTTCGGTTTCAGCTGGCCTTGCTCGATTTGGCGGAACGCGAAGCGGATACCATCATGCCGGGATTCACCCATCTCCAGGTGGCCCAGCCGGTAACCTTCGGCCATCATTTATTGGCTTGGTGCGAAATGTTGGCGAGAGATTACGAGCGCCTGCTCGACTGTCGAAAGCGCGTCAACGTCATGCCTTTGGGCGCGGCAGCCCTGGCCGGCACAACCTTTCCGCTGGATCGATTCTATACCGCCGAACTGCTCGGCTTCGACCGACCGGCTGCGAATTCTTTGGACGCGGTCAGCGATCGCGATTTCGCCATCGAATTCACGGCCTGTGCCAGCCTCATCATGATGCACTTGTCGCGATTCTCCGAAGAACTGATTCTATGGACATCGGCCCAGTTCGGTTTCATCGATTTGCCGGATGCCTTTTGCACCGGCTCATCCATCATGCCGCAGAAGAAAAACCCGGACGTACCGGAACTCGTCCGGGGCAAATCGGGGCGCGTCTTCGGACACCTCATGAGCCTGCTGATACTGATGAAAAGTCAGCCCTTGGCATACAATAAGGACAATCAGGAGGACAAGGAACCTCTGTTCGATACGGTGGACACCTTACGAAATTGCCTGCGGGCTTTTGCCGACATGATGCCCCACGTTCGACCGAATCGTGACGGCATGTACAAATCAGCGCAGAAGGGCTACGCAACGGCCACGGATTTGGCGGATTACCTGGTTCGGAAAGGGGTTCCGTTCCGAGATGCCCACGAGATCGTCGGCAAAGCCGTGCGCTTGGGCATCGAAACCGGACGCGATCTTTCCCAGTTGTCATTGACCGAATTGCAACAATTGTCTGTTACGATCGGACCCGATGTTTTCGAAATACTGACGCTGGAAGGTTCCGTCAGCGCACGCAACCACTTCGGCGGAACCGCTCCTGAACAGGTCAGGGCGGCCGTAAAGCGATCTCGGCAGCGTCTCGAGGAGGTGGCTAAGACTTGATTACCGACGAGCGCGTCTCAACTCTCATCGACTTGATGCGCCACGGCGAGCCCGTGGGCGGAAGCCGTTACCGCGGACAGATGGACGATCCCTTAAGCGACAAGGGCTGGTCGCAGATGCGCGCAGCCGTCGGTCAGCATCACCCATGGGAGGTCATCGTCACCTCCCCTCTCGCCCGCTGCCAAGCCTTTGCCGAAGAAATGAGCGAGCGAAGCCGCATTCCACTGGAAATCGAACCGCGATTGAAGGAAATCGGTTTCGGTGTATGGCAAGGGAAGACGCGGGAGGAAATCACTCAGTACGATCCCGGCCTGATCCAGCGTTTTTATCGCGATCCGATGACCAATCGCCCGGACGATGCCGAGGGGCTCGCAGAATTCAGAAGCCGCATCGTTTCGGCTTGGAACGACATTCTGAACCGCCACGCCGGAAAGCATATTCTCATTATTTGCCACGCCGGCACCATTCGCATGGTGCTCGCCCATATTCTGGACATCCCCTTGTCGAACCTATTTCGAATCAAGGTCGCCACCGCAGGAATCACACGGATCGAGTGCCTGGAGCAGGGAGAAGAGTTTCTGGGGCAACTGGTTTTTCACAGCGGTTCGCTGCACGCCCTTTAACCTTTGAGGTCGTGAAAAAAACCGTAGCGAGCGGCCCATATTCGCTACGAAAAGCGCAGCGTACAAAGGAGTATGTTGAGCATCGCAGAGGTAGAGGCGGGCCGCGCAGTAGGTTTTTTCACAATTTCGTCAGCTCACCGGCCGATCTTCGCTTAGCGCCATCCACCCCACGGCGATACGGTAAACAATCCAGATCGTATTGGCCGTAAGAATGACGTAGCCTACGAAAGCGAACAAAGTCAGTCCACCCACGATTCCCCACAGGATGCCGTACCAAAAAGTCCTGATTTGCCAACGGAAGTGGGTCTCCAGCCAAGTCCCCGCCACGTCCGGCCATTTCACATAATTAATCACCGCTGCGACGATGTAGGTGATCCCAACCAAAAAAGACGCGGCCTGCAAGGCATAAATAACTTGGGTAAGCCGTTTCTCTTTGCTGAGATCTCTTGCATCTGATTCCGGGAACATTTTGCCCTGCATCTCAAACCTCCAGGTTCAGACCAATCGAGGCATTCATTTTTCGGTTAGACCTCAAGTACTCATCGAATGCTTGGAGCCGATCGATGGTGCCGATATCCATCCAAAAGCCCGCATACACTTCTCCGCTTACCAGCCCATCCGCCATTGCTCGTCTCAGCAAGGGCGCCAGGGGAAACTTGCCGGGCGAGCAGCCCGCGAACAAATCGGGACGATAAACACCGACGCCGCTGAAGGTAAAGCGGCCATCCACGGAATCCAAAACCATCCCGTCATGCAAAGCGAAGTCGCCCCGCGGATGGTGGGATGGGTTGGATACCAGCACCAGATGAGCCAACCCGGACGGCTGGCTCCGCAACCGCCCGAAAGGATAATCGGTAGCGACGTCGCCATTGACCACCAAAAACGGATCCTCGCCCAATAGCGGCAATGCCCGGTAAATACCGCCACCGGTCTCGAGCGCCTCGCCTTCGGCAGAATAGGCTATTCTCGCCCCTAATGAGGCCCCGTGTCCCAAGTGGGCTTCGATCTGATCTCCGAGATAGGCGGTGTTGACGACGATATCGACAAACCCGCTCCGGACCAAAGATTCGATCGTATGCTCGATCAGTGGCCGACCGCCCGCCGTCAACAGCGGCTTCGGTGTCCGGTCGGTGAGGGGCCGCATACGCTCGCCGCGCCCGGCCGCCAAAATCATGGCTTTCATGTCACCTTATCCAAAGTCATTCGGGGCAAGACCCGATTTTCCAAAAAGTGCAGGAAGCCGGTAAGTTCCGGATATTGCTTACAGACCTCGATCACATAGCTCATGGTACGCGGGATATCCTTGAGATAGCCGGACTTGCCATCGCGCAACTTGAGCCGGGAAAAAATGCCGATCGCCTTGAGGTGACGCTGCATTCCCATGAGATCAAACCACCGCCGGAATAGGTCCGGACCGACCGAAGAGAGGAATCCGGCTTCGGCAAGGCGCGTGTAATGATCGATCACCCAAACCTCCACCATGGAAATCGGCCATGAAACATAACAATCCCGCAGCAGCGAGACCAGGTCATAGGTGATGGGACCGACGACCGCATCCTGAAAATCCAGAATGCCCGGATTGAGGCGTTCGGTGACCATGAGATTGCGGGAATGATAATCCCGATGCACGCAGACCCCGGGTTGTTCCAGCGCGGATGCGATCAGAAGCCGCTTCAGCTCATCGAAGACGACGGATTCCTCGGGATCCAGCGCCACCCCCAAAAGTTGGCCGAGGAACCAATCGCGGAACAAATCCAGCTCGACCCCGAGCAGGCGTTCGTCATACGGAGGCAATCCGGAAGTTTCGGGATCCACGCCATACTGCAAGCGCAGCAGAGCGTCCAGAGCGTCTTCATAGAGACGATCGACGGATGCGGGATTCAAGCAGTCCAGATACGATCGGACTCCCAGATCGGTGAGCAACAAGAAACCTTGGTCCTCATCGGCCGCGATCACCTCGGGCGCTTGAACGCCGGCACTTCGCAGGAGCGCGGCCACCCTGACGAAAGGGCGCACGTTCTCCTTGGGCGGCGGCGCATCCATCACAATGCGCGAAACCCCATCGAAATAGGCTCGAAAATAACGACGAAAACTGGCATCGCTCGAGGCGGGCTCTATAGCCCTGACCCCAAGTTTGAGGGTTTTCGACAACCAGTCGGAAAGCGCCTCGAGCCGTTCATCTTTCTGTATTGTCATATTGACGGTCCCTGTGTCGAAAAGTACTCGAATAACGTGGATCTTACGGTAGAATGCGGCGATTGGACCGGATATTTCACCATAAAGAACAGCCTGAAGATAATGCCTTCCGCGATTCCGCCCCTGTCGCCACTCTTGCCGCTCCGTTCACAAGCTTAAATTGTGTGGCAGCCACTTTGCGACTCGCCTCTCAGTTATAAAGTACCTCAGCCGCAGCATGGTGTTTCTGATTCATCTCAATCGTGGTCGATGGGTGTTTATCCTGTGCCTTGGACTGAGCCCTTCCCATCTGCTGGGAGCCACGTCCGACTGGGATTGCCAGCGCAGCAAGGACGATAAGGAGTGGGTCTGTATCACCAAGAAATCCAAACCCGATACCGCCGCCACGACTCCTGACGAGCCAGAGATTGGAAAGGCCGGGCCGACACAGGAGAGGGAATCGGCACCCGCCACTGCCGAGCCGGAACCGGTCCGTCCACCGAAGACCCGAGAACCGGCGCTGGCCGCCAAGCCCGCGCGGTCTCAAAGAGACGCGGAGCAGAAACGTGTGGACCAGTCCATGCAGCCATTACCACCGAAATCGGTCGCGGCGGCCAAACCTCCCGGCTGGAACTGCCGCCCTGGCGAAACCGGCAAGGAGTGGGACTGCTCCTTAGTCGGCCCCGACCCCAAAGGTCTTCCCCACGTGGTCTCGGAAGAGAGCCAAAAGGTCGAAAATTGGGCGGAAACGACCACGATTACCGAGGAAGACGAACAGCGCTTCCGCAACTTGACCGCCTTGCTGCCGGCCAATCCCTGGGCTCAAGCGTGCGCCGGCAAGTCCGAATCGGCGCCTATGACCGAATTTCTGCTGACTCCTCAAGACAAGCAGGCGCGTGAACAGCAACCGTTGGAAATTCGGTCCGACTACGCCGAAATGGTGGACGACGAAATCGCAACCTTTACCGGTTCCGCCGAACTGACACGTGCGGATCAAAAGCTGTGGGGGGATTTCGTCACCCACAATACCGTTTCAGAAACCTTGAACGCACGGGGCAATGTCATCTATCAAGAGAAGGGACTCACCTTCTCCAGCGATACCGGCTTCCTGGAGCTCGATACGAACCGCGGCGTTCTTCGTAACGCCCAGTTCATTTTGGAGACAATCCCAGCGCGAGGCACCTCGCGTTTAACTCATTTCGACAGCGATACTTTATCGCGCTACGAGAAATTCACCTACACCACTTGCCCGCCCGGCGACCAGGATTGGATGCTTCACGCCCGCAATGTAAAGATCAATAAGGAAACCGGCCGTGGATCGGCGAAACACGCTTGGCTGGAATTCAAAGGCGTACCCTTACTTTACACGCCGTACATGAGCTTCCCGGTCGACGACCGCCGGATGACCGGTTTCCTTACACCTTCTTTCGGCAACACCAAGGTGGGGGGCTTCGACTTTACGGCGCCGTATTACTTCAATCTAGCGCCCAATTATGACGCCACCTTCACGCCACGACTCCTCACCAAGCGCGGCCTGCTACTGCGCGGCGATTTCCGGTATCTGACCGAAATGACTCGGGGCCGCGTGCTGGCCGAGTACATGCCCCAAGATGATGTGCGAGGCGATAGCCGAGGCCAGGTCGGTTTCTTGAACGATACACGGTTCACCGAAAACTTGTATTCCCGCGTGGATGCGCACTATGTGTCCGACGATCGCTATCTGAACGAGTTGGGCAACACGCTGAATATCGTCGACCGGCGGCATATCCGCAGCTATGGCCAGCTGAATTACGTCGGTTCGAACTACAGCATTTCGACGCTGGCCGATTACTATCAAACGATCGACCCCACGATTCCCCCGGAAGGGAGACCGTATTACCGACTTCCGCAGGTGAGTTTCAACTACGGGCAAGGGCTGGGCAATACCGGCTTAGTCTTCAACGGCTTTAGTGAGATCGCCAATTTCAATCACACCGGCGGCCGAGTCACCGGCCAACGGCTGAATGTAATACCGCGGATCTCGTACCCCTGGCGAACCGCCGCCGGTTTCGTCGTTCCGAGCCTGAGCTTGCAGCACACCCAATACTGGCTGCAGGATCAAACCCCCGGCCTCAATGACAGCCTGAGCCGAACCGCGCCGATCTTCTCCCTGGACAGCGGACTGTTCTTCGAGCGCGAATTCGAGCTGGCCGAAACGCCGCTGCTTCAGACTTTGGAGCCTCGACTCTTCTACCTTTACATTCCGGACAAGAACCAAGAAAACCTTCCCGTATTCGATACCGGCGAATATGACTTCACTTTTTATCAATTGTTTCGCGAGAACCGGTTTACCGGTGCCGATCGGCTAGGCGACGCCAATCAGGTCACGTTGGCGCTTACCTCCCGACTGATCGACCAGGTGTCTGGGATGGAGCGCCTCCGGGCCAGCATCGGCGAAATTTTCTATTTCGACGATCACGATGTGACGTTGCCCAATATCCCCGCAAAAACCGGGGACAAATCCAACTTCGTGGCCGAAGTCTATTCCAGATTGACCAATACCTGGTCACTTCGTACCGGCGGACAGTGGAATCCGGAGGGCGGCACGATCGACCGCGGCCAAGTGGCCCTGCAGTACGACGACCGAGACAATCATCTGCTCAACATCGCCTATCGGTTTCGCCGCGATCAAAACTTCGACTTCGTCCGCCTGGACCTGACCGATGTGTCTTTCCGATTGCCCTTCGCAAAAGGGTGGAATGCTATCGGCCGCTGGCAATACTCGCTGCTGGATCAGGTAACGCTGGAAAGCTTTTTGGGAATCGAGCGCGAAACCTGTTGCTGGCGTTTCAGTCTCATTGGACGGCATTACATCAACGACGTACGGACTGGCGTAAACGGCGGCAATGTCGCCAACAACGGGGTCTTCGTTCAGCTTGAGTTGAAAGGCTTGACCCGTTTCGGCGACCAGGTAGACCGGTTCTTGCAACGCAGCATCAGCGGTTACCGGCTTGAGAACGATTGATCGAATACGACCGACTATGTTCAAGATCTCATTTTTTCTTTCCAGAAGCACCCGGTTCGGCAGGGTCTTTTTTCTGTCGCTTTTCCTGTTGCCGTCGGCGGTACTCGCCGATGGGCCGATCGATCGCATCGTGGCCGTCGTAGAGGACGGCGTGATTCTGGAAAGCGAATTGCGGCAAAAAGTCGAATCCATCAAAGCCAGCCTACTGCAAAACAACACACAGCTTCCGCCTGACGAAATTTTGACCCGCCAAGTCCTCGAGCGCCTGATCGTCGACAAAATTCAAGTGCATTTGGCCGAAAAAGCAGGCATCCGCGTCGATGACGAAACCCTCAGGCAGGCAGTCCAGCAAATCGCCCAGCGCAACAACATGAGTTTGGAAGAGTTTCGCCGCTCATTGCGGCAAGAAGGGATCGATTACGCCGCCTTCATCGAACAGATCCGCAACGAAATCACCGTAGGACGCCTGAGAAGCAGTCAGGTCAACAGCCAGATCAAGGTCAGCGATCACGAAGTGCAACACTATCTGGAAACCCATGGAAAATCGGATGTCAATCGCGATAGCGAATATCTGCTGGGCCATATCCTGATCGCGACCCCTCAAGCGGCGTCGCCGTCCGAGGTGCAAAAGGCTAAAGAAAAAGCTGAGAGATTGGTCGACGAGCTCAGACAAGGCTTGGATTTCAAGCAAGCTGCCCTCAGCTCTTCCGATTCGCCGCAGGCCCTGAGCGGGGGCGATCTCGGCTGGCGCAAGTTAAGCCAGGTGCCGTCACTGTTTGCCGATCTGGTGCCCGCGATGAAGGAAGGCGGCATCGAGGGTCCTATTCGAAGCCCGAGCGGATTTCATATCATCAAACTGCTCGGAGTCAAAGGCGGCGAGGACGAGCGCATGACCAAAACTCACGTGCGTCATATCCTGATCAAGCCCAACGAAGTACTGTCCGACGAGGAAGCCAAGCAAAAGCTATTGAATTTGAAAACGCGCATTGAAGGCGGCGAAGACTTTGCCACACTGGCGCGGGGCCACTCCGACGATAAAGGTTCGGCGATCAAGGGCGGCGATCTCGGCTTCGTCCAGCCGGGCGCCTTGGTTCCACCCTTCGAGGAAGCCATGAACCGGTTAGCGGTCAACCAGCTCAGCGATCCGGTGCAAACCCAATTTGGCTGGCATCTCCTTCAAGTTCTGGAACGGCAAGAGTCCAGCGACACCGACGAGTTGTTGAAGAACAAAGCCCGCGAAGAAATCTTCAAACGTAAAGCGGAAGAGGAAACCGAGCTTTGGCTGCGCCGGATTCGCGACGAGGCCTATGTCGAAATTCGCTTGAACGAACCGGAAACGACGTCCTTCATGCCATCATTCCAATGATCACCAGAATACTGTTGACTACAGGAGAACCCGCCGGCATCGGCCCGGATTTGTGCGTGCAGATCGCCCAGCGGGAACTTGCCTGCGATCTCACGGTAATCGGCGATCCCCGGCTGTTGGCGGAACGAGCGCAGCGGCTGGGACTTAATCTCGAAATTCGAACGCCGGGCACCGACGACGTCCAGCCGCACCGAGCCGGATCACTCAAAGTGTGGCCTACGGCCAACGCCGTCGACCGAGCTTGCGGACGATTGAATGCCGCCAATGCTCCCTATGTTCTCGAAACCATATCCAGCGGCGTTACCGCGTGCCTGGAAAGGCGCTTCGATGCCTTGGTCACCGCCCCCGTACACAAGGGAATCATCAACGAGGCCGGCGTCACCTTCACCGGCCATACCGAGTTCATCGCGAACATCAGCGGAGGCCATCCGGTCATGATGCTCGCCGCACCGGGTCTTCGCGTCGCATTGGCAACGACACATTTGCCGCTGGCCGAAGTCAGCCGCAGCATCACGCGCGAACGGTTGTCCGCAGTACTCACCACCCTCGATCGGGACTTGATCGCCCGCTTCGGCGTTGCCGCACCGCGCATCCTCGTCTGCGGCCTCAACCCTCATGCCGGCGAGAGCGGTCATCTGGGGCGCGAGGAAATCGAGATTATCGAGCCCGTGCTGGAGTCGCTCAGACAACGAGGAATGAATTTGGTCGGCCCGCTGCCGGCGGACACTCTTTTTCTTCCGAAATATCTCGAGCGTGCCGACGCCGTACTCGCCATGTACCATGATCAGGGACTGCCGGTACTGAAATACGCGGGCTTCGGGCGCGCGGTGAACATCACTTTGGGGCTACCCGTCATCCGCACATCGGTTGACCATGGCACGGCCTTGGATTTGGCCGGAACAGGAAAAGCCGATGCGGGAAGCTTGGCGGCCGCAATCGATGAGGCTATCGGCATGGCGTCCAGAATGCGTTGCAGACTCGGTGAGATGTCATGAATCACCAGCCCCGCAAGCGGTTTGGCCAGAATTTTCTGCGCGATAGTACCGTCGTGCGGAGTATCGTCCTCGGAATAGCCCCGGATCCCGAAGATCACCTCGTCGAGATCGGTCCTGGCCAAGGCGTCCTGACCGAAGCGTTGTTGCCGCTCTGCGGGCGCTTGGACGCTATTGAAATCGACCGAGATTTGGCCGCCTCGCTGGAAACAAAATTTTCGGGTAACACCAAATTCCGCCTGCATCGTGCGGATGCCCTCAAATTCCGGTTCTGCGAGTTAAGCTACGGAAAAAAGCTTCGTGTCGTGGGCAATTTGCCTTACAACATTTCTACGCCCCTGCTTTTTCATCTTTTCGCGCAGACGGAATGCATTGAGGATATGCACTTCATGCTGCAGAAGGAAGTCGTCGACAGGCTGTGCGCCGTTCCCGGCGACAAGAGTTATGGGCGGCTCGGCATCATGGCTCGATACTATTGTCGCGCGGACGGTCTTTTCGAGGTTCCTCCCGAGAGCTTCTTTCCTCGACCGCAAGTCATGTCCGCCGTCGTCCGTCTGGTACCACACGAAACCAGGCCCGTGGATGTCGATCCGGGGCCTTTGGGGCAGGTCGTTGCCGCGGCCTTCTCGCAACGCCGCAAGACGCTCCGAAACGCTCTCAAGCACCTGTTTGAAGAGGGAGAAATCCAGGATCTCGGGATAGATCCACAGGCTCGGGCGGAAACACTGGGCTTGGAGGCTTATGCTCGCTTGGCCCGCGCGCTTACAGGAAAAGCAGGATAAGGCGACCGATCGAAAACGGCCGCCGGCAACTCGGCGGCCGCGAAAACTGCTTGGCGCTCAGGTGATCACCGTCGGCCCGGACATGCCGGTCCGCATTTTCACTTCAGAAAGACTCTCGGCCAACTCGATCAGGTCTTTGAGCGCCTCCTGCGGATCTTGGTTATGCTCCGCGGGATCGCGCTCATAACGCTCGATATAGATTCTTAAGGTTGCACCGTCCGTTCCCGTGCCCGACAGCCTGAATACGATCCGCGCCCCGTTTTCGAAGATGATCCGAATCCCTTGTTTTTCGCTGACACTTCCATCCACCGGATCATGGTAGCTGAAATCGTCCGCGACGCTGACCTGGTAAGGACCGAAAGTCTTCCCAACCAAACCGGGCAACTGTGCGCGGAGGCGAGATATGATCGAGTCGCCGATCTCCGCCGGCATACCTTCGTAGTCATGGCGCGAATAATAGTCGCGACCGAACCGGCGCCAGTGCTCGCGGACGATTTCGGCTACCGACTGTTTGCGAACGGCGATCAGGTTGAGCCAGAACAGCACCGCCCATAAACCATCCTTCTCGCGGACGTGATCGGAGCTGGTCCCGAAACTTTCCTCTCCGCACAACGTGATCTTGCGAGCATCGAGTAAATTGCCGAAAAACTTCCAGCCGGTGGGCGTCTCGTAACACTCGATACCCATCGCATGTGCCACCCGATCGACCGCTTGACTGGTCGGCATCGAACGCGCCACACCTCGCAAGCCGTCCTTATAACCCGGAAGAAGATGTGCATTCGCCGCCAAAACGGCAAGGCTATCGCTCGGTGTAACGAAAAACTGGCTGCCCATGATCATGTTGCGATCGCCGTCGCCGTCGGACGCTGCGCCTAGCGTAGGAGACCGCGCCCCGAACATGAGGTCCGCCAGCTCCCGTGCATGGGTCAAATTGGGGTCGGGATGGCCGCCGCCGAAGTCTTCCAAGGGGACCCCGTTCATCACGGAACCGATCGCGGCACCCAGCCTTTCCTCCAAAATACGCTTAGCGTACGGTCCGGTGACGGCATGCATCGCATCGTAGCTCAGGGTGATCGCTCCGGATTTCAGCCCCGATTCGATCAAACTGAAATCGAACAGATGCTCCATCAACTGAGCATAGTCGCTCACGGGATCGATGATCTGAACCGTCATGTCGCCCAGCCGTGTTTCGCCGATCTTGTCGATATCGATGTCGTCAGTACGGACGATCCTGTACTGATCGATGACTCGACTGCGCGCAAAGACCGCATCGGTAAAGCTCTCGGGCGCGGGCCCGCCGTTGGTTACATTGTATTTAATCCCGAAGTCTTCCTCCGGCCCGCCGGGATTGTGGCTGGCGGAAAGAACGAAACCGCCCAGCGCCTTGTACTTGCGGATCACGCAGGATGCGGCCGGCGTCGACAGCAAGCCGCCCTGCCCAATCAACAACCGCCCCACGCCGTTGGCCGCAGACATTTTGACGATAGTCTGAATCGCCTGACGGTTGAGATAGCGTCCGTCACCGCCCAGGACCAGCGTTTTCCCGGCCGTATCGCCCAAGGTATCGAAAACCGACTGAACAAAATTCTCCAAATAGTTCTCTTGCAAGAAAACCTTCACCTTCTTGCGCAATCCAGAGGTTCCTGGCTTTTGATCGGAATACGGAGTTGTCTTTCGGGTTTCAATTGGCATGGCTAATATTTTCAAGATGGCTGAAATCGTCTATTTATTCTACTCAGTCCACTTAACAGTCGAGCAAATTTTTTTGGCGTAAGCTTTACGATACAAAAACCTAGGAGACAACACGTGAAACTGCGATCTGTTCTCGGCCTACTTCCGGCGCTGCTCTCACTGAACACGGAAGCAAATATGAAAGACGACAGCATATGGCTGCTGGTCGAAACCGCACCGCATGTATTGAAGGTAATGGAAGGCGACCACGATTTGGAAGTTTTCGAAAGAATTGCAATCGGGCGCAGAGGCGTCGGCCTATTCAAAGAACGGGGAGACTACAAAACCCCGCTGGGTGAATATCATATCGGCTGGATCAACGAAAACAGCCGATACCATAAGTTTTTCGGCTTTACATACCCCAATCGAGAGAACGCTGAGCGTGCCTTTACGATGGGCTTAATCGGGCCGGATACCTATCGCACGATTTTGCGCACCAGCATCGGCGCGGCCATTCCCCCTCAAAACACAATGCTCGGCGGACAAATCGGAATTCATGGTTTGGGCCGAGCCAGTCTCGCCGTTCACGAGTTTTTCGACTGGACTCAAGGATGCATAGCCATGACCAACGAGCAAATCGATAGACTCAGCGCCTGGGTAAAAAAGGGCACCCTAGTGGTAATTCGGTAATTTGTGCCAAAATAATACTGGAAAGATTATCCATTCCGGGGCACACTTAAAATGTCACCCATTTGTTCTTCGGGACGGATGATCTCGCCAAGCATTTCAGTCAATAAAAAAGGAAAGAAACGATGATGAAAGCAACCAAATTGGGCGTATTACTGTTGTCTGCTGGTTTGACCGTAGGCTGCGCCAGCAAATCCGACCTCAACAACCTGCAGACTCAGGTTGACGGTTTGAAAGCGGAAGTTTCCTCTGTTAAGAGCACCGCCGACGAAGCGTTGTCTGCTGCTCAGGCTGCTGAATCGAAAGCTGCCAGCGCTGAATCTGCTGCTCGCAGAGCCGCTGCGTCTTCTGAGGAAGTGAACAGCAAATTGGATCGCATGTTCAGAAAATCGATGATGAAGTAATCTCGCGTCTCTCAAAGTCGCGAACAGTTTACGAGGCCCCGGTCGACGCAAGTCGTCCGGGGTTTTTTATGGGCGAAAGGACGAAATAAGCTGGCTTGAGGAGCGGTTAGAGCGCCGAGACAAACGGGAACCTTACCAGCAGGCGGTATACGGAATGACGAGCTAAAAAGCCGGCACCTAACGAGGTTCAGTGCCCGAGAATGTTTCCTGCACCCAGGCACTGCGCCTTTCACGATCGAGAACTTCGGCACGGGCACGGATTAGAAGCACCGTGAAGTAATAAAGCTGAAACGCTGCGGCCATAAGCAGCAAAGGCAGCAGCATGCTGATGTGAATGGAGGGCTTGTCGAATTTGGTTACCGTAGGCCCCTGATGAAGGGTACTCCACCATTCGACCGAGTAATGGATGATCGGAATATTGACCACCCCGACCAAAATCAAAACACCGCCCGCCCGAGCCGCCGAGCGCTGATCTTCGATCGCGGAAACCAGAGAGATATAGCCCAGATAAAGGAAGAGCAAAATCAGCTCGGATGTGAGCCTCGCATCCCATACCCACCAAGCACCCCACATTGGCTTGCCCCAGAGAGACCCCGTGGCCAGCGCAAGAAATGTAAAGGACGCGCCGAGGGCCGCCGAACTACTCGCCATCACATCGGCCAGCTTGATATTCCAAATCAAGTAAATGGCACTAAGCACGGCCATAAAAACGTAAATAAAAAGAGACATCCACGCGCTAGGCACGTGCACGAACATAATCCGATAACTTTCTCCCTGTTGATAATCAGGGGGAGCAACGAATAAGCCCAGGTATAGACCGGCCAATAACAACAGCGCCGTTATCACTCCTAACCATGAAATCAAGTAGCCGGAAATGCGGTAAAAATGTTTCGGCGAAGCCAGTTTATGGAAGAACGTCCACATAAGGGTCAACTCAAGCTAATTCGCAAAGCGGCAGCCGTTGCCAGCGGGACTAGGGTTAGCGCCAACACCAGCATAGCGGCTAAAAAATATAACTGGCCAGTAACTGCCATTCCTGCGGAAGCGGCCGAAACAGCATTAGTGGCAAAAATCAAAACGGGGATATACAAAGGCAGGACCAATAACGTCAGCAGGATACCTCCGCGCCTAAGCCCGACGGTCAACGCCACCCCGATGGACCCGATCAAGCTCAAGAGCGGCGTGCCGATCAGCAGAGTTAATTCGAGTACGGTCAGGGCCGGCGTAGGCATAGCCAGAAACAAAGCCAGCAATGGCGCCAGCAACAGCATCGGCAATCCGCTCACCAGCCAGTGCGCCAGCACTTTCGCGAGCACCAGCAGCGAAAGAGGATATGGGCTTAAGGCCATCTGTTCCAGCGAACCATCGTCAAAGTCGGAGCGGAACATATTTTCCAGGGAATACAACGCAGCCAACAAAGCCGCGATCCAGATCACTCCCGGCGCAATCTTCCGGAGGAGAGCCTCTTCCGGGCTAACCCCGAGCGGATAAAGCGTCACCACGATCAAGAAAAACAACAACGGATTCGCAAGTTCGCCCCGATGCCGAAAGGCCAATAATAGATCGCGCTTAAGTAGTGCCAAGAAAGGACCGATCATCTGTCTCACGCCAAAGGCAGCTTAACGAGCCTACGGTCGATCCGCACGGTTTGATGAGACGTGAGAACAGCCAACCCGCCACAGCTCAAATGAGCCTCCAGCAATGTCTCCACCAAGGAAACGCCGCCGACATCAAGGGCCGTAAAAGGTTCATCGAGAATCCAAAGCTTCGCGGACGACATGATCAATCGAGCTAAAGCAATGCGTTGCCGCTGCCCCGCCGAGAGCGCGCGGGCGGGAGTATCCTCTCGGCCAGTCAGCCCTACTGTTCGCAAAGCCTCAGCCAAACTTTCGGGTGAAAAAGACAGGCCATTAAGGGCGAGAGAAAGACGCAGATTCTCCTCTACCGACAGTTCCGCTTTCAGTCCCAATTGATGCCCCAAATAAGCGACTTCGGAAAGAAACGCGGAGCGCCGCCGTGCGATGCTTTCGCCGCGCCAGAGCACTTCACCATCGCTGGGCGGAGTAAGGCCAGCGAGTATCCGCAGCAGACTGGTCTTGCCGCTACCATTAGGGCCTTCGATTTGAAGAACTTGCCCGGCTCTGACGCTGAGGTTCAGGTCACTGAACAAAAGGCTATCGGAGCGCACGCACTCCAATCCCCGCGCTTGAAGCGTAGGCTCTGGATCGTTCATTTATCGGTCGGGAATGCGTTTTGAATGCTCAATGCGTTAAAGAGAGATCGGACGAAGCGGCAACGGCGCCGTATGATGATCTCGCTGACCAGCGCGGGACATTAAGTTGAAAGCACTAGAAAGCTTCGGGATCGTCGAGAAACCGGAGCCCCGCTCCGTTAGTCGTCAGTCTTACTACAACCGCTCGAATAATGGGTGCGTCCTCCATCCCGCAAACCTGGACTGTTACCTCGTCTCCGGCAACAAATCGCGGACAACCCGCCGTTTGGACAAATAACCCACCGTCCGAGATATCGGCTGTGGTCAGTTCGATTGTACCGAGCGACTCATGCATGATCGATATTTTAGCGTTGAGTGGCGTCCGCAAGTATTTTCGTTGATCGTTCATCCCTCCCCCATTCTGCCACAAAGTCGAGGTCAAATTATTGCAGAATAATAGAGGCATGCGACATCGAAGCGATAATTTCAACGAATGACAGTCAATCCCAACGCTCAAAAACGTCCGCTTTCCGCGTTGCGATGCTTGCTCGGTTATGGCGCAATCCACTTAAAAATACTTAGGTAAGCGCCTTGCCCGGATTGATAGACCAGCTGCAGTTGCTCGGGAGTACGCCCCACGGAACCGACGAAAGGCAATAGCCGGGCTAAAAGAGTTTTTTCACCCTCTTCCGAAGTAATGCGCCAGGCACGAATGCCGCCGCCAGGAAGCGGATGAACAAGATAACTGGCGCGGCCTTTTTCTTCAGCCCAGCGTTTTACCGCTGAAATCTGGGCGTGGATATTCGCTTCGGCCGGAAAGAACCTTGCCTCTAAGGGAAGGCTAACGCCGCTCAAAGCTTCGATCTCCGAAAGCCTTGCCAGATCGTCCAAACAAACGACCCAGAAAACCGGCCTGTCGTTCGGGAGACGCTCTGAAAGCTCGGCAAGTGCTTGGTCGGCATCCATGGTCAGCCAGCGTGCCAATTGGCGCAGCGGCTGCTCGTCTTCGGCAAAACCACCGGCGATTTCACCCCAAAAGTCTCTTGATCGCGGTTCAGGAAACGCATCGGCCACCGGCTGCGCCGCCCAGGCGTCGCGCCCGGAAAAAAAGTGAATTCGTTGAGCATTATCCCACCACGACACGAACAAGGCATTCTCATCCGTGTGTTGGCGAATCGCTTTCGCGGCGTTCGCCCAAAGATCATGCCGTACCTGATTTCCGTCCCTGATACCCTGCGGTGCCGATGAACCTTGATCGGAAGGCGGAAAAACAATGGCACGCCGCAATGCGCCGCTTTTGTCGCTGTAGCTTACGGCGTGCAAAGAGACCATCACCTGATCTGCCCGGCCGATCTCGTATTCCCCCAGGCTCTCGGGCTGAAACTGCCCGTCCAGCGTGGGGAAACCCGGATCGCCGGGTTTCATCTCCTTGATCTTTTCGAACCGCAATTCCTTGGAAAAGAAGTGCGGCAATCCCAAAAAGAAGATGGCTATCCCGGCAAGCAGCAATCCAAGACCTAGAAACAGTCTCGGTTTGCTGCTCCGCCGGGCGTCTTCGTTAAGCTGCGTCATGCCGCTCCTAGCGTTTGCGGGAACGGATCACCGCGATGCCGGCGGCGACTAGGAGCGAACCTAGCACGTATCGGCTGGTGGCATCCTTGAACTCCCGCAATGCCACCCGGGTCGACGACTCGCCGTTTTGCGCGGTTTTCCCGGCTGCTTCCCGAAGCTTGGTGTTCTCATCCATGATGATGGCGTAATCACGCATCAGTTCCGACCAGCCTTCGGTGTAGGTGAAACCGCCCGGATTGGCGTGGAACAGCCCTTTGTAGAGCTTGATCACGTCGTGCTCCCACATGTCGGCGTATACGCGCTCCACGTGAGACGGGTTGTTTCCCTTGGCCCAGAACAGCTGGAAGAACCCGCCTGCAGCATCCTTCTCCGGTTTCGGCGGCTCCGGCCGATTGGTCTTTTGTCCGGGCAACAGACCGTCTTTATGCAAAGCTTCGACGACTTTCTTGGCCTCCTGCTCGACTTTCAGGCCAGCGATCGTGCCCTTGTCCGCCGCGGTGAGATAACTCTCGGCAAAGCTCGGCGAATGGCAGTTCGCACAGGTTTGCTGCCAAGCATCCTTCCGCTGCTCGAACCAGGGGTGATTCAGATTATCCGCGATCGCCGGGGTCGGGTTGAATGCCCAACGCACTTTGCGTACCAGGTTGTGCGAATATTCACCCTCGAACTCGAAGTGACAAGTCTGGCAAGTCGGCGCCGTATAACCGCCCTTGGTGATGGCGTCTTTCAACGGAACCTCGAAATTCCATTTCTGCTTGCCCTGGGTCAGATAAACCGTGCCGTGCTTTGAGAGCAGATAATTTTCCCATTCGTTGTGGTCCACGCCGTTGTGGCAGGTCGAACAGGCTTCCGGCTGGCGCGCCTCGGCCGCAGAAAACGTATGCCGCGTGTGGCAGCCGTCGCATTTGTTCTGCTGGTAATGGCACATATCGCAGCCTTGGGCGATCTCGCGCTCCGCCATTCCCGCCCAAATCGCGGTCTCCACGTTAGCCTTCCAGTCCATCGCGTGGGACGGATGGCCTTTAGGCCACTGGCCTTGCGGCCACTCCTGATCCTTTTCGGACTCGGCCTCGGCAAATTCGGTCGTGTGGCAGGTTCCGCACTTGGCCCGATCCGGCATCACCAGATCTTTGTCGTGCTGAATGGAGCTGGCGCCGACACTGCCGTGACAGTCGATACAGCCAACATCTTTGAGCTGTTCGCCGTCTTTGAGCAGCCCTTGCTTGACCAGTTGCTGCTCGACTTCGGCTAGCTTCGCTTTCTTATAGAAGCGCGGGTCCTGAGCATTGGGCATGTTGCGAATCTTGTCCAAGTTCGCATGGCTGCTATTTTGCCAGGCATGGAACGCACCGGGCGTTACGGACTGGTGGCAGACAACGCATTGCTCGCGCGTAACTTCGCCGGTCACGGTTGTGGGCGGCTTATAAAAGTCCTTCGGATTCCAATATTTCTGGATGGGAATCGGCTCCCAAAGGTCCCCGAATTTTCCCTTTCCGGGGTGATCTTGATAGTATTTGTCTTTTAGTTGTTGAAAGCTGATGTCTTCCTGCTTCGCGTAGGCGACTGCCGTAAGCGCTTGCACGACAAGCAAGAAAATCACGCTTTTTAGAATCTTTGTTAGCATCATCACTCCTCCGTTAGGGCCCCGTCTGTAACGGACGCCCACCACATAGTATCGATTCAGAACCAAGTCTCGTCAAACGTTTTATTGAGGTTCTTCAGCATGATCCCTCCCGAAATTGCTAGACACGCTCAAGGACTGCTCGACTTCATCGATGCCAGCCCCAGCCCGTGGCATGCCGTCGCCACGATGGAAAGACGCTTGCGCGAGAAGGGCTTCACACGCCTGGAGGAAAGTCAAACCTGGAGTTTGCGTCCGGAAGGGCGACACTACGTCATCCGCGGCGGGTCTTCGCTGATTGCTTTTATTGTCGGCTCCAGGCCCATGATCGAAAGCGGCTTTCGCATTGTCGGCGCTCATACGGACTCGCCCGGTTTGCGCCTTAAACCCAAGGCCCCGCATCAGACGGAAACCATGATGCGTCTCGCCGTCGAAGTGTACGGCGGGCCAATCCTAGCCACCTTCAGCGACCGGGACCTGAGCCTCGCTGGACGAATCTGCGTCAGAAGCGACTCGATGCTGCAGAGCCGGCTGATTCATTTCGAACAGCCTTTGGTGCGGTTGGCCAATCTGGCCATTCACATGAACCGCTCCGTGAACGAAGACGGATTGAAGCTCAATAAACAAAACGAGTTGCCCTTGTTGTTTAGTGGTTTTTGCGACGCCGAAACGCCGGAGCATAAATTTCTCAACCTTGTGGCGGATAAGGCTGAGTGTAAGCCCAGCGACATTCTCAGCTGGGAGTTGAACGTCTACGATACCCAAAAAGGCTCTTTCTGGGGACCTCAGCTCGAGTTCGTCGCCGACAGCCAACTCGACAATCTCAGCTCTTGCTATGCCGGCTTGGTAGCGCTTTTGGAGACCGAAGCATCGGAAAGCACCTGCGTAGGCGCTTTTTTCGACCATGAGGAAATCGGCAGCGAAAGCAACAGGGGTGCGATGGGAAGCTTCATTTCGGATGTTCTGGAACGTATCGCCTACGCCGCCGATGCGGATGTATCCGGCTACAAGCAAGCCCTGTCCCGCAGTTTTATGATCAGCGCCGACGCGGCTCACGCCTATCATCCCAATTTCCCCAACGCTTACGAGCCGCTGCACCGCATCGCGGTCAACCAGGGACCCGCGATCAAGGTCAACGCGAACCAGCGATACGCTACGGACAGCATGACCGAAGCAAAGTTCGTCGAGCTGTGCCGGCAGGCGGACGTGCCCTACCAAAAATACTCGCACCGGACCGATCTGGCCTGCGGCTCCACGATAGGCCCGATGACCGCCGCTCGGCTAGGCATCCCCACCGTCGACGTGGGGAACCCTTTATGGGCGATGCACAGCATCAGGGAAAGTGCGGGCGTTCTCGATCAGGCTTACTTGGCGGCCGTCCTCAAAACGTTCTTTGCCGAGCCTGCGGTTCGGTGTGCGTGACGCCCTGAACCTGTTCTTCTCCCCCCAAACTACACGACAGCCGATTACCTGCACCCGTTTCCCTAGAGAAACACCCTAGGGCTCCGGTTTTTGCATGCCGAGCCGATACAACTCTTATAGCCGTGGAATTCCCGACCGGCCATCCGAGCAATGCCGACGGTTCTTTCCCACAAGATGAGCGTTTAGCATGCGAATAGCGTCATTTTCCGTCGGCATGAATGCCTACCGCGAATCCTCGCAGGTATCAGCCCGCCGTGAGTCGCTCGATCTTCGGACCGGAAAGCGGACAGGCGAGTCCCGTCGATCCACCGAACCGCTAACCGAAATGGACCTGGTATCGCTCACATCCGACGCCGCGTCGGTCCGAGACACCGAAAAAGCCGATCGGTCCGTTGATATCCGACTCAGTCCCAAAGACCGCCTGATCGCCGATATCGTCCGCCGCATGGTAAAGGCCGTTACCGGTCACAATGTGGTAATCCGGTCTCCGGAAGAGTTGTACAGGAAGCTCGAGGGAACGAGGAAACTATCGACGGAAATCGGTTACACGTCACCCGAGGCAAGCCGGATAACCCAACAAGCGCCGGCACGGTTCAGCAAATCGATTACGTAGTTTAAAGCCTCATTTCTCCAGTAAGGCCGGATGGTCGGCTACTGGCCGGTCGAGATAGTATCCTTGAGCCAGGGTGACGCCGAGACCACGGATCATCTCCAGCGTCGCGGCGTCCTCGACATATTCGGCGACAGTGATTTTTTGCAGTCCGCGCGCCACGTCGACCATCGCTTTGACAAAAACTTGATTATCGCGATTGTTCGGCAGGTCCCGGATAAACAACCCGTCGATTTTGAGCACTTCGACACCCAAGTATTTGAGATAGCCGAAAGTCGAAAATCCGCTCCCGAAATCGTCCAAACAAACCAGGCAACCAGCCTGTTGGATGGCCTCGATGAACCGTTGCGCATCCTGAATATCCGAAACCGCCGCCGTTTCCGTCAGCTCGATGATGAGCCGTGCAGGATCGACGCCGTTCTGCTTCAATTGACTGCGAATGAAATGCGGCAGGGACGGGTCGTCGAATGTACGGCCGGAAATATTGATGGCGAGCGGCGGAATCGACGGATTCCGCGCCAACAGTTCGATTCCGTGCCGTAACACCCAGCGGTCGATCTCGGTGATTTGGCCGCTCTTCTCGGCGATGGAAATGAATTGCCCCGGCATGATGAGACATGCGGGATCGACAGGATTTCGCATGCGCACCAAAACCTCCAAATGACTCAATGCGCCGCTGTCGACGGAGTAAACCCCCTGGAAATGAAGTTCGAATAAATCTTTCTGAAGCGCCTCCGCGATGCGCCTGTTCCACGACAGGCGCTGCATCATGGCTTCCGAGCTGTCGCGTGTCGGGTCGTAAATCGCCCAAGTGTTCTTGCCCTGCCCTTTCGCCTGATACATCGCGGCGTCGGCATGCGCCACCAAATCCTCCGCGTTTTCCCCGTGGTCGGGAAAGACCGCCACGCCCACGCTCCCGGTAACGCGCATATTGGTGCCGCGGAACCGGAACGGGATCGCCGAAATCGCGTTTGCGATACGCCCAGGGAGAGCCTCGAGGTCGCTGCTCGGGGTTATCGTGCTCAAAATGGCGAACTCGTCGCCGCCAAGCCGGGCGAAGGTTTCCTCATGGCGCACCAAAGTCGATATTTCACCGGCGATGCGCACGAGCACCGTGTCGCCGGCTTTGTGGCCGAAGGTGTCGTTGATGTACTTGAATTCGTCCAGGTCGAAATAGATCAGGCAAAATCGGCTGCCGGTACGCACCGAAGTGGCGATCAGGCGTTCCAGCTGATCTTGGAAGCGGTGACGATTGAACAGGCCGGTCAAGGGATCGCGCTCGGCCAGATAAAGGAGTTGCTGGGCAGTTTGACGTTCGTAGGTGATGTCCTCATAAATCCACAAGCGCCCGATGGTCCGCCCGTCGTCATCGGTCACCGGATAGGATATTTGCGTCAGAACCCTGCCGTCGTATAGATCGAGCTCGAATCGCTCGCTGATTTCGTGAGTGTCGAGCACATGCAACACGTATTTGGACGCGTGATCCGGCCGGGCGAACCGGTGTGTCGAATGCTCCAGGACATCACGGGTAGTGCGCCCCACCAGTTGAAAATCTTCGTCTATCGCCCACATGCGGTGGAAAGCCGGATTGACATACTCGATCAGCCCCCCTCGATCTTCGAACAAAATACCGATGCTCATGGCCGACAACAACGCACCCATCCGCCCATGCTCTTGCTGCGCGAGTCTCGCCAGCTCGCGCTGCCGATTCTCGGAAAGCCGCAATCGCTCCAGTACCCGTCTTAACCGCTGCTCCGTATGCTTGCGGTGTGTAACGTCGAAGCAAAGCGCAAAGAATCCCGATACCAAACCGTTCCCACCGATTCGTGGCAGATACTGAATATCCAGCCAGCGCTGCACGCCTTTTTGATTCCTGGCCGGCAATTCGAAGCGCGCGACCTCGCCGGATAAAGCCTTATCGGCATAGGGCTTCGCCTGTTCATAAATGTCCGGTTCCATGAGGTCGGACATATGCTTGCCGATGATCTCGCCACGCGATTTTTGAAACCACTCTTCATAACCTCGATTGACCAAGACATAGCGGTGCTCTCGATCCACCAACGATACATACGCCGGTATCGAATCCACCACCAACTGGATCAGCTCCTTGGCATGCCTCAGTTCCTCTTCGGCCTGCTTTCGCTGAGTAATGTCCTGAACGATGCCGGTACCGGAAACCGGGCGGCCGCTGGGATCGAATTCGAGTTTGGCCCTTTCCCGTACCCATTTCACCTGCCCCGAGACCACGATTCGATGCTCGATGTCATAGGGCTCGCCGCGCAAGGCGGCCTGCCAGGAATTTTCGACAAAGTCACGGTCTTCCGGGTGAATCAATCTCAAAAAATTTTCGAGCGCGAGGGGCTCAGCCTCGGGAACACCGAAGATTCGGTGAGTTTCGGCAGACCAGCGGAGCGCATTATTCCGAACGTCCAAATGCCAACTGCCGACGTGGGCGACCGACTGCGCACGCCGCAAATCGGCCTCACGCTCCCGCAGTCCCTGCTCGATGAGTTTTCTTTCGTCGACTTCCTCCTGAAGTTTGCAGTTAGCCTCTTCGAGCGAAACCGTACTTTCCCGCACCCGTCGCGCAAGACCGATATTGAGCGCCGCCGCCTCGGCGCGCGCTGCCTCCTCGTGTTTTCGCGCGGCAATGTTTGCCGCTCGCGTAATGACTGCCAAAGCCAGAGCCAGCACGAACGCGCAAGACCCTCTGAGGACATATATGGGAATGCCCGTGGAGGCGAGGAACGAGTTCGCGGTAGGTATCCAGTCGGGAAATGCAGCATCGCCCTCGGTCAGCAATCCGGCGACTACTCCATAGGCGAACAGCGCCCCCGCGGCGACATAGAAATAAGGTCTGGTCTCGGGAAAGGTTGGCCACCCGCATACGCGGCCCCGCTTCACCACCAACAACGCACCGCTCATCAAACTGCCGCTGAAACCGAAAAAAATCCTTCCGCCGGCACTTACCCCACGAATGGCATCATCGGCGATCCAAGTCAGTGCGAACACGCCAGTCAAGAAGGGAAGATAAATCCAGGCGCCGAGCCATGGTTGCCAAACCGGTTGCCGTTCATTCCGGGAAGCCGCGCAGAGCAGCACCAATCGGCGCCCGAACTCGAACAACGCCAGATAGGAAAACACCAATATGGAAGCATTCAACCAACGCAGCCCCGCGCCGTCCGCTCGATTGAGCAACATCCAGGCATCCAGCCATTCCTTGATGCCGTGGAGAAAACCGAATATCCCCAACAGCCAAAACTCCGAGGCAAAAGGAAGAACACGATCGCTTCTGGGCTGCAAAAAGACGACAATCGACAGAGTCAGGAAAGAAAAGCCATAGAAAATATAAAGATCTATGAGCCGGAGGGGGGAAATATAAGTAAGCTCTGCCATCGGGTTGTTTCTTGTTGTTGTCGGGCAACGGCGACATAATAGTTACTCCGGCAGGTAGAAGATAGCAAAAGCTGTCATGGACGGATAAAAACCGTCTTATTAACCCGGCCTATAAACATAGGCCGGGTTAATCCGGGACACGGATACCCCGGCGCGGCGGCAAGCCGCGTGAGCCAAGGCCGGGCCTGTACACCGGCCTTGGCAGCGGCCCGTAAATACCCTCCTCGTATTTACGGGCCTGATTAATAAACATCGAGTTCAACGATCTCGCCGCACAGTTCTCCGTCCGAGAGCACCAAACGCCCGATCGAAACCGGCAATTTGAACCGCCGCGGTCCCGCACTCCCGGGGTTCAGATAACAAACCCCGCCTTCTTTACGGATCTTCGGCTGATGGGAATGCCCTGAAACCACGGCGGCGAATCCGGCCGCCGCCGGGTTCAGATTCAACTCTTTCAGGTTGTGCAAGAGATAGATGCAACGGCCATCGATACGAACAACTTCCCGTTCCGGAAGCGGCTCCGCCCATGCCCCCTTATCGACGTTTCCACGAACGGCGACGACCGGCGCAATGGATCGCAATGTATCGAGCACTTCGGGACGACCGATGTCGCCGGCATGAAGAATCAGATCGCAGCCTCCAAGCGCGGTTATCGCTTCAGGTCGCATCAAACCATGAGTATCCGAAATAACGCCGATAAAACGCATTAGGGTTCCAAATAGGTTCCAGACTTGAACTCGACCGGCTCAGATGATGTCCTCATGTTATTTGGGGACGACGGTTTCCGAACCGCTCCCGCCTATGGTGCATCCGTCCATTAGCTGCTACTTTGAAAAGATGGAACGTATGTCACGTAAGACGGCGGACCAGAGTCGACAGTTTAATCAGCTCATCGTTAGGAGGAGATCATTATGAAAACAACTTTGAAATGCATCGCTGCCGCATTGTTGATTTCTCCGATTTGTTCAACCGGCTTCGCCGAACAACACGCGTCTCAACAGTCTACCGGTCAGCACCAAATGGGTGGCATGGGGGGTATGGGTGGAATGATGGGGGGCATGGGCGGCATGATGGGAAACATGACCGAGGAACAACGAGAACAGCACATTCGGCAAGCCCAGGATCACATGCTGAAAATGCACGAACTCATGAACCAGATCATCGCCGCCAAAGACGACAAAGAACGGGAGCGACTGAAAGAAGAACAACGGAAACTCATGCGAGAACACCACGCGCAGCATCAGCAAATGATGCAGCAGCACATGCAGCAGATGAGACAGCATGGCGGCGGTCAAATGCAGCACGGCGGACCGATGCAGGGCGGCCAACAGATGCAGCATGGAACGCCCGCGCAATAACGAGCGGCTGAAGACAATAGGGTTGCAGCTAAAGCAACCGTTTGTGATTCGGAATCCAAAAGCCAAGGATGGCGTCGGCCCAGCTCACATCTCGGTGCTCTGGATGCCCAGTTGCTTAGCCGCGGACCGCCCGCTTCAATCAAGCGTACAGCACATCACGTAGTCATCGTAATAGAAACCATCGCCGCCTTCGGCTATTTCTGCGCGGACGATGACGAAACCGGCCCGAAGATAGGCACGGACTGCCCTATCGTTCTTCCTGAACACGTAAAGATAAATCTCGCGAGCCCCTAAGCGCGCCGCGACGGCCTTGACGTGCGCCAGCGCGGAGGCGCCGTATCCCCGCCCGTGAAATTGCGGCAAAAGATAAAGCTTGTTGAGCCGCATACGCATCTGCTCCAGGTGGTGGTGATAAGCGAGAAAACCGACCATTTCACCGTCCAGCATGATCCGTTCGTAAACGACTCCGCGCCCCATTTCGCTTCGTATCGCTTCAGGCCGATACATGCGATTCCAAAAATGCTCGATCTCATCCTGGGTCAGCACGTCCGGATAATAATGGCGTCGCCATATATCGAGAGCCATTTCGGCGATGGCTTCGGCATCTTCGGGTTGGGCAGAAACGATGCTCAGCATGGCTCCCCAACAGTCTCTCCGGCCGCTCGATACTTGAGGTGACTGCCGCAACCCGATCGGCAATCGCCGGCTCCGAAGCGGTCGACGATAACGCGACCTGCGGTGCGACGATTGACCTCGCATTCGGACGCGTCAAACCTTAGCACGTCCACGACATCGACGCCGGAAGCGGCCAATAAATAGTCGATATGCCAGCGCAGCCGTTTGCTCTTGGCCAAATGCCGCGTGATTCTCGCTTCGAAGTTACGTTTCGCGCTCCCGGTGTAAATGTAACGGCCTGTGGGAAAATCGAAGGTGCCGAGTTGTCCTATCCGGATTCGGAGGTTTTCGGAGACGTGAATCAGTAACTGGTAGGTCGAAAACGCCATGATCGATCATGCCGGATTGTCGCTGGGAATGAAGAAACACTCGACATCGAAAGTATCCTGCACCCTTTCCATCAAGGCTTGAACGCCGAAGCGTTCGGTAGCGTTGTGGCCGCCCGCGTACATGTGCATTCCGGCCTCTTGCGCCTCGTGCCAGTCGTGTTCGCTCATCTCGCCGGTGACGTAGGCATCGAGCCCGTCTTGCAAGGCCAAGGGCCAATCCCGGTTCGCACCGCCCGTAATGATCCCGCACGACCGAACAATCGCTCTTTCATCGGGGGTTGCGAACAGCACCGGATGGTCGAGCACCGCGCCCAATCTGTCCCGCAATGCGTAGGCGCTTAGCGGCTCGGCAAACACTCCCTTGATGCCGGTCGGGCAACGTTGGTAATCACCGAAAGATTGCTGCTCGCCCAGACCGATGGCCCGCCCCAGGCTGGCGGCATTGCCCACTTCCGGATGGGCATCGAGCGGGAGATGATAAGCGAACAGGCTGACATGGTTGCGCACCAGCGGGAAAACGCGCCGGGCGAAAGGGCCGGTCAGGGTTTTCGGGCCATGGAACTTCCAGAAGAGTCCGTGGTGCACGATCAGCGCTTGAGCGCCTCGTTCCACCGCAGCGAATGCCGAGTGCGCCGTAGCCGAAACGGCAAACGCGATACGCTCGATCCGCTCGCTCCCTTCGATTTGCAGGCCATTGGGGCCGTAGTCCGCGAAATCCTGCGGTTTTAAGAGTTCTTTCAAGAATGCTTCCAAATCATCTCGCATCACCATTGGCACGCCCCCATCTTTGACTGGCCCTCCTGCGTTCTCGATTCTGCAAACCGTTGCCGCTGTCAGCAGCGGCCGTGCTCCCCATGATAGCGCTATTAGCTCAGCCCGAGGGAAGCGACCGCATTCTTCATCAGGCGCATACGGGCTTTCTGGGCTCTGGACGTAAGGTCGGAAGATCGTTAGATTGCGTACCTTCATTTCTCATTGATGTAACAGCATGATGACTCGAAGAGACTTATTGTCGCGTTTGCTGACTCTGGCGGCATGGGGGGTGCTCAGCCCGGCGGCGCTTTACACGCCTCTCGCGGAAGCTAAAGGCAAAGCAGGACCCAAGCCATTCAGCAAGGCATGGCTTATCGAGGAAGCCAAGCGGCTTTCCCGGAAACCTTTCGATCCGCCCAAAGAAAAATTGCCGGCCTGGATCGCCAATCTGGATTGGGATGACTACCAATCGATCCGCTTCAAAACCAAGCATTCGATCTGGGCCAAGCAAGATCTGCCGTTCCAAGCAAGACTTTTCCACCTTGGCTTGTTCTTCAAACACCCCGTCGAGATCTACGAGGTCGTCCACGGCGTGGCTGAACCCATAGAGTATTCGACCGACCTGTTCGAGTTCGGGTCGAAACTCGAAAGGCCCCGAAAAGTCGGCGACATCGGTTTTGCCGGATTCCGCGTCAATGCCGAGCCGGACTTCGAACGCGATATGTTCGCCTTCCTCGGGGCGAGCTATTTCCGCGCCGTCGGCGGCACCAAGCAGTACGGCCTGTCGGCGCGCGGATTGGCCGTCGACACTGGGCTGCCGCGCCCCGAAGAATTTCCCGAATTCCGCCGTTTCTGGCTGGAGAGGCCGTCGCCTAAAGCCGAGTTCGTAACCATCCACGCATTGCTCGACAGTCCCAGCGTCACCGGCGCGTACACCTTCGAAGTCAATCCGGGGGATACGACGGTCATGGAAATCGAAGCCCACTTATTTCCGCGCGAATCGATCGAGCGGATCGGCATAGCCCCGTTGACATCCATGTATCAGCACGGCGAGAACGACCGCCGGGTGTCCGACGACTTCCGCCCGGAAATCCACGATAGCGACGGGTTGGCCTTATGGGCCGGCACCGACGAATGGATTTGGCGCCCCCTGGTCAACAGCCCTGTGGTGCGCGTCAATTCGTTCGTGGACAACAACCCAAAAGGATTTGGTCTGTTGCAGCGGGATCGCAACTTCGACCATTATCTGGACGATGGCGCCAACTACCATCTACGTCCTTCCGCTTGGGTGGAACCGCTCGACGGGTGGGGTCGAGGTGCCGTGCAGTTGGTGGAGATCCCGACGGCTGACGAGACCTTCGACAACATCGTCGTTTTTTGGAGTCCGGAGGAACTATTCCAGCCGGGCCAGGAGCGAGTATTCAAATATCGATTGCACTGGGGCGAGCCGCCGGTCAGTTCCCGTGCAGCCAAGGTGGTTGCCACCCGTATCGGAGCAGGCGGCATTCCCGGACAAAAGAACCGCATTCCATCTCGCAAGTTCGTCATTGACTTCGAAGGCGGCCGGCTGAGCGACCTGCCGGAAACCGCCAAGGTCGAGCCGATCATTACAACCTCCCGTGGACAAATCAAGGAACCGGCGGCACGTCCGCTGAGGGGCACCAACGCCTGGCGCTGCAATTTCGACTTGATAAGCGACGGCAGCGAGCCGGTCGACCTACGTTGCTATCTTCGGGACGAACTGGGCGCGCTGACCGAAACCTGGCTTTATCAATGGACGCCGGCAGCATAAAAAGCGGCGGCGCACTAAATCCTGATCCAAATCCATACCGAACTTGCACAAACGTATTGAACTTGAAAATCAACCCGCGCCGGGCGGCTTTTTCGAGGCCGGTTTCGTGCTGACCGCCGTGTTGCGGCCAAACGGCGTGGTCGCGGAAGTGAACCGCGCAGCCTTCGAATCCGTTCCGGTCGGTCGGGGAGCGGCTGTAGGCAAGCCGTTCTGGCAGGGCCCCTGGTGGTACGACGATCCCGCCAAACAGCAGGAAATCCGGGAAGCCATCGCCCGAACCGCCGCAGGTGAAACCATACGGCTCATTACCACGGTACGCAGTGCTGGAAACCATTGGCTACAGGTCGATCTGTCACTGCGGCCGGTGCGGGACGATACCGGCCGGGTGGACTGGATCTTGGCCGAGGCGGCCGGCGGTTACGACAGCCGCGCCGCTCAGGACGAACTGCACCGGCTCAATCGGGAGCTGGAAGAGCGCATCGCCGAGCGCACCGAGCTGATGCGGTTGATGATCGAGTCCTCCGCGGAAGCGGTAGTCACCATTGACCGTCACGGCATCATCGAGGAATGGAACGAGGCGGCCGAACGCATTTTCGGTTGGCCACGCGATCAAATGATCGGCGGCCGGCTGTCCGAGTTCATCATTCCGCATCGCTACCGGGAGGCGCACGAGGCCGGCTTGAAGCGCTTCCTCGCCACGGGACAAGGTACCGTGCTCAACCGGACCATCGAGCTCTCGGCGCTCAATAGCGTCGGCGAGGAATTCCCCATCGAACTCTCGGTGTGGCCGGTACGCTGCGCGGAAGGGTATCGCTTCAGCGCCTTCCTGCGCGACATCACCGAGCGCAAGCGAGCCATGCAGGCCGCTGCGGAAACGGCGGAGCGGGCGCTCCGCTTCCGCACGGTGCTGTTCGAACTGGCGCGCATGGATAAGACCGATTACAAGGAATCGCTCCTGCGCATCCTCAGAACCGCGGCCTACACCTTGGGTCTGGGGCGAATGGTATTCGGCCGCTTCGAAGAGCGCGAGGACGACGTGGTTCTGCGGCCGGAAATCATCTACCGCGCCAAGTCCGACGACACCGTACCGGAATCGGAACTCGGCGGTTTCGGGATGAGCGGGTATCCGCAGTACTATGCCGCCATCATTTCCAACCGACCGGTGGTGGCCAACGATGCCTGGACCGATCCGGCAACCGTCGAATTCCGCGACCATTACCTGGCACCCCTGGGGATCACCTCCATGCTCGACGTCCCGGTATGGCTGGACGGGCGGGTCGTGGCGGTGGTTTGCCACGAGCACATGGGGCCACCGCGCACATGGACCGCCGAGGAAGTCGGTTTTGCCCTGTCCATCGGCAATTTGGTGGCGCTCACCCTCGAAGCCGCAAACCGGACCCAGGCGGAAGCGGACCTTCGCCAGGCAGAGGCCGAAGTGCGGAAAGCGTTGGCGCGGGAGCAGGAACTCAACGAACTCAAATCCCGCTTCGTGTCCATGACCTCCCACGAATTCCGCACGCCCCTAACCGCCATTCTGTCCTCCACCGAACTGCTGGAAGCCTATGGCGAACGCCTCGCCTCGGATAAGAAGGCCGAATTGCTCGGTATGATCAAAACGGCCGTCAAGAATATGACCCGAATGCTGGAAGAGGTGTTGTTCATAGGCAAGTCCGATACCGGCCATCTGCAATTCAATCCGCAGCCGACCGACGTGGACGACTTCTGCGAGCAATTGCTCAAGGAGCTAAGAACCGGGGTCGGCCGGGAACGCGACATCGACTTCACCGCGACCGGGCATCCCGCTCTGGCCTTGGTGGACACCCACCTCTTGCGCCAAATAATCCTGAATCTGATCAGCAACGCCATCAAGTTTTCGCCCAAGGGTTCCACCGTCAGCCTGGTCTGCACCCGCGACGCCGCCGGGCTCGCTTTCGAAGTAGCCGACCGGGGGGTCGGCATCCCGCCGGAAGACCGGGCGAATCTTTTCAATACCTTTCACCGTGCCCGCAATGTCAACAATATCCAGGGTACGGGGTTGGGACTCGCCATCGTCAAGAAATGCATAGAGCTGCACGGCGGCGACATTACCTACACCAGCGAATTGGGAAAAGGAACCCGGTTTCTGGTGCGGATACCGTTAAGGGGGGAGCATGATGAAAACAATCCTTGTGGTTGAAAACGATCCGGCACTGAGGATGCTGACGTCGCAGTTGCTGGAACTGGAAGGCTATAAGGTAATCCAGGCGGAAAACGGCCGGCTCGCATTGGAGGCCATCGCGGCCGAACCGCCGGACCTGGTGCTGTGCGATCTTCTGATGCCCGAATTGAACGGTTGGGAGGTCCTGCGCCAGTTGATGCGGAGTCCCGAAACGGCCAACATTCCCCTGGTTTTCCTAACGGCCAGCGCCGCGCCCAGCGAACGGGAAGCCTGTTTGAGCGAGGGCGCCTCCGGCTTCATCATCAAGCCATTTCAACACGCCGAACTGCTGCAGACGATCCGCAGTCTCCTGGTCGGCCCCGCGGAGTCGCAGCCATGAGACAAAGGCCGGAAATCCTGATCGTGGATGACGACCCTGCGCTGCTCAAGCTCCTGGCCATGCGCCTTGACCTCGAAGGCTTTGCCGTCATCGAGGCCGGCAGCGGCGAGGAGGCCCTGGCGAAAACGGCCACCCATCGGCCGAAGCTGGTGATTACCGATGTCCAGATGGGCGGCATGGATGGCCTGACCCTGTTCGACTCCCTGAAGCACATCCATCCGGCCCTGCCGGTCATCATTCTCACCGCCCACGGTTCCGTTTCCCATGCGGTGGACGCCGTACGGCGGGGCGTGTTCGGCTATCTGTCCAAACCGTTCGAGGCCGAGGCCTTGCTGGCCGAAGTGGAGCGAGCCTTGGAGCAGAGCGGGGCGCCCCCCGAATTCGACTGGTCGGACACCATCATCACCCGCAATGCCGGGATGGAAGCCGTGCTCACCGAAGCGCGCATGGTCGCCGCTCAGGATGCCAGCGTACTGATCACCGGTGCCTCCGGCACCGGCAAGGAACTGATGGCAGAGGCCATACACCGCGCCAGTCCGAGAGCGCAGAAACCGTTCATCGCCGTCAATTGCGGCGCGATCCCGGAAAATCTCCTGGAATCGGAACTGTTCGGTCACGTCAAAGGTGCCTTCACCGGCGCCGTCCGCGATCACAAGGGGCTGTTCCTAGCGGCTCAGGGCGGGACGGTCTTCCTGGATGAGATCGGAGACATGCCGCTGGCGCTGCAAGTGAAGCTCCTCCGCGTTCTTCAAGAGCGCACGGTACGGCCGGTCGGGGCCTTGCAAAGCGTGCCGGTGGACGTGCGGATCGTCTCCGCAACCCATCGCAATCTGGAAAGGGAAATCGCCGAAGGGCGGTTCCGGGAGGATCTGTACTACCGACTGAACGTGGTGAATCTCTGTCTTCCTTCGCTACAGGAGCGGGTCGACGACATTCCGCTGCTCACCCGGCATTTCACGGCGCAACTCGCTCGGAAATACGGCAAGACCATCAACGGCTACGCCCCGGAGGCCATGGACCTGCTGCTGACCTGCCCCTGGCCGGGCAATATCCGGCAACTCCTGAACGTCATCGAAAAAATCGTCGCCCTCGCCACCGTCGAGATCGTACCGGCTTCCCTGGTCCAACGGGCCTTGCAGCGACAGGCCGGTGAGATGGTGTCCCTGGATGACGCCAAGAAGAGCTTCGAGCGGGATTACCTCATCCGCCTGCTCAGAGTGACCCACGGCAATATCACCCATGCCGCGAGGCTCGCGAAGCGCAACCGCAGCGAATTCTATTCGCTGCTGCGCCGGCACAATCTGGAGCCGGGACAGTTCAAGGAAGATTCCGAGTGACCGTTTCCCTGTCCTGAAGAAAGAGGCGCCAAAGGAATTGCGCCTTTTCAGGAACGGTCTGCTCACGTCCGTTCATCGCGGGCTGAAGCCTGCTCCCACCCCGAGCCCCTACTTTTTTGCTACTCCACTGCCGACGAGAATTTCCCGTGCTTTCAGCCAAACAGACTGGCATCGCAAGCAACACGGTTTGTCCGCTGCCTCGGACCCCGCACGGAATTTTCACCCACCCCAGCCCAACAACCGAAGCTTCGAATCAAAGCCTCATCCATCGTTCTGCGAATACGTAGATATCGACACCGGCCAACCCAACACTGCTCGAAATACCGAACTCCTGTAGGTAATCACAGCCATCTCAAACCGGCGGAAACCGCCGCCATCTCGACCGCGATTCATACCTCTGTATGAGTAGAAATACTTATGGTGTTTCGTACTCGTCATCCCATACTACGGAAATCGGAATATCGCTGGGACGAATGCGGTTCGCTCCGCGTAATCTTTTATGGATACTGGATCGTAGGGATGAAAGGACTATCATTTCCCGTACTAAGCTGGCTTCCTTGGATGGCGGGCCTTTTTGTGCTTATTGCTCCTTCGCTTCCAATACTCGGAAACGAAGGATTTTTGCGTCTTGACGGAGGCGCTTTCGAAAATTTTCAGCTTTTGGGCTTCGTCGGGCCGCTGTCGCTCATCGCATTGCTTGCCATTCTTGGCAAACGCTTCACAAAAACAAGACAAATTCCCCCACCTTCCCGGGAAGATCTCGAAACGATTCTGGAATTGTCACCTGCCGCCATATGCGTGACTGAAAAGACCAGCCTACGTTGCGTCTATGCCAATCGCGCCGCTTGCGACTTACTCGGCCACCGGTTCGGAGAGCACAGTCAAATCGATGTCGAAGCCGTGATTGTAGAGGACTGCTCCGCTCAACTGTTACGCCTGGACGCGCTGACGTCCGGCGATATCGCGCGAAGCACGCTGAAAGTGAGGCACAAAAACGGAAACATCTTAACGGTCGATGTCAGCGTCCGGACGATAGACGACGGAAAGTTCGTGTGGTCTTTCGCCGATATCACGGAACAGAAAAACACCGAGGAGACACTCCGGAATGAAGTCCGATTCGCCGACGATCTGATAAGAAGTTTGCCCGGCATCTTCTATCTGGCGGACAAGGATGGGCGATTTCTACGCTGGAACGCTAATTTTGAAGAGATGTCCGGTTATTCGGCGGGCGAACTGAAACGTGCACACCCGCTGGATTTCGTTCCCGAAGACGACAAACACGCTTTTGTCGGGGACAATATCATCGAAATGTTCACTTCGGGACGGTCCCTCGCCGAATCGTATTTCCTGACCAAGGATCGGCAGCGAATCCCGTTTTTCTTCACCAGCACAAAAGCCAAACTGGGACAGAGCGATTGCCTTCTGGGTGTAGGCCTCGACATCACCTCGCGCAAAACCGCCGAGGAACAGATTTACTACCTGGCGCACTACGACGCGCTTACCAGTCTTCCGAACCGGATTCTGTTCAACGACCGAATCAGCCGCACCCTGTCGTTCGCCAGCCGATATGGACAGCAGTTTGCCGTTCTATTCGTCGATTTGGACTGTTTCAAGGAAATCAACGATACGCACGGACACAATGTGGGAGACCTCGTACTGCAACAAGCTGCGCTTAGGATCTCGCAATCGCTCCGTGAGAGCGACACGGTCGCCCGCATCGGCGGAGATGAATTTCTCGTGCTGCTTCCGGGAATTTCCGGAGCCGAGGAAGCCTGCATTGTCGCGGAAAAAATTCTGAGCGCGGTCGCTCGTCCGATCGAGGTGAACGGCTCGGAGATCGCCGTCTGCTCCAGCATAGGCATCGCGATTTTCCCCATCCACGGCACCGACAACCACAGTCTGGTCAAAGCCGCCGACGAGGCCATGTATTACGCCAAACGGACCGGCAAGAACCGTTATCATCTGAAGCGCGAGACTGCACCGCTAAGCGATTCAACCAAAAAACTTTATCGGCATTATTAAGGGTCGCCTCTGCCGGCCGACGCCAGAGCCTCGGACATGTCGATTCGTCCGGGACTGATTTGATGTCGATTTTTCACGGCTGGCGTTCATTCCAGCCTCGATAAGTCCTTCCCTTCCGCTTATCTCAACGAGCAGGACGGTTTTCTCAGGACGACTACACTTCTACAGTGCCGCCCCACAAGATAAATCAGATCTTTCTAGCCCTCGGGGTTGCGCTATTCGAGCGGAGAATCCGCTCGAACGCCGCATTTCCGGTAAAGAAATAATGACGCACCAGCGCCAAGAACATCAGGTTAAACCGATGACTGCCCAAACGCTCGTCAAAGAAGTAAAGACGCTCGCATCCCTGCCCGAAGTGACTCTGAGAGTGACTCAGCTCATGGAGTCTCCCGAATCGACCAATGGCGCGATCGGTGAAGTGATCGTCAACGATCCGGCCTTGACCGCAAGATTGTTGAGATTGGCGAACAGCGCTTTTGCCGGCGTGCCGCACAAAGTCGAAACGGTTTCCCAGGCGATTTCATTACTCGGTCGAGATGCCGTCCGGGATCTGGTGCTGGCGACGTCCGTGGCGAGTACGTTCAGGGGAATTCCGCCGCACTGGGTGGACATGGAACGGTTCTGGCTCAATAGCATCGCCTGCGGCGTCATTGCTCGCTCCTTGGCCTTCCGCTGCCGGATCTTCGAAAATGAACCCCTATTCATAGCCGGACTGCTGCACAAGGTAGGCAGACTGGTCTTCTACTCCTGCCGTCCCGATCAATACCGGAGCGTTCTGGAACTCAGCGAACGCGGCGAAGATGCCATCAACGAGGCGGAACAGCGAATTTTCGGCTTCACTCATGCCGAGCTCGGCGCCGAACTATTGAGAAACTGGAGACTTCCCGAACGCCTGCAAAGGGCCGTGGCACATTATTTAGAGCCCAACAAGGCTCCGACGGATCATCGAAAAAATGCGGCGCTCATCCACGTGGCCAGCGCCCTGGCCAGCCATATCGAACCCAGCGTGAATCTGGAAGATGTGTTAAGCACCGAAAAAACGGGAGTCGACAAGGGCGCCTGGGAACTGCTCGAACTGTCCTTGGACACGGTCCCTAACATCATTCAAGATGCCTGGATCCAGACCTTCGAGGTTTTCGAAATCATCAAGCCGAGTTTCGCTGTCATACATTGACAGCCTAACGGAGATACGTAGTTTCGCGAATACGCTTGTCATAGCGCATTCGATCGCCGGTTCTGCAATTGCGGAATGACGCGCAATACCGGACCATAAATGCGAGCGTGGACAACTCCTCCGATATCCCATGAATTCCCAGCGCAGCTCGTCAACCGCCATTTTCTCCAACATCAAAGGCATCCTGCTCGATCTCGACGGCGTGCTATACGTCGGCTCACATACCATCGAAGGCGCTCCGGAAACCGTAAGACGTATCCGCGCAGCGGGTTATCCGCTTCGTGTCATCACCAATACCAGCACTCAGTCGCTGGCTTCGCTGCACGACAAACTGGTGAAACTGGGGTTCGACATCGAATTCAATGAAATTCTGAGTGCCCCGCAGGCGGTTCTGCGCTACCTGAAACAACGTGGCTCCCGGCCTTGCACTCTGTTACTGGCCGAAGACGTAAAACGCGACTTCGCCGATATCGCCGAAGCGGACATCGAGCAGGCGGACTATATCGTCCTTGGCGATATCGGCGAAAACTGGTCTTACAACTTGCTCAACCGAGTATTTAACCGACTGATGCAGGGTGCCAAGCTCGTCGCCGTCCACAAGAATCGATTCTGGCAAACCGAAACGGGACTTAGAATGGATATCGGCGGGTTCGTCGCGGCGCTCGAGTATTGCAGCGGCGTCGAAGCCACGGTAATGGGAAAACCGTCTCCGGATTTCTACCGGATAGCGCTGCAGGATATGGGCCTGAGAGCCGAAGAAACAGCCATCGTAGGCGACGATATCGATTTCGATATCGGCGGTGGCCAAAAAGCCGGGATGACCGGAATATTGGTCAAAACCGGCAAGTATCGGGAAAGTTATGTGAACGCCTCATCGATTCGGCCCAACAAGATCATCGATTCCGTCAACGAATTGCCGGCGCTGTTGGGTCTCTAATAGACATCACGAGGCAAAGAGTCGGTACGCCAGCGATGACCGATACGATACACGCCGGCACGGTCGCCCATTTGAGGGGCGATCCGTTTGCCGGAGAAAACACTCTCGAAATTATCGAGCGAGGCGCGTTGGCGATAAACCCATCGGGCCGAGTTGCCTTGCTCGGAGAACGCGATGCCGTGCTCGACGCCTTTCCGGAGAGCGAGCTTGTCGACCATGGCGATGCTTGGCTCATCCCCGGCCTGATCGATGCACATCTGCATTTCCCTCAGTTCTACGCGACCGCCGGATTCGGAAACGGTTTGCTGGACTGGCTGGAGAACACCGTCTATCCGGCCGAGGCTCGCTTTGCCGACGAATCCTTTGCCAGGGCGGCGGCGGAACAATTCATCGAGCGCCTGTTAACCTGCGGAACGACCACCGCCATGGTGTTCGGCTCTCAGTTCTACGACGCAAACCTCGCACTATTCGAGGCGGCGGAACGATCCGGCATTCGCCTGATTGCCGGCATGACCTTGATGGACCGGAACGCACCGCCGATGCTGCTGCAAACGGCGGAACAGTCTGTCGATTCGATCGAAAAGCTCATCGGAATGTGCCGGCACACCCCACGGCTCCACTATGCCGTTACGCCCAGGTTCGCGCTGTCCTGCTCACCCGAGTTGCTGGAGCTGTGCGGTTCGCTGCTAAAAAGCCACCCGGAAAGCTACCTCCAAACCCACATCAACGAAACACGCGAAGAAATTTCCGCGGTGCGTACCGCATTCCCCCAAAGACGGGACTACCTGGACGTTTACGATAGCTTCGGGCTCATCACGGAACGCACGGTGCTGGCGCACAGTATCTACACCACGGAACCGGAAATGGATCGGATGGCCGAGACGGACTGCACCGTGTGCCACTGCCCCACCAGCAATTCCTATCTCGGGAGCGGCTTGTTTCCGTTACGGCGACATTTACGGCGCGGCATTCGAGTGGCGCTGGGCACGGATATCGGCGCGGGTACGCAGTTCTCCGTGTGGCGGGAACTGTCCGAAACTTATAAAGTGCAGCAGTTGCAGGACTTCTGCTTGGATGCCGGCCAGTTGCTCTATCTCGCGACCCTGGGCGGGGCAAAGGCACTCGGGCTTGAGAGTGAAGCGGGAAACTTCGAGCCGGGCAAGAGCGCCGATTTTTTCGTGCTCGATTACGAAGAAGACCAATACCTCGCTGCCCGACTAAGTCGCTGCGAAAACGCCGTAGAGCAGCTGTTCTGCCTATTGCAACTGGCGGATGAGCGTCACATAGCGTCGACCTTCGTTCATGGGCATATGGCTGCATCCCGTAACGGATCGTAGCCGCAGGGTCACATTTTGGTAACCACGCTAAGGTAAGCTCATTTTTGACGTCCAAGACCGAATAAGCAGAAGCATAGTAACTTTTCATCGCGACAGGTGCCCGTCATTCCCCGTCGCGGAACGGCTTTTCCGATGAAAGATACGCTCGATCAAAACGCCCGCCGCCAAAATTATTCCTCCCATTCGAGCCCTGTCGGACCGATCTTGATCACGCTTGCCCATCGCGGGGCTCCCGGCCGAATCCGGGTCAAGGTTCGTGGACTCTATCGCTCGGAAATCATGAAGAAGGCGCTTGAAGAACTTCCGGCCAACAGCCGGTGGCTCGACTCGGTCAGCGCCAATCCGCTTACCGGAAGCGCCTTGGTCCGGTTCAGACTGGATCTGCCGATTGCCCTCATCATCGACGAGCTCGAACTTTGCGCCCGTAGACACTGGAAAACCAATGCCGCGATCGGCGGACCCCGGACGAAAGTTGGACACCAGGGCACGAGGCACTCCAATGCGCTCAAGATCGGCTTTTGGAAAGGCCGGAGGGCTGCTTTTGGAAAACCGCCACTCCAAATCGTCGAGAATCCGGATTTAGAGGCCCCCTCCCGCAAGCGAGTCTGGCACGCAATCGAGGACGAAGAGGTGCTGACGGCCCTGGGGTCCGGACGGGACGGCTTGACCGGAAAGCTTGCCGCGGCGCGTCTTCTTCGTCACGGACCGAATACCTTGAGCCAGCAAAAACCCCGCTCGGCCATGGCGATGTTTGCGGGACAACTCATGAGTCCGCCGGTCGCGTTGCTCGGCGTGTCGGCGGTGATTTCCATCGCCACCGGAGGCGTCGCGGATGCTCTAGCCATCCTGAGCGTCGTGTTGATCAATGCCGGCATCGGCTATTTCACCGAAAGTGAAGCGGAAAAAATCATCGGTTCGCTGGCCAAGCTGACACCAACCCGGGCGCTTGCCATTCGGGATGGGGAGAAGACGGAAATAGCGGTCGAAAACGTCGTGCCCGGCGACATTCTGGTGCTCGAGCCGGGATCGTTTGTAGCGGCAGACGCACGTCTGATCGCCAGCAACCGGTTGACTGTCGACGAATCGGCGCTGACCGGCGAAAGCCTTCCCGTCGGCAAACACCACAACTATCTGGCTCCTGCGGACGCCCCTCTGGCCGATCGCAAGAATATGGTTCATCGCGGCACCGTCGTCACCGGCGGCAGCGGGACGGCCGTAGCGGTGTCGACCGGCCGCCACACCGAAATCGGCGTGATCCAATCCCTGGTTGGATCGGTCAAACCGCCGGAGACGCCGTTGCAGCGCCAATTGGACCGTATGGGCACCCAGCTCGCGCTGTTTTCGGGCGGTATCTGCGCGGCGATGTTCGGCCTCGGCCTGCTGCGCGGGTTCGCCTGGCTGCAAATGTTGAAGTCCTCGATATCTCTGGCCGTCGCGGCCGTTCCGGAAGGCTTGCCGGCGGTGGCGACCACCACCCTGGCCCTCGGCATACGGCGAATGCAGCGCCACCACGTGCTGGTCCGTCAGCTGCCCGCCGTGGAAAGCCTCGGTTCGGTGAGGACCCTTTGCCTCGATAAAACCGGGACGCTGACCGAGAACCGGATGCGGGCCGTCACGATCGAAATGCCCGCAATCTCCGTCACTCGCACGAACGGCAGGTTGCTGATGAACGGAGAACCGTTCGATCTGGCCGAGCAGAGAGATCTCGAACGCTTGCTTCAGATCGTATGCCTGTGCAGCGAAGTCAAGCTGGTCGAAAACGGCGACGGGCGCCAGCTCGACGGAACGCCGACCGAGTCGGCTTTGGTGGAGATCGCACTGGACGCGGGCGAGGACGTCAAGGCGCTGCGGGCACGGCATCCGCTCGTCAAGACGGTACATCGGGCGGAGGATCGTCCGTATATGGTCACCGTTCACAAGAACACTGATGAAAAACACCTGGTCGCGGTCAAGGGCAGTCCGACCGACGTGCTCGGGCTGTGCACCCACGGGCTCCGCGACGGCGAGTACGTAGAGCTCGACGAAACGCAGTGTGCGGCGATCATGGCACAGAACGAAGGCTTGGCCGGCCGCGCGTTGAGGGTTCTGGGCGTCGCCTTCGGATATTCCGAAGATATCGGCACCGCATCCGTGAGCCAAAACCTGGTCTGGCTAGGGTTGATAGGGATGGAAGACACTGTCCGTCCCGGGATGGCCGAGCTCATGGCCAAATTCCATGGAGCCGGAATCAGTACCGTAATGATTACTGGCGATCAGAGCGCCACAGCCTTCTCCGTCGGCAAACGCTTGGGGCTGAACGGCGTTAAGGCTCTCGAAATCATCGACTCCACCAGCCTGGACAAACTCGACCCCGACCTGCTCGCGGGCATCGTGAATGATACGACAGTGTTCGCGCGGGTCAGCCCGGCGCACAAGCTCCGCATCGTCCAGGCGCTTCAAAAGGCCGGACACGTCGTAGCGATGACCGGCGACGGCGTCAACGACGGCCCTGCTTTAAAGGCAGCCGACGTGGGCGTGGCGCTTGGCGGGGGGGGCGCCGAGGTGGCGAGGTCCGTCGCCGATATCGTTCTGGAAGACGACAATCTGCACACCATGATCGCTGCCGTTGAGCAGGGACGAACGATTTACTTGAACATCCGAAAGAGCCTGCATTTCCTGCTTTCCAGCAACTTGAGCGAAGTCGAGATCATGCTGATCGGCACGGCGCTTGGTGCCGGCGAAGTGCTGAACCCGATCCAACTGCTGTGGATCAACCTATTGACCGACATCCTGCCCGGCCTCGGATTGGCGCTCGAGCCGCCCGAGCAGGACGTGCTGAAACAGGCGCCCCGCAGCCCAACCGAGCCAATCATCCGCCGCGCCGATGCCGCCAGATTGATGCGTGAATCACTGCTTCTCTCCGGCGGCGCCATGGCTGTTTACGGATATAGCGTTGCCCGGTATGGCTTGGGGCCAAAAGCGGGCACCGGCGCCTTTATGACTATCACGCTCGGTCAGTTGCTCCACGCCATCAGTTGCCGGTCCGAGCGCACCGGCGTGTTCGATAAGGAGAAACGGCCAACCAACCGGCTATTGAGTGCGGCTTTGTTCGGTTCAGCCGCTCTTCAAATCGGCGCGGCCTTTTTGCCTCCGTTGCGCAATTTGCTCCGACTTTCGCCCATCGGCGCCCTCGATTGGGTCGCGATCGGGGCTGGAGCAACCACGCCGTTTTTGATCAATGAGGGGATTAAACGGTTAAAAACCGACTCGCAACAAAAGGAGCGGCGATCATGAAAAAGAGCTTTTTGTTCACTTCGGAATCGGTGGCCGAAGGGCACCCCGATCGGTTATGCGACACCATCAGCGACGCGATTGTTGACCGGTTTCTCCAGCAGGATCCTTACTCTCATATCGTGACCGAATGCGCCTTGTCGAAAGGAATCGTGTTCGTCGCCGCCCGCTTTGCTTCGAAAGCGACCGTGGACATTCCGGATCTGGCGCGGCAGGTCGTCGGCGCGGTCGGTTATCGCAAGGAAGATTTCAACGCCGCCGAATGCACCGTGGTCACCAGCCTTATGGCGCAACCTCTCGATCAACGGTACGAATGGGACGAACGGGAATTGACCGACAAGGAGCTCGACCGAATCACCGTCCGCAATCAAATCACTCAGTTCGGTTTCGCCTGCAATCAAACGACCGAGCTGATGCCGTTTCCGATTACCATGGCCAACCGCTTGGCCCGGCAACTGACCGTGGCGCGCGAGAACAAAACCGTTTCCTACTTATCGCCCGACTGTACCACGCAGGTCGGCGTGGAATTCGAAAGCGGCAGACCGAACAGGATTCACAGCATTACCCTGATCGCGGGGCCTCATGGGGGCGATCAAATCGACGCAGCCCAGCTTCGCGCCGATCTTCTCGACCACGTTATCAATCCCGCTTTTGCGAACGAATCGATTCGGCCGGACGATCAGACAGACATCTTCATCAATCCGCGCGGCACTTTCCCGAAAAGCGGCCCCGCCGCACACTCGGGCATGACCGGACGAAAGACAGCGAGCGATACCTACGGCGGTTACGCGCGGCATTCCGGATCGGCCTTGTCCGGCAAAGACCCCTGCCGTATCGACCGCGTCGGCGCCTATGCCGCACGCTACGCCGCCAAAAACGTTGTAGCGGCCGGGCTCGCCGACGAATGCGAAGTCCAGCTGAGCTACACGATCGGGCAGTCCAGGCCGGTCAGCATTCAAGTGTCGGCATTCGGTACCGGCAGCGTCGACGAAAATACGATCAAGAACAGACTCGAAGAATGCATCGATTTCCGGCTAGGAGCGATCATCCGGAAATTCGGACTTCGCTACTTGCCCGCGCAATACAAAGGGATGTTTTACCGGATGCTACCGGCACACGGCCACATGGGCGCGTCATTCACCGAACTGCCTTGGGAACGCATTGATATCGAGAGCAAGCTCCGCTGATCGGCATCAGACAAGCGCAGGCTTGTTCCCGCGCTTGACACCGCGAGCACAATGCCACCTATTTTCGGGTAAGATGTCGGCACACAACTGCCTAGTATCTTTTCCGACACCTATCCCCCACTACCGTTGATGATTCGCGCAGCCAACTTGGACGATCTGGACGCCCTCGTTCGGATCGAAGACCGATGTTTCGATACGGACCGTATTTCCCGGCGCAACTTCCGGTATCTCCTTACCAAGGCGAATGCGGCGACCCTCGTGGATGATCATGACGGGGTGATTCGCGGATATTCGATGGTGCTATTCCATACCGGCACCTCGCTGGCGCGCCTGTATTCCTACGCGGTCGACCCGCCGTATCGCAGCCAGGGCATAGGCCGGACTCTGGTAATAGCCTCCGAGGAATTGGCCCTGGACCGCGAATGCGTGACCTTGCGGCTCGAAGTTCGGCGCGATAATCGACCTTCGATCAAACTGTTCGAAAATCTCGGCTATCGTTATCTGGAAAGCGTTCCCGACTACTATGAAGACCACGCCTCGGCCTTGCGGTTCGAGAAAATGCTGGCGCCTCATTTGAATCCGGAACTGGCTCGGGTGCCGTATTACCAGCAGACTCTCGATTTCACCTGCGGTCCGGCATCCCTGATGATGGCCATGAAGACCCTGCAATCCGATGTAGAGCTGGACCGAAAACTCGAGTTGCGGCTATGGCGCGAATCGACCACCGTTTTCATGACCTCCGGGCACGGCGGGTGCGGGCCTTATGGACTCGCGCTTTCGGCGTTTCACCGCGGGTTCGATGTCGAGGTTTATGTCAATGACGAAGGCGCACTTTTCATTACCTCGGTACGTGATCCAGAGAAACGGGTGGTGATGCAGGTCGTACAGGAGGATTTTTTGGATGAACTGAAAAGACTACCGGTCAAGATCGTGTATGCCGCCCTCAACTGCAATGAGTTGCAGGAAAAAATGGAGCAAGGCGGCATACCGGTTGTGCTGATCAGTTCCTATCGTCTTTATCAGGAAAAGTTTCCCCACTGGATCGTGGTGACAGGCTTCGACGAACATTATTTTTACGTGCACGATCCCTATGTCGATTATTCAGCCGGAAAGACAGCCACCGACTGCATCAACATGCCCATTCTCAAGACCGATTTTCAACGCATGGCCCGCTACGGAAAAACCGGACAAAAGTCTGTACTGATCCTTCGCAAATCAAAGTCGCGCCGGCGCCACTGATATGTCCGTCCACATTGTCGTTGTCGAGAGTCTAAAGGACTGGCAGCCGGACTATCCGCGCGTGCCCGTGGTTGCAGCCTGCGATTATTTATCGAAGGCCGAGTACCTAAAAACGAAGGATGTCCGCGTCATCAATTTGTGCCGCAGTTATCGTTACTTAAGCATGGGGTATTTTTGCTCTTTGCTGGCAGAGCCGCGCAGCCATCGGGTCATTCCGACCGTGAGAACCCTCACCAGCCTCAGCAGTAAATCCATTTACAGCCTTAACATCGAGGATCTCAACGGCATAATCCAGAAACGCTTCAAGAAGCGCGAGAGCAAAATCGATGAGACCTTCGAGCTTCCGATTTTTTTCGGTCGCTGCGAAGATTCTAATATGCAGGACCTTTCCCGGCAGATCTTCGATCTATTTCAATGTCCGTTGCTTAAAGTCGAGTTCCGCTATCAAGGCAAGTGGCATATAGACACCGTAAAGCCGATGCACCTCACGAGCTCGATGAGCGAACCGAACCGGCAACTTTTCATCGACGGACTGAACTGCTATCTCGCGAAACCATGGCGAAGGCCCCGCGCCAGGAGCACGTCGCGCTATGATCTGGCGGTGCTGCGTAATCCCGCCGAGATCATGCCGCCTTCCAATGCCGGCGCTTTGCAAAAGCTCGTCAAAGCCGGGAAAAAACAAGGGGTCGATGTCGAACTGATCGAGAAGAAAGATTACGAGCGCTTGGCGGAATACGACGCTCTATTTATTCGCGAAACCACCAATATTGATCACTACACCTATCGCTTCGCGAGAAAAGCGCAGATTGAAGGCATGGTGGTCATAGATGATCCCGATTCCATCCTGAAGTGCGCCAACAAGGTCTATTTGGCCGAACTAATGGACGCGCACCACATTCCCACACCGAAAAGCAAAATTCTCCAAAAGGGGCACGTCGAATCGATGAATGGCAACATCGGCTACCCCGTCGTCCTTAAGATCCCGGACGGCTCGTTTTCTCGGGGCGTATACAAAGCCGATGACGAGCGTGAATTTAGAACACTTTCGCAAAAACTGTTCAAGGAATCCGATCTGATCCTCGCCCAAGAATTCGTTTATACGTCGTTCGACTGGAGAGTGGGCATACTCAATGGACAACCCTTGTTCGCCTGCCAGTACTACATGTCTCGTGCGCATTGGCAAGTCGTCAGGCACCGATCGTCCGGGAAGGCCGTAGAGGGAAACTTTCGGACTTTACCAATCGAAGAGACCCCTAGCGCTGTCGTCGATACCGCGCTGGCCATCGCCAAACTGATCGGGGACGGTCTTTACGGAGTCGATCTCAAACAAACCGAGAACGGTGTCTACGTGATCGAAATTAACGATAACCCGAACATCGATGCCGGCATCGAGGATCACGTCCTCGGTGACAGACTCTATCAAATCATCATCGGCGAATTCGTACGCCGCTTAGATATCCGTCGCGAGAGCCGCTGAGCGATACCCGGATTTAAGGCAATGGATAGCGAAATGGAGCTGGCGAGAGGATTCGAACCCCCGACCGGCTGATTACAAATCAGCTGCTCTACCGACTGAGCTACGCCAGCAATGGATATGGATAAAACGGCATAAATTATATCACTAGAAGTCGGGAAGGAGTTGAAGGTTGTCTTCAGTTCATTCTGGCTCTGTCGTGAATAGAATTCAGGTAAATTACCAGCTGGTACATTTTCGGCGGTAGCGTGGGCATCATTCGGAAGCATTTAGCCGGTAATCGGCACAAGCGATGCGAAACCTATGACCCACCGAGATATAGGAACCTATAGTCTTAAGGGGAACACCCTGCCCTCATAATAATATAGAGCGATAATCAGCTGGGCCCAAATAAGCCACCTTCCGCGTTATAAGCTCTCTAGGCCGCACACAGCGCACCCGAGATCCGAATTATTAATCAGGCCCGTAAATACCCTCCTGGTATTTCGGGCCGCCGCCCAGGCCGGTACACGCCCGGCCTGGGCTCACGCGGCTTGTCGCCGCGCCGGGGCATCCCTGCCCCGGATTAACCCGGCCTATATTTATAGGCCGGGTTAATAATCTCCGATCTAAACAAAGAAAAAAGCCCTCCTTCAGAGAAGGAGGGCTTTTCAGTGCCGACCGTCAGTCGTAAAGCCTTGAGGGCGCCGGGACCCGGCGCCCCCTTGGTCTTACATGAAGGACGGGATCAGCGGAGCGTCGATCTGGGTGACCTGACGGCCGCCCGCATCGTCAAAGAAGAACAACAGACCGG